>CXWL01007364.1_pt1 | contig 15443 bp, 8 predicted proteins | sample 590931 | NCBI WGS metagenome assembly CXWL01 (sample SAMEA3498368, study PRJEB10139) | groundwater metagenome | biome: water well; material: biofilm material | place: Germany | collected 2015-04-27 | reverse complement strand
GACCTGCACCGCGCGGCGAAAATCGCGCAGTTCCAAATAGTAGGTGTCAGCCGCTCCGCGCAGCGCTCGCGCCCGGTACACCGCCGACTGGGGCGAAGTGTCTTTCGCCAGCACCTCGATGGCGAGGCGGTATTCGCGCAGCGCTTCTTCGGGCTTCTTCTCGAAGATGGCGACCTTGGCGTTGGAAAGGTGCAGCGAAGCGTCGCTCTTGCGACACGAGGCCGCCCAGAAAATGAGGCCTCCACAGGCCAACAGTAAGAATGCACGCCGGAAAAACATCGCGGCTCATTCTTACAACAGTCACCCAACGGCTGGGTGTTTAGAAGTCTACCGGCCGCCGTCTTTCGTCAGCTGCTCCGCCGTTTTCTGCAACGCCTTCTGTTCTTTCTTGCTCAGCGCGCCGCGTTGTTCTTTCACCAACTCGAGCTCGACCTGAACATCGTCCGCCGTCTCGTCATCGCCCTGCGCCTTGGCGAGCGCCACCGCCAGATAGAGCTGCTCGTACGCTTGCGGCCACTGCTCTTCTTCAGCCAGCGCCATGCCGTAGAGCGCCCGAAATTCCGCCACCGCCGGTGCGTCGCTCACCACCTGTTGATGCACTTGGGTGGCTTCGGCTCCGAACCCATTCGAAGAGAGCCACTTGCCGTAACCCGCGCGCTTGCCTGCTTCAGGGTTCGCCCCCAAATGCTTCAAGTAGAGCGCCTTCGCCTCGGGAAGCTTCTCTTGGTCTTCCAGAATTTCGAGCATTGAAGCCACTGCTGTTTCATCATCTGGCTTTTCTTGCACCCGCTTCGCCAGCGCTTCTTCACGCTGCTGCGCTCTTTGCGCGAGCGCCTGCTCATGGGTCTCGATGACGCGCTTGATACCTTCTTCATCACCGAGAGCGCGCAAGGTCTGCACCAAGTCCGCCGCGCGCGACTCGCTCGCCGGGTCTTGCTCGAATTGTTTTTCCACCGCGCCTTTGCGCAGGCGCGGCGTGTACTGGTCTTTCGATTCGGTGGGCTGCGAGAGAAACCAGGGCAGCCCGAAGACCAGTCCGCCAATAATCGCTTCCAGCAACAACACCGTGCGCACCTTGCTGCCGAACGCTGCTTTCTCGGCGTCACGCTCTTCATCGTCATGGGGCGCGGGAGGAGGCACCGCGACACGCACCACGCTCCCAGCGAAGAGGTCGGCCATGGTGCGCCGGTCATCGCGGTTGAGCACCAAGAAGTGGCCGAGCACCGCCAGCGCCGCGGTGAACCCGCAGATGACAAAGTACAACCGCAACACACCTTCGGGCGCGGCGAACGCCATCAACCCCATCATCGAAGCAATGAGCCCCGCCACCACCGTGAGCAGGTAAGCGATGGGCAGAAAACCCCGGCCGATGAGCTCGCGAAAGAGCAAATTGCCGGCGTCGACGGCGTGGCCACCCTTGCCCACCAACTCGAGCTTGAACACCGCCATGCCGATGGTCTTCTTGAAGGCGTACAGCGGCACCACGCTGTAGCCGACCATCACCAGGAGCACTCCCCACATCGGCAACACCAGGCCGCGGGTGAAGAGTGGAATCATGAACGTCGCCGCGCACAAGAGCGCGACCAACACGAAATCGACCGCCCCCGCGAGAACGCGCGGGCCCAGAGGTGCCGNNAGCCCAGAGGTGCCGCGGTCGACAGCCGGGCTATACCTTCGCTCCGGGCGTCTTCTGGAAGATGGCGTTGAACTCGGTGAGCGCCTTGTTGAGCTCAGGGTCCGAGGGCTGCTTGTTGGCCACCGGCAATTCTTTCTTCTCTTCGATGCGCTTGGAGATGCCCGGGTACTTGGCATCGCAGAAGTCCATGAACTCTTTTGCCCAGCGCACGATGTCGGTGACGGCGACCTCGCGCAGCCAGCCGCGCTTGGCGGCATCGTCGCGGTTCATGCCCGCGTACAGCTGCATCACTTGCTTGCCCACGCTCATCGGCACGTACTGGCCTTGCTTGAGCAACTCGGTCAAACGGGCACCACGCGCCAGCGTCTCTTGGGTCGACTTGTCCAAGTCAGAACCGAACTGGGCGAAGGCCTGCAACTCACGGTACTGCGCGAGCTCGAGCTTCATCGAACCTGCGACTTGCTTCATCGCTTTGATTTGCGCGGCGGAGCCGACGCGCGACACCGAAAGGCCGACGTTGATGGCCGGGCGAACGCCGGCGAAGAACAGGTCGGTCTCCAAGAAAATCTGCCCGTCGGTGATGGAGATGACGTTGGTGGGAATGTACGCCGACACGTCGCCGGCCTGGGTCTCGATGATGGGCAGCGCGGTCAGAGAACCAGCGCCCTCTTCATCGGAAAGCTTGGCGGCGCGCTCGAGCAGGCGGGAGTGAATGTAGAACACGTCGCCCGGGTACGCCTCGCGGCCCGGGGGGCGGCGCAAGAGCAACGAGAGCTGGCGGTAGGCCACGGCCTGTTTGGAAAGGTCGTCGTACACGATGAGCCCGTGCATCTTGTTGTCGCGAAAATACTCGCCGATGGTGACGCCGGTGTAAGGCGCGAAGAACTGCATCGGAGCCGGGTCTGAAGCGTTGGCGGCGACGATGCAGGTGTATTCCATCGCTCCGTGTTTGGTGAGCTTGTCGACGACTTGCGCCACCGTCGACTGCTTCTGACCGATGGCCACGTAGATGCAATAAACGTTGAGGCCCTTCTGGTTGATGATGGCGTCGAGCGCGACGGCGGTCTTCCCCGTCTGGCGGTCACCGATGATGAGTTCGCGTTGGCCACGGCCGATGGGTACGAGCGCGTCGAGCGCCTTCAAACCGGTCTGCATTGGCTCGTGCACGCTCTTGCGCTGAACGATACCGGGGGCCTTGATTTCCAAGCGGCGGGTCTCGGTGGAGACAATGGGGCCTTTGCCATCAAGCGGATCGCCGAGTGCGCTGACGACGCGGCCGAGCAAGCCCTTGCCCACCGGCACCGAGGCGATTTCCTGGGTGCGGCGAACGGTGTCGCCTTCGCGAATGCCCTTGAAGTCACCCATGATGGCGACGCCGACGTTGTCTTCTTCGAGGTTGAGCACCAGGCCCTTCACCCCGTTGGCGAATTCGACGAGCTCACCCGAGAGCGCGGCGTCGAGGCCGTAGACGCGGGCGATACCGTCACCGACCGAGAGCACAGTGCCAGTTTCGGCGACGGTGACCTTCTTGCCGTAGTCTTGAATTTGCTCACGAATGATGCGGCTGATTTCGTCGGCGCGAATTTGCATTTGGACCGTTCGCTTAGTGGCGATCACCCTCGGGCCACAAGGGAAAAATGGGGCTTTTCCCGCTCCCAAAGAAGCCCTGGCGCGGAGGCGTTGGCCGCCTCTTAACCGCGCCTTCTCACGCGTGCGGCAATGACGACTCGATGAGCGCCAGCGCCAGCGCCAACTCGTCCATCGTCTGCAGCCGGCCTTCAGGCCTTTTGTCGAGACACCGCATCACAATCACCGCCAGCTCTTTCGGTATCGATTCACCCGACGAGGTGTGCTCGGGCAAAGGCGGCGGAGGCTGGGTGAGCAGCTGCGCAATCAACGCGTGCAGCTTCGGCGCCCGAAACGGCGAGTCACCACTCAAGACGCGGTAGAGCACCGTGGCCACCGTGTAGATGTCGGTGCGCGCGTCGATGCCTTCACCCAGCGCCTGCTCGGGGGCCATGTACATCGGGGTGCCCACCATCACGCCGCCCTGCGTCTGCCACAGACTCTTGGGCGCGTCGGGCGCCTCGCTGAGGTTCTGCTGCTTGGCGACGCCGAAATCGAGCAATTTGATGAAGTCGTCTTCGCCCTTGGGACGCTCGCACAAGAAGATGTTGTCGGGCTTGACGTCGCGGTGCACCACCCCCACCCGGTGCGCGGCGTCGAGCGCTTCGCAGACCTGCCGCATGATGCCTAGCGCGCGCTTGATGGAAATCGGGTGCTCTTGGAGCGTCTCGCCCAGGGTGCGGCCGCGCAACGGTTCCATCACGCAATAGATGCAGTCGGTTTCCTGCACCAGGTCATACACCTCGACAATGTGCGGGTGGTGAATGCGGCTCACCACCGTCGCTTCATGCACGAAGCGGCGCAAATTCGTAGGGTCTTTCGCCATTTCGGCGCGCAGCACCTTCAGCGCCACTTCGTTATTGCTCTTCAAGTGACGCGCCAGAAAAACGCGCCCCATGCCGCCTTGGCCGAGCAAATCGATGAGCTCGTATTCTCCCAGCTTTTCACCCGACGCCGCCTGACGCTCACCGCCGTCTTTGCCCTCGTTGCCGAAGAAGGTGGCCTGGGCTTTGAGTTGCCCCAAGGTCGACACGTCCATGGTGATGGTGTCGTTACCGGGCTTGGTCGCGCCTCCGGTCGCTCGCAGCGCGCGGGACAAGGTCTTGGCGTCGGGGAAGCGGTGCAATTGTTCCTTGGCGAGACAGCGCATGATGACGGGCGCCAACCCCGCGACCTCATCGGGCAACGGAGGCGGCTTGGCTTCTAGATGCAGCCGGCGCGTTTCCAAGCTGTTGGCCCCAGAGAAGGGAGGCTGCCCGGTGAGCAATTCGTACATCAACACGCCCAAACCATAGATGTCAGACGCGGCGGTACCGCGGCGGCCTTTAATGCGTTCAGGCGCCAGGTACTCGCTCTTCACCAGCTTCGAGGCTTCGTGTCTCGCCGGCACTGAGCGGGTCAGGGTCAACAAGGTGTCGAAGAGCCACGGGTGCGCGAGGTTGCCGGGTTCGACCATCACATGGTCGGGGCAAAGGTTGCCGTGCTTCAAGCCCAGCGCATGCAGATAAAACATCGCGTCGCACAGCGGCGTCATCAGGTCGATGACTTCAGAGACACTGAGCTTGCCACGTTCTTTTAAGACAGAAGACAAGGGTACCCCTGCCATCGGCTCACTCAAAATGTAGATGCCGCCCTGAGCGTTCTGCTGGGCGCGTTGGCGGGCGATGAGATGCGGGTGGCTCAGCGTCAGGTGCTGGCGCGTCTGCTCGAGCAATTTGCTGCACAGCTCTACATCGGTGACCACTTCGTTGCGCAACAGCTCCAGAATGGAGTTCTTTTGAGACCGGGCATCGCGCACAAAAAAGGCCTCAACCGCCGAACCCTCGGCGAGTTTCCGTACGACTTCGAGCCCTTCCACTTGACCCCCAGAACTTCCCCTTTGAAGCAACTGTAGTTCAATCACGCTGTAAGCAGCCTAGACGCCCGTGTGGGACGAGCAACTACTTAGACCAGGGCAGGAGAGGGTGGGTCGTTCGTCAGTGGCTGACGCTCAAGGTGAAGCCGCCACGTTGATCAGCCTGGAAGCCGTCGACCACCACGAAATAGGTCGTCTGCGCCGTGGCATTGATGGTGACGAAATCTTCCAACCCGCCCGAAGCGGGGTCTCCGAAGACGACGCAGGCGTTCTGAGCGCAGCTTGAGAGCACCGCCACCGCCGAGTCGAAGCCCATTTCAGGAATGACGCTGACCCGGTACGGCCCTGCCGTGGTGGTGGTGAATTCGTAGACCAGGTCGCCCGCTTCGTAGTCGTTACCGGGGGTAATGCAGGTACCGCCCGAATACCAACCGCCGGGCTTGTTGAGCTGGCTCACGGCGACCAGGGTCTCGCCGCTGACCGAGGTGTTGAGCGGCAGCGGCGCCGGAGCCGAGCAACTCTCGTTGGGCGCGGTGGCTCCTAAGAGCACATCGACGGTGTACGGCCCTGCCCGCTCGGTACTGCTCGCCGCGTCGACCCACACATAATAGGAAGTCGACGGCAGTAAGCCTGCGACCACGGCTCTGGCTCCGTAACTGGTGACCGCATTGCCGGTGACACACGCGAGCTCAGTGCCGGCGTCGGAGTGACAGGCCGAACGCACAATCAGCGCCGGCTTCAATTCGGCGAGGTTTTCAGAAACGACCTGAATGCGCGCGGTGTAACCAGCGACGGCGCCGCTGGGCATGTTCATCAGATAGACGCTCTCAGCGCCCCCGCCGGTTTCACTCACCGCGCAGCTTTGAGCCGCGAAAGTGCTCGCGGCGGTACCCGTGTTTCCTTGTAGGTGGGCACGGCCACCGGCGAAGGTCAGATTTCCCGGCGTCGCGCAGCTGAGCACCGGGGCGGTCACCGCCGGGTCTAGCTTCAAGCTCAAGCTGAACGGGCCAGCCATGGCGTCGGTGACGTTGGAGTCGACCACCAGCAAGTAACTGCCCGCGGGCAGTGACGAGGCCACCAGCGTCGCCGGTTGGTTGAGGCTGACCGGCATGCTGCACGCTTTGAAACTCGCATTCACCGGCATACCCGCGTCGGCCTGACAGGCTGACGCCGACCACAGGTGCAAGCTGGCGATACCGGTGCCCGCGTCTTGGAACGATAAGTCGGCGGTGAGCTTCTGCGCCTGCGAGGTGGTGAACGAGTAGACGACGTCTTTGCCGCTGTTGGGCGAGCACAGCGAGGTGCCGTAATTATTCGTCGCGCCCAGCGTGTTGCCCGTCACCGTCTGTGACGTGCCGCTGCCCAGCACCGCGATGGGGGCCGTGCACAAGTCATTGCCGGGAGGCAGCGTGGGGCTGCCCAAGCTGATGGAAAGCGAGAGCGGGCCAGGAGTGCTCGAGCCGTCAGTGTCGAGAATGACGAAGTAGACGCCCGCGGGCAGGTTCAAGAGCGACAGCCTCGCGGTGGGGTCGGCGGCGAAGCTCGAGCCGCAGCCATTGGGCACGTCGGTGAAAGAGTCATCGCAGTCCGTGCGCACATAGAGCGTGGGCCGGCGGTCAGAGGCACCGGTAGCCACCAAGGACACATCTTGCGGCGACGAGAGCGTGAACTTGTAGGTCACATCTTCGGCGTCGGTGCCGCAATTGCTGAGGTAGTCGTTGGTCATCATCACTGTGTTGGTGGTGACCATTTTCGTGGTCGCGCCTGAAGCGGGGGTGATGTCTTCGGCCGTCGCGCAGGTGTCGTTGTTCGCTGCCATGCTCGAGGCGCCCAAACCCAACGAGATCGTTTGGCTGCCCGGCTCGTCGCCGTTGAACGTGTCGACGAAGAAGTAATACGTATCGGCGGGTGCGTTGAGCACCGTGAAGGTCTCGGGGTCTCCCGGCGTCTCGATGTCTTTGCACGCGACTTCGGTGCCGGTGGTGCAGTTGCCCTGGCGAAGGAAAATAATCGCATCGCTGTTCGACGACGGGGTGCTGTGAACGACGATGTTGCGCGGCATGGTGGTGGTGAAGCTGTAGACGACGTCGTGGCCGGTGCCGTTGGAGCTGTCGCACGTGCTTTTGTAGTCGGCGCCGGTGTTGGCGAGCTGGGTGGTAAAAGTGACGCCGGTGCCACCATCGGGGAGCGCGGTGAGTTGCGAGGTCAAGTTGACTGCCGCGGCGCAGGTGTTGCCACCTTGAATGGTGTTGCTGGTGCCTCCGCCGGTTGCTGTTCCGCCTCCGGTTGCTGTTCCGCCGCCAGTGCTGGTGCCGCCGCCCATCGCCGTTCCGCCTCCGGTTCCGGTGCCGCCTCCGGTCTGCGTACCCCCGCCCGTCTCCATGCCTCCACCGGTGGAGCCGCCACCAGCACCGCCGGTGCCATTGCCGCCGCCCATGCCGCCGTCGACCTCGTTCGCGGTGCACACGCCGTCAGCAGGGTTGCAGGTCTGACCCGTGGGGCACTGCTTACCCGCGCACTTGTCGGTGGAACCGCCGCAAGCGACGAGCAACCCGGCAAAGACAGCGGCGCACGCTTGAAGCTTCAACGAAGTGGACATGGGGACCTTTCGAAAGCGAATTTGAGCTTGCGCGCTTAGTCGGGGCACCCGTGTTGATCAACCTAAACGAAGGGGCGTCGCCCTCCGACAACTTCGAAAGGAGGCTTGCGTCTTTACGACTGCGGCGTCTGGTAGCTCTTCCAGTTCGTGGGCAGGTTCAACCGGGTGGCGAGCTCGTCGTTCATGCCGGCAATGCCGTTCACCATCAACGCCACGCGCAATTCAGGGTCCATATTGGGGTTGAAGCTCGAAGGCGCGAGCCAGTTGAGCGGGCCCGAAGCGCCCCAGGCAAAGTCGGGCTCGCCGCTGATGAAGCCTTCATTGACGATGCGGCCCCAACGCACCTGATACCAACCCGAGAAAGCGACATTGGTCGCGAGCGTGTGTTCGCCGTAACGATACATGCCGCGCGCGTAGACCACCTTGTCGCCAGGCCGCAGCTCAAGCTTGCCTTGTAAGCCGGTCAGCACCTTGGTGGCCGGCAACCACGCGGGACGGGTGCCATCGATCTTCTCGTCGAGCTCGATTTTGTTGACCCAGCGCTCGCCGTTGGAAACGAGGGGGTCGAGCACCGAGTCGGTCGCGTACATACCTTCGCTGTCGCCGATGTACGCGAGGTAGCTCGAAAAGCGGGTGCCTTCTTTCGCTTCACCGGAAATGCTCTTCACGTCTTTGACCGCGATGCGTCGAGTACCGTTCAGTGTTTCGACGGTGAGTGAACCTCGAATCGGCAGGGTGTCATCTTGCTTGATGACCCGCTTACCGTTCTCGACGACCGCCTTGTCCCACGGGAGCACGTCGAACACCCTGCCGGTGTGACTGCTCCACTTGCTCGTCACCGTCACCGTGCCCGGTTGTGAGCCCTCGGTAATCGACACGATGTCTTGCGCGTCGGTACGATAGTCGTCGACCAGCACTGAACCTGCCAACGGCTGCCCGGGCACATCGAAGACTTCGACGTCGTCGTCGCCCAGGCGCGCGGTGCCGGGGCCCTGCCGCATCACGTCTTCTTTCACCTTGCCTTGCACGAACTTTCCATTCTGCAAGGCGATGGTCTCGGGGCTGCCGTTGTAGCGAAACCCGATGAAGCTCTTTCTCTGCGCCAAGTCGGGAACGTCGGCGTCAATCAACATCTGCGCCTGCTCTTTGGGAATGGCGATGACGGTGCTTCCCACCTTCACCTTGATGAGCGAGCGATCCAACTCGGGGATCTGAAATCTGGCTTTGTAGAGTTTCTGGGCTGCGTTGCGATCGCAGAAACCCCACCACGCCATATCTGCGACATCTTCGGCTTTGCCGTCACCCTTCACCCGGCCCTGCGGGTCGACGATGACTCCGATGACCTCGTCGGGAGGCACTTCTTCGCCGGCGGCGTTCTTGAACTTGGCCGACCAAGAAAGGCCTTTGCCGCTGACATCTCTCTGGATCTGTTTCTCGACCACCAGGGCCTTGCCATTCGCATCTCTCACTTCGATGCGGTCATGGGCCGCCACGTAAATCGGGTCACGAAGGGCGCTCAACACATCGAGCGGAAACTCGAAGTCCGACCGGGGAGGCAGCGATTTCACTTCGGGGTCTGAAGGAAACAGCGCCACGCCCCAATTGAGACCCGAGCTCGAAAACGGCAGGGTCTCGTTGAGGCTGCCCGACTTGGTATGCCCCGAGGGCTGGCCCAAGAGGTGGCCGAGCACCGGCCGCTTCTCGAACGCTTCGGCTTGGGGAGCAACGACGCCCTTGGCCTTCAGATAGTCGTCGACGTATTTCATCGCCGGCGCCATCCAGTCGTTCATGGCGAGGTACGTCGTCTTCGCTTCGTTCGTCGCCTCGGGAAAGGAGTGCTTGAAGTTGAACGGGTCGATGCCCAGCACCAGGCTCTGCGCAGCCGAGAAGCCGGCGCCGTTGAAGTCTTTGCCGCCCAGGTCGGAATACGGCAGCGCGATGAATTTGTAGAGCAGCTCGTAGCCGGCTTTTTCGGTAGACGTGCGCTGGCCCCCAGCCCACAGCGCCTGGGTGTAATANNTGGCCGGCCAGCGCCTCCGCTGAAAATCGCGACACCCGCTCGGGCAGCGCAACCGCCGGCGCGGCTTGTGGACGTGCCGCCACCACGGGGAGATTCAAGCCCATGGCCTGGAGACCAAACTTGTTCATCAACTCGGGCCGCGCATCGAGCTCGAAAAGACTGCCGTAGAAAGTGTCTTCGAGCATCGACTGCATCAGCACTTGCTCTTCCCCGTCGATGGTCTGCTGCCCCGCCGGAGATGCCGTTCCGTCGACGTTGTGCTCGCGCGCGTATCTGACGAGCTCTTCGGCGCCGGCGCGGTTCACTTCGTCGAGGCCCTGATGCGACAAGCCTGGGTGCTTGCCGGTCCAAAACTGCTTGAAGAGGCCTGTGGCCTTGAGACGATCACGATCGATAGGCATCGAAAAGCTCCCAGAACGAGGGGAATGATGAGTTATCGGGGGATCAGCCGAGATGGTGTGTGATAGCGCCTACACTTCCCGACGTTTGTGTTGTTTTTTAAATTAAGTATGCGTTTTTATTTAAGTTTTTAGCCATTTAGCTGTCCTGGAGTTCCCTCGAAGCTGCGAGCGGTTGATCGAGACGAGTACCGTGTCGCTCTGTAAGAATGCCTGCCTCGAATGCCGGCGGGGAATGCCACAGCGATGTCGACGCAAGAGTCGATCTCGATTCGCGAAGGAATGATCCGCGCGTTGACGGGAAAAGTGTCTCCCTCGCTGCTGGAGCGCGCCGTCGCTCACCAACGCAACAACGGAGGGTTACTCTCGACCGCGCTGACTTACGTAGGCGTGATACCGGACGAAGTGCGCGCGGCGCTTTCTACCGCGTCGGGCCTGACCGCGGCTCCGTTGGCGGCGCTGCAGCAACCCGAGAGCAGCTTGGCGGCGATGTCGAAGAGCAACGGCTGGCGGCACATTCTCGCGGCGCCCTTCGCGCGTGAGGGCGCGAAAATTCACATCGCCTTCGCGAACCCTTCCGTGCTCTCTACACCGCACGCGGCGAGCCTGCCCTCGCACCAGGCCTTCGTGGCGCTCGAAGGTGAAGTGTCGCAAGTGCTGATGACGCTGGGGCAGCCCACGGTCACCAGCACCCAAGGGGGAATCAGCGTTCCTGCCCCCACCGCACCCGAGGGCGAGCGCATTGGCGATTACCTGCTCGAGCGCGAATTGGGCGCGGGCGGCATGGCGGTGGTGCACCTGGCCAAAGAAGCGCGCACCGAGCGCCGGGTGGCGCTGAAGCTGATGAACACTGCGCTGGCGAAAGACCCTCAATTCATCGCCCGCTTCGTTCAAGAAGCCAAAGCGAGCGCGGGCCTTCGTCACCCCAACATCGTCGAGGTCTACGCGTACGGAGACGAGAAGGGCCAACCCTTCATCGCCACCGAATGGGTCGACGGCAGCACCCTCGATGGGCTCTTGGAGCGCGCCGGCTCTTTGCCCGTGGCGGTGGGGTTGGAGATTTTTTCGCAAATACTCGAAGCGGTGGCGTACGCGCACGAGCGCGGCATCGTGCACCGCGACTTGAAGCCAGCCAACCTGTTGCTCTCGAAAACCGGCTGGGTGAAGCTCGCCGATTTCGGCATCGCCAAGACGGCCCAGAGCGCGGCGCTGACGCAGACCGGCGCCACGCTGGGCACGCCCGCTTACATGAGCCCCGAGCAAGCGTCGGGCAAAGCCATCGACGGCCGCAGCGATCTCTTTTCAGCCGGGGTGATGCTCTACGAAATGTTGAGCGGGGTGAACCCTCACCAGGGCGAAGACCCGATGAGCTGCCTCGCCAAGCTCCTCGAGCCGCGCACGCCGCCCATCGACAGCCGCACGCCCGATATTCCCGAAGCGGTGTCGCAGCTCATCGACCGCCTGCTGGAGCGCGACGTTGCCAAGCGGCCCGCCAATGCCCGCGAAGCGCTGGCCACCTTGCAGCCGCTGTTGGGGCCGATTCGCGCCCGTCACCCCGGGCTCTTGGCGCGCTTCGTCGAAGACCACGCCGGCACCACCACCGCTCTGAAGAAGCAGACCGCCGCGCAGCTTTCTATCGAAGGGCGCTCGCTGCTCGCCGAAGGCGTCTCGGGGCGGCGCAAAGCAGCCTTCGTGCTCTACCGCGCCTGCCGTCTGGCTCCCGACGACGCTGCGCTGCGCACCACGTTCACCGAGTTACTCGCGGCCGAAGGCTTGGTGGCTGGCGCCAGCACCAACCCCAAGGTGATGCAGCTGGAAGAAAGCTTAAAGACGTCGCTGCAACCCGAGCTGCTCCAACAGTTGGCAGCGCTCTACCGCCAAGAACGAAATATTTTTCGCGCCGCCGAGGTACTGACGCAATACCTGGCGCTGCGGCCCACCGATGCACAGGTGCGCGCCACGCTCGAGCTTTTGCGCGGAGACCGGGCCGTGCCCACTTCGGCGATCGCGACGGTGCCCTTGTCTCGCGCAGGCACCGGGGCCGCGCCGGTGGCTACCGCGTCTCCCCTGGGGGAAACGACCGGCGAGCTCGCGGCGGGAGTGGCGAGCGACTTCTTCAAGTACCTCTTCGACCCAGCCCGGCGCATGTACCTGGTGGGCGCGCTGGTGTTGCTCGCGGCCTGGGGCGGCTACTCGGTTTACCAGCGCCAACAACTGCGCGTCGCCGAAGCCGCGGCGGCGGTGGCGCAAGCACGCGAACGAGAACAGGACCTGCTGCGCCAAGAAAAAGCGCGCGCCGCCCAAGAAGAAGCGCAGCGAAATTACGCCGCGCGCCACAGCAAGGAACTGGAAGAAGCGCAGCGGCTGCAAGAAGCCGATGATGCCCGTAAGTGGCAAGAAGAGCGCGCCCGAGAACGCGCGCAAGAAGCGCGTGAGCAACGTCATTTACGGCCTTCGCCCATCGTGGTGCCCGGCGGTTTTTGAGAAATAAGATCCGTCGCGAAAGTGCGCGTGGGCGGGTGGTTGGGTATGGTTTGCGCGCTCTTCCCAAAAACCTTCAGCGAGGAAAAAACTTGGCCCCCATCATCACTCCGAAAGTGGCTCGCTCTTCAAAGCTGCCCGTTGGCAATGATCATCTGGCTGCGCTGCGGCAAGCGAACCCGATGCTCGACGACGTGTTCAAACAGAACCCGGGGGTGTTGAAGCTGGTCGAGCGCTTTCACGCCAATGGAGCCGTAGCCCAGCCCAAACCGACCGACACGAAGTCGAAGGTCAGTTTTGAAATGTGGACGCATTCCAAGCGCAGCGGCGGCATGTCAGGCGAGCCGTTCAAAGAGACCATTTTCGTCGCGCAAAGCGACCCTACCGGAAAGTCGAAGCTCGACTTCGGAGGCGGCACCCTCAACGGCAAGCTGATCGGCGTGTTCCGGCTGGATCAATTGGCGTTCAAGACCGCCGCCGCCGCCAAGGCCACCACCAAGGACAAGAACCCCGTCGCCAAAGAATTCGAGCCGGGCAAGTTTGCGCTCGTTTCCAACGACAACGGCTGGGAGTGGTCGGACATGCAGGTGATGGCCCAGGGTGCTCCAGGGCAAAATTTCGACATCACCTGGGCCATTCTCAACGTCGACGCCAATGGGCAAGTTCATGGCGGCGGCTGGCCGGGTGGTTGGTCAGGGCGCACCACCCACGGCACGCTCGGCAAAGACGTACACTTGAAGATGGCCGACCACTGAGCCTGCTCTTGGCGCGGTAGGACGCCCGGCATCGCTACATCACTTTGTAGGTGAGCACCGGCTGCTCGCGGCCCTTCACCTTGATGGGTACCGCCTGGGCCAACTTCACCTGCCCCTTGATGGCTTCCGCCGTCTGCGGCCCAACCAGCACTTCGCCCGCCTGGGCATTGGCGCACAGTCGCGAGGCCACGTTCACCGCGTCGCCGATGACGGCGAACTCTCTGCGGTCTTCAGTGCCCAAATTGCCGGCGACCGCGAGCCCGGTGTTGACGCCCACTCCGACGCCGAAGGCTTCGTGCCCCGAGGCTCCCGAGAGCACCGTCTGCGAGAGCTCAGCCGCCAGCGCCACCGCCGCTTTCTGAATTTCCATCGCCGCGCGCACCGCTCTTAGCGGGTGATCGGGAAGCTCGTTGGGCGCGCCGAACACGGCCATCAGCGCATCGCCGATGAATTTGTCGACCGTACCCTGCGCGGCCTTGATGATCGGCACCACCTTGCCGAAGTGCGCATTCAAGATTTGCAGAATCGATTCGGGCGGCAATTGTTCCGACAAGCGGGTGAAGCCGCGCACGTCGACGAACAGCACGCTCACCTGCTTGCGTTGGCCGCCCAGCTTCAAGTCGAGCCGGCCTTCGAGCACCGCCTGGGCCACCTGTTCAGAGAGATAACGAGACAAATTAGCGCGCAGAATCTCGTCGCGCCGCGTCTTTCGCTGCAGCGCCAGGTGCCGTACCGCGCCCGAAATTTGTGAGCACAGCGCCCGCCCCAATTCGCGCGCCGCTGGGTCGAGCGCACGGCCCGCCGGCAATTCCGCCACCCAGACCGCGTCGGTCTCTCCCCCGCCCAGCGAGGCGACAACCATCACCCGCTTCTCGGCGCCGCTGACGACCTCGATGAAAGCGCCCTGCACGCGCCCACGCTCGAGCACCTGGGTCCAATGCGAAGGGAGCGACTGGGTGCCGTAAACGAAATCGACGCGCCACGCGGGCTCTAGGCTCTCGCGGCAGAAAATAGCGGCGCGCTCACAGCGCAGTGCCGAGGCCAGGTCGCGGCCCACGCCCTGAAAGAGCATCGACACACTGCTGCAGCGAAGAAACGTCTCATGCAACGACAGCAACGCCCGCGCCTGGCGCAGCTCGGCTTCCAACGCCAAGCCCCGGCTGATTTCAGGGGGTATCACCGTGGGCCCGGTGGCCATCAACGGAGCATCGGCGACGCTGTCTTCTTCGAACTTGAGCGTCATGTTGCCAAGCTTGAGCTCGTCGCCCGTTTTTAAGACCGTGTTCTCGACACGCGAACCGTTGACGAAGGTGCCCATGCGGGCGCCCAGGTCTTTAAGCGTCCACCTATTGCCACCGGCCAGCGTCAAGCTCGCGTGGCGGCGGCTCACCGACACGTCTTCGAGCACCACGTCGCATTCGGGACTGCGCCCTAAGGTCATCGGGCCGGTCAGCCTCACCCGGCAAGGGCCCGACGGCGCCTGAAAAACCAACACAGCCATGGTGAGTGCTCCGACGCGAAAAAGTGCCCTAGCACTCGATGATATTCACAGCCAACCCGCCGCGCGCGGTCTCTTTGTACTTCGAGCTCATGTCGGCGCCGGTCTGCCTCATGGTGACGATGACTTTATCGAGCGACACTTTATGCGTGCCATCGCCCATCAGCGCCAGACGCGCGGCGTTGATGGCTTTGACGGCTCCCATCGCGTTGCGCTCGATGCACGGCACCTGCACCAAGCCACCGATGGGGTCGCAGGTGAGGCCCAGGTTGTGTTCCATGCCGATTTCAGCCGCGTTCTCGACCTGGGCTGGCGTGCCGCCCAGTACTTCGGCCAAAGCACCGGCGGCCATGGAGCAAGCGACCCCGACTTCGCCCTGGCAGCCGACTTCGGCTCCGCTGATGGAAGCATTCTTTTGGTAGAGCGAGCCGATGGCCGCGGCGGTCAGCAAAAATTTGAGCGTGCCTTCGTCGTCGGCGCCCTTCACGAAGCGCCGGTAGTAGCTCAACACCGCGGGAATCACCCCGGCGGCGCCATTGGTGGGGGCGGTCACCACCCGGCCTCCGGCGGCGTTC
>CXWL01089504.1_pt1 | contig 15448 bp, 13 predicted proteins | sample 590931 | NCBI WGS metagenome assembly CXWL01 (sample SAMEA3498368, study PRJEB10139) | groundwater metagenome | biome: water well; material: biofilm material | place: Germany | collected 2015-04-27 | reverse complement strand
CCTTTGAGCAAGGCCAGTTGCACGATGCCGTGGTGATTGGCGACCCCGCCGTGCTGCGCCGAGCCGGCGCCGCCATGACGGCCGTGATCACCTCACCCGCAGACCTGCCCGATGTGCCGGCAGGCTGCCTGCCGGTGCTGGCGCCACCGGGGCTGCAAGCCGGCTTGGCAACGCTGCCGCAGGGCCAGATCGACGGCCGCAACGGCGCCGCCGCCGCACGCTGCATTGAACACGCCGTACGCCTGGTGCTGGCGGGTCAAGCGCGTGCCATCGTCACCGCGCCCATCCACAAAGAAGCCTTGTCGGCCGCCGGCGTGCCCTACCCGGGCCACACCGAGATGCNNCCATCCACACGTCGTTGCGCAAGGCCATAGACGCGGTGACGTTTGACGCCGTGCTGCAGACGCTGCGCATTGCACACCGGGCAGCCGCGGCCTGGGGGCAGATGCAACCCCGCATCGCAGTGGCTGGGCTCAACCCGCATGCCGGCGAGGGTGGCCTCTTTGGCGACGAAGAGATCACCATCATCGGCCCGGCCGTGCAAGCCGCAGTGGCCGAAGGCATCTCGGCCAGCGGCCCCTATGCGCCCGACACCGTGTTCATGCGCGCCCGGCGTGGTGAGTTCGACATGGTGGTGGCCATGACCCATGACCACGGCCTGATCCCGGTGAAGTACCTGGGTGTGGAGCAGGGTGTCAACGTGACGCTGGGCCTGCCGCTGGTGCGCACCAGCCCTGACCACGGCACGGCGTTTGACATTGCCGGCCGCTGCGTGGCCGACCCCGCCAGNNACCCCGCCAGTCTGGTGGCTGCGCTGCGCATGGCGCGGCGCCTGGCGGCGCTGCCGGGTGCCGGGCCGGGTGTCGTGCCGGGTTAATAGGCCCGGGCGCCGCCCTGGGCCTGCGCCGCGCTCAGCGCCGCCAGTTGGCGCCGGGCGCGTGAGGTGGCGCGCTCGATCAACGACGCTGCCTCAAAGGCCTTGAGCCGCTCGGTTTCACACAGCCGTACCAGCATGCGTTGGGTGAGCGACACCGTTTTTTGGTGGCGGCCGCCATAGGTGAATATGAAGAAGCTGCGCGCCGCGCTCACGTGTGACAAGCGCACTTTGTGCCAGTTGCCATCGATGTTCATCTGGTAGGCAAACCCGATCTGCACGTTGTCGGCCAACGCCTTGCCCTGCGTGGCTTCGGGTGGGTCGCTGCTGCCGGGCAAGCCGGGTGCCACAGGCAAGGCGGCATTGGCGTCGGTGTTTTCAGCGGCTTCGGTGGCGGCTTGCACGGCGTCGGGCCGGGCCTGGACGGGCGTGCTCCAGTCCACCGAGGCCTCGTCCACCAGGCCGACACGCTGTGCTTCTTCGGCGCTGAACTGGGGGGGCGCAATTTCTTCCAGCAGCACGGGCAACGCAGCGCTGGCGCGCAGTTCGTCGCGTGAAGGCAGGGGCCGCTGCAGCGCGCCTTCGACCTTGCGCGCCATGAGGTTGATGTCGAGCTGGCGGCCTGTCACGCTCTTCAGCGCCTCGGCGTGCGCTGGCATGAGCTGGCCAAAAAACGCACGGCGCTGGGCCTCGGGCCAGCCGATGAGGTTCATGCCCTCGGTCAGCTCCTGCATCAGCTTGGGCAACTCGGCCAGAAAGGTCTTGCGCAGCGCCGGTGTGGCCTTGGGGTGCACGCTCAGGATCAGTTCGCGGCCGACGCGCCGCAGGCGCTGGGCCTGGTCGCCGTCAACGCCACCGCGCTCGGTGGCGCGCAGCAACGCCTGGCTCCAGATGCGGCTGACAAAGTCGCGCAAGAAGGCGGGTGCCGACACATCTTTCAGGTCACCGGCCAGGCGCTGGGCGTAAAGCTGGCGCAGCCGGTACTCGTCTTCCTTTTCAGACAGCAGCGCCGAGGCACCACTTTGCGCCTGCACGTCACGTGTGGACTGCTCGGCGACAAAGGCTTCCAGTGCGGCGAGCTTCTGGTCATAGGTCTCGATCTGGTCGAACTCGCCTTCCACCACCTCTTGCACCAGGGCCTTGACCTTGGCCAGAAAGCTTTTGGCGCCTTCGTCGTTGAAGTCTTCAAAGCCCGCGCCCAGCGACGCGATGCGATTGACGAAACGGCGCACCGGGTGCCGGCGTGACGAGAAGAAGGTGGGGTCACCCAGCGCCGCACGCAGCACGGGCAACTGCAGCCGCGCAATCTGCCGCGCCATTTGCGGCGGCACCTTGGGGTCGGCCAGGATCTGGTCAAACAGGAAGCCGATGACGTCGATCACCATGTGGTCGAGCGAGCCCTTGGAGGCCTGGCGCAACTCTTCGCGGTGGGTGCGTATCAGGTTGGGCAGCGGCGCACGGCTGGATGGGCCGTGAGCGTGGCCACCGCTGGCGTAGTCGAACGCATCGTCGTCACCCCGGTTGGCGTAGCCGATGGGGTCGTTGTGGGCCAGGCGGCGTATCAGCGACATCAAAGCCGGGTCCACCTGCCCGATGGGCGTGCCGCTGCGGCCACCGGCAAACCCGGGGCGTGTGGTCGACGCAAAGCCCACACCACCATGCCGGCTGCCGCCGTAGCGGCTGTCGGCGCCCCCTTGGCTGTGCATGCCGTGGCGGCCACGGCCACTGAGCCGGGCGTCGTCTTGGCCGCCGAAGTTGCTGCTGCCCGTGCTGGTGTCGCCACTGTCGGCATGGCCACTGCCACTTTCGTGACTGGCTCGGTGGCGCACGGCCAGACCCAGTGGCTGCAGACCGGCATGGCGCCACTCGGCCACGATGGCTGAGTAGGCGATGCGCAGCAGCCCACCCAGCGAGCGGCTCATCTCGCCCGACAGGATCTTGCGGATCTCGTCGCGCTCGGACACCGTTTCAATGCCTTTGATCATGGCGTGGCCCACGATGTCGGGGCGCAGCGGGTTGCGGTCGCGGTCGCCACCGGCATCGGCCAGCAGGGCGCCCACGTAGGCGTTGAGCTCACGCAGTTCCCATTCGCAGGCCACCGAGATTTCCATACCGAAACGGTCGGCAGAAATCTGTGCTTCGACCTCGCGGTCCTCCACCAGGCTCAGCGCGTCCCAGTTGGTGGGTGGTGCCGCAGCCGCAAGCGGCGCGTTGCCGGTGGCGCCGCCCGCACCTTGTGGGCCCAGTTCACGCAGAACGCGTTCGTCAAAGGCCTCGTTGAAGGCCAGCGCAAACATGGCCGATTTGCGGTTGAGTTCAAACTGCGCACCGAGCAGCCCGTCGCGCTGAAAAGCGTGTGTGGCGGCCAGGGCGGCCAGACCCAGGCTCTCAATGGTGCGCTCAGTAGCCTCGCGGGCGGCCAGCTTCAGTCGCTGGACGGCCGCTTCCAGCGGCGCGGGCAGTCGGTGGATGGGGTTGGGCTTCATGGGTCGGGGCAGCCGTCTAGTATGCGGCAAGCCACCCCGCACCCGCACAGGCCTGCGCGGCCTGGGGTGGCCACCGGGGCAGGCCCGGCGCGGGTGGCTACTTCTTCAGCGCGTCGCGGATCTCACGCAGCAGCAGCACGTCTTCGGGCGTCGGTGCTGGCGCAGCGGCGGGGGCTTCGCGCTTCAGGCGGTTCATCTGCTTGACCATCATGAAGATGATGAACGCCAGGATGACAAAGTTGATGGCCACGGTGAGGAAGTTGCCATAGGCAATCACGGCGCCGGCCTTCTTGGCTTCTGCCAGCGTGGTGGCCGCAGGGCCCGACAACTGGATGAAGTNNCTTGAACTCTGAAGACAAACTCATCAGCCACTCCTGTTGTGTGATTTGCATGTGGCCATCGGGCTCCCCCCGGTGACAACGGGCGCGACGGTACTGGCGGCTCCGGGCAGCGTCAAGCGACCTTGGTCCAGGTCGAGCGTCAGGCCCGCGAAGGTGGCTCGGCTAGAATCCGAAGTTATCCCCAAACAGCCTCACGCCCAAAGGTTACCCATGAGCGAAGCCTCATTCACGCCCGGAGTTGATCAGGGCCGGCGCACCTGGATTGCCATCACTTGCGGCGCAGGCGCCGTGGGTGGGGCTGCCGTTGCGGTGCCTTTTGTCAGCACCTTTGCACCCTCCGAGCGCGCCCGCGCTGCCGGGGCGCCGGTGCAGGTAGACATCAGCGGCCTGCAGCCGGGCGAGAAGATGACCGTTGAATGGCGCGGCAAGCCCGTCTGGGTGGTGCGCCGCACGCCCGAGCAGCTGGCTGCGCTGAAAAAGGTCGAGGGCCAACTGGCCGACCCCAACTCCGACCGCAAGGCCTACCCCACACCCGAGTACGCCAAGAACGCGCACCGTTCCATCAAGCCAGAGTTCTTCATCGGCGTGGGCATCTGCTCGCATCTGGGCTGCTCGCCGTCTGACAAGTTCACGCCTGGCGCGCAGCCCTCGCTGCCAGAGGACTGGACGGGCGGTTTCCTCTGCCCTTGCCACGGCTCCACATTCGACTTGGCCGGCCGCGTGTTCAAGAACAAGCCCGCGCCCGACAACCTTGAAGTGCCGCCGCACATGTACTTGTCCGACACCTCGGTGTTGATAGGCGACGACAAGAAGGCCTGACCAGGCCGGTGCATCCGCATTAACTTTCGAATCCCGAGGTCAAGATGGCTGAATTCAAGGAAGCGCCGGCCGGTTCATCGGCGCTCACCCACACCACGGTGTGGATGCAGAACCGGTTCCCGACCCTGTTCGCCGCGTACAAGATTCACATGTCGGAGTACTACGCGCCGAAGAACTTCAACTTCTGGTACCTGTTCGGCTCGCTTTCCCTGCTGGTGCTGGTGATGCAGATCGTGACCGGCATCTTCCTGACCATGCACTACAAGCCCGACGCGGCCAAGGCCTTCGAGTCGGTCGAGTACATCATGCGTGACGTGCCCTGGGGCTGGCTGGTGCGCTACATGCACTCCACCGGGGCCAGCGCGTTTTTCATCTGCGTTTACCTGCACATGTTCCGTGGCCTCATTTACGGCAGCTACCGCAGGCCGCGCGAGCTGGTGTGGATCTTCGGCTGCGCCATCTTTCTGGCGCTCATGGCCGAGGCCTTTATGGGCTATTTGCTGCCCTGGGGCCAGATGAGCTACTGGGGTGCCCAGGTCATCATCAACCTGTTTGCCGCCATCCCGTTTGTGGGCGAAGACCTGTCGCTGCTGATCCGCGGTGACTTCGTGGTCGGCGACGCCACGCTCAACCGCTTCTTCAGCTTCCACGTCATCGCTGTGCCGCTGGTGCTGCTGGGCCTGGTGGTGGCGCACTTGCTGGCGCTGCACGACGTGGGCTCCAACAACCCCGACGGTGTCGAGATCAAGGCCAAGACCGACCCCAAGACCGGCATCCCGCTGGACGGCATTCCCTTCCACCCGTACTACTCGGTGCACGACATCGTGGGCGTGGCGGTGTTCCTGATGGTCTTTTCGGCGATCGTGTTCTTTGCGCCCGAGATGGGGGGCTACTTCCTCGAGTACAACAACTTCATCCCGGCCGATCCGCTGCAGACCCCGGCGCACATCGCCCCGGTGTGGTACTTCACGCCCTACTACTCCATGCTGCGCGCCGTCACTGACGACTTCGTCAACGTGCTGGCAGGCTTGGTGGGCGTGGCCGGTGTGCTGGCCTTCCTGCTCGGCGGCTTCAAAGGCATCTGGAAGTGGGTGCCACTCGGCGCCGCCGTGGTGGTGGCGGTGTTGTTGAAGACCTTTGACGCCAAGTTCTATGGTGTCGTGGTGATGGGTGTGGCGGTGATGGTGCTTTTCCCGCTGCCTTGGCTGGACAACAGCCCGGTCAAGAGCATCCGCTACAGGCCGAGATGGAACAAGGTGCTCTATGGCATCTTCGTCGCCAATTTCTTCATGCTGGGTTACCTCGGCATTCAGCCCCCGACGTCAATTGGCACGCTGGCCTCCCAGATCGGCACCCTGTTCTACTTTGGCTTCTTTCTGCTCATGCCCTGGTGGAGCCGCATCGGTGAGTTCAAGCCGGTGCCTGATCGCGTCACTTTCCACGCGCACTGAGCGCGTGGCGGAGCACCTATCNNGCGGAGCACCTATCCATGAAGAAACTGATCCTCTCTTTGATCGCCTCGCTGGCCCTGTGGGGCTCGGCGCAAGCCGCTGGCGGCGGCGCGCCTTGGGACAAGTTCCCAACCCAGCGCATGACCGACATGGCAGCGCTGCAAAACGGTGCCAAGGTGTTTGCCAACTACTGCATGAACTGCCACGCGGCGGCTTACGTGCGCTACAACCGCCTGCGCGACATCGGCCTCACCGAAGACCAGATCAAGCGCAACCTCATCTTCACCGGCGCCAAGGTCGGCGAGACGATGAAGATCGCACTCGATCACAAAGACGCCAAGGACTGGTTCGGTGCGGCGCCGCCAGACCTGGCACTGGTGGCACGCTCTCGTGCAAACGGTGCCATGGGCAGTGGTGCCGACTACTTGTACACCTACCTGCGCAGCTTTTACCGCGACGAGACCAAACCCATCGGCTGGAATAATCTTGTCTTCCCCAACGCTGCCATGCCCCACGCACTGTGGGAACTGCAAGGCCAGCAGCGTGCCGTGTACGCCGACGAGAAAGACCCGCACGATGCCGCCAAGACCGTGCACGTGTTCAAGGGCTTCGAGCCCATCACGCCGGGCACCATGAGCACTGCCGAGTACAACAACACGGTGGCTGATCTGGTGGCCTACATGCAGTGGATGAGCGAGCCCATGCAAGCCCAGCGCGTGCGGCTGGGCGTGTGGGTGCTGCTGTTCCTGTCGGTGTTTACCGTCATTGCCTGGCGCCTGAACGCGGCGTTCTGGAAAGACGTCAAGTAGCATCCGGGCTGGCCCGGCCACCAGGCCGCGCCTGCAGCGCAGTGGGGAGCAGCCAGCACCCACTGCGTTTTGTTTTTGGACCCAACCGTCCCCCCGCTGGCAGTTTGAAGAGACAACGAAAGGCCCGACGCCATGATGGTGCTGTATTCCGGAACGACCTGCCCTTATTCGCACCGCTGCCGCTTTGTGCTCTTCGAGAAGGGCATGGACTTCGAGATTCGCGATGTGGACATCTTCGCCAAGCCCGAAGACATAGCGCTGATGAACCCGTACAACGAGGTGCCCATCCTGGTGGAGCGCGACCTCATTCTGTACGAGTCACACATCATCAACGAGTACATCGACGAGCGCTTTCCGCACCCGCAACTCATGCCCGGCGACCCCGTGGCGCGTGCCCGCGTGCGGCTGTTCCTTTTCAACTTCGAGAAGGAACTCTTCAGCAACGTCAACCTGCTCGAAGGCCGGGGCGTCAAGGCCTCCGAGAAGCAGCTTGAAAAGGCGCGTGACCAGATCCGTGACCGCCTCACCCAGCTCGCCCCCATCTTCTTGAAGAACAAGTACATGCTGGGCGACGACTTCAGCATGCTCGACGTGGCCATTGCGCCGCTGCTGTGGCGTCTTGACTACTACGGCATTGATCTGTCCAAGAACGCCGTGCCGCTGCTGAAGTACGCCGAGCGCATCTTCTCGCGCCCGGCCTACATCGAGGCGCTGACGCCGTCCGAAAAGGTCATGCGCAAGTAAGGCGTGGACATGCCTGGCACGCCTGAAAACCAAGGCACTCCCACGCGGCCGTACCTGCTGCGGGCGCTGCACGACTGGTGCACCGACAACGGCTTCACGCCCTACATCGCCGTGCATGTGGACGCCAGCGTGCAGGTGCCCATGGAGTACGTCAAGAACCACGAGATCGTGCTCAACGTGGGCTTTGAAGCCACCACGGGCCTGAAGCTGGGCAACGAGTTTGTGGAGTTCCAGGCACGCTTTGGCGGTGTGTCGCGCGTGATCACGGTGCCGGTGGACCACGTGGTGGCCATCTACGCCCGCGAAAACGGCCAGGGTATGGCGTTTCCCATGCCGGCCGAGGGCCGCACCGAGCAGCCCGCGCAGCAGGTGGGCACCGTGCGTGGCCTGCGGCTGGCGAGTTTTGAGCCTGAGCCCGAGCCTGCTGCGGCCATGCCCGCAGGCACCTTGACCGAGGTCCCTGCAAAACCGCAGTCCGCACCGGCCGGGCTGGCAGAAGCTGGCGACGGCCCGGTTCCCCCCGATCCAGCCCACCCGCCTGGCGGCCGTCCTTCGCTCAAGCGCATCAAGTAGTCTTCTCGCAGGGGCGCCCGCGCCGCACTTCTACAATCCATTTTTTCTCGGGCCGGCTTAGCTCAGCTGGTAGAGCACCCGCCTTGTAAGCGGAAGGTCATCCGTTCGATTCGGATAGCCGGCACCAAGTCCCGATGTCCCGATCCAGCGTCTGCGGCGTGCCACAGGCACACCGGGATGCGTGCCCCCAAGGCCCCATGTTCATGTTCATGTCCATGCTGTCGCCCCTGGTCTGCCGCCTCAGTCTTGGCGCCCTCTTGCTGGCGGCGACCCCGGTTGCCCAGGCCACTGGATTTGCCTTTCGCGATGCGCCCGATGGCATCTCATGCAAGTTCTTCGACGTGGCCCTGGGCCTGGCCTGGCCCGGCCAAGAGGTGCCATGGGTGGACGCGGCCGGCCAGGGGGGGGGCGCCCGTACCTATGACGTGCAGACGGTGGACCCAAGCGGGCCACGCGTCATGCGCTGGAATGTGCTGGCGCTGGTGCGGGCCTGGGGCGAAGGCTCGGCCGACAACGAAGGCCTGATCGTGGCGCCGGTGGGGCCACAGGGCGGTGGTGCCGATTTCCATTCGCGCGAGTCGGGTGACGTGGGCCTGCGCCCCTCGCTGCGGGTGGCACACGCCGACGGCAGCAGCGAACTGCTGAGCGCTGCTGCCGATGCCCACCTGGACTGCACCACCTACACCGGCCTGGGTGCCAGGCCGGCGCTGCACATCGCGAACCGCTCCAAGGGAGTGCTGCGCTTTGACCTGACACGCCTGCGCAAGGGCGCGGCCTCCAAGGCCCGTGCGGCCGAATTGATCCTCGTGCGCACCGATGCACCCGGCTGGGCTTCGGCCGGGCCTCTGGGTGTCTACCGGTTGTCCACGCCGTGGACGCAACAGTTTTCTACAGCCCCTGAAGGGTTGGCCGCCGCCTACCGTGCAGACCGTGGCATCGAGCAGCATCCCGCCGTGCTGTTTGCGGATGCCATGGAGCGTGGCCGCTTGGCCGCCGCATGGAACCAGGCGCAGACGGCGCACGCACACGTGGTGCCCAGCGGCGACGAGCCCGGCTTGCCGGCCACCCGGCGCCAAAGCCTGCAGGTCACCGTGCCCCGTGGCGAAAACCTGGGCCTGGACTTGCGCTACGACTTCCTGTTGCAGCGCCGCCAAGAGCCCGAAGAGGTGTACCTGCGTTACTACCTGCGCTTGTCACCCGAATGGCTGAGCCGCCCCGATAGCGGCAAACTGCCGGGCTTTGGCGGCACCTACGGCCGCGCCGCCTGGGGTGGCAGGGGCTGGGACGGGCGCCAGGGCTGGTCGGCGCGCGGCGCGTTTGCGCTGCCACAGGCGGCAGACCACCCGGCACACGGCCGTTTGCCGCTGGCCAGCTACGTGTACCACAGCGAAAGCGCGGCCTCCTACGGCGACATCATGCCCTGGGGCGGTTCCAAAGGCGCGGCCTTCTTGCAAGCCGAGCGCTGGTACTGCGTAGAGCAGCACATCAAGCTCAACACCCCCGGCAAGCCAGACGGTGTGCTGCGCGCCTGGGTGGATGGCAAGCAGGTTTTCGAACGGCGCGATCTGCGGCTGCGCGACACACCCGCGCTGCGGGTGGAAAACATCTGGATGAACGTTTACCTCGGTGGCACCAAGACGGCCCAACGCGACATGCCCTTGCTCATTGACCACGTGGTGGTGGCCACGCGCTACATCGGCCCCATGCCGCCCTGAACCGCAGCGCCCGGCGTGTCCGGCATGCCCAGCCTTCAGCCGCGCTGCACCTTGAGCCGGATTTCCACCGCCGGCCAGCCATGTGCGTGCAGGCCCGCCTGCAATTGCGGCAGCATCTGCCTGAGCTTGGCCGCAGCGGCTGAATTGGCCACCAGCAAAGACCACCCAGCCTCATCCAGGGGCCCCGGCCGCACCGCCAGGCGCAGGGGGCCGGGCAGAAGTGGTGCAATGGCGTCGAGCCGGGCCTGTGATTGGCGCACCCGCTGCAGCAAGCCGGCCAGCGGCTCGCTGCCCTGCAGTGCCGCATTCAAGGGCACCTGGTGCGGCACGTGACTGGAAACCATGAACGGAGTCTAACGATGCAACTGCTCATCACGCACGGCAGCCTGGCGCGCACGCGGCTGTTGCAGTTTCAGGCCTGGCAACTGCTACTGGCCGTGCTGCTGCTTGTGGGTTTGCTGACGGCGGTGTCGGGCACGGTGTACCACTTCGTCTTCCTCAAAGCCGCGCGTGAAGGCTGGCCGGTGGTGAGCCCGCTGGTGCGCCTGCTGGTGCGTGACGAGATCGCCCAGCGCGACCGCTACATGCGCGAAAACCTTGACGCCATGGCGCAAAAGGTGGGTGAGATGCAAGCCAAGCTCGTCAAGCTTGAAGCCATGGGCGACCGCGTCTCGGGGGCGGTGGGCGTCAAGCCCGAGGAGATCAAGCCTCTGCAGCGAGGCGCGCCAGGGGGTGCGTCTGGCGCTGTGAGCGGCATGGACGGCAAAGGCGGGCAGGGCGGCCCCTTTGTGCCGTTGATCAGCCCTTCGCTGGAACGACTGCAAGGCTTGGTGTCACGCGTGGACGAAGCGGCCGACTACCAGACCGACCTCTTCACGCTCTTCGAATCGCGCCTGTTGGAGTCGCGGCTGCAAGCCTTGATGATCCCGAGCACGGCGCCTGTAGACGGGCTTGTCGGTTCGGGTTTCGGATTTCGCAATGACCCCTTCACGGGCCGCGCCGCCTTGCACACCGGGCTGGACTTTCCGGCCGAGCCCGGCACGCCGGTCCACGCTGCGGCGGGCGGCATGGTCACGGCGCGTGAATGGCACGCGGCCTACGGCAACGTGCTGGAGCTTGACCACGGCAATGGCCTCGTCACCCGTTACGCGCACAACGCCATCGTGGAGGTGGCACTGGGGGCGCTGGTCAAACGTGGCCAGTTGGTGGCTCGCGTGGGCAACTCGGGCCGATCCACCGGCGCGCACCTGCACTTTGAAGTGCTGGTGGACGGCGTGCCACAAAACCCCGCGCGGTTCTTGGCCGGCACGCCGCCGCGCCGTGCCGAGTTTGCGGCCCGCCCCACCCTGCGTTGAGGTGTGCACCAGCAGGCGGGGCGCAGAGGGGCGGATGCTAAACTCGACCGGTTTTTCCCTGTCGGGCCGCTGGCACACCAAAGCCGATGCGAGCCCTTCACGGGAACACTTGCAGCCCCACGGACTGCCCCCATGTGCCCCGCTGCGCCAGACGCGCGGCGCGGCACAGACCGGCCGCCGACGTTTGCCAGAGCCAAGCCAATCCCCGGCCGGTTGAACGCGTTTGCCCTGCATGCGCGCCACCTGCCCACCATCNNGAGCCGCAGTTCCAGAAGCTTGACGATGCCGCGCTGCGTGCCAAGACCGAAGAATTCCGCCAACGTGTGGCCGACGGCGCCACGCTCGACGACTTGCTGCCCGAAGCCTTTGCCGTGGTGCGCGAAGCTGGCAAACGTGTGCTCAAGATGCGGCACTTTGACGTGCAGATCATTGGCGGCATCGCGCTGCACCAGGGCAAGATCGCCGAAATGCGCACCGGTGAGGGCAAGACCCTCATGGCCACGCTGCCGGTGTACCTGAACGCGCTGTCTGGCAAGGGTGTGCACCTGGTCACGGTCAATGACTACCTGGTGCGCCGCGACGCCGAATGGATGGGCCGCATCTACAGCTTCCTGGGGCTCACAGTCGGCGTCAACGTGGCCGGCATGTCGCGCGAAGAAAAGCAGGCCGCCTTTGGCGCCGACATCACCTACGGCACCAACAACGAATTTGGCTTCGACTACCTGCGCGACAACATGGTGCTTGAGGTGCGCGACCGTGTGGCGCGTGGCCTGAACTACGCCATCGTCGACGAGGTCGACTCGATCCTGATTGACGAAGCCCGCACGCCGCTCATCATCAGCGGCCAGGCCGAAGACCACACCGAGATGTATGTGCGCATCAACGCCATCGTTCCGGGCCTGAAGAAGCAGATCGGCGAAGAAAACATCCGCACCGGTGAAGGCGTCATCGACGCGGGCGACTTCACCGTGGACGAGAAACAGCACCAGATCTTCCTCACCGAAACCGGCCACGAAAACGCCGAACGCTTGCTCGGTGAAGCCGGCCTGCTGGCCGAAGGCGCCAGCCTGTACGACCCCGGCAACATCGCGCTCATGCACCACGTGTACGCGGCGCTGCGGGCCAACCACCTGTACAACCGCGACCAGCACTACGTGGTGCAGAACAACGAGGTGGTGATCGTTGATGAATTCACCGGCCGCCTGATGACGGGCCGGCGCTGGAGCGACGGCCTGCACCAGGCCGTGGAAGCCAAGGAAGGTGTGCAGATCCAGTCTGAGAACCAGACGCTCGCGTCGGTCACCTTCCAGAACTACTTCCGCATGTACGGCAAGCTGTCTGGCATGACCGGCACGGCCGACACCGAGGCCTACGAGTTCCAAGAAATCTACGGCCTTGAAACGGTGGTGATCCCGCCCAACAAGCCCACCATCCGCAAGGACGACAACGACCTCATCTACAAGACGACGAAGGAAAAGTACGACGCCGTCACCATGGACATCCGCGACTGCCACGAGCGTGGCCAGCCCGTGCTGGTGGGCACCACCAGCATTGAAAACAGCGAACTCATTTCAGAGCTGCTGAAGACGGCCAAGCTGCCGCACCAGGTGCTCAACGCCAAGCAGCACGCCAAGGAAGCCGAGATCGTGGCGCAGGCCGGGCGGCCCGGTGTCATCACCATCGCCACCAACATGGCTGGCCGTGGCACCGACATCGTGCTGGGCGGCAACGTTGAAAAGCAGATCCAGTTTCTGGAAGAAGACGAGGCGCTGTCCGCTGAAGAACGCCAGACCCGCGCGCAAAAACTCAAGGATGAATGGCTGAGCCTGCACGAGCAGGTCAAGGCCGCAGGCNNGGTCAAGGCCGCAGGCGGCCTTCGCATCGTGGCCACCGAACGCCACGAAAGCCGGCGCATCGACAACCAGCTGCGTGGCCGCTCGGGCCGCCAGGGTGACCCCGGCGCCAGCCGCTTCTACCTGAGCCTGGACGACCCGCTGATGCGCATCTTTGCCGGTGACCGCGTGCGCGCCATCATGGACCGGCTGAAGATGCCCGAAGGCGAGGCCATAGAGGCCGGCATCGTCAACCGCAGCATTGAAAGCGCGCAGCGCAAGGTCGAAGCCCGCAACTTCGACGTGCGCAAGCAACTGCTGGAATACGACGACGTCTCCAACGACCAGCGCAAGGTCATCTACCAGCAGCGCAACGAGATTCTGGAAGCGGCCAGCCTGGACGAGCAGATCACCAACCTGCGCCGCAGTTCCATGGACACCGTGGTGCGCACCTACGTGCCCGCCGGCAGCCTTGAAGAGCAGTGGGACCTGGACGGCCTGGAGCGTGTGCTCAAGGACGAATGGCAGGCCGAAGTGGCTGTGAAGGCGGCGGTGGAAGGCAGCGAGTCCATCACCGACGAAGACATCCTGGGCATGGTCCTGGCCGCGACCGACGCGCACTTCAACGCCAAGGTCGACTTTGTCGGCGGTGAGCAGTTCACGCCCTTCATGCGCATGGTGCTGCTGCAAAGCATAGACAGCCATTGGCGTGAGCACCTGGCCGCACTGGACTACCTGCGCCAGGGCATACACCTGCGGGGTTACGCGCAAAAAAATCCCAAGCAGGAATACAAGCGCGAAGCCTTTGAGCTGTTCTCGCAGTTGCTGGACGTGGTGAAGATGGAAGTTACCCGCCTCTTGATGACGGTGCGCATCCAGTCGCAAGACCAGGCTGCCGAAGCCGCGCAAGCGATAGAGCAGCAGGCCAGCCAACTGGCCAACGTGACCTACACCGCACCCACCGAAGACGGCGGTGTCTCGCAGGTGGCTGACACCGGCTTGCTGGGGGATGCCCCGGTGCGCAAGGTGGGCCGCAACGACCCCTGCCCCTGCGGCAGCGGCAAGAAGTACAAGAGCTGCCACGGCAAGCTCGCCTGACGCAAGACTGCAAGCGCGGCGTGTGGACGCTCAAGACCTGCTCCGCGCCCCGCCTGAATTGCGCACACCGCGCCTGTGCCTGCGCGGGCCGCAGCCCGAATTTGCGCCCGTGCTGGTGGAAAGCCTCAACCTGGCCATGCCCACGCTGGGCTTCGTGGCCTGGGGCCGATCAGAGCGCACGGCCGAGTGGGGCGACAAGTTCATGGCCCATGACGTGCAAACCGTGGCCGCAGGTGAATACCTCGTCTACTACGCGTTTGAGTCCGACACCGGGCAGTACGTGGGCCGTGTGGACCTGCACAGCTGGCACTTTGAAGCGCCGCGCTGCGAGGTAGGTTATGTGGGCGATGTGCGCTGCGCCGGCCGTGGCCTGATGCGCGAAGCCGTGCTGGCCTGCGTGGACATGGCCTTTGGCCTGGGCGTGGCGCGTGTGCAGGCGCTGAGTGAAACCGACAACCACCGCGCGCTGCACTTTGCCGAGCACGCGCTGGGCTTTGCGCGTGAAGGCGTGCTGCGGTTTTTTGAGCGCGACTCGCGTGGCCAATTGGGCACGCAGGTGATGTTCGCTGCCTACAACCCCGCTGCGGCCTGACTCGTCGGGCGGCGCTGCAAGCGGGCGAGCGTTTATGGGTTATCCCTGCCCCTGACTTGAGGCATATACAAGCGGCCGCTGTCCGTTAGCCTTTGGCCCACATTGGTGTGCCGTCCGGGCCACCGATGCAAGGTTGCATGCCATGTGTGTGCAGGTACGGGGGCCGGTCGGGCGCGTTTGCTGGCATTTGGCGGCGGTCAAACCCATTGAAGATCCATGTCCCCCGGTGGCTGAGCAGGAGGATTCATGCGAGTTTCACAAAAGTGGCTGGGCGTGCTGACGGCTGTTGCCGTGTCCGGCGCCCAGGCGGTGGCACCCGTGCTGAGCGAGGGCTTTGACGACGTGCCAGGGCTGGGTGCGGCGGGCTGGACGCAGAGCAACCTCAGCACATCACCGGGCCAGCCCTGGTTCCAGGGCAACGCGGGTGTGTTCACGGCTTTTGAAGGCGCCAGTGACTCGTACATTGCCGCCAACTTTTTAAGTTCCGGCGCCGAGACCGGCGCCGTCTCCAACTGGCTGATCACACCCTTCATGGCGCTGCCCGCAGGTGGCACCCTGAGCTTTTATCTGCGCACAGAAGCCGATGGGTTTCTTGACGGTGTAAAGGTGCACATCAACACCGTGGGAAGCTGGTCGCAGCAATTGGCCATCACCAGCATTCCCAGCACTTGGACCGAGTACACGCTGGCGGTAGCCAGTTCACCCGTCATCCAGTTCGCGTTTGAGTACAGCGTGGGCAGTGCGGTGGACGCCAACTAC
>CXWL01005485.1_pt1 | contig 15449 bp, 20 predicted proteins | sample 590931 | NCBI WGS metagenome assembly CXWL01 (sample SAMEA3498368, study PRJEB10139) | groundwater metagenome | biome: water well; material: biofilm material | place: Germany | collected 2015-04-27 | reverse complement strand
TCCGGAAATTCGGACAGTGTGGTAAGTGGTAGCCTGGCTTCACCCACCCCAGGGAGGGGTGGCCGACGAAAGGAGCGAGGCAATGAAACGCACGAGACGGAATCACGGAGGCACCTTCAAAGCGCAGGTCGCGTTGGCCGCCGTCAAAGGGGACAAGACGCTCGCCGAATTGGCCGAACAGTTCCGGGTCCATCCCACGCAGATCACCGAATGGAAACAACAATTGCTGGCGCGGGCGGCGGATGTGTTTGGCGGGACCAAGCCGACGGCGGACACACCGGATCTCAAGACCCTCCACGCCAAGATCGGCCAACTGGCCTTGGAGAATGATTTTTTAGCCGGAGCGCTCACCAAGGCGGGCTTGCGGAGCGCAAAGCCATGATCGATCGTACCCATCCATTGCCTGTGCGGCGGCAATGCCAGCTGTTGAAACTGGCCCGCTCGACCGCATATTACCAACCCACGCCCGTCTCAGAGACGGCGCTCGCACTGATGCGGCGAATTGACGAGCTGCATCTGGCCCATCCGTTTGCCGGCGCTCGGATGCTGCGCGATTTCTTGCGGCACGAGGGCCACGCCATTGGACGGCGACAGGTGGCCACGCTGATGCGACGCATGGGGATTGAGGCGGTGTATCGCAAACCGCGCCTCAGTCAGCGGCATCCGGCCCACACCATCTATCCGTATCTCCTCCGCGATCTCACGATCAGTCGTCCCAATCACGTCTGGGCGGCCGATATTACCTACATTCCAATGGCACGGGGCTTCGTCTATCTGTTCGCGGTGCTCGACTGGGCCAGTCGCCGGGTGCTGGCCTGGCGGCTCTCCAATACGCTGACGACAGACTTCTGCCTCGATGCGGTGCGGGAAGCGATCACGCAGTATGGCCGCCCGGAGATCTTCAACACCGATCAAGGGTGTCAGTTCACCAGCCCGGAGTTCACGGGACTCTTGAACGACCAAGGGATTCAGATCAGCATGGACGGGAAAGGCTGCTGGCGCGACAACGTGTTCGTGGAACGACTCTGGAAAAGTATCAAATACGAGGAGGTGTATTTGCACGCCTATGAGACGGTTGGGGCTGCGCACCAGGGCTTGGAGCGCTACCTGATGTTCTACAACCAGACCCGGCCGCATCAGGCGCTGGACGGCCAGACGCCTGACCAAGTGTATGATAACCATCTGACAACACGGAGGACAGCCGCGTAGTCAGCAATCCGCCAGGCGCCACTTAAGAAATGGTCAACACTGTCCAACCAACCGGAGCCACCTCTCTCGCCGCTCAGTCGGTCAACATACTGTTCAAGTATGCTTCCCTCCCTCGCGGCTCCGCGCGCCCGTCTCGCGTGGCGTCTCAGCGGTTTCGTCACGAACTCTCGTGAATAAGGCGGGCTAGTGATCCCTTTCTTGCCTCTGAGAAACCTTGTAATGGTCAATCAAAGAGGGCAGGTTTCTTCCAAACGGCAGAGACTGCCACTATCGCGATCTGTTCATATCAGTGCACGGTTCAGTGCTGAGGAAGCAAAAAGCGCTCCGTGGCTGATAGCTGAATGCTAGAGATAGTGATCGTGGTGGGCTGCGAGATCCGTGGGGAGTCTGTGAAGGTGAGGCTCAGGAATAGATCGGGCGAAGCGCAACAATTCTTCCCAGACGGGGCGAGACTTTTTGGGCTTGAGAGCGGGGCGTCCCTGGCGGCCACGTTTTGAAAATCTGGCGCGCGCATCGGATCGTGTACTCATGATGGGAGGATGTAAAGCGTGGAATGGCTGCGTTGTCTAAGGGTGTTGTGTGCTCCAAAGGGGTGAGGGGGCGAATGTTGGATGTTTAATGCTGAATGATGAATGTGGAATTCTCGGAGTTGGAAGAGGCTACAGGGCGAGGCGTGAGGGGTAAAGGTCACTCAGAAGAAAACGAGATTTCGAGGTAGGTTCCGCCGCGGACACCGTCCAGCGCATTCAGAATACTGCCGAGGTGGTTTTTGATTGCGGGCCAACTTGTGGTCGGCAGAACCAAGATGGCCAACTGTCTGGCCGTAAGCTTTTGTTGATATCGCAAGTTCTGGTCAGTAGTAATGAACACTTCGAATCGTCCTTCTGCAGCTCGTAAGAGATCCCCGTTGCCCAAATCAGACCATCCCATCTCGAACGCAGTGGCGACAGTATGACCGCTCAGAACTTGGCGCAAAGGGACCGGGGTGCCTTGATCGAAGAGGATTCGCAACGCGTACTATTTTCTCTCAGTTCAGGCTCACGTCTCGACCAGACTCTGTTCGGCGTGCGCCAAAACAGCGAGGATCTGTTCGTGTGTGACACCAGGAAACCATTTCAGGAAGTCGTCCAGGCAGGCCCCACCCTCAAGGTTTTCGAACAACGCGCGCACCGGTACGCGCGTTCCCTTGAACACCCAGGCCCCACTGACCTTTCCGGGAATGCGCTCGACCGCGCTGCACCGACCCCAGTCCAACATTTTTGTATTGTAGCTTGATGATCACCACCGGGCAAGGCCTTCTTCGCCATGATAAAAGGGGGGTGAGGGGGCGAATGTTGAATGTTTAATGATGAATGGTGAATGAGGAATTGTCGGAGTTGGAACAGCCCGCAGGGTAAGGCGGTCAGGGGCGAAGCGGAACGCGTGAGGGGTGAGGGGTTAGGCGTGAGGGGGGACGGGCAGGGAAGTTCTGGGTTCTGAGTTAGAGGCGGACAGGGAAGGTCGGGGTTCGAAGTTGCGAAAACCTCGAACTCCGGATCTCGAACCGTCGTCCGTCTCGCCTATCGCGTGCCATCGGCGAGAACAGGGAACCACCCAGGCTGCCCTCAGTGCATCTCGTCACGGTTTTTTATTGATAGCATTATAAACAAACTTATATAATGGCCGTCATGAAGCCTCTGGAGTTCGTCGGCTCCAGCCTGGATGATCTTAGAGAGTTTCCGGCAGAAGCCCGGCGTGCTGCCGGATTTGAGTTGGGTTTTGTTCAGCGAGGATTGGATTCCTCGGATTGGAAGCCCTTGAGTGCAGTGGGGGCCGGCGTTCGGGAGATTCGTATCCACATCCTGGGGGAATGGCGCGTGCTCTATGTGGCTAAGTTCACGGAGGTGGTCTACGTGCTTCATGCGTTCCAAAAGAAAACACAGAAGATTCGGAGAGAAGATATCGAGTTGGCTCGCATGCGGTACCGCCAGATTGGAGACCGGTCATGAAAAAGAAAACGACTAAATCTAGCGGCAATGTCTTTGTTGACCTGGGTTTTGATCCAGCCGAAGCGGCAGTGCTCCAAATGCGCTCCAACTTGATGAGCGATCTTCGCCTCTACATCGAGAAGCAGAAACTCACCCAAGCAGCAGCGGCCAAGCGACTTGGCATCGCACAATCCCGCGTGTCCGATCTCGTGCGCGGCAAATGGGACAAGTTCAGTCTCGAAATGCTCATCACGCTCGAAGCGCGTCTTGGGCGTACCATTCGAGTTGAGTTCGCAGCGTGAGGGGCAGAGTGGAATGAGGAATGAGGAATGAGGAATATCGAATGATGAATGTGGAATTGTCGGAGTTGGAAGAGGGATGGCGCGATGGGCAGGGAAGGTCGGAATTCGAAGTTCCGGAAACCTCGAACTTCGTACCTCGAACTGGCGTCCGTCTCGTGTGTTTGATTGAACGAAGCTAACCAAATGAACCAAACAGACAAAACAAACCAAATCAACCAGATGAACCAGACAGACTAGATAGATCAGACAAACCAGATAGACCTGTTTTGTGCATCGCGTGGCAACATAGTTTTTCTGCATTCTGACCGAGCTCACCATCGCGGAAATCCTTTTCGGTTCTTGAGAGCCTGCCAGTAAGCCCGGCGGGGGTGAGAAGGGGTAAAGGGGTTCAGGGGGTAAGGGTGAAAAGCTGTGACATAGCATTTCCGATGACGTTCTCCTGCTCAAATTCCTTGAAGCGCGCCGACAAGATTGTCTTGGTCTATCCCCGCATGACATTGCACAAAAGGAATGCTACCATCGCAAAAGATTGAGGGGGTATGGACAACCGAATGACCGACAGGGTGATCATCGCTGAGGTCAAGCTATGAGTGGCAAGATTCAGATCATGGTGCCGAAAGATCGGATTGTATCCTTCTGCCAAAAATGGAAGATTACCGAGCTGGCGCTGTTCGGTTCAGTGCTTCGAGAGGATTTCCGTCCGGACAGCGATGTGGATGTGCTGGTGACGTTCAGTCCCGATTCAGATTGGGGAGTTGAACATTTGCTGGACATGAAAGAGGAGTTGGAGTCGCTGTTTGGGCGAGCGGTTGATTTGGTTGAGAAACGGTTGGTTGAGGAAAGCCGCAACTACATTCGGCGCAAACACATCCTCTCCCACATGGAAGCCGTGTATGCAGCGTGACGACTCGCTCCTGCTCGATATGCTTCAGGCTGCGAAGCAAATACGGGAGTACACAAGTGGACTGCAAGAGCCGGACTTCCTCAAGAGCCGTCGGGATCAGGACGCCGTGTTGCTTCAATGTACTGTGCTCGGTGAAACGGCCAAGCGTGTCTCTTCTGAATTCCGAAGCGCTCATCCTGAGATCCCTTGGAGGAAAATCATGGGCTTCAGGAATGTTGTGGTCCATGACTATTTTCAGATCGATGTCCATCGGGCATGGAAAATCGCAAGCTGTGACATCCCTGAGTTGATCAAAGCTCTGGAGCCGCTCGTCCCGCCAGATTCCTCATCATAGCGCCATCCGGCTCTTTTTCAATTCTTGGCATGGCATAGTCTCGGTTGGTCTTCGCGCCTCCGGTACCCTGCGCTCCTGCCAGCCTCCCTGCGACAACAGAAAATTTGAATGCCCCGTTTTCCTGTTCGGGCCAAAGGCTGAACGTTGAAGGTCTTGATTCGGAGTTCCGAAAACCTCGAACTTCTGACCTCGAACCGTCGTCCATCCCACGCCTCCTCCCTGTTCATCCAAAACACATAGCTTCAAACCATCTGGTTGATTTCGTTTGTTTGGTTCATTTAGTTAGTTCGTTCAACTGGAAAACCAACCAAGCCCAATAGCCAAATAGACCACCCTCCTTTCCTCGTTTGACTTGTGGCCACAATGAGTCTATTATGTAGCCACATTTCGTTGAGGAGGAGGGGGTATGCCACAGGTCGGCGTCCGTGAACTCAAAGATCGATTGAGCGGCTACTTAAAGCGGGTCCAGGGCGGCGAGGAAATCGTCGTGACAGAGCGAGGCCGGTCTGTGGCGCGGATAGTTCCTGTCGAAACTTCGAGCCTTAAGCGGGCTCTTGAGCCAATGCTTCGTGAAGGAGCAGTGCGCTGGAGCGGAGGTAAGCCTCGTGGAGCGAGCCGGCGGCCGGTGATCCGTGGGCGAACTCTGGCTGACATGGTGATGGAAGATCGTCGATGATGCTGTATTTGGATACAAGCGCGTTGGTGAAGCTCTATGTAGATGAGCCGCTGTCTCAGGAAGTTTCGGCTGCCGTGGATGAGGTGGAAGCTGTCGCCACTTCCCTGCTTGCCTACGCTGAAGCTCGGGCGGCGTTCGCACGAGCGCGCCGGGAGGCGCGGTTCTCTCCTCACGCGTATCGTCACATCGTCGATGCGTTTGAAGCGGATTGGCCCCGCTATATTACCGTCGAGGCTACGGATCGGATTGTGAAACATGCCGGTGATTTAGCCGCATCGCGTGCATTGCGTGGTTATGATGCACTGCATTTAGCGTCGGCATTGAGCTTGCGTGAGCGTGTCTCTTCATCGGTGATGTTTTTGGCGTTTGATCGGGAGTTGAGTGTCGCGGCGAAGCGGGAAGCGCTTCGCATTCATCCTCTCGGAAAGTGATAGGCCACCTCGAACAGAGCGCGCCATCAAGGAAATTCACCCCGATTCCTGAGATGTCTGTCAATCACTCCGCCTGCCGTCGATGTCTTCCTCCAGGGCTTCTCCTAACTCTTTCGTTCTCGCCTCTCGTCCCACTTTATCCAAACTCCACAACTTCACGCGGACTGGTCTGTCTGGTCTATTCGGCCTCTCACGTCTATCTGGTTCGTCTGGTCCGTCTGGTTGCATGAATATGAAAATGGGACATGGAGGAGGCAACTAATACCCAGGCTGCTATTCTGATCGATCTCAGCGGCGGCGGATTGACTGAATGGTATTGGCGGGAATTAGGCTCGGCTGGTTTCGAGGCGATCCATGCGGGCTTTTAGGACAGAGATGTCCGTATTTCTTTGAATTCGTCACGAGTTTCCACGCGGTGTTCTTGCAGCTCATGCCGAACGGTGGCGTGACCTTCTGCAATCTCGCGGATGTCGCGTTTGAGTGCTTCGGCCACCACGCCAAAATGACGTTTGATCTCTTCCATCTGCTCGGCGTTCATCGGTCGCTTGTATAGACCGACCAGCTGAAAAGGGCAACGGCGATGTCCGCCAGCGAGACAAGTAAGGTGTGTGGGGGCATGGGGTAAAGGGGGTAAAGCGGAATTGGGAATGATGAATGGTGAATGTGGAATTGTCAGAGTTGGAAGAGGGAGGAGGGTGAGGGGGCGAATGTTGAATGTTTAATGATGAATGGTGAATGTGCGGCTGAGGGCGAGGGTTAGGGGGGAAGTGGAATTGGTAATGATGAATGGTGAATGAGGAATTGTCGGAGTTGGAACAGCCCGCAGGGTAAGGCGGTCAGGGGCGAATGTTGAATGTTTAATGATGAATGGTGAATGTGGAATTGATGGAGTTGGAAGAGGCTGCAGGGTAAAGTGCAAACGTGAAACTAGGGATAGCTGCAAGTTATGAAAACCTTGGAAATCCCCTCAAACCCTTGTGGGGCCTGCCAGTAACCCTGCCTGACAGTCGCGCCGTCCGCTGCTAGTTCACCAACCTTTCTAGCTCCCACCCTTCCTCCCTCTTCATCCAAAACACAAAGTTTTAGGCGGTCTGGTCGGACACGTCCTCTCGTCTGTCTGGTCTATCCGGTATATCTGGTTGATTTGGTTCGGCTACTGGGTTTCGTTGAACCAAATAAAGAAAACAAACCAAACAGACCAACCAACCGACCTGGACCAGCCAGGTTTTTCCTATAACCCTTTCGAGGGGGGTTGTACCGCCTCGTTGGTATTGTTGACGGAACGGAAGCGGGCGATAGTGCTCCATGCTGGCAGGGACTTGGGGGTTGGAAATCTCATCCGCCCGCGCCTTGCTCCGAACGAGCACTGAAATAAGCAGCGGTTTCATCAATATGTTATCAGCGACTAGCCCGAAGGAAGCGATAACAGGTGCGGTAAGTCGCTCTGAGAGCGGTGCGTATAGCCAAGTAGCATTTCGGCAACTTTTGGAAAGTGAATCCAAGCGCTCTGAGCGCTCCGGACATTTCTGGCAGATCCTCCTTGTGTATCTGGTCGATGCGCAGGGAAGGATTGTGCAGATGAGTTCCGATGTCGCCCAAAAAGCGATAGCAGCGTCATTCCGTAGTCTTAGGGAAACGGATTACGTCGGTTGGTATCGCGATGGGCACATCGTCGGAGCGGTCCTCACGGTTCTGGCGAAAGAATCGATGACGCAGGTGTCTACCAGTCTTCAGCCTCGTCTGGAGGAAATTCTCCGGGCTGAGGTTGGCGTAGAGGAGAGCAATCATTTACAGATCCAAGTCTGCCAACCTCACGAGTTGAACGGATTTGAATCGGGGGGTAAGGGGTAAGGGGGGAGTGGTGAGTGGGAAGTTGGGAGTGGTGAGTGGGTAAGAAGTAAAAGGTAAGAAGTAAAAAGTAAGAAGTAAGAAGTAAGAAGTGAGAAGTAAAAAGTAAGCGGTAAATGGATAAAGTTGTTGAATGGTAAATGGTGAATGATGAATTGCTGGAGTGGGAATTTGTTTTGTTGAGCGAAGTTAGCTAAATCAACTAGATGAACTAAATAAACAAAACAAACCAAATNNAACCAGACAGACCGAACAGACGAGATAGACCAAATGAACCAGCTGGGGGATATCAGCCATGATTAAACTCGGAGTCATCGGTTACGGCTACTGGGGTCCAAACATTGTGCGTAACTTTGCGGGACACCAAGACTGCAAGGTTGTAGCCGTGTGCGACAAGAACTCTGTGGCCTTGGCTCGGGTGTTAGGCCGTCATCCCGGTGTGCGAGTGACGACCGAATCGGATGATATCGTCACGTCTCCGGACATCGATGCAGTGGCCATCGTGACTCCGGTCTCGTACCACTACGAGCTGGCGAAGAAAGCGCTGGAGAATGGCAAACACGTGTTCGTTGAAAAGCCCTTTACCGCGACCTCCGCGCATGCAGAAGAACTTGTCGAGCTGGCAGAACGCAAGCACTTACAGATCATGGTGGACCACACGTTTCTTTTCACCGGAGCAGTTCGCAAGATCAAGCAGCTTGTCGACGACGGGACTTTGGGGCCTCTGTATTACTACGATTCGACGCGCGTCAATTTGGGGCTCTTCCAGCATGACGTCAATGTCTTGTGGGACCTCGCTCCGCACGATCTGTCGATCATGGATTATCTGATCGGGTTGGAGCCGGATTTGGTGGTCGCGACTGGCAGCGCGCATGTGAACTGTCTGGAGGACGTTGCGCATCTGACGGTCTATTTCCCGAATAAGGTACTCGCTCACATCAACGTCAATTGGCTCTCACCGGTGAAGGTGCGGACGACGCTGGTCGGGGGGCAGAAAAAGATGCTGGTTTGGAACGATCTGGATCCGGCGGAGAAAATACGGGTGTACGACAAGGGCGCCGATATCAAGTCAGAGCTGGGGGTTCACCAATTGCTAGTCAGCTATCGGAGCGGCGATATGTGGGCGCCGAGGGTGGAGGATCTGGAGGCGCTTCAACTCGAAACAAGATATTTCCTGGACTGCATTAAGGCCGGCACCAAACCATTCAACGATGGGCAGGCTGGTCTGCGCGTCGTGCGGATTCTTGAAGCGGGAGAACTGTCGCTCAAACAGCATAGAGAAGTTGCCTACGCATCGATTAGGTAACCGATAGCTGGTTTGTTTGGTCTGTTTGGTTCATCTGGTTCAATCAGTTCAACCAATTAAACCAAACAAACCAGATCGACCAAACAAACAGGACCGGAGGCCCAATGTCCTCGTGCGCGGAAAGGAAAATGGGCGGGGCCGTTCCCCTCGTGTTCGACGAAGAGATCTTTCGGGATACAGTCACGAGAGAGCGTAAGCGCGCGGACCGATCCGGCCGGGCCATGGCGATGCTGTTGATCGGCGTGCAGGATGGCCGGCGTGACAATATGCCGGCGCTATTTGCGGCGATTGCCGAGGCTTTGGCCGCGATCAAGTCTGACATCGATATTCTTGGATGGTTTGAACGAGAGTCCATTATGGGGCTGATCGTTCCCGAGCTCGATGCGGCGAAGGTGGCCGGGGCCTGCGAGCGGCTCGATTCAGAACTACGAAAAGAGATCACGACTCGGCTTGAGGGAGATTTGTCCGAGGAGTTGTCGATCCGGCTGTGCGTTCATCCCGAGTCACTGCAATTTGGAGAGGAAGACATCCAGACCCTGGATCCGTTTCTGTATCCGGAGCTATATGCATGGCAAGATAGAATCACGGTGTTTCACGTATTGAAGCGAGGGATGGATATTCTCGGCAGCCTTGCGCTCCTCATCTTCCTCTCGCCGCTGTTCTTGGCCATTGCAGTGCTCGTCAGGTGTTCATCCCGTGGGCCGGTACTGTTTCGCCAGGTGCGATTCGGTCAGATGTTGAAACCCTTTATGATGAGCAAGTTTAGAACCATGATCGCGGATGCGGATCATGCGATCCATCACCATTATGTGAGCTGGTTCATTAGTTCAAGCGGCAANNCGTGTCACTCCGATAGGACGATTTCTAAGAAAGACGAGCCTCGATGAGCTTCCTCAACTGTGGAATGTGCTCCGGGGAGATATGTCGCTGGTCGGGCCCCGCCCCCCACTGTGGTATGAGCTGCAACAGTATAAAGCCTGGCATCGTCATCGAGTCTTAGATTCCAAGCCCGGTATCACGGGGTTGTGGCAGGTGACTGGCCGGAGTCGGACCACGTTCGACGAGATGGTCCGGCTAGACATTCGTTATGCCAGGGGGCGTTCGCTCTGGGCCGATTTCAAGATTCTTCTTGCGACTCCTGCCGCAGTCATTAAGGGCAAAGGAGCCTGCTGATGGTTTGTTTGGTTTCTTTGGTTTGTTTAGTTTTTTGGTTGAACGCAACTAACCAGATGAACCAAACAAACCAAAGAAACTAAATAAACTAAATAAACAAAACAAACCAGACACTATGCAACTCAGCGACCACCTAAGCACAACGGCGCCGATTGAGGGCGAAAGGCATGCCGGCGACATGGCCACCCGTTTGATCGGAGGGCCGATTCAGGCTTTGAGCCGGCCTTTGCCGTTCAGTATGAAGGCCCGCAACGGCCTGTCCCTTCTCTTGTTGCTTGCTGCCGTTGCATGGTTTTGGCAGCCGCTGGTTTTATTGTTTTCTCTCACGCAACAGCAGGAACAGTTTTCACACATTGTGCTCATACCTGGGCTGAGCCTGTATGTGCTTTTCCTTGACCGGAAGGCGATCCTTGCATCGAGAGAGTGGAGCCCATGGCTTGGCTCTCTCTTGGTAGGGCTGGGGGCTTGGGGCTACTGGTCTGCCGATGCTGCGATCTTTGCCCCGGACCAGTTGTCAATGACGATATTGGCTTTGGTGCTGATGTGCTGGGGTATCGTGCTGTCCTGTTTCGGGGTCAGTATTTGTCGCAGAGTGTCGTTTGGCCTGCTCTGTCTTCTCTTTATGGTGCCGCTTCCCTCCTTTCTCTTGGATGCCATTATTGGATTCCTTCAGCGCGCGTCGACAGAGGCGACCGCGGCGCTGTTTTCACTTCTTGGCATCCCGGTTTTCCGGCAAGGCTTCGTATTCAGTCTGTCGAATTTCACGATTCATGTTGCGGAGGAATGCAGCGGCATCCGATCGGCCCTATCTCTCTTCATTACCAGCGTCGTGGCCGGGCATTTCTTCCTTCGGTCCATGGGGACGAAGCTGGGGCTGGTAGCGGTCGTCATTCCACTTGCTATCGTTAAAAATGCCTTCCGCATCGTCGGGCTGGCCCTCCTAGCCAATTACGTGGATCCGACTTTCATTACGAATAGCCTGTTGCACCGCAGCGGAGGGATCCCGCTTTTTGTACTTTCCGTTGTTGTGCTGCTTTCCATTGTCTGGCTGTTACGCAGACTTGAGAAAAGATGGGTTCATCCTCAAATGGATGATCGGATACGGTCGTGACTACTCACCCGAGCATCGGTGTCAATACGATCGATCCACTACAGGATGATCGCTGGCCAGAGCTCATAGCCCGACACCCACACGCATCGGTGTTTCATACTCGCGGCTGGTTGCGCGCATTGCAGACAACATACGGGTATGAGCCGGTCGCCTTCACAACGTCCCCGGTGTCCCAAGAACTCAAGAATGCCTTACTGTTTTGTGTGGTTCGCAGTTGGCTGACCGGAGATCGGCTTGTTTCACTTCCGTTTTCCGATCATTGTGAGCCCCTCGTTGACGATACCGGGCAGTTCGAGGCGCTCTGCGCCCAGGCTGAGGCGGTGAGAGTAAGGGAACGGCAGAAATATGTGGAAATGCGGTCGTCGAACTCTAGCCTCGAATTTGATAAGAATTTCGGCCGGGCCAAGACTTATACCCTCCATCGGCTGAATCTCCGACCTGGCCTCGATACCTTGCGGAAAAAATTTCATAGGGATTGTATTCAGCGAAAGATTCGTCGTGCTGAGCGGGAATCCCTCACCTATGAAGAGGGCCGTAGTCCGCTGCTGCTCCAGCAATTGTACGGATTGCTGCAGTTGACCAGGTCTCGGCACCATCTGCCACCGCAACCGTTCGAATGGTTCCAGAACCTCGTGGCTTGTATGGGAATGAACGTCTCGATCAGAATCGCCTCTCAAGGCGGTCGTCCCATCGCAGGCATCATGACGTTGGATCATGGAAAAACTAGGGTCTACAAATATGGCGGTTCCGATGCGAAGTTCAACAATCTGGGGGCGACACCCATGTTGTTTTGGCAGGCTATCAAGGATGCAAAAGAGGCCGGGATGGACGTATTGGATATGGGGCGTTCGGATCTCGATAACCCTGGTCTGATCATGTTCAAAGAGCGCTGGTCGACAGCGCGGTTGCCCCTAGCCACGTGGCGGGCCCCCGCCACGACCGCATCGCCATCCTTTGGACAGGTAAAGGCGTGGCTGGCAAAAGAGGGATTTATGCGTCTCCCGGACAGCGCGCTGACGTTAGCAGGGCGACTGCTCTATCGGCATATCGGATAGCTCAGTGTAAGTGGTAAGTGGGAAGTGGTGAGTGGAAAGTGGTAGGGGGGAAGTGGTGAGTGGAAAGTGGAAAGTGTGGAATGAGGGATGGGGAATGGGGAATGGTGAATGGTGAATGGGGAATTGTCGGAGTTGGATTTGATGTGATGATTTCCTGACATTCATCATTCCAAATTCAAAATTCCAAATTCACCATTCGATAAGTCCTAAACTTCGGAAGATCTATGATGTCCCTGCCATGGTTTTCAATAGCGGCTTTTCTCGTCGCAGCTATCGCCGGGGTAATGGCCTGCACCCTGCTTGTCATGCGGCGATCGAGTGCCTTACACCGAAGTCTTGTATTGTTGTTGGGAACGATCGCCTTGGCCCATTTGGCCAAGGCGGCAGGACTGCTCGATGAACCCGGTGCATTGTGGTGGCGTGTGACCGCGATGGTTGCTGAGCTAGCCGAACCAGCCCTGTTGCTCTATGTCGGACTGGCATTCCTGGACCCAGTTGAGCGGAGCAGCAATAGGTCCGCGCTGTGGCGGGCTCGCATCGTTGGGTGTGCGGGCCTGTTGCTGGCAGGCTTCGTAGTAACCGGACAGGCGAGCATCGTTTTAACCGCATGGGGACGCGTTCCCTATGTCTTTATTGTGGTCGGCATGGTTCTCGGTCTTGCGCAACTGGAACTGGTCTTGCGCGCCAGCCAGGAGCCGGTCCGCCATAAGCTGAAATTCATGGTGATTGGGTTAGGGGGGCTGGCCGGTTACCAAATCTACCAAGCCAGCCAGATGCTCCTGCTTCCAGTCTGGCAGGAGGATCAGGTATTGGTTGGAAGTGTCGTGACGGCCATGGCACTCTGTCTCACAGCCTACGGGTTGGGACGAACCCATCTGCGCGAAGTTTTCGTCCATGCCTATGTTTCCCAACAGGCCCTGTTCGGCTCAGTGACCTTTATCGTCATTGGGCTGTATTTACTGGCAGTGGGGGTGATCGGTGAATGGCTTCGCCGGACGAATCAGCCGTTGGGGCTAGGGCTCAGCGTGGTTGTGGTATTCGGAGCCTTGGTCGGGCTGGTGGTCCTGGCCTTCTCCAAGACTATGCGCGCCGCCGTCCGGCGTTTTCTCACCAGGAACTTCTATCGATCCAAGCACGACTACCGGGCCCAATGGCTTCAAGTCACAGAGGCCTTTGAGCAGGCGGCGGGCAAAGAGGCGATCATGGATCGCCTGCTCGATCTGCTCATCAAGACCTTTCCTACCACTTCGATATCGATTTGGTCGTTTCGTGAAGCCGATCGCCGGTTTTGCCGAATCCGTTCGATGACGACTGAGAAGGAATCGGTTCCATTGGAACTATCCCATCCCGTGATCGCGCAGCTGCTGAAAGAGGATGAGCCGGTTGTGATAGAAAACAGTTCAGATCCCTTGATAGCAGCTGGGGCGGCGCTCTGTTTCCCCATCCGCGCGCAGGGACGGCTCACGGCCTTTATCTCTCTGGGGTGGCCCCTCCACGGTGAACCCTATGGAACGGATGATTGCGACTTGCTCCGCGGAATGTCCCATCACGTCGGCGCCTTGCTCTCTCATGCCAGGTTGGCAGAGGATCGTCAAGCGTCGGCCCAGCTGGAAGCGTTGCATCGGTTCTCTGTATTTTGCTTGCACGACTTGAAAAACTTAGCGGCGAGACTTTCGCTTGTGGCTCAGAACGCCGAACGTCATGGCCGTGATCCTGCCTTTCAAGAGTCGGCCATGAGGGCAGTGACGGACACGGCGGAGAAAATGACGACGCTCATGAGCAAGCTGTCCCTTGCATCGGTGAAGCCCGCCATTGTCGAGGCGCCGGAATCGGTGGACATCCCCGCGCTGATCGATGAGATTGTGGCGCCTATGAGGGGCGAGGAGAGGGTGCGGCTGCATGTGGCGGGAGGGATGATTCAGCCGGTCATCGCCGTGAGGGACCAGATTCATCAAGTGTTGCTCAATGTGATTCTGAACGCCAAGCAAGCGATCGGCCAGGAGGGGGATCTTTCAATCAGGATCGGCGAATCCGGTAGTTCTATCGTGGTGACGGTTGATGATACAGGTTGTGGAATTCCCTCTTCCATGTTGGAGTCATTGTTTCAACCGTCGCAATCGAGTCGGCCTGGCGGTCTTGGCATTGGACTCTACCAATGCAAGCAGATCGTGGAGGCGCACCTGGGGACGATAGAAATCAGGAGTAAGCAGGGGCAAGGAACTCAGGTGCGGATCGAGTTGCCGCTTTCTGGACTCAAGCGAGACGGGCGAGACTGGCGGGAAGAGCGCGACAAGGGAGAGTTCGAGGTGCGAAGTTCGAGGTTTCCAGAACTCCGAAATCCAAACCCAGGCCTTCAGCCTTCAGCCTTCAGCCTTCAGCCTGCCCGGTCACCGGAGGGAAGATGAATACTCGTCCTGTCATGCTTCTTGTCGATGACGATTCCGAGATTCGGGACCAAATGAAATGGGCCTTCGCATCGGACTATGAGTTGCTGGAGGCGTCGGATCGTTCGACGGCGCTTGCGCATGTTCAAGAGGCAATGCCGCGATTAGTCTTGCTTGATTTGGGATTGCCTCCCGATCCTGACGGGGCCTCCGAGGGATTGGCGATCTTGCGGGGAATCCTTGAGGTCAATCCGACGGCCAAGGTGATCGTCGTCACCGGCAATAGCGATCGCGCGAATGCCCTCGCGGCTGTTGCAAGCGGCGCCTATGACTTTATTGAGAAACCGGTCCAGCTGGATGTGCTGAAGATTCTTCTGCAGCGAGCAATCTATCTTGCCAACGTGGAGCAGGAGAATCGCGCCTTGCTTGACCGGGCCGGACACAATGAGCTGGAAGGGCTCGTGGGAGACAGTGCGCCGATGCAGGACGTGCTCCGCATGATCCGCCGCGTCGGGCCGTCCGATGTCCCGGTCTTGATTACCGGGGAAAGCGGCACGGGGAAGGAATTGGTCGCGCGGGCCATCCACCGACAGAGTGCGAGGAAGCTTGAGCCTTTCGTCGCGATCAACTGTGGGGCGATTCCTGAGACCCTTCTGGAAAGTGAACTGTTCGGCTACGAGAAGGGAGCCTTTACCGGAGCGACGCAGCAACGGAAAGGGCGGATCGAAAGCGCGCAGCGAGGCACGCTC
>CXWL01122718.1_pt1 | contig 15450 bp, 16 predicted proteins | sample 590931 | NCBI WGS metagenome assembly CXWL01 (sample SAMEA3498368, study PRJEB10139) | groundwater metagenome | biome: water well; material: biofilm material | place: Germany | collected 2015-04-27 | reverse complement strand
GCTGACAGCATTGTTTTTCAGCAGGACGCCCATGTCGGCACTCCAGAAAGGTAATGGCTCATGCGCTTAAAAGAAGCGCGCGCGGCTGCGAATCGGTGCCCGTTGCTGGCCCTGAACGGTTCGATTAAACAGGCTATCGATTCGATTATCAAACCGCTCGCCATAAAACTGCGCTAGCTGCGGGTTGCTGAACGGCTGGTCCGGCAACAGCAGAATCTTCGCCAGGGCACCATCGGCAATCACTTCGGTGTACTGGCTGAACAGGTCGGGCAATTGCGTGGCGCTGTCGCTCGGCCGCAGGAACATCGACACGTCGAGTTGGCCGGTACAGGCCGGCACCAACAGCAGGCTGCCGGGCGTGGTCTGCGTGTACCAGCGCGGCGAATCGTTGGTTTGGGTCCGCCAGCCCGGGTGTTTGTAGTCGAGGTCGCTGATCGAAATGGGTTTCAGGTCACGCTCGGCCATGCGTGCGCTTTCAATCTCGAACAGCTCGGCGCCGGCCGGCACCGGGATGATGTTCACGCTGACCGGCGTCACGGCCACGCTGGCATCGGCGCGCCACAGGCGCCCGCGCTCGGAGAAGGTTTGCGCCGCGCGGATGATGTAGGCGAAAGCCGTCGGCTCGGCCACCCCGGGGGCGAACGGAAAGATGCTGGGCAGGAAAGCGTCGAGGTCGATCATGCGGGCACCTTATTGACTGGGGTGGTGGTCTGCTCGCCCGCCTCACCCGCGCCCATGGACGCGGTGAAGGCCTGGTAATACCCGGAGGCCATGCTGGCGCTGGCGTACTCGCTGTCCTTGCTGAGGCAGCGGAACACAACGTAGTTGAGGATCGAGTCGGCGAACTCGACGTTTAGTTCCAGTTGGTCGTCGGGGCTGGTGATTTCTTCCGGCAAGACCGAGCGAATCATTTCGACCTGCGCGCCGGAAGCGGCCGGCGGGTACACATAGAACAGCGACGGCATGCGGTCGTCGTACAGGTAGTGGCGGATGATTGTGGAGCCTGGCATGGCGTGCCACTCGGGATCGGCCGAGTCCAGCAAGTGGCGCTCGGCGCGGCGCACGGCGCGCCCCGGGGTCACGTTATCGGCGTCGATGTTGCGCACGACATCGATCAACTGCACCACCGTATCCTCCAGGTGCTGCAACGAGCCGGCCTCCAGGGCAAACAACGCACGCCGCGCGCCGGCCGCCGGTTTCAGCCGCACCAGCGCGCCCGCCGCTTCATTGATCCACTCGATCAGCTCCAGCGTGGTCCAGCGCACATGCTCTTCGTCTTGCAGGAGCAGCCCGGCGCGGTAGATCAGGCTCGATACCGCGATGGGGCGTACTTCGATGTCGTAGTCAATGATGATCGGCATGATTCACGTCCAAAAAATGCGTTGATGATTGGGTTAGGTGCCGGTCAGCGTCCGCTTTTCAACCCAGCGATCCGTGCCCGCCCCGCCACCCTGGCCGCTGGTGATGCACTTCCAGCCGGCAATGGTGTATTGCGAGCCCGCCGTGCCAAGGACGGCTGGCGCCACGTTGATAATTTCAGAGCCGGCGGCCCACTTCCTGCTGCCGTAGCTGGCCGGCGAGGTCTGTGGGTTGGCGGTGCCGATAGTCAGGCAGGGCGGAATTCGCTCGCCCGCGATCGTCACGCTGTATGCGGCCACGCCAAAATCCAAGGCGCAGGTCACGGCGTCCAAGGCCAGGAACGTGGTGTCTTTAGACACGACCTTTCGGTTGCCCTCGGTAAACTCCGCACGACCTACCGCAGTTCGGTCGGTGGCAAGCAGGGTGGTGTGGCCGGTATACAGTTGCTTGCCGACCGGCACGGCGTCCCCTTGCATGTCCACGAAGCCGGAGCCGGCGAGGAAATTGTGCAGGTTGCCGTTCAGGCAGGTGTTCCCGCCGCTGACGGCCCCCCGCGAGCCGACTAACCCCCAGTTGATCGACGGCGACCCGCCTGCCACCCGCGCGGCGGGTTGCTGGAACATATTGCCTTGGATCACCAGGCCGGAATGGGGGTTTGCCGAGAGCCCTAGCTCGAAGTCTTCAATTACGTTTTCTTCCACGTAGTTGGCGCAAATGCTCACCCCCTGAGTCGCCCCGGAGATGATCGCCGCCCCGCTCAGCCCCTCGATGACGTTACCGGACAGGTCGGCGTTGTAGAGAACATAAGCCGACGTCGCCCCGACAAATCGCAGGCCGTTAATCCCATGCTCGATGACGTTTTCCGTGATCTTGATATCGAAGCCGTAATCCAGGTCGATAAAGGCCGTCGCCCCGTGGCAGGAGTTATAGGTGGCCCGGATTGTTTGTGCGTAATTCCCGACGGTCCCTTTAAACGGGTAATCGACCGCACGGAACGTGCAGTGGTCGACCGACAGGCGATAGATTTGGTCCGTATTAAAAATAACGGTTTGCATGTTCAGGTCGCTTTCAAACTCGATGCCCGACACGAACAGGTCCAGAAAGCGCGCCACAGGGTCAGTGACCAACCCCGCCACGTCGAACAGGCTACCGGCGTCATTTTTAAAAATGCGGGTGCCGCCTTTGCTCTGGAAGTACAACGGTCGAACCAGCCCGTATTTAGCGGCGTCGGTGAGATTGACCGGGAGCAGGAACTGACGCCCCGTCATGTCCAGGTCGCCACCGGGGAGGATGATCGAACGCCGGCCAGCGGCACTCATCGCCCAGGCAATCGCGTCGGGGATGTCGGCGAAGTCGTTCAGCGTGACTTCTTCCTCGTTCACCCCGTCCTGGGTCCGCGCGAGCGCTGAGGCGCCCGCCGCGGCGCGCTTGACTGCAATACGCTTGTCACCCTGCGTTGGATCATTGGGGTTGGACAGGCCGGCATTGGCGGCTTCGAGCGTGGTCACGCGACTGGGGATGTCGCTGACAACATCCGCCGGGTCGTCCAGCATGATGTCGTCGCTGACCGAGAACAGCGAGCTGCCAATGTACACCAGCAGGTTGTAGCGGCCGTTGGCGGCGTAGAAGGAGAAACCGCCGTTGTGGTCGGTGGTCACGGGGTTGGCAATGGGGTCGGTGCCATTCTCGCCATAGAGCATGGCATCGACGTTCGCACTGGTTTTTACCAGCACGTAGGCGCCGGGCACCACGTTACCCTTACGATCCAAGACCACATCGGCGTATTTCTGCATTTACCTGTCCTTTTCCACGGGCTTGATGACTTGCCTGTAACCGTGCTCCTCGTTTACAGCCCGAAACGTGAGTTCAGCTGTGCAACGAGAGCATTGATATCCTCATCCGCCAACGCTCGGTTGTAGCAGCGCGCGTATGCAATGCCACCATTCAGGCCGACGCCACTAAAGGTGGACTCCTGGCCACCAAGGGTGTTGCGGTTGTTCTGCGCCGTGCCGGTGGTGCCGTTGACGATGGCCCCGATGCCAGCCTTGATCTTCGAGCTGGTGCCGTTAAACACCACCGACAGCACCTGCCAACCGGTGGTAGACACGCCACTTTCCAGTCGCGATTCACCGGCGTTACTCGCGTAATAACCAGAGACGCCGGGGCCAATGATCTGGTTGCCGGCGGTGAGAATGCGCGCCTGAGTAGCGGCGAAGGCTGTCGCTTTGCACACGAACACAAGTGTCATGGGCTGGCTTTCGAGGGTTGCCCCCACGGCGTTGGCGATCTGCTGTGTGCCGTCAAACAAGGCGGCCGGGTGCCCGCCAGGCCCACCAGCGAGCGAGTACGTCGGAAAGTTCCAGCCGGTGTATTTCGCGTTGAAGGTGCGGTCGATGACGGGCGCTGGACCCGAGGCAACCCAGTTGGTGATCGACGCACCATTGGCCAGCACCAGGTCTTGCGCATCCAGTGTCCAAAGCACGCCATATTCAAGATTGGGAATTACCGGTGTCCCCGGCAAAGGCGCAGATAAGACGCCAGGGGCGCGCAAAACCAAAGCAACCATGGTTAAAACCTCTTATCAGGAAAATCGCAGAAGACGATAGAAGAACTCGGTAATCAGCCGGCCGCCCTTCGTAATGATCGGGTGCAGGTTGTCAGTGTCGATCAGTGGGAATGTGCCGGTGCTGGCATACCCAGGCACGTCGCGGCCAAAGGTGTATTGCAGGTCGGAACACGGAATACCTTGGCTGTAGGCCCAGTTGCGCAACAGCGTGCCGTAGACCGAGATCGGGTAGGTGCTGACCCGTGGCGTTTCCGCCTGCATGCACAGGTGAATGTCCGCCCCGGGAGCGATGGACCGGATCATGCCGACCAGCCCTTGGATGTTGGCCAGGTATTGGTCCGGTGTAACGCTGGTGCCTTGGTCGTTGGCCCCCAGCATAATGAAGTAAACGTCCATCGGAATCAGGGCCGCAGCGGCCTTCCATTGGGTCTGCCACGTCGGGTCGGTGCTAAACCAGTTGCCGGAAGTGGAACCGCTGGCGGCCATCTTCGAGAAGCGAATGCCGGTCAGGCTGTTCGACAGGTAGATACCGAACAGGGTCGGCGTACCGGTCACCACTTCCATGCGGAATTTCCAGCCAGTGCCAGCCGGCAGTACCGGGAAGACGATCTGCTGTGGTCCGGTGCCGGTCAGGCTCAAGGTGTTCCACGCATCGGCATCGGCCCAGCGATAGCGCAGCGTGTGGGTCGCCCCGTCACCCAGATACAGCAGCTTGCCGGCCGTGATGGCCGTGGTGATACCGGCAGACTCCACTGCGTTGACACTCACGTAGTCACCCACCGCAGTCGAGGTAATCGTGCGGCTGTCGGGGCTGGCAGTGCCCAGATTCGAGACAGACCAGGCGCCGCCGAAGTAAGTGGTGCTCGACCGGCTGTACTGAAAGTTCGTATCGCCCAAGGCCGCGCCGTGGTTGAAGCCGATATAGCCAGGCCCGGCAAACCCGTAGTCCTGCGCCATCGCGAGCGTTAGTTTGTTCAACCAGTACAGGTGGCCAGCGGTGTACGAGTCGCCAATGAAACCGATGTTCAACACCGCTCCGGCGTCGGCCGCCTTGATCTGCCGGAGAAACATCCGCACGGCCCGCAGGGCTTCGGCGTTGTTGGATGCAATGGCCGGTGCGCTGCCTGAAGCCAGCCGGCTGCTGAGCATACTGAGTGCCCAGTCGGTCGGCCCACCGTCGGTATCCCTGGCCTCAAGCCAGGTTCTTAATCCCGAAGCGCCTGTAATGGCCGCCAAAATACCAGCAGCAACAGGCTTGCTGATTCCCGCTGACTCGAGAACATCAGCCGCTATTGAATCGGTCACTGAGGCAGGAACCAAAGAGGGGACAAGGCTTTTTGTGAGCATCTGAGCGGCCCAGGAAGTTGGGCCGCCGTCAACATCATTGGCCTCCAGCCAGGTGCCCTTTCCCACGCCATCAGTTATCGATACAAGAGTCCCAGCAGCCACGGGCTGCTGGATAACCGCGCTTAACGTATCGCTGACCGCTTGAACAAATTCGGCGCTCGGCGCCTGCCCGATGTTCACGGCGACGCCAGCATCATTGCGGTACAGCGTGGCCAGCGTTTTGCCTGAACCTGGCGGGACAGAAAAATAACGATTCGTCGCGCCAGTGCCCGACGTGTTGGCCAGGCCATCCGCCGTGGTTGGGAATGGATGGCTTGCCGCGGCCGCCATCGCTGCGGCGGACTCTGCCGCCGCGGAGTTGATAAAGGCCGAATAATCACTCGCGGCCGCAGCCGACGCACTGGCTGCCGCGCTCGTTGCGCTGGCAGACGCCGCATCAGCCGAGTCGCTGGCGGCTTCTGCCAGCGTGTCAACCGCCGCCTGCGTTTCGATGAGCTGGGTCATCGTGGCCGGCACCTGGCCGTCGATGGTGACGTTCTCTAACGCACCGTTGCGGAACGTGCCGCCATCGATGACTTCCGGGCTCGCGTCCAGCGGGTCTTCCAACAACACGTCATTGAGCGTGGTGAACAGCGCCGTGCCAATGAACACCTGAAGGTTGTAGCGGCCGTTGGCGGCGTAAAAGGCGAAGCGGCCGAAGGTGTCCGTGACCATCGGGTTGCTGATCGGGTCAGCCCCGTTAGCGGAATACAGCGCCGCGTCGGCACCGGCTGGGGTCTTCACCCGCACCAGCGCGCCGGGCACCACACTCCCCTTGAGGTCCATGACAACATCGGCGTATTTCTGCATTTACCTTCCCTCTCCACTGTTCCCGCACGGCTTACGCTGTGCGAGGTTTATGCTTCCATGACTGCCAGCGGCCAGATATTGGCCAGCGGGAAGTCCACATCGTTCATGTCGACCTGGACGTGCCCAAGATGGACGTGCAACTTGCCGGACGGCACCTTGTCGATGGCCGAGATACCCCGGTCGAAATAGAAGCCCATGCCCGTGGGTGTCCCGACCGGGATAGAGCCGTCTGACAGCTTGCGGAACCTGACTTGAAAGCCGGTCCCGGTAGAGTTGAATACGCTCGCAAAGTATTCGTCAGGCGCGGCGCTGTAAGGCGTGAGGGACGGTTGAACGTTGCCGGTGATGGTGGGGTGCGTGACCGTCAGCACTCCCGTTGGAGAGTCGTAGGCAAACGTGAAATCAGCGTTGAACGGGGAGTTTGATGCGGCCCAGGCGGAGCCTGTGTAGTTGATCCTGCCGGCCATGCGCCGCTTGATCCACAGCGTGGACGTGCCGGCGGATGCGGCCCGGATGTCGAACAGAAACATCAGCTCTGCCGAGCTGTTGTCGTTGTAATACTGAATCAGCGGCATCAGGTTTAACTGACGCTGCGGGTGCGTCAAAGTAATCAGGCCGGATGCCGATACGGAAACCCCGAAGCGGCCCAATCGGTAGAAGCGGGTATCAATACCCAGCTCCAGCGTGGCCAGATCGACGGTGAACGAGCACGGCGCGCCCATGCGCAAGAACGCCTTGTCAGCACTGACCGAACCGCCAACCATCACCCCGCACGCGGCCAGGCGCTCGTCCGAGCCCACCACCAACGTGCCGATCTTCGAGCCGGTGTAATTCAGCTGTAGCTCTACCCCGTCGGTTGGCTCGCTCATGTTGATCGGGATATGCGCCGAATCCGCTACCAAATGCCAATTGGGCGCGATTAACGTGTCACGCCGCACCGCCGCGCCAATCAGGTTATAGGTCTTGCCCACATTGCCTTGGGCGTGGCTGGCGTCCATGGGGTCTTGCAGCAGGATGTCGTTGAGCGCGGCAGACAGCGCCACGTCCAGGTAAACAAGGTTGTAGCGGCCGTTGGCGGCGTAGAAGGCGAAGCGGCCGAGGTTGTCCGTCGTGACCGGGTTGCTGATTGGATCAGCCCCGTTGCTGGCGTACAGCGTCGCGTCAGCACCGGCCTGGGTTTTCACCCGTACCAATGCGCCGGGCACTGCGTTCCCATTGCGATCGAGGACAACATCGGAATACTTCTGCATGTCTACTCCTGGTTGTCGGGGGCTTCAGCCAGCAGGGCGCGCAGCTTGGGAGCGCCCATCAGGTGGTTGGGTTTCTTGCCGAACTGGGCCAGGTACTGCGCGCGCAGGTCCGCCAGCTCATCAGCGGCCGTAACGGCCGGGGCGCTGCTCGTTCCTGCGCCGCTCAAGTTCCCAGCGTCCGAAACGGGCGCAGTCTCTGGGGTCGGCTTTGCTTCCGGTTCGTCCTCGTCGTCGTCCAGCTCGCGCTCGTCGAGGTCGTCCAGGGCGATGTCGATGAAGTTGTTGCGGTCTTCTTCCGGCAGGTGGTTCCACTCGCGGGTGGTCAGGCCACTCAATTCCAGGGCGTGGAACACCACGTCGCCGATGTCGACGCGGGTACTGCCGCCGAGGTCGACGGTGGCCGGGTGGACGGTGCTGCCCTTGATGATGTCTTCATCGATCGGCGCCAGGATCGGTGCCGGCGACGGAATGGCGTGCTCGACAATGGCCGGTTTGAGCGCTTCAGGAATCGGCGCATTACCCGGCAGGCAGTAGGCTTCGTCGATGCTCAGGAAGCGCGCCAGGTGCGCGGGGTTTTCAACCTCGCAAACGTGGCGGCCTTGCTCATCGGCGGCAAATTGGTAGGCGGTATCGCCCAAGATCACGGTGGTCGGTGGCACACGACGGAGGATGCACTCGATTTTCATGGGGGAGCCTTTGCAGGTGGATACAAAAAAGGACCGGCCTAGACCGGCCCTTTCGGGTAGCGAACGTGCTGTTACTGCTTGGTGTAGAGGATCAGGTCGATCACTTGACCGGCACCCACCACGGACGCACCGACGACCTTGACGCCAATGGAACGGTCGTTACTGGTGCTCGCAGCGACACGGAAACCACCGGCCAGCGACATGCGCGTGGTCGAGGCGTCAGCCGCACCGGAAAAGAACTGCGCGCCACAGGTCCGTGCCTGGTCGGTGTCGCCCGGGATGCTCGACATCAGGCCCACGTCATAGGTCGCGGTGCCTGCTTCATCGATAATCAAGGTCGCATCGACGACGGTGTGGAACGTCGGCAGGATTGCCAGCTCGATGATGTCGCCGGCAGCCAGGGTGAGCCCGGCCGCGACGGTGTAGGTGTAGCGCTCGGCCTTGACCGTGCCAGCCTCGCACGACACAGGGGCTTGTTTCTTGAGCGCACCCCACGCGGATTGAACAATAGCCATGGGTAAATCCTCTTCTTAGGCGTTAGGGTCGACGCAAGCGGTGTCCAGGGAGAGGACGCCGAAGTCACGACTGTTGAAGCGGGACTTCTTCATGCCGAAGATCGCGCCAGCAGCCACGGTCGGCTCGTTGTCGTAGTCCTTCATTTCTTCCTTCCAGCTCCAGCGCAGACCGCCCGAAGTACCGAACGCCACCACACCGGCCTGACGGCCCATGAACAGGGCACGGCCGGCAGCGACGTTGGAGCCCGCGCCGTAGTCGCTGAAGCGGATGCCGTTGCGGTGTTCGTGCAGAACGACGTTCTTCACCATGCCCAACCCGCCTTTGAAGATCGGGTTGTTCTTGCCTTCAGCAGCGGCAGCGGCCTTCTGGATGTCCAGCCATACGGAACCGGCAGCGGTACGCATGTCGTGGGCCTGGAAGGGGTTCATGACGCACACGTAGTGCTCTTCGCCGTCGATCGACACGGGCACCATGTTCGCGGCTTCGGTGTCCTGCGCCTGCAACATGGTCGACTTGACCTGCGCCTTCTCGATGAGCAGGGTGGTCATCTTGTCGCCAGCCACCAGCGAGGCCTTGGAGGTCGCGGCACCGCCGTACAGCAAGTGGCCGGTGTCCGGGGCTTGGATGGCGTTGCTGGCGCGGCCGGTCCAGTCCAGCGGGAACAGGAAGTCCTTGTTGATCCCGCGCGCGCCCGACAGGTAGATGAACATCATCTCGTCGTAGAAGCGGCTCCAGTAATCGGAGAGCAGGCGGCGTGCGTTACCACGCAGGTTGAGGTTGGTGCGCTTGCGGGTCATGGCACCGCCAGCCGATACGGCGTGACGCACCTGGTCGATGACCACTTCGTCGGTGTAATACTTCTGCGACTCTTCCTTGCCCTCGAGGCGGGCATCGCCCTCGGTGGCTTCACCACGCAGCTGTACCGACAGGTCGAAGCTCACACGGTCGCCCGCATCGCTTTCCAGTTCGGTCTTGCGCTGGATGATCGAGTTTTCGTCAGTGCCGACGAACTTCTTCTCGAAGTAGGCTTTTTTGATTTGGTCAACGGCCAGGCCGGTCGACCATGCTTTTTGCGCTTTGGGATCACCCCAAGCAATGACTGTAGAGCCCATAGGACTACCCTCGTGTGATTGAATGACTCATCACATAGGCAGCTCCTGCGCTCTACGTTGGTCTGATTATCTGACGGGCGGTTAGCTTTTGCAACCGCCGGTTCGATTAGCCTGCCAGCAAGCCCTTGCGCATGAACTGCGCGGGCGTGCTGTCCTCGGTGACGCGGGCAATCTTCACGCTGCGATCGGCGTCAAACGCGACACGCGCGCGCTGGCCTGATTTGTCTTCCAGGGTGATGACGACGGCATTCGGACCTTCGCCGATCCGAACGCTCTCGCCGGGTTTGAGGTCGAGTCGCAGCATGGGTTTAGGCTCCTGCGGACAGGTAGGCGTTCTGGTCGGCTTCACTCAACCTGGCAAATGCCGCCTCACGGGCGTCTGGCCCCATGCGGTTCAGGTGAGCAAAACGGTTCTCTTCGGTGGTCGACACGTCCGAGGCCGGCAGGCTGGCCAGCGTTGGCGGCGCATTGAGCACCTTCGGCGGTGTGACCTTGGGTTTCGGGTCAGTCTTCTGACTTTTCGGTGGCAGCACGCCTTCCTGTACACACAGGTCGTGGGCTTTCTGCATGATCGCGGTGGCGCCCAAGGTGGCGTTGGCCGGGTCGCTGGCCACTTCGATGACAGCCTGGTTCAGCGTCTTGAACCGCAGGTTGCTCGGGTCGTTGGGAATCTGCACGTCACGCAGGAAACTGGTGATTTCCAGCGTGCGCTCGTTGGTGATGCGCTGGTTTTCCAGTTGAGTGGCGATTTCCGCGCGATCAATCTGGCGTTCCAGCGTGCGCTCTTCCTTGTTCAGCGCATCCAGCGAGGCATTCAGCTCGCTGGCGGTCAGGTCGCCGTCGTCGAACTGGGCCGACAGGGCTTTGCGCTCGTCGGCAATCGCGGTCAGGCGTTCGGTGGCGCCTTCCGGGGCTTGCGCCACCAGCAACGGCTGCGACACCACGGTTTCGGGGGCGTCTTGGGCCGCTTCGACCTTGGCCGGGTCGGCGTTATCAGGCTCATCCGCCTTGGCGGCGGCCGGGTCTGTCTCTACCGTCGGCTCATCCTCGGCTTCAGCCTCGCCCTTGGCGACCNNCCGGTTTGCGGCTTGCGCACCACTTCATCGACGTTAAACACCGGATCGTCGTCGCTGGCGCCCTCGATCTGCTCCTTCAGTTCGTCCATGGCGGCCAGTTCGACCTCGGTCATACCTGCGTTTTCGTTCGACATTGCAATACCTCAGATTTGAGTTGGGGTTGCGGTGTTCATTGCGGCGCGCCGGGCACGGGGATGCCTTGCTGCATCTGCTCGGCAGCGCCTGGGGGCTGTTCGGGGGGTTGTTGCTGCGCCTGTTGCTCTTGCTGCAACTGCTGCTCCTGCGCTTGCTGCTCCTGCAGGGCCTGTTGCTGCTGGGCCATGGCCTGCTGCGCCTCTTCCTCGGATTTCGAGACGTAGCCGGCTTCGTGTAGCAGGGCGTCGGCGACCGGCAGGATGGCCGGGTTGAGGGTGGCGATCTGCGCGGCTTCGATGGCCTGCTGCTGGGCGCCCACGCTCGAGCCCACGGTGTCGACCATGGTTTTCTGCGCGGTGGTTTCGTTCTTGACCGCCTCGGAAATCAGCTTGCGCAGTTGGGCCTCGGCCATTTGCTGCTGCAACTGGGCCTGTTGTGCCGCGGCGGCCTGGGCCTGCTGCTCTTCCGGGGTCAGTTCGGTGGCGTCCGGGTCGCGCATGCCGGTGAGCTGGCGAATGCGCTTCACCATTTCTTCGCCGTTCGGCAGGTCCATCTCTTCAATCAGCAGGTCGAGCACGACCATCTGCACTTCCGGCGGCAGGGTCGGCATCATTTCCGCGAGCTGTTCGGCCTGGGCCTGACGCAGCGAGGAACGCCACTCGCTGTCGGAGATAATGAAGTCGGCTTTCGTGCGGGTGATGTCGTCTTCCGGCAGGCCGGTGTTGATGTCGACGAACTCCGGGGTGCCGCGCTGGTTGGTGATGCGGAACTGCTTCGCCTCGGTGGTGTATTGCTCGCACAGGCTCAAGGTGATTTCGCCGTCCACTTGGAAGGCAAAGCGCAGGTTGTCGAACAGCTTGCTGGTGGACTTGCTGCCCTGGTCCTGCCGCGCCTGAATGGCCACACCGGAGCGGGCGTTGGTGGTCTTGCCCATCAGCTCGTCGGTGACGCCGGAAATCGACTGGATCATGTTGATCGACTGGCTCATGAACTCGAGGTGAGCCGGGGCCAGGTCACGGTCGACGTTCAGTTCCAGCGTTTTGCCAACGTTCTTGACGATCACGCCATCCGGGCGGCTGACTTCCTCCATGAACTCCGCCATGTTGTCGACGGCGCCCTTCTCCATGATGGTTTTGTTGGTGCTGAGGATGTACAGGGCCTTGGACGCGCGCTTGTTGATGTCGTCCTGGATGTCGCGCATCGCCCGGATCATGCCGTAGGGCAGGTTGTCGCGGCCCCGGCGGTAGCCCCACACCGGAATGAACGGGAATTTGTTGTGCTTGTACGGGCTGCGGCCCAAGTAGCAGATGCCCGAGGTCGTCATGACGCACAGGTTCATGGTCATCATCATGCGTTCGGCGACGATCGACTGCCCGCCTTGCACCAGGGCGGTATGGTTCTGGTCTTCGGGGTCGAACTCTTCCCCCACGCGCTCGCCGGCGACGATCTTCTGCACGCGCTCCGGCTTGCGGAACCAGACCTCGATCATGCGCACGCGCTGACGCTCGACACTGTGGTCGGACACGCCTCGAGCGAGGGTTTCGCGCTCGTCCTCGGCCCAGTCCATGACCTCATCGCCGTTGGCCAGGTCGGTGCCAAAGCGTTCGCTGGTGCTGGCCGAGCGCTCGAGCAGGACGGCGCGGTTAGGGAACATCGCGGTGACGACATCGAGGTCGATCCACTTGACGCGGATCACGTAGCGGGCGTCCGACAGGTCGAACTCGGTCGAGGCGCTGTCCCACAGGATGTTGCGCCACGACTCATAGCGGTTGTAGATCGGCTCGCCGTTGTCACGCTCAGTAACACCGGACTCGATCCAGCCCACACCGACCTTTACCGCGTCCTCAAACGAGCGGCTGCGGTTGAACGGCGTGCGGTTGACGTCGCTCAGGTACTTGAGCAGCTGGGTCTTCTTCTGTGCCGGCTTGGCGTCTTCCTTGCCACGCGGCAACACCTTGAAGTCACTGCGGCCGCGTTTCTCGGAGCCGATTACCCAGTTGATCGACTGGGTGATGACGTTGTAGCAAATGGCCGCCTGGCCGCGCTCCTTCAGCTCGTCAGCGTCGGCCTCGGTCCACTGATCGTTGTCGTAGTAGTCCTCATCGATCGCCTGCTGAATGCGGTTGTCGTTCTGCCGGTCCAGTTCGCGCTGGTAGTAGCCGAGCAGGCGCCCGTGCAGGTCGTGATTGTCCTCGTTGTCGAGGGGATCACCTGCAGGCGCCTCTTCTTCGCCTGTGTACACGGCCTCATCGTCGCCGATGCGCGAAGCCAAGCCTTTTCTGTTACGGGTGTGGTCTTCGCTAGCCAGGTCGAACACAGGCCTTACTCCCTATCAGTAGTGGTGATGCAGGGCGACGGTGTGCTGCCGGCCCATGTCGTCGGTGACAGTCGCGTCGGCACCGACAAACGAGCCCAGCACCGGGCGCGGCGGCATCGTGATGAGGTCCAGCAACGAGCCGTGGATGGCCTCGGCGATCTTGTGGGTGCGCTGCATCGAGTCGTCGAAGCCCAACGCTTGGGCGAACTCCATGGATCGGGCGAGCAGGTAGTGGGGGTCGTCGTACAGGTGGGCACTCGACAGGGCCACGCAACACGGCTTGCTGCGCAGGGCCACGCCGTCGAACAGCACGCGAAAGGTCGGCACGATGCACAGCACCGGCACCGACTCATCGATGTCGGCGCCGTACCAGGTGCCAATCAAGGTGATGTCGCCCAGCACGCGGGTGAATGCGCGGTTGGTCAGGTCGAGGACGGGCTTATTCATGCGGCGCGTCCGGGAATGCTTTCTCGGTTTCGCGCAGGCAGTGCGAGTAGATTTCCATCGCCTCAAGCTGCATACGCAGGCGCTCGAACACTTCCTCGCTCATGTCCTGGGTGGCTTCGCTGTCGGTGAGGATCGTCGACAAGTCCTCGATGCGCTCGTCCAGGAGCCTCAGTTCGCCGGCATGGTTCTGTTGCCCCGGCGTCAGGTGGCCAATCTTGCCAATCCCGACAGCCGTGGCCTCGAACTGCTCCTTGGGGCACCAGCTGATGTAGCCATCGGCGTACCCAACGCCATAACCGGGCTGGTCTTGGCGGGCCTCGGGCCAGGCGCTGACAATCTTGGTGGTGATGTACTGGATCATTCCGTCCGGTTCCTTATGGCTTGATCTGGCGTGAAGTGGTGCTATCTTCCACGCTGGTAGTTCTACAATCGAACCACCAGGGACAAAAAAAGGGCGCACGGGCGCCCTCTCGGTCAGTCGTCGTCGCTTTCGGTGTCGCCGAAGCGCTCTACCCGCTCATTCAGCACGCCGATGGCAATGCCGTAAATGTCGTACTGCGCCTTCAGCAACTCGCGCTCATCCTGCGACAGGGCGTCGTACTCTTCGGTGTCCATGAACTCCTCGAGCTTGTCGGTGCGGTCCACCAGTTCTTCCATCTGCGCGACCACAGCCTGCTCATCCGGGCTCAGGTGGTCGATGTAACCCAAGGGCAGCCACGACTCGTCGACCAGCGCCTTGGGGCTCCAACTGGTGGTGCCGTCGGCATCCAGCACGGCATAACCGGGCTTGCCGTTACGGTCTTGTGGCCAGGCGGTAACGATTTGGGTGGGGATGGCGTAACTCAGCGACATAGATAGGCCTCTTGTGCGGGGGTCATGACACCCTCCAGCTCTTGCGGCTCCCACGAACGCTGGCGGCGCTCTTTTGGGGGCCGTGGTCAACATAGCCCTGTGCGTGTTGGCGCAAGGCATCGGCTGCTTCCGTGTGGCCGTCCTTCAAGGGGCGGTCAAGCCACGTCTGTGTCTGTGTGTTCCAGGCCTTGCGGTACAGCTCGAGGTGTTGCAGGCCCTCTTTGCAGTTTACCTCATCGAACCAGTAGGTGCTAAAAGCGTTACGGGTGGCCTGAATGCCGTGCTGTAGCTCGCTGACACGGGGCACAACCTCGACATGGCGCAGGCCGAGGTCTTCGAGCATCTGCTTCGGCGACTTGTTGACGTCTTCACCCTGGCGGATATGGTTGCCGTCGTGTGGCAGGAAGTGCGTGCCCCACACGTAGCCGGTCTTCTGCAACTCGGCGACAAAGTAGCTGTACGGCTCCACCCAGCCTTCAATGAAGCCGATGAAGTTGTCGCGCTGGCCCACACGCTGGTGCAGCCAGATGGCGCAGCCGTCGCTGTGGCCGATGTCCCAAAAGGTGTTGACCGGCAGGCCCGGGTGGTACGGCACGGTGGTGATGCGCTTCTGTTTGCGCGCGGCAATCAGCTGCATCTTGTAGTAGGTGCCTTCGGTGGACTGCTGGAACGCCTCCTTCGAGGTGGATGGGTACTCCTGCCACATCCGCTCGTCCTGCCCGCTGAACAGCTCGTCGCGGGTGACGATCCACCAGGCACGTTGCGACGGGCGAATGTCCTTGCCCAGCGTGCTTTCCAGTTCGTCGAAGTATTCGTGCTCCTTGCGGCTGATGATCACGCCGGCCGGGTCGCACTGATAGCCTTCCTCATCGTGCCAAGGGAAGAAGTGGAACCTGAACTGCTTGGGGCGCAGCTTGGCGCCCGATTCCTGCAAGGCC
>CXWL01013279.1_pt1 | contig 15452 bp, 15 predicted proteins | sample 590931 | NCBI WGS metagenome assembly CXWL01 (sample SAMEA3498368, study PRJEB10139) | groundwater metagenome | biome: water well; material: biofilm material | place: Germany | collected 2015-04-27 | reverse complement strand
CCTCGGCGCCCGCATCGATAAGCCCGGCTTCAACCTGTTCGTACTCGGCGAACGCGGCACAGCCCGCCACGGTACAGTGCGCGGGCTAATCGAATCCTACGCCAAGAAATTGCCGGTTCCAGCCGACTGGATTTACGTCGCTAACGCCGAACAGCCCGACCGCCCCCGTGCCCTTTCGTTGCCGGCAGGCCGTGCCGCGAAATTCAAGATGGCGATGGATCACGCAATCGACGAGTTGTTCGCGCTCGTGCCGGCCGTCTTCGAAAGCACCGAATATCAAGCGCGCCGCCGAACCGCACTCGAAGCCGTCAACAACGAACAGGAGCAAGCGTTCGAAGCCTTGAGCGAAAGAGCGCGCGCGCAGGGCATCACACTGATGCGAACGCAGGCGGGGTTCAGCTTCGCACCGCTCGCCAAGGACGCCGTTATGCCGCCGGAGACGTTCAACGCGCTGCCGGAGGCGGAACGCAAGGCGATCATCGGAAAAATTGAAACGCTGCAGCAAGATCTCGCCGTTCTGATCGAACGCTTGCCCGGCTGGGAGCGCGACCGCCGCCAGCGGGTGATGGACCTCGATCGCGAATACGCCCGTCTCACCGTCGCCGACGTGATGAAAGCCGTGGCGGCAAGCGTTGCGGATTTGCCCGATATTCACGCCCACGTTGAAACAACGACCGCCGAGTTGGTCAAGCAAATCGGCTTGTTTCACAACCTTGCGAAACGCGACGACGGCCCGCTACCGTTTCAGCCCGCTGAAACAATCACCGAAAACGATCCACGCTTCCGCCGCTTCCGCGTAAACCTGTTCGTCGGCGACGGTGCGAAAACCTGCGCCCCGGTAGTCGTCGAAGACAACCCGTCACTTGGCAATTTGATTGGCCGCATCGAACAGCAGGCGCACATGGGCGCGCTGTTCACCGACTTCACCCTCATCCGCCCGGGTAGCCTGCATCTCGCAAATGGCGGCTATCTCTTGATCGACGCGCGCCGCCTCCTGCTCGAGCCTTACGCCTGGGAGATGCTGAAGCGCTGCCTGCGCGCACGCACGATCACGATCGAATCGCCCACTGACCGCATGTCGATCATGTCGATGCAGGGCTTGAAGCCCGATCCCATCCCGCTCTCGACGAAGGTGATCCTGTTTGGCGACCGCCAACTCTACTACGCCCTGTTCGAGGGCGACCCCGATTTCGCCGAACTCTTCAAGATCGCTGTCGACTTCGAGGATACGGTCGATTGGACCGACGCAACCGCCAACGACTACGCGGGCCTCATCGGCTCGATCGCCAAGCACGAGGGCTTGAGACCGCTGGCGCCAGCCGCAGTCGCGCTCGTGATCGAAGAACTCGCCCGCGAGGCGGAAGACGCGCGAAAGCTCTCGCTCCGCATCGGCAACCTCGCCGATCACTTGCGCGAAGCGGACTTCTGGGCGGGCGAAGTCCGTCACAAGATCATCGACGCAGGAGACGTGGATCGCGCGAGCGCCGCTTGGGAACGCCGCCATGACCGTGTCAGCCTGCGCGGCCAAGAGATGATCGAGCGCGAAATCATGCTGGTCGATACGGCCGGCGCCAAGGTCGGCCAAATCAATGGCCTCTCCGTGATGTCCTTGGGCGGCTACGCCTTCGGCAAGCCGAGCCGCATCACCGCTCGCGTACGCGTCGGCACCGGCCAAGTGATCGACATCGAGCGCGAAGTCGCTCTCGGCGGACCGCTGCATTCGAAGGGCGTCTTGATCCTGAGTTCTTTCCTCTCGACGCGCTACGCGCTCGACCGTCCGCCGTCGCTGCACGCGAGCCTCGTCTTCGAGCAGTCCTATGGCGGCGTGGACGGCGACAGTGCCTCGTCCGCTGAACTCTACGCGCTGTTATCCGCACTGTCCGATGTTCCGATCCGGCAGGGCATCGCCGTCACCGGTTCGGTAAACCAACGCGGCGAGATCCAAGCGATCGGCGGCGTCAACGACAAGATCAAAGGCTTCTTCGCACTCTGCAACACGCGGGGGCTCGACGGCACGCACGGTGTCATGATCCCGAAGGCAAACGAGCAGCATTTGATGCTCGATCGCGCAATCGTTGAAGCTGCGGCGGCCGGTAAGTTCCACATCTTCTCGGTCGCAACGATCGACGAGGGCATCGCGCTCCTGACCGGCGTCGCCGCCGGCGAACGCGGCCCCGACGGCCGCTATCCGAAAGAAACGATCAACCGCCGCGTCGAAGACAAGCTGATGGCGTTCGCCGAAATGCGCCGCGATTTTGCAGCCACAAAGCCGATCGCCTAGGCCTGAACAACCGAAGCATCGATGTCGGCGATCTTGGCCTTGCCGATGAGCGCCATGCTGGTGCGCAGTTCGCGCTTCATCGTCTCGAGCACAGCGGTCACGCCTTTTTCGCCCTTCGCCGCGACGCCATAGACCCACGCCCGACCGATCATGCAGGCCTTGGCGCCAAGCGCCAGCGCCCGCGTCACGTCTTGGCCCGAGCGAATGCCGCCGTCCATCAGCACTGTCGTCTTCGTGCCCACGGTGTCGACGATTTTCGGCAAGACCGAAATCGACGACCGCGCGGCATCAAGCTGCCGCCCGCCATGGTTCGACACGATCAGCCCATCGGCCCCGGTGGCAACTGCTTCCTTCGCATCGTCCGGATCGAGCACGCCCTTCAAGATCAGCGGCCCCTTCCAAACCCCTCGCACCCATTCCAGGTCCTTCCACGTGACGCTGGGGTCCAGCGCGGTCGTCGTCCACGCAAGCAGCGCACCAAGCGACTTCGCGTCCTTCACGACGCCCGAGAGATTGCCGAACGTCAGCGGCCGCCCTTTGACGCCGACGTCATAAATCCAACCGGGCCGCGACCCGAAACTGGCTGCCATCCGCAGCTTCGATAGCAACGACAACTGCATGCCCATGCCGTTGCGGATATCGCGATAGCGCGTGCCGAGCACCGGCAGGTCCACCGTGAAGACCAACGCCCCGCAATTCGCCGCTTGTGCTCGCGCCAATATTTCGCGCACCACGCCGCGATCGCGCATCATGTAAAGCTGAAACCAGAACGGTTTCGACGTCGCGCGCGCGACCTCCTCGATCGGGCAAATCCCGACCGTCGACAGTGTGTAGGGAACGCCAGCCTTCTCAGCGGCCCGCGCCGCTTGCACCTCAGCCCTGCGCGCCATCATCCCCGCGAACCCGATCGGCGCCAGGATCAGCGGCAACTCCAGCCGCTGCCCGAACAGCGACGTCGACGTGTCGAGCGCCGACACATCGCGCAACACCTTTTGCTTCAGCATGAGACGGCTGAGATCGTCGCGATTCGCCCGAAGCGTCGCCTCGTCGAACGCCCCGCCGTCGACATAGTCGAACAACAACCGCGGCAATCGCCGCCGCGCCAATTCGCGATAATCGGAAACGGAAGCAGGTACGAGCATCGTTGAATCCTGTCGAATCGAGCGCGAGCCTAAGCCTTGGCGTACCGCCGCCCAAGCCCACCGATGGTCTCGTAGAACTCGGCCACCGTCTCGTCGATGATCTGCTTCACCGGCTTCACGCTGTCGATACGCCCCGCCACTTGACCCGAGAGCGCAATGGACGCCTCCATATCGCCGCCGAAATAGAGGTCTTTTGCGTGGCCGAACTCCGCCATCACCGGCGGGCCCTGATAGCCCGGCACCAACTCGCGCTCGAGCCGCGATGTCTTCGCTGTACGCAACACCCTGAGTGCTGGCCGCGAAAACTGGTTCAAGAACACGGTGCTCGTATCTTCCGCCTCGATGATCGCGCGCTTCCAATTCTCGTGCACGGGCGACTCGGCCGCCGACACCATGCGCGTCCCCATCTGCACGCCCTCGGCGCCCAACGCGAACGCCGCCGCCATGGTTCGCCCGCAGGTGATGCCGCCCGCGGCCACAATCGGCACACTGACCTTCTCGCGCACGAGCGGCAACAGCACCATCGACATCACCGCTTGCGGGTTCTTGAAACCGCCGCCCTCGCCGCCTTCGACCACTAGCCCATCGACCCCGGCCTCGACCGCCTTGAGCGCCGCTTTCAACGTCGGCACAACATGAAAAACGGTGAGACCCAATGCCTTCAGCTCACGGCAAAATTTAGACGGATCGCCCGCCGACGTGGTCACGAACTTCACGCCCTCTTTGGCGACCGCATCATCGACGAACTTCACGATATTCGGATCGCGCACGAAGGCGAGCGCAATGTTCACGCCGAACGGCTTCGTGGTCAGCCGCTTCATTTTCTTGATTTCTTCGCGCACCGCGTCGAGCTCGCCCGACGACGTCTCGATGATCCCGAGCCCGCCCGCATTCGACACGGCAGAAGCCAACTGCGACCGCGCAATCCACCCCATCGGCGCCTGCACGATCGGATAGTCGACGCCCAACATTTTCGACAACCGGTTTTCGATCCGCATGGCCGTTAGCTCCTTCTGATGGTCCGCTTGACCTTTATGACCAAAACCTGTGCTTCGTTTCTGAGAACGATCAACTCGGCAAGGCTGTCCTTCGGTCCGGTTAGCCCGCGTGCGAAGAAGTAAAACGGTGCCGGCGTCTTCGCGTACGTGCCGTTGAGGGCCAATACCTGGTCACCGACTTTCACGCCCGCCGGCGCCGCAGGACCGCCTGCTTCCACTTTTGTAATCTTAGGAAACGACTTGGTTTCTTCCATTGTCACGCCGATCCCATAAAGATCATAGGGCGGCGGTATGTCCGCGGCGGCGTGAAACACACCCGCAACTGAAATTCCGACAATCGCCACCACGAATGCGAGAACGCGCATCATCTGCTTCTCTCCAAAGTCGAACACGGGCGGCACAATACCCGAACACCACCCATTTGATACCCACGCAGCATTGGCAGCGCGTGCTCGCGCGTGCAATCCTCACATCATGGGGAACATTGAGACGGTCACGGCGATCCTTGAAGGCGTTGCAGTTTACGCAGCGGCAGGGCTCGTGTTCGCACTGGTATTCTTGGGGCTGGGCCTGACACGCATCGATGACGGCGCCAAAGGCGCGGGGCTCGCCTTCCGCCTGTTGATCCTCCCCGGCCTGATCGCGCTCTGGCCGCTCATGCTCGTCCGCTGGATTTCCGGCGGCCAACCGCACGGGTGAACGCATGCGAATTTGGCAGCGCCGTGCACACCCTTGGGTTTGGCTGATCGTCGCGACGGCCGTCGTGTTTGCCCTGATAGCGCTCGTTGCGGACCAACCAAATCTGCTGAACCTGAGCTAGGCAAATGGCCGCAACCTACAAACCCGTTCTCTGGAACCGCCACAAGCGCATCTACGACGTGCTCCTGATCGTGGGGATCGCTGCCTATCTCGCGATATTCATTGCGGTGGGCTACGCGACCGGCGACAGCGCGAACACGTCGATGGAAATCCTCACCATCAGCGCGCTCGGTGCCTGCGCATTCTTCATGCTGCACGTCGTACTCGCCATCGGCCCGCTCGCGCGGCTCTCGCCGAAGTTCCTGCCGCTGCTCTACAACCGCCGCCATTTCGGCGTTGCCCTCTTCCTCGTCGCAGCCGCGCACGCGACATATGCAACGATCTGGTACCACGGCTACGGCGTCATCAATCCGATCGTCTCGCTGTTCGTTTCGAACCCGCGCTACGACGCGATCGGTGCCTTCCCGTTCGAGAGCCTCGGCGTCGCCGCTTTGCTCATCCTCTTCCTCATGGCCGCAACCAGCCACGACTTCTGGCTGAACAATCTCTCGCCAGCCGTTTGGAAGACGCTGCACATGCTGGTCTACGTGGCCTACGGCGCGGTGGTGCTGCACGTCGTGCTCGGCGCTGCCAGCGGCCACGGCGGCAGCCCGCTTTACGTTTGGCTGGTCGCAATCGGCTTCACGATCATCTCGGGCCTCCACCTTAGCGCCGCCATCGTGCAAGGCGGGCGCGACGCCGCCTCCCGACGAAACACAGACGGCGATTGGATCGATGCCGGCCCCGCCGCCGACATACCGGAGAAACGCGCGCGCCGCATCACGACGTCGGCGGGCCATCAAATCGCGATTTTCCGCTATGACGGAAAGGTCTCCGCCGTCTCGAACGTTTGCGCCCATCAAATGGGTCCACTCGCCGAAGGCTGCATCATCGACGGCCTCGTCACCTGTCCATGGCACGGCTGGCAATACGATCCATCGACCGGGCGCTCGCCCGCGCCCTACACCGAAAAGGTCGAGACGTTTGCGGTCCGCGTAAAAGACGGTCGCGTCTTCGTCGCATCTAAACCAAATCCGAAAGGCACGGCCGCCACCCCGGCCGCGATCGGATAGGCCATGGCAGAAAAGAACGACACATTTTACGTCGGCTATCTGCCGCTTCCGGGCGGACTCAGAGGCACGATCGCCGCGCTCTTAGGCGTACTCTTCGCGCTCGTTGCTTTCGACGCTTGGCTGGTCGCCACGCTGCAACCGCAGGCTGGGAATGGCAACTGGGCCGAAACACCGACCGAATTCGTCGGCACGCTCGTGCGCGATCCATATCCGATGCTGCGCGTGAACAAGAACGGCAAAACCAAAACCTACATCGTCATCTCCGACGAAAAGCGGGGCGCCGAAGCCGTCCTCGAAAAATTCGCGAACGGCGCCTCGATTAAGCTCGAAGGCTACGAAATCGAACGCGCCGCCGTCGGCATGATCCAACTTGCCACCACCGCTATCTCGACAAGCGATGCAGCCCCTGTCGCGGACCCGTCCCGCGAACTGCACGGGCGCGCAACTGTCGAAGGTGAGATCGTCGATTCCAAATGCTGGCTGGGCGTCATGCGCCCGGGTGACGGCCACATCCACAAAGCCTGCGCCAGTCTTTGCATCCGCGGCGGCATCCCACCGATGCTCGTCACGCGCGACGAAGGTGTCCCGTCCGTGATGTTGCTCACACTGTTCGATGGCCGCGCGATCCCGCCGGACCAGATTCTGGAATTCGTCGCCTATCCGGTGCGCCTTTCGGGCATTGTCGAAAAGCGCGGCGATCTGACGGTCTTCAAGGCCGACCTTGCAACACTGACACGACACCATTGACGCTGACGCAGCCGCTCTGGAACATGGGCGCATGACCCGTATCGCGTTAAGCATTGTGGCCGCACTCGCACTCGTTGCCTGCGGCGAATCCACACCCAAGCAGTCGGCCGGCGCCTCAAAGCCCGTCCGTATGGCCTGCCGCACGCCCGATGAAGCCGGGATGAAGGCGCAAGACATCACCCGCAAACTCGCCGAAGCCCGCAAGAACGGCACGATCAGTCAGGACCAGTACGTCGCCTTCAACAACATGATGAGCGACGGCTTCCGCACCTGGGCTGAGCGCCAAGATCTGCGGGTCTACTGCGCGGCGCTGCAACGCGTCGTCACCGACGCAAGCCTGCAATAGGAAATTTGACGTCAGTTTGCGGAGTGCATCGGCGACTGCCACGCGCCATCTTGGTTCCAAACAAGGGAACCAAAACATGTCTTTCCACATCACGGGCCTTGACGTTCAACCATTCACGCACCTGTTCGCGTTGAGCGACAAAGAATTGGCGCGCCACAACGCGAAGCGTTACGTCGCCGATTCGAAGCCAGGCTTCCCGTGCCGTGTCACGCTTGAGGATGCGGAACCCGGCGAGACGCTCCTCCTGGTCCCGTATGCCCATCAAACCGCGCCGACCGCCTACGCGTCGAAAGGCCCGATCTTCGTTCGCGAACGGCGCGCCCCACAGGCCGAGTGGCGCGACGAAATCCCGGAGCAACTGAAAGTCCGCCTGATCTCGCTGCGCGCCTACGATCGTGACGGCATGATGCGCGACGCCGACGTCGCAGACGGCAAAGACCTGAAGCCCCTGATCGAACGCCTCCTTGCGAATGAAGACGTCGCCTACCTGCACGCGCACTTCGCACGCCGCGGCTGCTACGCCGCCCTGATAGAGCGCGCCTAAGAAGCGTCGTGGAAGATAATGCCAAGCGTCATGCGCGCGCCGGCCCGCACGGTGCTCACGCCATGCCGCATCGCGACCCGTGAAAATCCTTTTGCTGACGGCACCGGCCGGTAGTTCACCGCAAAGATGACCATGTCGCCCTGGTCGAGGGGCACAACCTCGACTCGTGTCTGTTGCCGCGGCACCGTCTCCGTCAGCACACATTCGCCGCCCGCGAAGTCCGCGCTGAGCAACACGGCCGCCTGCAAGGGAAACTGCTCGCCGCCGTACAGATCCTGGTGCAGCCGATTGTAGTCGCCCGCGCCGTACTTCAGCAGCAGCGGCGTCGGCCGCGTCTGCCCCTGCGCATGGCAATGCTGAAGATAGTCGTCCAGCGTCGCCGGATAGCGCACGTCGGCTCTCAACCGCTCAGCCCACGCTGTCGCAACGGGCGCAAGGCGGCAATAGAGATCACGGCGCAGGGCCTCGATCGCCGCCGGCAGCGGATAGGCAAAATACTGATACTCGCCCTGCCCGAAGCCATGCCGCGCCATCACGACACGGCTTCGAAACAAATCCGCGCGATTATAGAGCGCACGAACAGACGCGCACGCTGGCGCATCAAGTACGCGAGGCAACGTTGCATAACCCTGCGTATGCAGCGTATCGGTGACCGCGGCCCAATCGACATCCTGCAACCGCGCGCCGGGCGCCGTGACAGCGGCCTTCCGAACCGCCGTCACTCTGCGGCTTCCTTCGCCAGCAACACCTTCTTGCGCTTCACGCCGAATGCATACCCGCCAACGCCACCGTCGCTCGCGACCACACGGTGACAGGGAATGGCGACCGCGATTTTGTTCGCGCCGCAAGCCTGGGCGACGGCGCGTTGCGCCGTAGGTTCGCCGATCGCGCGCGCTATTGCGCTGTAACTCCGCGTCTCGCCGGCAGGAATCTTCCGCAGCGCTTGCCAGACGCGCTCCTGAAACACAGTTCCACGGATATCGAGCGGCAAGTCGAGTGCACCTGTCGGCTCTTCAACCAGCGCCACAACGCGCGCGATCGCCGTCGACAACGCGCCGTCGGCATCGACAAGACGCGCCTTTGGGAACCGCGCCTGCACCGCCTCGCGCGCAGCTTTCGCGCTGTCGCCGAACGCGAGCGCGCACAGACCCCGCTCGCTCATCGCAATGCCGACAAACCCGAGCGAACACCGCGCGACCGCAGCCTTGAGGGTAAGCGCCACCCCACCCGACTTCACATCGCGCGGCTTTGCACCCAATCGCCGGCCGGCCTCGTATGCTCGGCTCGACGCGTTGAACCCAGCGTCATAAAGCGCCGCCGTCACCGTCTCCCCACCCTTGAGCCGGTCGCGAAACTTCTCAACCCGCTTGGCGAGCGCGTACTGCTTCGGCGACAAACCCGTCGCCTGCTTGAACAGCTTGTGGAATCGTCCCTCGCTGAAGCCGGCCGCCTTCGAAAGCGCCGCAACGCTCGGAACCTGCTCGTCCCGCTCCAGCTTGCGGCACGCCTCGGTGATCATCTTCGCGATCCGCGCGCCCTGCGCCGGCTCGTCCGGCTTGCAGCGCAAGCACGCGCGATAGCCCGCGCGCTTGGCCTCACCGATCGTATCGAAGAACTCGACATTTTCGCGTTTCGGCGGCCGCGCGGGACACCCGGGCCGGCAATAGATGCCCGTGGTCTTCACTGCGATGATGAACTGCCCCTCGGCGCTGGCATCGCGCGTCTCGAAGGCGCGGTAGCGCGCCGCGTCGCTGGCGTAGGTCTTCGTTCCGGTCATATGCAGCATCTGATGCGTCCTCAGTTATGAACGCAAGATGGCGCCGCCGAGCGCCGCCTACACCCCGCTTCCTGACCTCAAATCTCCTGTCGCAATGCGCTCTCGATCGCCTTCAACCGCGCCAGATCGCCGCTTCGCCGCTGTTGGTAAATCAAGGTCCCCACAAACACGAGGCACAGCCACGTCAGCGACACCGCAATCGCCAAATAGCCGTGCTCCTGATGCTTAGCCGCGCCGTGAAATGAGATAACCAACGCCAAAACCGCGAGATACCCCAGCGCGGCACAAATCGACCAAAGATAAGCGCGTGCCATGCGCAGGCCGATCTCGACGCGCCGTATCGCAGCACCGACCGTCTGCATCACCGGATCGTCGTACCGCACATCGGACAGCGAGCGCGCCCAAATAGATGCGGCCGATACGACGGCAGTGAAAGCAAGTGTGCCAATACCGATGACGATCGAGAATACGTCGCCACGCAACAGCAACCACAAACCCACGGCAAAGCCGACGAGTCCTATAACAATTTCACTCGCAAGATAGACGTACGACCACCATTGCCAACGCCGCCCATGCTTCAGCTCCTCGATCGCCGGCGTCGCCGATGCGGGCAAGCTCTGCCATGCACGCTCGAGGTCCTGCCAACCAGTCCCGCTCATGTTGCCGATCCTTTCAGCATCTCTTTCAATCGTTCCTTCGCCCGGTGAAGCCGCACCGCCGCTGCCGATGTACCGATGCCCAAAACCTCGGCCGTTTCCTCGGGCGAAAATCCTTCGAGCGCGAGCGTCGCCGCCACCTTCAAGCTCACCGGCAACTGCTGCACCGCCGCCTCTAGTTTCGACCTGAGATCGGCCAGCGCCACATGTTCCTCGGGCGTTGCCCCCGATGCCTGCAGCGCTTCATCGAGCGGGCTGACCCTCGGTTCCCGCGCCTCGCGCGTAACGTGACTGATCGCACGGTTGTGCGCCACGCGCGCCACGAACGTGCGCACCGAAGCTTCGCCGCGAAACCGCGGCAGCGCCTGCCACAGCGCTAAGTGAATATCCTGCACCAACTCATCGGCGCGTGCGTCGTTCGCCTCGTACGAGCGCGCGATGCGCCGGATCAAGGCGCCGTGGTTACGCGCGATGTCGTCGAAGTCGGCCATCACCGCGACAATATCGCCTCGCTCCGAAGTCGTAAGGCGCAAATAGCAAGCACGGCTAACGTCAGCGCAAGCTCAAGCGCGGCGACAGCGGCAAACGGTGCCATGGGCGTCGTCGAATGCAGCAACGGCACGGCCAGCGCATTCAATTCCCAGGCGAGCGGCCACATCCCTGCTTGAGCCAAGCGCTCGCCCGTCATCATGAATCCCATGATCGCCGGCGCAAACGACATCAGCATCAGATAGCTCTGCGCGTCCTTGAAGTTCTTGGACCACAGGCCGATCGCAATCTGCAGCGCGGCTGTGAGCAGCGTGAGCGGCGTCAGATACAAAGTGACCGCAACCGCCGTTTCAAAACTGGTCTCCAACCGAATCCCGAGTTCCGCCAACGCCGAATAGTCGAGCAGCACCAGCCCGCCGACAACACATGCCGCCGTCCCGATCACGCCCAACAGCGCCGCGGCCAGCCACTTGCCGACAACAATGCTGAAAGCGCCGACCGGATGCACAAGCAGAGGTTCGAGCGAGTGGCGCTCGCGCTCCCCGGCGGTCATGTCGGCCGCCGCAGCCACGCTGACGAAAAACGGCGCCATAACGAACAGGATGATCAGCACCCGCGCGATCACGTCGGCTTGGCGCGAATAGCTGTTCGTGCTTTGCGTATCGACGATCAAGGGCCCGGTCACCGACGGCGAGATGCCCCGCGCCAGCAACCGCTGGCCACTCAACGTCGTTGAAAAACGCGAGAGCGTGCTCTCCACCTTGCGCACGGTCGTGGCTTGCGCGGTGAGATCGCCGCGAACATGCACGCGTGCGGCCTTCCCTTCGGCGAGCCGCGCCTCGAAGTCCTCGGGCACGTTCACACAGATATTCGCGCTTGCATCGAATGTAAGCCCCGCCGCTGTCAGCTGCTCTGTCAGCAACGCCGATTGAGGCCCGCAGAACTTGATCGACGCGTAAGACGTCTCGCGCGTTTGCCCGGCGAGCATATTGACGGTAAGCAGGACCGCGAGCGGACCAAACGCGACGTACGCCAGTCCAGAAAACAGCGCGCGCCTATCCCGAACCAGATCGATGAATTCCTTGAGGAAGATCGTAAGCGCGCTCATGCCGCTACTCCTGTGAGTTTGAGGAACGCGCTCTCGAGATCGCGGCCACCGCCTTGCGCGATGATGTCGGCCGGCGTCCCTTCGGCAACAAGCCGGCCTCGGTCGATCACGATCAACCGGTCGGAGAGTTCCATGACTTCCGCCATCGCGTGGCTCGACATCAAAACGCACACACCGTCGGCCCGCAGCCGTTTAAGCAAGTCGCGCAACACCCGCACCGAAAACACGTCGAGCCCGCGCGTCGGCTCGTCGAGCACGAGGTTGCGCGGTGAGTGCACGATCGTGCGCGCCAGCGCCGTCTTCATCCGCTGCCCGTGGCTCAAGCCGGCGGCAAAGCGATCACGGATGTCGTCCACCCCCAAGGAATCGATTGCCCGATCGACGGCTGCTGCGAGCTTGCGCCCGCTCATTCCGTGAAGCTGCGCCGCGAACCGCACGTGTTCGACGACGGTCAGCCGCGGATAGAGCCCGAACTCGTCGTGCAGCATCCCGAGACGCGACAGCGCGCGCGCCCGTTGCCGCGCCACGTCTGCACCATCGATCGCTACGGTCCCGGTATCGGGCTTGATCAACCCGCCGATCATCCTGATCGTCGTGGTCTTGCCCGACCCGTTGCCACCGAGAAGCGTCGTGATCGCCCCATCTTTGGCGGCAAAGGAGAACCCGTCGACCGCCGTCACTGCCCCAAAACGCTTACGCAGATTACTTCCCGAAATCATGGGCCCCTCTCAAAATGTCGGCGACGTGATGAAGCGCGGCTTCGCGATCAANNCCTTCGCGATCTTCGCCACGCATCCATGATCGCGCCCGCCCGTCGCCGGATCGTGCAAGAACGAACCGATGAGGTCGGCCACACACCGGTTCGAACTGTTCGTATGAAACCCGTTCGGGACGACAATATGGACGCGCGCGCCGAACATCTTAAGCGCGGCGGCACCCGACGCCGGCGGCGTCACCGGATCGGCCACGCCCGAAATCGCCATCGCCGGCACGCTCGAAGTGAAAGCGCGCGTCATCTCCACCGGCAACGTCCGGTACGGCCACACGGAGCACGCCGTCGTAAAGATCCGAACGTAGCTGTCGCGCATAAATCCGAGCGACATCGCGTTCCTATCCGCGCCAAGTGCCCGCGCCTGATCTTCTCCGCAAAGAATGCCGAGCATGGAGCCCAGCGACATCGTCTCGGCGGACCACTCACCTGTTGTTGACCCCAACGCTATCAACGGCCCGAAGTTGCCCTTGGCGCCTTGCGCGATGGCGTATGGCGCGACGCTTCGCGTAAATCCGGCATAGAGGGCCCCGCGCACAAATCCCACCGCCGCGTCGCGATCAATGACGGACCGCCGCATTGTTCCGTCGCGCGGGTCGATCGCTTCGACCGCGATCGGAGCCGCTTCCGCCCGCTTCAAGATGAGATCGAAATCCGCCCGCACGTTGGCGAACGCTGCGGCGCAAACCTTGTCCTTCGCGCAGTCGTCGAACATCAGATCGAGCGCCGCTTGTCCGTAACGCGGCGCACTGACGAAGATCGAGTCGTCCACTGGCGTCGCCCCATCGAGGACAGCAGCGCGCACACGCGCGCCGTACCGGCGCGTGTAGTGCTGCGCGACGCGCGTTCCGAACGACCCGCCCCACAGATTGATCATCGGGTAGCCAAGCGCGACCCGAAACCGCTCGACATCCTCGACGATCTCGCGCGACGAATAGAACGTTCCCTTTGCGCCAAACTTCGCGGCACAGACCGCCGCATCGCGCTTCAGGGCCAGCACCGGGTCGCCGTCGCTGGTCAGCGAAAACGGACAGTCGATCGCCCCCGACATCCCCGTACCGCGAATGTCGAACAGCACGATGTCCCGCTCGCGCCGTGCCGGCTTGAATGCCGAATCGAGCCACGTCGCCATGCCCGTCGCTGCCTGTCCCGGCCCGCCAGCGAACACGAGTAAGGGATCGGGCGCGGGCCGCGCCGTCGTCGCGGGAACGATCGCCGCCGTGATCTTGATCGTCTCGCCGTTCGGCGCGCCGTAGTCGAGTGGCACATTGATCGAAACGCACCTGACCCGGGTCTCGAACCCGTCGACATAACACTGCGCTTCTGAGTAAGGCGCAGCTTGCGCCACAACGGCGACACCCGCGGCCGCCACGGCAAACCCCAAGACCTTCAACATGAATCCCCGCAATCGGACTGCTCTCGGGATGAACAGTCTCGATACGCGGAGATTTCTTACATGCTTATGGCCGATAGGCGGTCGCGCGCTGTCCCGGCGCCCGCAACGGCGCAGCTAAGTTGGCAAAATCGCACAAGATTTTGCGCGTATCGCGGGGATCGATGATCTCCTCGATCCCGAACTTTTCCGCCGTCCGAAACGGCGACCGCACACGGTTAAGCCGCTCGTCGATCTCTGCACGCAACTTCACCGGATCTTCGGCCGCTTCAAGGTCGCGCCGGTACGCCGCCTCGATCCCGCCTTCAAGCGGCAACGATCCCCAATCGCCCGACGGCCACGCATAGCGGAAGGGCAAACGCGTCGCGTTGCTCATCGCAGCCCCCGCGACCCCGAACGCTTTGCGGATCAAAATCGTGCACCACGGCCCCGTCGCCTGATAGATCGCCGCCATCGCGCGCGCGCCGTGCCGGATCGTGGCCGCCTGTTCGGCCTCAAGGCCGATGCGGAACCCCGGAATATCGACAAGGTGGACGACCGGCAGATGAAACGTCTCGGCGAAGTCGACAAAGCGCGTGACCTTCAAACTCGACTCTGCCGTCCATGCCCCGCCATAGACGAAGGGGTCGCTTGCCAGCACGGCAACCGGCCAGCCGTCCAGCCGCGCCAACCCGGTGATCGACGATCGCCCATGCGCGCGCCCAATCTCGAAGAACGAACCTCTGTCGAACACCGCCTCGACGATCGCGCGCATCTTGTAAACCTGCCGGCGCGACTGCGGCACGATCTTGATCAGCGCCTCTTCGCGCCGCGAAGGATCATCGCTCTGCGGACCGCGTGGCGGCACGTCGAACACCGAGGACGGCAGGTATGACAAGAATCGCCGCGCCCGCAAAAACCCTTCGTCCTCACTCTCGACCTCGTCGTCAATCGCCCCGTTCTTCGTGTGGATTGCCGAACCGCCGAGTTCCTCTTTCGTCAAATCTTCACCGATCTGCTTCACGACCGGCGGCCCCGCGATGAACATCTGAGCCGTGCCCTTGACGATCATCGAATAGTGGCTCGTCACCGCGCGCGCCGCACCCAAGCCCGCCACGCTGCCTAGCGCCAGCGCCACGACCGGCACCGTCGCCAAGTTCGCAACGACATCGTCCCACGCCGGGTTTGCGGGCACGTAGGTGAACCCAGTCTGCTCGTAGGTTTTCACCGACCCACCGCCGCCTGACCCGTCGATTAAGCGGATCATCGGCAGACGAAGCTCGCGCGCCATCTGCTCGGCGAGCTCCTGCTTGCGCTTGCCAGAGAAGTCGGCGGACCCACCGCGCACCGTG
>CXWL01007531.1_pt1 | contig 15455 bp, 18 predicted proteins | sample 590931 | NCBI WGS metagenome assembly CXWL01 (sample SAMEA3498368, study PRJEB10139) | groundwater metagenome | biome: water well; material: biofilm material | place: Germany | collected 2015-04-27 | reverse complement strand
TCGACATCGAGAAAATGATCCAGTGCCGGATTGAGCGTAATCGTGTAGATCATCTGAATCGTCCAGCCCCGCGTGATCGCCCGGTTCAATGAGAAGGCTCCGTGCCTCCGGTGCTGTGCCGAAGATACACGAACCAATAGACCAAGGCTACGAGCCCCGTTCCGCCAAAGATGTTTCCGAGAGTGACCACCGCAAGATTGACCCAGGCCCCCGTCCAGGCGATCGGATCGCTCCCCGAAGCCGTCAACGCGATCCCCAGCGGCAGGAAAAACATATTGGCCACGGAATGTTCAAATCCGCAGGCGACGAACGCGCTGATAGGGAAGATGATCGCCAGAATCTTATCCGCCACACTCCTCGCCGCCATGCAGAGCCAGACCGCCAGGCAGACGAGGACGTTGCAGAGCACACCTCGCGCCAACGCCGAGACGGGATCAAGCGTGACTTTCGCCTGCGCAATCCGGATCATCGTTTCACCGACAGCGCCATCACTCATTTGCGGAATGCCGGCCAGCAACACCAGCACGACCGTTCCGATGGCACCAGCCATATTTCCAAGATAGACCAGGCCCCAGTTGCGCAACACTTGCGCCCCGGACACGCGCCCGGAAGCCCAGGCCATCGCCATCAAATTATTGCCGGTGAACAATTCGGCCCCGCCGATCACCACGAGAATCAGTCCGAGACTGAACGCCACCCCCCCGGCCAGGCGGGTCAATCCAAAATGGCCCGATTGATTCGGCCCGGAGGTGATCGTCACCGCGTAGAACAGCGCACCCAAAGCGATGAAGGCCCCGGCCAGCACGGCGAGTGCAACAAGCGTGGCCGCCGGAGCGGTCGCCTTTGTGACTCCTCCGTCACGCACCCGTACGGCCACCTCCGCCGGGGCGTATGCGTCTGGCAAAGGAACAATTGTAGGTGGAGGTGTGAACATCGGCGCGTTCACGTAATCAGTCTCACGTGGACGGCTTCCAGTTCCCGTTCATCATCGGTATCCAATTCTTCACGCTCAACTGGTTCGACTCGCACAACCGAGACTTTATACTCCGGACACCGAGACTGGTCGTCTGAACTGGATGAGAGCAGCGAATTCACGTCACTTGCAGGAAAATGAAAGCTGGTGAAGAGTTGTCCTGGCTGGACACGCTCACTGAGCACCACCGGCAATATGGCCTGCCCCCTCGGGCTGACGAGCCTCACTAGATCCCCCCCCGCAAACCCCAGCCTGGCCGCATCCTCCGGATGCATCTCCAGCGCATCGACGTCCACCACTTCGAGAATATCCGTCCGCCTCGTCTGCGCTCCGCAATTGTAATGCTGCAGGATCCGGCCGGTGACGAGGGTGAAAGGATAGTCCTCCGTCGGCGACTCTCCGGGAGGCAGATAATCCACCCCGACGAAGTGCGCCTTTCCTTTCGGGAACCGGTCGCGATGCATGAGGACCGTCCCTTCATGTCCGGAGGCCGGCACAGGCCATTGCAGACCTGACGGCGACTCCAAGCGGTCGTAGGACACCCCGGCGAACATCGGCGTCAACCTCGCGATCTCGTCCATAATGTCGGACGGATGGCGATAGCTCATCGGATAGCCCATGCGCGTCGATACCTCGCACACGACTTGCCAGTCCGGCAAGACGCCCTGCGGCGGATCGACGGCTTTGCGAATCCGTTGGATCCGGCGCTCCAGGTTCGTGAACGTCCCGTCCTTTTCCAGGAACGACGCGCCGGGCAGGACAAGATGCGCCAGCTTGGCCGTTTCACTCATGAACAAATCCTGCACGACAAGAAAATCAATATTCTTCAAAGCCTCACGAACCTTCTTGAGGTTGGGATCGGTCTGAGCCACGTCATACCCGATGATCCACAAACCTTTCAGCTGACCGGCCAAGGCCGCGTCCCACATATCGGGTGTCTTCATGCCCCGTTTCGTCGGCAAGGGACGACCTGTCACGGCTTGATGCAACGAGCCGACAGCCGGATCATTCAACGCCTGATACCCGGTGAAAAATGTGGGCAGGCAACCGACATCGGACGCGCCTTGCACATTATTCTGGCCGCGAAGCGGATTGATACCCGTGCCCGGTTTGCCCAGGTTGCCGGTTGCCAGCGCCAGATCCACCAGCGCCATTACGCCGTGGCTGCCCCAGCGATGTTCCGTGACACCCAGGCCATGCACGCACAATGATGCGCCGCTCGTCGCATACAGCCGCGCCGCCGCGCGAATCAGATCGGCCGGCACACCGGTGATCTGCTCCGTCCATTCCGGGGTACAAGACGCAACGGTCTTCAGCCAATCGTCCACCCCCTCGGTTCGGGAATCGATGAACGGCCGGTCGAGCAGGCCTTCTTTCGCCATGACATGGCCAAGACCGTTCAACAGGGCCACGTTGGTTCCGGGCTTGAGCGGCAGATGCAGCGTCGCCAGCCTCGCCAGTTCCGTTTTCCGGGGGTCGATCACGATGAGCGGAACACCCCGCTGATGCGCCTGCTTGATACTCGCGCCGACGACCGGATGTGATTCGGTCGGGTTGGCGCCCACCACCATGATAAGTTTGGCTCGATCGAGATCCAGGATCGAGTTGGTGGCGGCCGATGTACCCAGCGTTTCCATCATGCCGGTGACCGTCGCGCTGTGGCAGACCCGCGCACAGTTGTCGATGTGATTGGTGCCCATCACACAGCGGATGAATTTCCCGAAGAGATAATTCTCTTCGTTCGTCCCCCGGCTGGACGAAATGGCTGCCAGCGCATCCGGACCAAACTCCGTCTTGATTCTGGTGAACTCATAAGCCAGGCGATCGAGCGCCGCATCCCAGGAAATCGCCTGCCACGTGTTGCCGGTGCGCAGCATCGGCGTCTTCAGACGATCCTCCGCATAGACATAGGTCCAGCCGAACCGCCCCTTCATGCAAGCATGGCCGTGATTAGAGGGACCGTCGTCGGCCGGGACCATCGTCACAACGATTCCATCGCGAAGCCCTGCATCGAATGTGCATCCCACACCGCAATAGGCGCAGGTCGTGCGAACCATCTGCGTCGGTTGTCCTTGCTGCTGGACTGACTTCTCTAGCAATGCGCCGGTCGGACATTCTTTCACGCAGGCCCCACAGGACACACAATTTGAGGTGGCAAACGCCGTGGAAACCTCGCCATAGACACCCGCCCCGGCCATCGGCCTGGCGCCGAATCCCCGTCCCACCATCGTGAGTGCGAACGTCCCTTGAATTTCGCCGCAAGCCCGCACGCAGCGCGCGCAGGAAATACAGATGGCATTATCGAAGGTAAAAAACGGATTCGAGCTGTCGCGTACTTGCGTCCGAATAGCCGGCTGACGATACCGGACACGGTCGAGCCCCACCGACCGCGCCAGCTCTTGGAGCACAGCCGGGAGCGTCCCGTCTTGGGGCTGCTCGGACAGCAACAGTTCCGTCACATTTCTCCGCAACTGAATCAATCGGGCAGTCTGTGTGCGAACCGTCATCCCCGCCTGAACAGGCGTCGTGCAGGACGCCGGCGTGCCTTTCTGTCCGTCCACTTCACAGACACAGAGCCGGCACGAACCGAAGGGCGCGAGATGTTCGGAGTTGCAGAGGCCGGGAATCGTCACTCCCACCCGCTTGGCGGCCGTGAACACGGTATCGCCTGCATGCGCCGTCACCGAAAGACCGTCTATAGTAATCAGCATGGAATCGCTCATGATCGCACCCGACAGCGAAACTCCACGGGAAATTGCTCCAGGGCCGACAGCACCGGATAGGGAGCCCTTGCTCCCAGTCCGCAGAGGCTGGTCGCCTTCATCGTATCGCCCAACTCGGCCAGCAGCGCTAACTCGGCCTCTGTCGCCTGTCCCGCTTGAATCGCCTCAAGAATCTCACGCGCCCGCAGAGACCCGATGCGGCAGGGCACGCACTTCCCGCAGGATTCATCCGCGACAAAGGCCATCAGATGCCGGGAGAGTTCCAGCATATCAGTCTCATGGTCAAACACGACGATCCCGCCATGACCGAGAATCGCATCCGCCCGGGCAAACGCATCGAAACAGATCGGAATATCCAACTGCGCATCCGTAAACAGACTGCCGAGCGGGCCTCCGACCTGCACAACCTTCAGTCTCGCACCATCCGCCATACCCTGCCCGAACTGATCGAGCACCTCGCGGAGGGTGAGGCCAAACGGAATCTCAATGAGCCCCGGCTGCTTCACCCGTCCGCCCAATTGCAATGCAATCGTGCCACGAGACCCCTCCGTCCCCAGCGAAGCATGCCAGGCTCCGCCCCGCGCGAGGATATTGGGAATGGTGGCAAAGGTGAGAACGTTACTGACAATTGTCGGCTGCCCGTAGAGGCCGGACTGCGCCGGATGGGGCGGCCGCGCACGCACGACTCCTCGCTGTCCTTCGAGGGATTCCAGCAGGGCCGTTTCTTCTCCGCACACATAGGAGCCCGCTCCCGACACGACCTGGATGGAGAATGGCCGCCCGTCGGACTCCAGCCATCCGGCCTCACCCGCAGCCTGAATCGCCGCCCGCAAGCAAGCCGCAGCCGCCGGGTATTCCTGGCGACAGTAGATGTAGCCGGCCCCGGCCCCGATCGCCCTGGCACAGATCAGCATGCCTTCGATCAGACGGAACGGATCGCCTTCCATCACCATCCGGTCGCAGTAGGTTCCCGCATCGCCCTCATCGGCATTGGCGACGACGTACTTGCGATCGGCCCTGGTCGTGGCAGCCACATCCCATTTTTTCCAGACGGGAAACGCAGCGCCGCCCCGCCCGCGCAATCGAGACGTCTGGATCTCCTCAATAATCGCCGAAGGACTCAACTGGCTCGCCTTACGGAGGCCGGCACGGCCGCCCTGCGCCTGATAGGCCTCCAGCGACAAGGGCTCGGTCACGCCGAATGAAGCGAAGGTGTGTCTGGTCTGCTTGGAGAGGAATGGAATGGTGGAAACCGGAATACCGCCGTCGCCTGCCAGAATCCTGGGGAGGTCCTCGGCGGTCACCTGACACCAGGCGACGCGCCCCTCTGGACTGTCACGCTCCACCATCGGCTCGAGAAAGAAGGCGCCGCGGGAAGACGTCCGGACAAGCTCGACATCGGGCCGCTGCCGCCAGGCCTCGGCCAGTCGCTCTGCTCCGGCCGCACAGGATGACGTGTCATTGGGAAGATACAGCCTGACGCGGCTCATTGATGTCGATCCAAAAGACCGGCGACATCGCCTGGCCGGACTCGTCCCTGCAGCTCTCCGTCGATTCGTACGCTCGGCGACACCGCACAATTGCCGATACAAGACACCGGCACAAGTGTGAACCGGCCGTCGGGCGTCGTCTGGCCGAGTTCAATTTCCAGCTTCGACCGGATGGCCGCCACCACTCGATCGCAGTGATTCGCCAGGCAGGACTCACCCAGGCACACCTGAATGCGATGCCTCCCGACCGGTTGGGTATTCAGCGAAGGATAGTAGGACAACACCCCGGCTACATCAGCCTCGGTGACTCCTTGCGAATGCGCGATAGCCGGAATGAATTGCGGGTCGAGATATCCACACAGATCATGCACGGCATGAAGCACGCGAAGGATATTCGGAGGCTCCCCATGCGGGGGTCGGACACTGACCAGGAGGTCATCGAGTGCGTTCGGCAGGAGCGTCTTCACGGCATACCTCATCGATCCCAACATGCCCGCGTAGGACGTTATAGTCAAATGCCGGCCGGCCGATACGGGCCCAGCCGAGATCATGGCGTTCCATCTCATTGAGCAACCGGGTCACCTGTTCACGACCGGCCGGTGTCGTGGCGGCATGGCGCGGCGTTTTTCCGCCCAGCACCGGCGCCTCTCGATCAGCCCAATCCAGATACACTGTTTCCAGAAATGCTTGTAACAAATCGGCGTCCTGCTCGGGAGTCACGATGACTCGCACCGGCTGCTCAGCATCGAGTTCTTCCTCACTCAGCAGGTGTGGTGGAGGAACGGTCGCTTCGCCTCTGAAGTGGAGCGAAAAACCTAAGGCCGACGCCAATTGATGTTTCAGCGTATCCAGACGTTCGCGCGAGTCGGTTTCCACCCACAGTTGAGTGGGTGTCAATGTGAGACGAGTAACGAGGTTCGATTGGTCTGCCTCAACCGATCGTTGCCGATAACACTGCCTGCTCGCACCCGATTCACCTGATGCCCCAACAGTAGCCGGATCGCTCTCCAGACCATTTATCCCGGCCAACGTGTCACGAAGAAACTGGAATTCCCGATGTTCGTACAGCGTACACGAGTATAAATACGGCTGCCCATCAGGATTGCAGTACCGGATGCCGGCCACAACCTTATACAGTGCTCTTAGGCGCATCTGCGAATAGACCCAAAGCAACTCATGCCCGAATCGCTTGGCAAACTCATGCCAGTCGCCGAGCTCAAACGACCCGGCATTGATTTCCCGTTGGCGACGCAATGTGCAAACGGCGTCGTACAACGTTCGGCCTTCCTCAGGAGAGAGCAGCAACGCACTCCCGCCGAGTACGACCTCGTTCGTTTCAGGGTCACCGGGCTGCTGCACGAACCGGGTCAACAACACCTGACCCGTCTGGAGTCCCCGACTGAAGTCATCGCCTTGAACCTGATAGAGACGCCCGTTTCCCAGAGACCGGCAGGCCCAGACTCCCTTCGCTTCGCCGGCCGGCAGGATTTCGACCAGGTCCATGTACGAATGTTTGAGCGGATCCNNCACCACATCGCGCAGCTGCTCGATCAGGGTCAGCTGCCCGTCCTGGGGATAGTAGTCCGCATAAATCGTAAGCGTTGCAAGGTCGGCTTCCTGAGCAAAGGGTGGCAGCGGCGCATTCCCTGCAAACTCAAAATACGGGCGCAAGGCCTGGCGCAAGGCGCGATCTCGTTCTGCCGCAAACATCGGTCCGAGGGACAGCGCCTCTAGTCGAGCCACCAGGCCATCAAGCCCCGGTGGCAACGGCGCCCACACCCCGGCAGTTGATTCATTCGCGAGCTTCATGAATCTCTTCCATCACGATCGTTTCCGCATCGAGCCAGTCTTCGAGATCCCGCCCTTGCCGACACCCACGCTCATTCCACAGTTCGTACGCCTTCGCCGCAATACGATCCCTCATACCGTCGGGCAATTCGATCGGATTCGCACTGCGGGACGGTCGGCTGGCCGGTGGATTCTTTCGCTTTCGGATCACGGTCGCCATAATAGCCCTCCCTGGTGAAAGACTGGACACTTATGTGGACATTCCGGGCAACACCCGGCGGTGCCCCGGCCCATATTTCGGGCTGCGTACGGTGAGCACCGGGCAACGAGACCGGCGCAGCACCGCCTCCGCCACACTCCCGCTCAGCGCATGGGACAACCCTCGACGTCCATGCGTCCCCATCACGATCAAATCGGCGGGAATGATCGTGGCACTGTCGAGAATCGACTCAAACGGGGTTCCCCCGCGTACCTGCGAATCGGCTTGAATCTTGGCCTCGACCAGTGCTCGCGTCATCTCACCCAAACGGGCCGTCAACCGCTCCCGCATCTCCTCCCGCTTGCTCGCATGCAAGAGCGTGAAATCCAATCCGTACGAGACAGGCTCCAGGACGTGCAGGAGCGTCACCGATGCGCTATGGCGCTGAGCCATGAGTGCGGCATACTCCACGGCTTCGAGCGAACAATCTGAAAAATCAACCGGGACCAGAATTCGATTGAGACGGATCCCCCCGCACGGCCCCGCCTCTCCCGCCGACAGCTCCTCACGATCCATACGCACGGTAAGCACCGGACAGGGCGCCGTACGAATCACTCGTTCTGCGGTGCTTCCGAGCAGCACATGCTCCAGCCCGGACTTGCCTTTCGTCCCGACAACTACGAGATCTGAATCCTCTGCTTTCACAGCCGCCAAGATCTCCTCACACGGAATCCCCGTGGCGATACGCGTATGCAACCCAATCCCGCGAGCTGATGCCCGCGCCTTCAGCTCCACCAACTGCTTCGCACCTGCTTTCATGAGTTCGCCGAGATAGACCTGGTTGACCGGATACTCGGGATTCATGCCGGGCGGGAACTCCAGCACCGTAAGCACGGTCAGCGTGGCCCGCCATGTCGCAGCCAGACAACAGGCGTACTCCTCGGCTCGCAGGGCCCATTTGGAGAAATCGGTTGCCAGAAGAATGCGTGGCCTGTCGGTTTCTCCGCTCACACGGCCTCCACATTCAAGAGAAGAAGTTCCCCGTTCATATTCGGATGGATCGAGCAGCGAAATTCGTGACGGCCGGGACGGGACATATTAAACCGCAATGCCGCCTCCCGCTTGGCATCGAGGAAGACTCCCCCGACTCCGCGCCCATAGACAATGACGCCGTCTTTCTCCACCTGTGTAGGAATCCCTTCAAACATCGTCGAACCAAAATCGTGGCGCTCCGCATCCTCGTTCTTAATCCTGATCACGGTTGCTACGCCGAGTCGGAGCATGCTTTGCTTCGTCACAAACTTGAAATCCTTGATGGTGACATCCACGACCTGTTCAGATTGCGACCAGAGCGGAAGATCCGTTCCACTCCACAGAGCCCACGTTACACTCAATACGGTCGCCCATCCCCACATTCGCCCTCTCTGCGTTCGCATCGTGACACGCCTCCTTATTTACAGATTACCCTGATCATCGCGCCTTCATCGGTAACGGCACCGTCAGCACCGGACAACCCGCCGTCCGCACGACTTTTTCCGCCGTGCTGCCAAAGAATATCTTATCCACGCTTCCCGACCGTCCTCCGTAACTGCCCATGACGACGAGATCGACCTTTTCGACCCGGGCGGTCTTCGCAATCTCCACAAACGGCGCGCCCTCTAACACCACCCGATTCACCGCAATCCCCTTTGCCGCCTCGGAATCGAGCAATCGACGGACATTCAACCGGGCAAAGTGCCGCAACCGACGCTTCTGGGCCGTCGCATCAGACGGTACCGTGAGCAATCCCATCCGATTAAAGACCCTGAGTGCACTCATGTCGATCACATGCACGACCAAGATCTCGGCACCGCACAGCCGCACCAACCCGCAGGCCACCCGAAAGGCTTCTTCTGAACAAGGTGAAAAATCCACAGGCACGAGAATGGAGGAAAATAGTCTGACTCCCATCGCCACCTCTCAACTCACCGCATCTCCATTGTCTTATCAGCAAGGCCAATGCCACTGAAGCACAATGACGATCCTGTAACCGACTCCGCATAGAAACAACAGTTTGCTCACCTCTGCCCGCAACGATACTTCCAAAGACTCCGTACATCCCCTCACGTGGGGGAGGCCTGCTACAGTGAAGAGGCGCTTCCTGGGGCAGAAGGCGACAGACGCTGCGCCCAGTGAAGCGTGATGGCCAAGGACTCAAGAGATCACTCAGAGCGAAACCCTTTCGCCCCATGCGCTTTCACCTCAGTTTCATACCCCGCGATCGGAACTACCGGAACGGCATTGGACTTGCTGACCACATCGCGTAAGAGGAGACGCCTATGACACGCACACACTGGATTCTGGTCGGAGCAATTGTGCTGGGTCTGGCCGTCGGCTTGTATCTCCTCTTCTTCTGTCCAACGGATTGTCACTGAGCAACAGAGAGGTCACCGATGAAAATGCTGCTGGCCATCGATGGATCGGATCAATCCTATGAGGCGGTCCGAGCGCTGAAGTACCTGGCTCGCGCTGAAGAATTGCATATCCTGCACATCCTGGACGTTCCGTCACCGGCCTATCCGATGATGGTACCGGAAGTCGCGCATGAACTATACACAACCATTGAGCGCACGATGCGCGAAGATGGCGCACGGCTGCTTGATCGCATTGTGTCGCTGCTGCCGATGGATTGTGGCCCTGCGACCAAACACATGGAGATCGGCTCACCGGCCGATCGGATCGTGGAGTACGCAGAACAGCATCAGATCGACCTCATTCTTGTCGGAGCGCGTGGGCTTGGACCGATCAAGGAACGGTTGATCGGCAGTGTCTCCCATCGGGTGCTCACCTTCTCCAAGGGCGCCGTTCTGATCCTGCCGAACTTTGTGAAATCCCTGAAACAGGTGCTGCTGCCGCTCCAAGGGTCACAAGACGCCGAGCGAGCGCTCCTGTTTCTCCGACAGCATCCATTCCGGGAAGCCGTCACAATCACTGCCCTCACGGTACTCCCGCAGACCAGGCCGCCCTGGCCGGTCGACGCCGTAGCGGAGCGGGAAATGGAAGGCCAGGCGCTCCGGAGTGCCGAGACCTTTATTAACTCCGTGGCGGCGGATCTGAAGCACATGGGCTACAACGCTCATGCAAAATCAACATTGGGCGTTCCGGTCGAAGCGATTCTTCAAGAGGCCAAAGCCCTCAGTGCCGATCTCCTGATGATGGGGTCCCGCGGTCGCCACGGGCTAAGCCGGATGGTGCTCGGCAGCGTCGCGCATGCCGTCTTCCATCATGCGCAATGTCCGCTCTTGGTCTTCCACTAGCGGAACCGCTGCTGATATGCCAATGTATGATTATAAGTGCCTCGACTGCGGCAAGGAATCACTGATCGTGGTCACGCTGAAAGAACACGAACGCGGTGAAATGCAATGTCCGTCCTGCGGCAGCAAAAAGCTCCAACAACTCTTCACCTCATTCATTGCCCACACCACCAAAAAGAGTTGATGATGCAGAAGACATATCCAACACTTGCATTCGCCGCCTGCGTCAGCCTCCTACTAGGCGCGCTGTCCGCCGCCGCGCAGGATCTTCCCGCCGACCTGCCCCGCGGCAAGGCGCTGTATCAGAACCACTGCGCAACCTGCCACGGCCAGACCGGCTGGGGAGACGGCCCCACCGCAGCATCGCTCAGAGTCGCGCCGGCCAACTTTCATCTGTTTCGATCCTTTCTAAAATCCGATGAAGAACTGCTGCGCACGATCGAACACGGGATCGTCTTCAGTCCTATGCATGCCTGGACCGGCAGTCTGACTGAGGGACAAATGATTGACGTCTTGGCCTATGTGCGGCTGCTCTCTCAGCAAGGCAAGTGACAAACCGCCGTACTTCCATCGACCATTGACCGTGAGAACGAACCACCAGAGGAGACCGAGATGATTCATTCGGCAGTACGTCAGGGATTGTTTCTGTTCATCGTATCCACCGTTGCCACGTCTCCAATTTGGGCAGCCAGCACAACGCCTCCATCGAACCATGTCCAGCACTGCGAACACCCCCACAAACAAGGCACCCTATCTGCCGCCGCCCTCCGCAACACGCTCCACGCGCACCAGGAATGGCTCGAACAACGAGACAGCCCCGGGCATAAACGGGCGGATTTCTGTGGAGCCGACCTGCGGCAGGCCGTCCTCGAGGGGGCCAATCTCGAACGAGCCCGTATGGAAGGCGTCAACCTCAGACAGGCCAATCTTAGGCAAAGCATCCTGACGCAAGCCAGTCTTGCGGGCGCCGACCTCACCAAAGCGAACCTCGAAGACAGCAATCTGGTCGGTGCGGATTTGCGTCATGCCAAACTGACGCATGCGAATCTCCTCCGTGTGATCGGTGATGAATCCGCGCTGTACAATGCCACGCTGTCCGGCACGCAATTACACGATTCCATTTTCGAACGGGCCCATTTCGAGGGAGCCGATCTTTCGTCGGCCGATTTTACAAATGCGACGCTGGTCGACAGCTACCTGTACGGAGCCAATCTTCAGGGGGCGGTTTTAACCGGAGCCGATTTGATGGGCGCGGATCTCCGCAGGACTGATCTGTCGAAGGCCACAATGTTTCAGACCAACCTGCAGGGGGCGCTACTGGATGGCGCTCGGTTGAGTCGCGCCCGCATGATGGAAGCGGATCTGGAAAGCGCCTATCTGGATGATGCCGATCTACGCCAGGCCGACCTGCGCGACGCCATTCTCCGCGGGGCGGATCTCCGTCATGCGAATCTGGAGGGCACCCGTCTCTCACAAACCGATCTTGAAGGCGCCAATCTGGAAGGCGCACGCCTCATCAAGGCCTCCCTCCAATCAGCAAAAATGCGCATGGCTATTCTCTACAAGGCCATCATTGATCAGGCCGACTTTCGAGACGCCAACCTGCATCATGCCGTGATGATCGGGATACACGGCGCCGATGCCATCTTCACCAAAGCCGCTCTGCACGAAGTCTATGCCCCCAAAGCGTCCCTGCCTCGAGCGCAATTCAATGAAGCCATCCTCGACTCAGCCAATCTCGTCGCTGCCGATTTGAGTGCTGCCAATTTCGGCCATGCCAATTTGACTCACGCCAATCTGCAGGAAGCCACGCTACAAGGAGCCTCACTCAACGGGGCAGATCTCAGCGGCGCACGCCTTGATGCAGCCGATATCCATCAGGCAAATTTCTACGGAGCGAACCTAGCCGCAGCGATCGGACTGACCCAAGCGCAGCTGGATACCGCCTGTGTCGATAACCAGACGCTGTTGCCGGCGGAACTCAGCCGACCAGCGCCTTGCACTGTGACAAAGAAGAAAGCAGCAGGCCGATAGCTAAAACATAAGGGCAGTGACGAAGGATGTAGGAGCTAAGAAGCAGCGCGGCGATCTTGGAGTAAGAAAATACCGCTAGCGGTGGAAGGAGTCGACGCGACATGCGGCCCGGTGAAATCAGGCCAGGAAATAGTTGTGGATTGGACTCCACCTAAGAACTCCAGCCGGCACAGTCCCACAATTTCGACGATGCCAAAGGTGCCGTGCCGGAGTTCCAATGCCTAACAAAGAACCGATTAGGCAGCGGCGGTTTCAACTTCCTTCGCGGCTTTGGCAGCAAGACTGTTTTTGCGATTGTTGGAGATGGTCCGATCGATGATCGCTCCGCAATTGACGCACTTCCAAGCATAGAACACCAGGAAGAAATCCGAGAAACGTTCCAACATCATCAAGCCTTTGCATTTCGGACAACCCATGATTATTTCCTCCCCAGGTGAAAGTTGGCGTATGCCTTGGGGGTTGAGCAAGTTGCGATCCAGCATTACACTTTTATAACTATCAATAACTTAGAATATAAAGCGCCTAAAATTGTCTCTGTGGAGACTACTTACACGTACATTATTGTACAGCCTGTCGCATTTATACGCTGAACATTGCTAGTACCATCAATTTCTGGGGAGTTTTCGTCAGAATATTCCTCATTCAAATAAACTTCTAAAAGGAATAATCAAGCGGATCAACTATAAAATTCAATATATTTCTATTACTTATTATACACTTGCACAATAGTTCAAATATGAACATGCGGAACATGCAGTAATGGCTAGGCACGAGCACAACGTCAAGATTGGCCACGGAGAACTGGCTCTTGCAGGCATCCTGGGCCTCCCGCCAGATCCGAGCGGTGTTATCGTCTTTGCTCACGGCAGTGGTAGCGGACGGTTGAGTCCGCGAAATAACTTCGTCGCCCACCATCTGCAACAGAACCGCCTCGCGACGCTGCTGCTTGACCTGCTCACGCCGGACGAAGCCGAGGATCGACGGAACGTGTTCGATATCGATCTGCTGGCCAACCGGTTGTTGCTGGCTAAAGCCTGGCTGGAAGAAGAACCGCGCATGAAGAAATTGAGGATCGGCTATTTCGGCACGAGCACCGGAGCCGGCGCAGCATTGCAAGCCGCGGCAAGAGACTCCTCGAACATCCAAGCCGTCGTGTCACGAGGCGGCCGGCCGGATCTGGCTGAAGCCTACCTACCTTCAGTGACCGCACCTACCCTGCTGATTGTCGGCGGGTGGGATGAACCAGTGATTGAGATGAACCAATCAGCCTACAAGCTTCTGACCTGTACAAAGAAGCTCATCATCGTTCCCGGAGCTACACATCTATTTGAAGAACCAGGCACGCTGGAACAAGTAGCGGAACACGCGAGGAAGTGGTTTCAGCTGCACCTTCATCAAGAGGGGAGGACTGAAGAATAGCGAGAGGCTATCTACAGAAGCATCCTTTCCTTCACTAGTGCCAAGATGTGCTTCACTGCTTCACCTGCCTGCATCTTCGTCGTATCGATGAGGAGATCGGGACGGAGCGGCGCTTCATAGGGCTCTTGTAGACCCGGCACAGTACTGGACTCACCTCGCTGCCCGCGCTGATATGTTCCCTTACAGTCGCGCTGCATGCAAGCTTCTAAAGGACATTCCACTGCCACTTCGATGAATCGGGGAATCAGAGCCCTGGCAAAATCGCGATACTCACGCCGGCTGGCCGTGGCATCGAAGATCACCGTCACGCCATGCGCCACCAGTTTCGCCCCCATCAACGCCAACGCGCGGTAGAAGAGATCCCGCTCGGCTTGCGAATAGGTCGCCTCCGGCGTGAGCATGCGTCGAACTTCATCTGATTCCAACACTTCCACGGTCATACCAGACGCTTCGATCTGCGGTTTCAGGGCCCGCGCAATGGTGCTCTTGCCGGAAGCCGGCAAGCCCGTGATCCAAATGGCGAAACCTTGGAGTCGATTCATACACAGAACCCGGATATCAGACCATACCTTTCAGCCTCATTTGAATCCAAAGACTGCTGGTAACTGACTGCTGACAACGCATGACTCACCCGCAATACTCATTCACGCGGGAAGGATCAAAGCGCGGTGCGGCAAGGACCTGGTCCATAAACCGGAAAATGGTTCGACGGACACCAATCGGCAACGTGGGATACCAGACAGGACTTGCCAGCACCAAGCCACGGAACGCAAAGAACGGCGCCGCTGTTGCCACAATATCCTCATCGCCGCTTGCGTCGAGATATTCCTCCCAAAAGAGCCGGAAGAGCACTTCGAACGGCCCCTTCAGCCGTCCCCACCGGCACAACGAATAGAAGAGATAGTTGATCGTCATAGATGTCACATCATCCGCCGGTTCACCCCACTCCCCGCGTGAGCGATCCAGCACCGCAAAATCGACACCCCGTTTGAACAGGACGTTCCAGGGGTGAAAATCGCCGTGCACCTGCGACAGTCGCTTCGTCTGCCCACGCAATCGCCACCGCCAACGGTTGGCGGCATCCTCAATGCCCCGCAAGAGATCTTCCGTGATAAACCCGAACCGCTCCGGGTAACTGTCGGTCAGCCCCATGATGCATTCGCCGTGACCGATCACCTCCCGCAAGCGGCGGCGGTACAAATCAGCATCCCGTTTCTTCTGCGCATGGATCTGCGCCAGGTAACGCGCGAGGGCGATGGCCCGTTTTCGATCGAGCGGACGAAGCGATCGCCCCTTGGCAAGCCGTTCCAGATCTTCGTGATAGCTCACGCCCTCGGTCCATTGATTCAGAACGAAGTATTCCCGCCCCTCGGCAACAGACAGCAATTTCTGTNNTCCCATAGCCGTATTGTTTATGCGCCCCTTCTGAACTAGCTTTTCCGATCACGCCGAACGATAACAAGGCAACATCAGGCCCAAAGCGTGACTGGAGATACTCCTCAAGAGCCTGTTTTCTCAACGTAGGCATACAGAAGT
>CXWL01083358.1_pt1 | contig 15457 bp, 17 predicted proteins | sample 590931 | NCBI WGS metagenome assembly CXWL01 (sample SAMEA3498368, study PRJEB10139) | groundwater metagenome | biome: water well; material: biofilm material | place: Germany | collected 2015-04-27 | reverse complement strand
ATCTAAAGCGCTTATCCGTTGTTTACGCACTTTTGGCATAAATACAGTAGTGGCTTTTAGTTTTTCACGTTGGGTGAGTTGTCTAAGCGGTGCGCTTGGTACTGGCAAATCAGCCCACTCGAGTAAACCAACCACTTCTTTTTGCTCCAGCTTTAACATTGTGCCGCGTTTAACACGAGGCGGTAAGTTTACTGGGCCAAAGCGCACGCGCATCAAGCGGCTGACTGGCAACTGAAACGCCTCGAATAATCGACGCACTTCACGGTTACGACCTTCGCGCAGAATCACTTGATACCAGTGGTTTGCACCTTCGCCGCCTTGCGCTGTGATGCTATCAAAGTTAGCTGGGCCATCTTCTAGTTCAATACCTTCTCTGAGTTGCGTCATTTGGCCTTCGGTGAGTTCACCAAAAATACGCACTGCATATTCGCGCTCTACTTCATAACGCGGATGCATGAACCGATTTGCCAACTCGCCAGAGGTAGTAAAAATGAGTAAGCCGCTGGTGTTCATATCCAAACGGCCAATGGCGATCCATTTGGCATTTTTTACTTTGGGCAATTTATCAAATACGCTTGCACGACCTTCAGGGTCGTCTTGACTGACAATTTCGCCTTCTGGCTTATGGTAAATCAACACTTGCGGGAGCTCAGCTACAAAAGGCAGTTTTAATGGGCGGCTATCTAAACGTACTACATCGTATTGTGTAACGCCTTGGCCTGTCGTGGCTGGTGCGCCATTGACAGTTACGCGCCCACTTGCGATGAGCGCTTCCATATCACGGCGTGAACCTAAACCAGCCAACGCTAATAGTTTATGCAACCGTTGTGTAGGCTCCGGCGGCGCGTTTTCGTCAACCGCTAATTTCGTGAAGCTGGTTTTTGGGCGGCGAGGCGTAGCCTGCGGGTCGCGTTGTGTTTTAAAGGGACGTGCCATATTGATAAACTATTGATTGTAATAGCGCATTTTACCGCAGTTACCGATAATCGCCCTAGATTAAATAACTAGCCTATAAATCTAGCGGGATCTCTTGTTGCGCAAAGTCTTCCATCGGCGGCAACTCAGCGAGTGACCTCAGATTAAGGTCATCTAAAAAGTGTTTGGTAGTTGCATACAATGAAGGCCTTCCGGGCACCTCGCGCTGACCGACCACATCAACCCAATCACGTTCTTGCTNNGCCAGCGTTTCCATCACCGCACGTGAATATTTTGACTGTTTTTCAGGATTCAAACGTGCTAAAAATGGGGCGTACTCAGACCGCGCTTGAAAGCGGTAGCCAGACGCCACTTGCACCAACTCCATAGTACGCACATCCCAATCCTGCTTTAGTTCATCTAATAGCATGCGCAGGGTGGTACGTTCCATACGCTCTGCAAACAATCGGGTCATATCCTCTAAAGACAGCGGTTCGTGCGAAGTCAATAATGCGACTTCTAATACATTTTTTAATTCAGTGATGTTATTAGTTTCACTCATGGCNNAATATGGCTAAAAAACATACCACTAGCTTAGGAACACCATCTTGCACTACATCGAATAATTGAGAGAACTCAAGTAACTTATCTGTTTTTAAGCGGCGCAAAATAATGCTCATATGTTCTCGCACAGAAAGCTCAGCCCGTCCGACTTTATGATGCTTAAAATGACTCGCACGTTTCAATACATTGCGCCAAGCTTCGGCTAAATCATCCAAATTCACTTCTGGCGGTTTTATATCGCTAATATGCTGAAAATAAGCACTGGCAACGCTGATGTCTTCACCCACCTTTGGTAAATCATCTATTCGTTGCGCGGCCAATTTAATCGCTTCATACTCCATTAAACGGCGCACAAGTTCAGCTCTAGGGTCATCTTCAGATTCGACTTCAGCCGGTTTTGGTAATAAGAAGCGTGATTTAATTTCTATCAGCATGGCTGACATCAGCAAGTAATCACCCGCCAATTCCAGTTTAATCGCCTGCATTTTTTCTACATAGTTCATGTATTGGCGAGTTAAATCCGCCATGGGAATATCCAGAATATTAAGGTTATGTTTGCGAATTAAATAAAGCAGTAAATCGAGAGGTCCTTCAAATGCCTCCAAATAAACCTCTAGCGCATCTGGTGGAATATAAAGGTCATGAGGAACCTGCGTAAAGGCTTCACCATGAATACGCGCATCTAAGGTGAGTTGCGTTTGCATAGGTTGCTAATGACCTACCGATTTTGAAAATAAGTTAATGATGATGACGCCAGCAATAATAAAACCCATGCCTATCATTGCTGGCAAATCAAGTGATTGCCTATATACCAGCCAGCCAAATATTGAAATCAGCACAATCCCCATGCCAGACCAAATAGCATACATAATTCCCACTGGCAATACGCGCATACTGATAGTCATAAAATAAAATGCAATGCCATAGCCCACTACGACAATGAGTGATGGAATTANNAACTCCATGAAATAAAAGCGCTGACTATGAATAATTCAACCCCATTGCATCACGCACATCACGCATGGTTTCTCGGGCTAATTTGCGTGCTTTTTCACAGCCTTCCGCGACTATATTTTTAACTAAAGTAGGATCTTCAGCATATTGTGCGGCACGTTCCTGAATCGGTTTTAGCTCGGCTAATACACCTTCAATTACAGGGCCTTTACATTCGATACAACCAATTCCAGCACTCTTACAACCCGTTTGTACCCAGTCTTGCGTGGCTTGATTTGAATAGATTTGGTGTAATTGCCATACCGGGCATTTTGCAGGGTCACCTGGGTCTGTACGGCGCACGCGTGCAGGATCTGTTGGCATAGTTTTAATTTTTTTAGCCACTGAATCTACATCTTCACGCATTGATATGGTGTTGTTATAAGATTTAGACATTTTTTGTCCATCCAGCCCAGGCATTTTTGAAGCTGGCGTGAGTTTGTAGTCTGGCTCCAACAAAATCATTTTGCCACCGCCTTCTAAGTAGCCAAGCAAGCGTTCTTTATCGCCCATGCTCATGCCTTGCTGCTCTTCAATCATGGCACGCGCGGCGTCTAGGGCTTCTTCATCGCCACCTTGCTGGTAGGCGTTCCGCATTTCCTCATACAATGCACCACGTTTGCTACCCAGCTTTTTAATGGCGGCCTCAGCTTTCTCTTCAAAGCCTTTTTCTTTGCCATAAATATGATTAAAACGACGTGCGATTTCACGAGTGAATTCTATGTGCGGTATCTGATCTTCGCCGACTGGCACTTGCGTGGCTTTGTAAATCAAAATATCCGCGCTTTGCAGTAAGGGGTAACCTAAAAAGCCGTAAGTAGATAAATCTTTGCTGCTAAGTTTTTCTTGCTGATCTTTATAAGTCGGTACACGCTCTAACCAACTCAGTGGCGTAATCATGCTCAAAAGCGTAAATAGTTCGGCATGTTCCGGCACGCGCGATTGTATAAAAATAGTCGCATTCGCTGGGTCAACGCCTGCTGCCAGCCAATCAATCACCATCTCCCAAACACTTTCTTCAATGATTTCCGGTGTATCGTAATGGGTAGTAAGTGCATGCCAATCTGCCACAAAGAACAAACATTCATGCTCGTGCTGGAGCTTAAGCCAATTTTTTAACACGCCGTTATAATGCCCTAAATGCAAATTACCTGTAGGGCGCATGCCTGATAAAACACGTTCTATTGCCATGTGATGAAAAACCTTAAATTTAGTATGTTGATATTATACAAACAAGCTTATCAAATTAAGCTAAATATTAAGTTATAAACCGCATTGATGAATGGATCTAAAATCCAGTTCAACACACCAGTAAATAACAGTACAATTAAAATGATAAATCCATAACGTTCTAATTGCGCAAATTGCCGCGCTAAATCATGCGGCAACAAACTGACTGCAATGCGCCCGCCATCAAGCGGCGGCAAAGGCAATAGATTCAACACCATCAATACAATGTTAATACTCACACCCGCTTTACCCATTAAGGCGAGTGGATAAGCGATAGACTCAGGTGCGGATACAGAAAACTTAATTACTAGAGCCCAAAAAATTGCCATCACGAAATTTGAAGCCGGGCCTGCCACAGCTACCCATAACATATCTTTTTTAGGGTTACGTAAACGACTAAAATCTACTGGCACCGGCTTTGCCCAGCCAAATAAAATGCCACCAAGCGCAATAGTCATCGCAGGTAACAAAATAGTGCCGAACAGGTCAATATGCCTGATTGGATTAAGGCTGATGCGGCCTGCCTTATAGGCAGTCATATCACCAAAGTACTTTGCTACATAACCATGCGCCGCCTCATGCACAGTAATTGCAAATATAATGGGTAGTGCATAAATGACTATTTTTTGTATCAGTGATAATTCCATTGCATACTCTTTTATGTATCAAAAAATTAAATTTTATTTAGCAGCTATTTACAATATGGCACAGCTTAGCTTAAGCCAAGCCAAATGGCGTTAAATCCCCAAGGCCCGCTCGAATTAAAGCTGGTACTTCACCCGTTAAATCAATTACCGATGTAGCACCCGCCGAGCAATGCCCCACATCGATTACCAACTCAACCGTATGCTCTAATCTATCGCGAATTTCCCATGCCTCGCTTAACACTGCATCGTCATCAGCCAAATGTAGCGTCATGCTTAACAATGGCGCATCTATCGCCTCTAATATCGCTTGTACCACTGCATGTTGTGGCACGCGGATACCGACAGCGTTACGTTTTGGGTGTTGCAGTTTACGCGGTACCTCACGCGTTGCTTGCAAAATAAAAGTATAAGCACCAGGCGTATTAGCCTTAAGCAGGCGAAACTGACTATTGCTGACAATCGCATAATTACCCAACTCGCTTAAATTGCGACAAATAAGCGTAAACAAATGCCGATCATCAACGCCACGAATGCGACGAATACGCATTTGTGCATCGCCATTGCCCAACATACAGCCTAGTGCATAACCTGAATCTGTAGGGTACGCAATCACACCGCCTTTGTGCAAAATATCGGCCGTTTGCTGAATAAGCCGCGGCTGTGGGTTATCTAGATTGATATTAAAAAATTGCGACATTACTTGTTAATAGTTATTTTTTCTGTGTGCTTATTATGACGTATTGCTTAGGAGATTCTTAATCAGTGCTTCTATTAAATTTGCGTCCTATACACTAATACTGCTACAACGCTTTTTCTAAATTGATTTCTGCACAATGTATTTCTGGCCAATCTTGCCATACCGGGATGCAATTACTTGGCAATGCAGGCAAACGCCCCATTTCCATAAAGCTAATGCCTTTACCATGATAATCTGATCCTTGAGAGGATTTCAGGCTAAATTGATGTGCGATTTTGGCGAACTGCTGATACTGCGGCGGCGTATGGCTTCCTGTCACCACCTCGATGGCAGCGCCGCCATAGCTTCTAAATTCGTGCATCAGCAGCAACATATTAATCATGCCCAAATCATAACGGCCAGGATGGGCAATGACCGCACTGCCACCGCTACCAGTAATCAGATTAACTGCTTGTTCTAAGCTCATCCACTGATGATCTACAAAGCCCGGCTTGCCTTTGACTAAATATTTTTTAAATACCGTTTTAGTATCTTTGGCATGGCCATTTTCTACTAAAAACCGTGCGAAATGTATACGGGTAATAATACTTTGATTGGCAATAACTTTTGCACCTTCGTAAGCATTATGAATACCTGCCTTAGCTAAGCCTATTGCTATTTCTTGCGCACGCAAATCACGCCCAATACGCACTTCGGCCAGCGCATTTTTTAACGCCAGGTCTTCTGGGTTAATTTTCAAGCCCACAATATGCAAGGTACGCCTTTTCCAGGTGACAGAAATTTCGACACCATTCACAAATTGTATCTCGTGCTGAATAGCGGCCTGTCGCGCGGCTTCCAAGCCGCCAACATCATCATGATCAGTAAGCGCTAATACTTTTACACCATGACTCGCCGCATGTGCAACTAGATCTTGCGGCGATAATAAACCATCAGAAATGGTAGAATGGCAATGTAAGTCGATGCTTGAAGACATGAACTCAGTCAACCCCTAGAAAAAAATTTAATGCCCTGAAAAATAGCTTGAAATTACGCCTTGCGACACAATGTCAATCATAGCAAAATAGCGCCTTAGTCTAAAGCATTGTTATTCATTTGTTCTTGAGGCATTTGGTTTGCTATAGTGCATCCATTACGTAACGTCTTTATACACAATATCTCCTGAGACCTAAATATGAAGTTTTTGTTTGATCTTTTTCCAGTCATTTTGTTTTTTGTAGCTTTCAAATTTTTTGGCATCTATACGGCAACTGCAGTGGCTATGATAGCCACACTTGCACAAATTATTTACAGTAAAATTCGCCATGGTGTAGTTGAAAAAATGCTACTCATTAGCGGTGTGATCATTACAGTATTTGGTAGCGCGACCTTATTACTAAAAGACCCCACTTTTATTCAATGGAAACCCACTGTCTTGTACTGGCTATTTGCGGCGAGCTTGGTCGGGGCGCAATTTGTATTCAAAAAAAATCCGATGCGCAGTATGATGGAAAAACAAATCAGCTTGCCGGATAATGTATGGTCAAAATTAAATTTAGCCTGGGCAACATTATTTTTGTCTTTAGGATTCTTAAATCTTTACGTAGCCTTTAATTACTCGCAAGATGCCTGGGTTAACTTCAAACTATTTGGCGTTACCGGCATCATGTTTGTGTTTATTATTTTGCAGACATTGTTACTCAGCAAACACTTGATTCCCGAAGACAATAAGAACGACAACTCCAAAGAAGACGTAAAGTAATGTGGTACGCAATTATGGCGGAAGATGTACCAAATAGTTTAGAAAAGCGTTTGGCCGCGAGACCTGAACATTTAGGCAGGTTACAAACGCTACTAGACGCTGGTCGTTTATTGCTTGCTGGCCCGTTTCCTGCTATTGATAGCACCGACCCAGGGCCTGCTGGCTTTACCGGCAGCCTGATAGTGGCGGAATTTTCAAGCCTGGATGAAGCAAAACTATGGGCAAACAATGACCCATTTGTCATCGCAAATGTCTATCAGCGCGTCACTGTGAAACCTTTTAGAAAAACACTGCCTACTTAAATAATGACTTTAATTGAAAAAGTAACCACTCGCCTACAATGCTTAGAGCCTACTGAACTTGAAATTATAGACGAGAGTGCCGCGCATGCTGGACATCAAGGCAACGCAGGCGGCGCTCACCTCAAACTCAAAATAACAAGCTCGCAATTTTTCGAAAAATCGCAGATAATACGACATCGTCTTATTTATCAAATGCTTGCTGACCTTATTCCTAAACAAATTCATGCGCTGAGCATTCAAGCTCTCGCACCCGATGAGTTATAACAAACTCTATTTATTAACACCCTATTATTAAACCTTGAGGATTTTTGCATGAAACTCACCCAAACCTTAATTGCTGTAGCCATTTTATCATTAGCACCATCTGCATTCGCAGCGGATACAGTGGCTACCGTGAACGGCAAACAAATTAAACAATCTGTTTATGATTACATCGCTAAAGACGCCGCTGCGCGTGGTCAAAAAATAGATGCCCAAGTTAAAGAAGCAATCACCAACAAACTTGTTGATTCTGAGATCGTGTATCAAGAAGCGCAAAAACTTGGACTTGATAAACAACCTGATTATATTGCACGTGAAGAACTATCACGCCGTGAACTACTCACCTCAACATTCTTGCAAGATTTTGTTAAGAAAAATCCTATTTCAGATGCTGACAGTAAAGCAGCTTATGAACAATACAAAAAAGCCTATGGCGAAAAAGAATTTAGCGCCCGCCATATTCTAGTAAAAACAGAAGCAGAAGCAAAAGACATCATTACGCAACTTGGTAAAGGTGGCGATTTTGCAAAAATTGCTAAAGAAAAATCTTTAGACCCAGGCTCAAAAGATAAAGGCGGCGATTTAGGCTGGTTCTCTCCAGCAACGATGGTGAAACCTTTTAGTGATGTGGTGGCTAACCTTCAAAAAGGTACAACTTCAACCAGCCCGGTGCAAACGCAATTCGGCTGGCACGTAATTAAACTGGTGGATACACGTGCATCACAGCCATTAGCCTATGATAAAGTAAAAGATGGCTTACAAAAAAATCTACAACAACGTAATTTAGAGAAAATGATGGCTGAATTACGCAGTAAAGCTAAAGTCGATATATCAAAATAATCATCCGGATTGATTGTTAATTGTTCTTTGAAAAGGCCCATAATTCGGGCCTTCTTCTTTATATATAAACACACCTTAATTTTCAATACAAAAAATCGCACTTAGCCATAAATCCATGAGATAATAAGAATAGTTATCATTCATGATATTATTTACAAATAATCTAATGCAATTTTTATCACAACTACAAATAGGTCAACAGGCCTTTATTTCAGCGATAGAAGCCGACGAGTTTCTGTTTCATCGTTTATCAGCATTGGGCTTTCGTGTAGGGAAGCCTTTGAGTATTATTCGCCGTGCCAATTTTAATGGCCCGCTTCATGTACGCTTGGGCACTACCGATGTCATATTACGCAGCACAGAAGCTGCTCGCATTCGAATAAATACGCCGTCAGATTAACTTGCGCCCAAATTAAATTCTTATGAAACGCATTGCATTATTAGGAATGCCGAATACTGGCAAATCTACGCTGTTCAACCGCATCAGCGGTGCATCGGCAAGGGTAGGCAACTGGCCTGGTATTACCGTAGATTTAATGAGTGCAAAAATATTAATCGGCGGCCACATTGCTGAACTCATTGATTTACCTGGTATTTATGATTTACATGGCTTTTCTGATGACGAGCAAGTGGTTCGGCATTTTTTATCTAATAACGCTGTAGATTTAGTAATTATATTGTTGAATAGCTCACAAATCGACCGTCAGCTTTCTTTAGTATTACAAATTAAAAAACTGAAACTTCCTGCTGTTCTCGCCTTGAACATGGCAGATGAAGCTAAACAGTCTGGTATTACAATTGATACGAATAGCCTGGCAAATGCATTGCAAATACCAGTGATGCAAATTAGTGCGAAATATGGTGATGGCTTGCCAAAGGCATTGCAAGCGGCAACCAATATCATCAATCAAAATCAACCAGCAACCGACCCGCAAGTGATTAGTCAACTTTTACAAGAAGACAAGCAAATTGAGCAGGAAATGGAAGCCTTGATTCAACATCATGTGCAAATTCCAACGACACTTAACGACAACACAACAGATAAAATTGACCAAGTTTTACTTCATAAATGGTTTGGTTTACCGATATTTTTTTCCGCCATGTTTATGTTATTTCAATTTATTTTTACGGCTGGCAAGCCGTTACAAGACGGTTTAGCCTGGATATTGGGTTTGGTTCGCACGAGCCTGTTAGAGCCCATATTTGCCTCTAGCCCAGCATGGTTTAGCGGGCTTATGTTAGATGGCATATATAACGGAGTAGCCACAGTTGCGGCATTTGTACCGATTATCGTGCTGTTCTTTTTAGTGATGTCTATGGTGGAAGATAGTGGCTACCTGTCACGTGCTGCGTTCCTCATGGATGCACTCATGGCTAGAATGGGCTTGGATGGTCGCGGCTTTGTCATGATGTTGATGGGCTTTGGTTGCAATGTACCAGCGTTAATGGGAACTCGCATCATGCGCTCACGACCAATGCGCTTACTCACTATGCTGGTGATTCCGCTATCTCTGTGCTCAGCTCGATTGCAAGTATTTATCTTTATAATTACGGCCTTGTTTACCGCAAAACAAGCACCTATTGTATTATTTTCACTCTACGCAATAAGCTTTTTAACCATGTTTTTAACCGCCCTGCTATTTCAAGGTCAATACAAAAACGTTGAACCATTTATTTTAGAGTTGCCACCTTATCGCTTTCCCACGCTACGTCAAATCGTATTGCGTGGCTGGCAAGAAGTGAAACACTTTCTAAAGCGTGCCACCAAGTTTATTATCATTGGCGTAGTGCTGGTTTGGGCAATGACTCACTTTCCCACCAATGTACCGCCTGCCAGTATTGATACGTTTGCAGGTCAAATAGGCTTGTTTTTTGCACCCGTACTTGACCCGATTGGCATTAACAGTCAACTAGCTATTGCTTTGATATTTGGCTTTGTAGCAAAAGAAATCGTCGTGGGTGCGCTTGCTGTGATTTATGGCTTACAAGGTGATGCTCTCATGGCGCAAGTGGCCACACAAATTGATTGGGTGCAAGCCTTCAGTTTCATGTTATTTACGTTGATATATACACCTTGTCTTGCTACTGTCGCTACGCTTAAAAATGAATCAAAAAGCAGCGGCTTTATGTGGTTGTCTATTGCTTGGTCGCTAGGTTTGGCTTGGGTAGTAAGCTTTGTGTTTTATCAGGGAGCCAGAGCCTTAGGGTTTTAGTCTTTGGTCTTTGGTCTTTGGATGTTTTGCGATCGTCAAATCAAACAAGTATCAGGCGCATGCGCGAAGAAAGTACATATAGTACGTATTCGTACGACAAGCGCACATGCAACAACGTACATGCCTGATATTCTTATACGGCGGATTCGCCCGTTTCGCCGGTGCGGATGCGCACCACCTGCTCGACTGAACTCACAAAAATCTTACCATCGCCAATTTTACCTGTATGTGCAGCTTTAATAATAGCGTCCATTGCTGCCTCTACCAAGTCATCGGCCACCACTAGCTCTAATTTTATTTTGGGCAAGAAATCAACCACATATTCAGCCCCACGATAAAGCTCGGTATGGCCTTTTTGACGGCCAAAGCCTTTTACTTCTGTAACGGTTAGGCCATTAACTCCGATATTTGATAGCGATTCACGTACTTCATCTAACTTGAATGGTTTAATGATTGCTTCAATTTTTTTCATGTTGCCCACGCTCCGTAAATTTTTTTGATTAGATTCTGTTATTAGATAGTGTGTATAAATATTAGCTTAAGTGTATATCAAAATCCAGTTTGACAGTAATCGGATGGCGTCTATCTTTACCGAAACCTCTATGCGTAATGCGCACACCAACGGGTGATTGACGACGTTTATACTCATTCCTGTCTATCAATGCAATCACGCGGTTAACATCATCTGACGAATACCCCATCGCGACAATATCCTTGTTACTTTGATTATCTTCAACATAAGCTTCAATAATGCCATCAAGCACATCGTAAGGCGGCAAACTATCTTGATCTAACTGGTTAGCACGTAGTTCAGCCGATGGCGGCCGCGTAATGATGCGCTGTGGAATAACATAAGACAGACTGTTACGATAATTAGAAAGTTGATACACCAATGTTTTTGGCACATCTTTCAACAAAGCAAAACCACCCGCCATATCGCCATATAACGTGCAATAGCCCACTGCCATTTCACTTTTATTGCCAGTTGTAACGACGATACTACCAAATTTATTCGATATTGCCATCAACAACATGCCGCGAATACGCGCTTGCAGGTTTTCTTCTGTGGTATCAAATGGTAAATCTTCAAATTCTGCAGAAAGCGCAATCCTGAAATGTTCAAATAACGTAACGATAGGAATTTGGCTGTATTTCACGCCAACCAAATTCACCATTTCAACAGCATCATCTACGCTCATGCTGGCGGTGTATTCTGAAGGCATCATCACTGCGTGTACATTTTCCGCCCCCAGCGCGTCGACCGCAACGGCTAATGTCAGGGCAGAATCTATGCCGCCTGACAAGCCTATCACAACGCCAGGAAAGCCATTTTTATGGATATAATCGGCAAGCCCCAGTTTCAAGGCGTTATAGACAGAGGCATCAACACTCAAGTGTGGCGAGATTGAGGTTGATATGGGTTGCGTACCATCAAACTCAATCATCGCTAACACAGCTTCAAATGCGGGCAATTGATGCGTGAGTTTGCCCTCTGTATCCAGCACAAATGAGCCGCCATCAAACACCAACTCATCTTGTCCGCCCACCATATTGGTATAAATAATGGGCAGCTTGGTTTCCAGTACGCGCTGACGCAATATTTCCAAGCGAGTAGATTGTTTTTCCATATGGAATGGCGAGGCGTTCAACGCAATGAGTAACTCTGCACCGGCCGCCTTGGCCAATAGCGCGGGTGCTGGTTCCCACACATCTGCACAAATAAGCACTCCTAGCTGAATGCCGTGATGCTCAAACACTAATGCTTTATCGCCCGCTGTAAAGTAACGCTTTTCATCAAACACACTGTAATTAGGAAGCACGTGCTTATGATACGTTGCGATGATTTTGCCATCCTGCAACACTGACGCTGCGTTAAAGCATGCATCACCTACTTGGTGTGGATGTCCCACAATCACGGTGATATCAGTTAACCCAGCGCTTATTAACCCAGTGCTTAGTTTTTGTAATGCATCATCACACGCCTCCAAAAAATCTGCGCGTAACAGTAAGTCTTCTGGTGGGTATCCGCATAATGAAAGTTCAGGCGTGACTAGTAACGTTGCTCCCTGAGATTTTGCTTGCGTTGCGCTAGCGATGATTGCAATTGCATTGCCTGCAATATCACCGACTATGCAGTTCATTTGCGCAATGGCGGCTATCATTCAAGTAAAGCCATTTAATTAAGCAATATTATTGAGAGTTGAGACAAAGAAACAGAGCGCATCAATACGAGCCGCCTGCATCTTTAATCAGCTGAATGATTTCTGTATGCTGATCCTTAAGCGCATATACCAAAGCTGTTAAGCCATACTGGTCTTTGGCTTTAACTTTTGCGTTATTTTCCAGTAGTAATTTAACCATGTCAGTCTTACCGTTATCTACCGCAATATGCAGCAAAGGTGTACCTTCAGAATCTAGATTATTTACATCTGCACCTGCAGCTATAAGTGTTTTTGCAGCCTCAAATTGAGACTTTTTCACAGCCCAAGTCAGTGCTGTCCATTTTGACAGGTCTTTTTGATTAACAATGGCGCCTCGCTTCGCCAATAATTCAGCCGCAGGTGCATGTCCTTGGCGCGCAGCAATCATGAGCGCCGTCGTGCCTAAATTGTCTCGCGCTTGGGCGTTTGCCTTGTTATCTAACAATGTAGTAATAGTAGGAATGTCGCCACTTTTTGCGGCATACATCAACACTGTTTTACCATCATCACTTTTAGTGTTGGCATCCACACCATGTTTCAACAAAAGATCAACCGTCTGTGAATAGCCAGATACCGCCGCTATTCCAAACGCACTCCAACCAGCCGCATCGCGCACTTTTGGGTCTGCGCCTTTTTCCAATAGAACCTTTACCGTAGCTACATTATTTTTCTTCGCGGCAAACATCAATGGTGTCCAGCCACCACTATCTTTGGCGTTAACATCCGCACCTTTGCTTATCAACGCAGACGCTACATCGGCTTTGTCTTTACGCGCTGCATACATTAAGGCCGTAATACCGTCCTCATCTTTTGCATTGGCACTTGCACCGCTTGCAAGCATCGCATTCACAGTAGACAAATCCCCTTTAGAGGCCGCCGTGAGCAGATATGAAACATCTTCTGCCGCTATGCTTGGCGATATAGCGATGAATGCTAATAGACTTAAAATTAACCACCATGCGGCTAAAAAACGTTTGCGTAAATTCGTCATAGTCTTATTTATACAGCCTTCTTTGTATAGTCTTTTTTTATATAGTCTTTTTTGAAGTTACTTTTTATTGTTAATGGCGGCAAGTACTGCTTCGCCCAAACCCGCTGGTGAACTTGCTACCACTGCGCCAGCCAACTCTAATGCCCGGATTTTATCAGCCGCTTTACCACTACCGCCTGAAATAATCGCGCCAGCATGCCCCATGCGCTTACCTGCTGGTGCAGTTTGCCCTGCGATGTAAGCCGCTACAGGTTTCGTGACTTGGCTTTTAATAAATTCGGCGGCAGCTTCTTCGTCCGAACCACCAATTTCACCGACCATAATAATGGCTTCTGTTTCATCATCGGCCTCAAACATTTGCAGGCATTCAATAAAATTAAGGCCTTTAATCGGGTCTCCACCGATGCCAACACAGGTGCTTTGACCTAATTTTAAGGCAGTAGTTTGATGCACGGCTTCATAAGTCAGTGTGCCAGAGCGTGACACGATTCCCACTTTACCGCGCAGATGAATGCTGCCTGGCATGATGCCGATTTTACATTCATCCGGCGTGATCACACCTGGGCAATTGGGGCCAATCAATTTGGTACCATTGGCTTTTAAGGCGGCTTTAACATTCAACATATCCAAAACTGGAATACCTTCTGTAATACAAATAATCAGGTCTATGCCTGCATCGCAAGCTTCTAAAATCGAATCAGCTGCAAAAGCTGGCGGCACGTAAATCACGCTGGCGCTAGCCCCTGTCTGGCGTACAGCTTCTCGCATGGTATTAAATACTGGTAAACCTAAATGTACCAGTCCACCTTTACCTGGGGTCACGCCACCCACCATTTTTGTGCCGTAGGCTAGCGCTTGCTCGGAGTGAAAAGTGCCCTGTTTGCCAGTAAAGCCTTGGCAAAGTACTTTGGTATTTTTATTGACTAATATACTCATGCTGCCACTGCCTTCACAGCTTGCACAGCTGCATCGGTCAGGCCATCGGCTGAAATAATATTCAGCCCACTCGTTTGTAACATTTTTTTACCTAAATCCACATTGGTACCTTCTAAACGCACGATGACCGGAATTAGCATACCGACTTCCTTCACCGCAGTAATAATGCCTTCTGCAATGATGTCGCAACGCATAATGCCGCCAAATATATTTACTAAAATAGCTTTGACGTTGCTATCAGCCAAAATAATCTTGAATGCTTTGGCAACGGTTTCAGCAGTTGCGCCGCCGCCTACATCTAAAAAGTTAGCCGGTGCGCCGCCGTGCAACTTGATTAAATCCATGGTCGCCATGGCGAGCCCGGCGCCATTGACCATGCAGCCGATGTTGCCATTAAGTGCAATATAATTTAAGCCCGCATGATGCGCGATTGCTTCTTTACTATCTTCTTGAGACCAATCACGCTGTTCTGCCAATGCTTTTTGGCGATATAGCGCGTTATCATCTACGCTCATTTTACAGTCTAGCGCATATATCTTGCCGTCAGTGGTGACTACCAGCGGGTTTATTTCAAGCAACGCCAAATCGTTTTCTTTGAATAATCGATACAAGCCTTTTAATATCCTGGTAAATGCGCCTATTTGCTCGCCAACCAAGTCTAATTTGAAGGCTAAATTTCGTGCTTGAAAATCTACCAAGCCATTGAGCGGATCACATATTTCTTGCAGGATTTTTTGCGGGCTCGTTTGTGCAATCTCTTCTATATCCATGCCGCCAGCGCTCGATGCTACAACGACGACACGCTCAAGCGTTCTATCCACTAACATGGATAAATAAAGCTCTCGGGCAATTGGTAGCGTTTCTTCTATCAACACTTGATTCACTGGCTGACCATCGGGCGCATTTTGATAGGTCACTAATGTTTT
>CXWL01019202.1_pt1 | contig 15465 bp, 8 predicted proteins | sample 590931 | NCBI WGS metagenome assembly CXWL01 (sample SAMEA3498368, study PRJEB10139) | groundwater metagenome | biome: water well; material: biofilm material | place: Germany | collected 2015-04-27 | reverse complement strand
GCAATGAAGGCATACCGTGAGGAGTGCTGGAGCGCCAAGAAGTGAGGATGTCGGGATAAGTAGCGAGAAACAATGTGAGAATCATTGTCGCCGAAAACCTAAGGTTTCCTAGAACAATGTTCGTCAGTTCAGGGTTAGTCGGGCCTAAGCCGAGGCTGAAAAGCGTAGGCGATGGACATCCGGTTAAAATTCCGGAACCAGGTTTTGGACGTCAGTGTAAGCGGTGACGCAGAAAGGTAAGGGATCCCGTCTGAAGGATGGCGGGCTAACAGCGTAGGGGTGTTCCTCCAGGAAAGTCCGGAGGGGCGTTAACCTGAAACTGGAATGCGAGTGCCGGGCGACCGGTGCGAAGTCTCCCAACTACGCTGCCTAGAAAACCCGCGTATACTGTCCAGAATCTGCCCGTACCGTAAACCGACACAGGTGGGTGGGGTGAAAATCCTAAGGCGCGCGAGTGAGACTTGGTTAAGGAACTAGGCAAAATTATCCCGTAACTTCGGAAGAAGGGATGCTGCTTGTTAACTCAAGCAGCCGCAGTGAAAGGGGCATCGTGACTGTTTAACAAAAACACAGGACTCTGCTGAAATCGCAAGATGAGGTATAGGGTCTGACTCCTGCCCGGTGCTGGAAGGTCAAGGGGAGTTGTTAGCCGCAAGGCGAAGCGACGAACTCAAGCCCCAGTAAACGGCGGCGGTAACTATAACCGTCCTAAGGTAGCGAAATTCCTTGTCGGGTAAGTTCCGACCTGCACGAATGGAGTAACAAAGATGCCGCTGTCTCAACCAAGTGCTCGGCGAAATTGTGGTACGAGTGAAGACGCTCGTTACGCGTGGTTAGACGAAAAGACCCCGTGGAGCTTTACTGTAACTTGNNCAGGCGGGCAGTTTGACTGGGGCGGTCGCCTCCTAAACGGTAACGGAGGCGTTCCAAGGTTCGCTCAGGGCGCATAGTAATCGCCCACAGAGTGCATTGGCAGAAGCGAGCTTGACTGCAAGGCCTACAAGCCGGGCAGGGACGAAAGTCGGACAAAGTGATCCGGTGGTACCTCGTGGGAGGGCCATCGCTCAACGGATAAAAGCTACCCCGGGGATAACAGGCTGATCTGGTCCAAGAGTTCACATCGACGACCAGGTTTGGCACCTCGATGTCGGCTCATCGCATCCTCCCGCTGGAGCAGGTGGGAAGGGTTGGGCTGTTCGCCCATTAAAGCGGTACGTGAGCTGGGTTCAGTACGTCGTGAGACAGTACGGTCTCTATCTACCATGCGCGTTAGGAAACTTGAGAGGAGCTGTCCCTAGTACGAGAGGACCGGGATGGACGAACCTCCTGTATGCCAGTTATCCCGCCAGGGGTATCGCTGGGTAGCGGTGTTCGGAAGAGATAAACGCTGAAAGCATCTAAGCGTGAAACTCTCCTCAAGATAAGGTTTCCCGGGTCGCAAGACCCCATAAGGGCACAGGAAGACTACCTGTTTGATAGGCTGCGAGTGTAAGTCCAGCGATGGATTAAGCGAAGCAGTACTAATCGCCCGAGAGGCTTGGCCGTATTCTTCGATCTGCATTCATCAAAGCCGCAGGGCTTTTATGGGTCGGTGTGAAGATGCTTGCTCATCGTTGACTTAATTTGCTACAATTCTGCATATGGAGTTCGCTCCGAATGGAAACCGGGGCGATGGCGTCGCGTCGCGTGCGTCGTTCAACCAGACTCCCTCCGCTCCGCAAGGGGCTGCTGGTTCTAGAGGTTCATGAGATCGGTGATATTTCCGACAGGGATACACCCGTTCCCATTCCGAACACGGCCGTTAAGCCTGCCAGGGCCAATGGTACTAACGCCCAACTCGGCGTTGGGAGAGTAGGTCGTCGCCGGTCTCATAAACCTCTTGAATCATTCTGATATAAACAGGCTCGGTTTAAGTCGCGCGGTCTTGACCGTCGTTCTTGCGTTTGCGGCCTTTCCGGCTGCGGCGCAGATCTTCGGAACGAGCGCGCGTCAAGCGTCGAGCGGTTCTTTGAAACTTCTGGCGTATTATCAAGGCGTCAACGATCAGAGCGTCAATTTCTCGATCGCCGGCTCCGGCGCCTGCACCGCGGCTCCGCCCAATGGGGCGGTCACCTTCGCATGCGGCGCATCGGGTGATATTGAAGCGAATGGTTCCGGCGGCGCCGGCCTTGTCAAGCTAGTTTGGCAGCCGTGGGAGCGATTTCAATATTACGCGCTGTTCGGCAAGGGAAACTACACTTTGTCGGTCCCGTCTGCGACAGTGACCAATGTTCTCACCGGCGACAATTACGGTCTGATCTATGGTGCCGGTTTTAAGGCTTCCATCGTTCCGGATACGCTGGTCACGCCCGCGATCGCGCTTGATCTGAGCCTGACCCGTTCCGATTACAATTTTAATCGTCGTTTTCCGGGCGGCACTCCCGGTGTCAGCGGCGACATCAATCAGCGGCTTGTTTTAATGACGTATCAGTTCGGTGTCGAGTCGAGCCATCTTTTCGTTCTGGACGAGCATTGGAAGCTGGAGCCGTACGGCGGGATTAAGTGGATGAGGGTCGAAGCGGATTTGAAGGACCTCATCGACGGAAGTCATGCCGGCGGAAAACAGGATACAGTGTCGCCTTTTTTGGGATTGCGGGTGCCGATCGAGGACCACGAGACGTTTTTCGCGGAAGCCTCTTTCGTCAACGGATACCAATACGGCGGCGGTCTTGAATTGCGTTTTAAATAGCCGAGGATAAGCGGGATGAAACTGACGAAGCAGCAGAAGATCGAGACGTCCAAAGCGCTGGCCGAGAAGCTTAAGGCCGCGCCGCATCTGTTTTTCACCGAATTCCAGGGGATGAAGTTCGTGGAGCTCGACGAGCTCCGCATGCAGCTCAAGCCCTTGAAGTGCCGCTACTCGGTCGTCAAGAATTCCCTCGTCCGCTACGCGCTCAAGAACGCGGGCGTCGATGGTATTGACCCCAAGATGCTTAAGGGCCCCATTGGTCTGATCGTGGCGGACAACGACGATCCCGTCGCCCCGGCCAAGGTCATCGCGACCCTCGGTAAGAAATTCCCTCAGCTCAAGGTTCGCGCCGGATTCGTCTCCCAGAAATGGATGACCCCGGCCGACTGCGACAAGCTGTCCAAGCTGCCCTCGAAGCAGGAGCTCATGGGCAAAGTCGTCGGCCTTGTCTACACGATGGTTAGTCAGTCGGTGGCGATTGCGCAGGCGCCGACCCGGGACGCGGTTTTGGTCGTCAAGGCTTTCGAGAACAAGCTTAAGGAGTCCGGCGCGGCTGCCGCCTAAAAAACGCAGTCGACAGTCTTGCTTCGCAGTGTTTATCAACTCGCGAAGCGAGATAAATCCTGAAAAGGAGCTGTCAGAAAAAGGAGAATGAAATGAGCACCACCAAGTTGTCGCCCGCGCAGCTCGTCGAGGCCGTCGGTCAGTTGACCGTCCTCGAGGCCGCCGAGTTCGTCAAGCTCGCCGAAGAGAAGTTCGGCGTGAAGGCCGCCGCTGCTGCCCCTGCCGCTGCCGCCGGAGGCCATGCCCCCGCCGCCGGTGGAGCCGCTACCGAAGAGAAGACCGACTTCAGCGTGGTCCTCACCGGCGCCGGCGCAAACAAGATCAACGTCATCAAGGTCGTTCGCGAACTGACGGGCCTTGGCCTGAAGGAAGCGAAGGACCTCGTCGAAGCCGCTCCCAAGCCCGTGAAGGAGGGCCTGCCTAAGGCCCAGGCCGAGGAGATGAAGAAGAAGTTGGCTGAGGCGGGCGCCACCGTCGAGCTTAAGTAAGGATGTCGACCGAGCGATACCGCGAGGAAGTGTCCCTTCCGCACGTCGTTAGGAAGGGACTGACGGCGAGGTAAATCCGAAGGCGAGACCGCCCTCTCTCAAGAGGAGAGGGCGGTCCCGTCGTTTTTTAGTCCCGAACATATTTATGAAGATCAGCACGGGAGACAACGCGTGAAACAGATCAAATTCGGCAAAATTCCGCAGGCGATGGCCATGCCCGACCTGTTGGAAATGCAGACGAATTCGTTCCGTGATTTCATGCAGCTTGGAGTTGAGCCTGAAGAACGCAAACTCCTCGGTCTGCAGGCCGCGTTTCTTGATGTGTTCCCCATCGAGTCGGCCGACGCGTCCATGGTCCTCGATTTCGTGCGTTACGAGTTCAGCGCGCCCCGCTTTGCCACCGCCCTGGAAGCGCAGAACCACGACTCCTCGTGGACTCGCCCGCTGAAGGCGATCCTTCGCCTCTCCTCGCGTCAGCCCTCCGGCAAGCTCAAGCAGATCGTCGAGCAGGAAGTGGTGGTCTGCGAGATTCCGATCATGACGTCGACGGCGTCTTTCATCATCAACGGCGCCGAGCGCGTCGTGGTCAGCCAGCTGCACCGCTCGCCCGGCATTATTTTCGAAGAGGACGATGAGAAGAAGATCTCCGCCCTCGGTAAGAAGCTGTTCTTCGCGAAGATCATCCCCTACCGCGGCGCTTGGATTGAGTTCGAGTTCGACCTCAACAACGTCTTGTTCGTGCGTATCGACCGTAAGAAGAAATTCGAGGCGACGAGCTTCCTGCGCGCCTGCGGCATCGAGTCCGACGCGGACATCCTCAAGATCTTTTACCCGCACGAGATCGTCGAGGTCGGGCCTTCCACGATGGAAGCCCTGCTCCACCGCATCTCCTGCGAGGACGTCGTCGACCAGTCCACGGGCGAAGTCTTGCTCGAGGCCGGCAAGAAGGTCACGCATGAGTCCATCAAGCGGATGCTCGACAAGAAAGTGGGCAGCATCAAGGTTCTGACCGGAGACCCAGAAAAGGACGACCCAACCATTCTCGAGACCCTGCGCAAGGACAAGATCAAGTCCGTCAAGGAAGCACAGCAGGACATCTACAAGAAGCTGCGCGGCCAGGAGTTCATCGTTCCCGGACAAGCCGAGGCCTACCTCGACAACCTCATCTTCAAGAACCTGCGCAAGTACGACCTGTCCAAGGTCGGACGCCATAAGGTGGCCGTCAAGCTCCACCACTATCTCTGGAAGCTGGCTGTGCGCCGCGACGTGACTCCTCGCCCCGACAGCCGCAAGCACAAGCATTTCGCCCTGCCGGCGTTCACCCGCCGCACGCTGTGCCTCGAGGACGTGATCGCGACGATGCAGCACGTCATCGCCCTCAACAGCGGGGTGACGCACTTGGCCGACGGCGCGCCCAAGACCAGCGCCATGCCCGCCCGCGGCGCCCAGTACGACGGCCTCGGCGAGTATAAGACGTTCTTCGCCGACTACGCCAAGACGATCAACGGTGAGTCCCTCGGCCAGATCGCGCTCATCGACCTTCATGAGAAGGACGGCGACGACGACATGGACGCCACGAAGCAGGGCCTCAAGAAGGACCGCTTTTCGTTCACGGATTTCTCCGGCGCCTTCGCTCAGTGGAAGGCCGCCGTGCCCAACCTGCTCGACCGGAACTTCCCGGTCAAGCTCGACGACATCGACCATCTCGGCAACCGCCGCGTCCGCGGCGTCGGCGAGCTGCTCGAGAACCAGATCCGCGTGGGGCTGGCTCAGATGTCCCGCGTCATCCGCGACCGTATGTCCGTCCAGGATAAGTCGCTGCTGACGCCGCGCAACCTGCTGAACACAGCACCGCTGGTCGGCATCATCCGCAAGTTCTTCGGCACGTCCCAGCTGTCGCAGTTCATGGACCAGATCAATCCGCTCTCCGAGATCACGCACAAGCGCCGCCTCTCGGCGCTCGGGCCGGGCGGCTTAAACCGCAAGCGCGCGGGCTTCGAAGTCCGCGACGTGCACTACACGCACTACGGCCGCATCTGTCCCATCGAGACGCCCGAAGGCCCGAACATCGGTTTGATCACGTCGCTGGCCTCCTACGCGAAGATCAACGAGTTCGGCCTCATCGAATCTCCTTATCGCAAGGTCTCCAAGGGTAAGATGACCGGAGACGTCGAGTACTTGAACGCCGACGCCGAGAGCGGCATGATCGTCGCCCAGGCCAATACGCCGCTCGATAAGGACAAGATCGCCACCGACACCGTCTCCTCGCGCTCGCGCGGCGATTTCCCGGTGGTCGACCCTTCCCGCGTCGACTACATGGACATCTCGCCCATGCAGGTCATCTCGGTGTCCGCAGCACTCGTGCCGTTCCTCGAGCACGACGACGCCAACCGCGCCCTGATGGGTGCCAACATGCAGCGCCAGGCCGTCCCGCTATTGATTCCCGAGCCGCCGCTCGTGGCCACGGGCATGGAAGAGCCCGTCGCTAAGGATTCGGGCTCCTGTGTGACGGCCCGCCGTCCCGGCAAGGTGATCTACTCCTCCGGAGACTTGATAGCGGTCGCCGCCGACAACGTCAAGGGCAAAGAAGAGGCGATGGACCTCTACGCCTTGCGCAAGTACACCCGCTCCAACCAAGACACCTGCATCAACCAGACCACGACGGCCGAAACCGGCGCTTATGTCAAGGCCGGTGACGCGTTGGCCGACGGTTCCGCCTGCGCGCAGGGCCAGCTCGCGCTGGGACGAAACCTGCTTGTGGGTTTCATGCCTTGGGAAGGGTATAACTTCGAGGACGCGATCCTCCTCTCGGAAAAGCTCGTCAAAGAGGATGTTTTTACCTCGATCCACGTCTCTGAATTCGAAGTCGAGGCTCGCGACACCAAGCTCGGACCCGAAGAGATCACCCGCGACATCCCGAACGTCGGGACCGAGGCGCTGGAGTCTCTCGATGAGGCCGGCGTCGTCATCCCCTCCACCGTCGTTCGGCAGGGGGATGTGCTCGTCGGCAAGGTCACCCCGAAGGGAGAGCAGCAGCTCACACCCGAGGAGCGCCTGCTCAAGGTCATTTTCGGCAAGAAAGCCGAGGACGTGCAGGACGCGTCTCTGCGCGTTCCGCCCGGCGTGATGGGCAAGGTCATCGCGACCCGCGTTTTCGTGCGCCGCGAGAAGCTGGCCAAGGGCGAGGAGCGCAAGCGTCTGGACGCGATCCAGGAAAAGCTCGACTCCGACCTGAACACGCTCAAGAAGCATCGCAGCGAGTCCTTCGAGGCCCTCGAGTCCGTCTCGCCGGCCAAGCGCAAGGACGAGAAAGAGCGTCTTGAGCTGTTCTACGAAGCGATGGACGAGAAGCTGCGCGCCGACGCCGCTCGCGAGAAGGAGAACGTCAAGCAGGGCGACGACTTGGCTGTGACCGTCAACAAGGTGGTCAAGGTCTATATCGCCTCGCGCCGCAAGATCCAGGTCGGCGACAAGCTCGCCGGCCGCCACGGAAACAAGGGCGTCGTCGCCAAGATCCTCCCTGAAGAGGACATGCCTTTCCTCCCGGACGGGACGCCTCTCGACGTCGTGCTGTCTCCGCTGGGCGTGCCCTCGCGCATGAACGTCGGACAGCTCCTGGAAACCATGCTCGGCTGGGCCGCCAAAACCCTCGGCGTCCAGACGATCAATCCGGTGTTCGACTCTGCGACCGAGGATGAGATCCATGACATGGTCCGCGACGCGAAGAAGCACCTGCGCGACCAAGGCGTTCCCGAGAAATATCTGCCCAGCGAAGACTGCCGTATCACGCTCTACGATGGGCGCACGGGCGAGGCGTTCCACGAGAAGGTGTCCATCGGATACATGTACATCCTCAAGCTGAACCACCTCGTCGAAGACAAGATCCACGCCCGCTCGACGGGACCCTACAGCCTCATCACCCGCCAGCCGCTCGGCGGCAAGGCGCAGTTCGGCGGCCAGCGTTTCGGCGAAATGGAAGTCTGGGCCATCGAAGGCTACGGCGCGGCGTACATGCTCCAAGAGCTTCTGACCGTCAAGTCCGACGACGTCCAGGGCCGGACGAAGATGTACGAGGCGATCATTAAGGGCGACGCCCCGTCCCAACCCGGCGTGCCGGAGTCGTTTAAGGTGCTCGTCAAAGAGCTCCAGGCGCTCGGTCTCAACGTGGAGCTTCTCAAGCTCGGCCAGAACGGAGCGGCTGATCTCGAGAAGTCGCGCAAAGAAGACGCGAAAGAAACGGCGAGGAAATAACCCATGGCCTTCATCGCGACGCAGGATAAGAAGATCTCACTCGGCGGCAAAAAGAAGAAGAAGTCCGATTCGCTCGATTTCTTCGATTTCGACTCGATCCGCCTGTCCATCGCCTCACCGGAGCAGATCACCAACTGGTCCTACGGCGAGGTCAAGAAGCCTGAGACCATCAACTACCGCACGCTCAAGCCCGAGCGCGACGGTCTGTTCTGCGAGCGCATCTTTGGACCTGCGCGCGACTTTGAGTGCGCCTGCGGCAAGTACCGCTGGGTGAAGTTCAAGGGCATCGTCTGCGACCGCTGCGGCGTCGAAGTCACCGAGTCCAAGGTCCGCCGCGAGCGCATGGGCCACATCGAGCTCGCCGTGCCCGTCGCCCACGTCTGGTTCCTTAAGAAGACCCCCTCGCGCGTCGGCATCATCCTGGATATGAAGACGAGCGACCTCGAGCGCGTCGTCTACTATGCTCAGTATATCGTCCTCGACGATCTCGTCGACGCGTCGGGCCACACCGTTTACAAAACGGGAGACCTCCTCAATGAGGACGAGGTCCGCAAAGCCCGCGCCGAGTTCCGCTCCAAGGTCAAAGTCGACATCGGCGCCGGCGCCATCCATACCCTGCTCTCCAAGGTCAAGCCCAAGGAAGAGTCGGCCCAAATCCTCGAGACGCTGGCCAACGTCACCTCCGAGGCGGAGCGCTCCAAGCTTATCCGCCGCCTGCGCATCCTGCAGGGCTTCATCGACTCGGGCAACGAGCCGCAGTGGATGATCCTGACCACGCTGCCCGTGATTCCTCCCGAGCTGCGTCCGCTCGTTCCCCTGGAGGGCGGGCGCTTTGCAACTTCCGACCTGAACGACCTGTACCGCCGCATCATCAACCGCAACAATCGTCTGAAGCACATCGAGGCGCTGCGCGCGCCTGAAGTGATGATCTTCAACGAGAAGCGCCTGCTCCAAGAGGCCGTCGACGCGCTGTTCGAAAATGGCGCCCGCGGTCGCGTGGTCGTCGGCGCCGGCAACCGCCCGTTGAAGTCCTTGTCGGACATTCTTAAGGGCAAGCAGGGTCGCTTCCGTCAGAACCTGCTCGGTAAGCGCGTGGACTACTCGGGCCGCTCGGTGATCGTCGTCGGCCCCAACCTCAAGCTCAATCAATGCGGACTTCCGAAAGAAATGGCCTTGGAACTTTTCCGGCCCTTCATTATTCGGGAGTTGATGAAAACCGAGAGCCTGACCTTAAAGGCAGCCAAGCGCATGTTCGAGAAAGTGCGCCCGGAGATTTGGGACATCCTCGAGTTCGTCACCAAGAATCATCCTGTCCTCCTCAACCGCGCACCTACTTTGCATCGCCTCGGCATCCAGGCCTTTGAGCCTGTGCTTATTGAAGGAAAGGCGATCCAGTTGCACCCCCTGACTTGCGCCGCCTTCAACGCCGACTTCGACGGCGACCAGATGGCCGTCCACGTGCCGCTGTCCCAGGAAGCGCAGCTCGAAGCCAAGCTTCTGATGATGGCATCGAACAATATCCTGTCTCCCATGTCCGGAAAGCCGATCGCCGTGCCGTCGCACGACATGGTTCTCGGCCTGGCCTACCTGACCAAGGAAAAGGCCGGCGAGAAAGGCGAAGGCATGGTGTTCTCCGACATCTCCGAGGTCGTGACCGCCTACCAGAACCGCAAAGTGGATCTGCACGCCCGCATCAAGCTTCGCGGCGTCAATGAGATCGTCGAGGAAGGCCTCCCGAAAGAGCAGCGGAACGATCCGCGCCACTGGAAGGACTGCACCACGGTCGGCCGCGTTCTGTTCAACGAGTTCATTCCGGCGGAACTGCGTTTCATCAACAAGTCCCAGGGCAAGAAGGAGCTCTCGCAGCTCGTGGAGAAGTGCTACAAGCAGCTCGGCCATTTCCGCACCGTGCAGCTTCTCGATGACCTGAAGCGCTCCGGCTATCACTACGCGACCGCCGCCGGCCTCTCCATCTCGCTGTCGGACATGCACATTCCGAAGATCAAGAAGGACGAGATCATCGAGGCGCGCAAGAAGGTCAAACTCATCGAGCAGCAGGCCAAGAACGGCATCATCACCGAGAGCGAGCGCTACAACAAGATCATCGACATCTGGACGCACGTCACCGAGCGCATCTCGGACGTCATGTTCGACTCCATGAAGGAAGACGAGCGTAAGACGTTCAAGGTCGGCGAGGCCCGCTTCAATTCGGTGTTCTTGATGGCCGATTCCGGCGCGCGCGGCAGCCGTCAGCAGGTCCGCCAGCTGGCCGGCATGCGCGGCTTGATGGCCAAGCCGCAGAAGAAATTGACTGGCGGCGTCGGTGAAATCATCGAGCAGCCGATCGTGTCGAACTTCCGCGAGGGCTTGACCGTCCTCGAGTACTTCATCTCCACTCACGGCGGCCGCAAGGGCTTGGCCGACACGGCGCTTAAGACCGCCGACGCCGGCTACCTGACGCGCCGCCTCGTTGACGTGGCCCACGACCTCGTCATAACCGAGGACGACTGCGGCACGATCAACGGCATCCGCTTGGGCAACCTCACCGCCGGCGACGAAATCATCGAGTCCTTGGACGAGCGCTTGCTCGGCCGGGTGGTGCTCGAGGATGTGGTCGTCACCGTGCAGGAAGGCAAGAAGACGTCTGAGAAGACCATCGTCGAGGCCAACGAGTTCGTCAACGCCGAGATGTCGGCCGAGATCAAGGAAGCGGGCTTGGAAATGATCCGCGCCCGCTCGGTGCTGACCTGCGAGGCGCGTCAAGGCGTCTGCGCCAAGTGCTACGGCATGAACAACGCGACCGGACGCATGGTCGAAGTCGGCGAGGCCGTCGGCATCATCGCGGCTCAGTCGATCGGCGAGCCCGGCACCCAGCTGACTCTGCGCACCTTCCACATCGGCGGCGCGGCGTCGCGCGTGACCAAGCGCTCGCACGCGATCTCCGTCAAGGGAGGATCCGTCGAGTTCAAGAGCGTGCGCACGATCATGAACCGCGAAGGCCACACCGTCGTGGTCTCCCGCGCGGGTATGGCCATCGTCCACGACAAGGCCTCGGGCATGAGCGAGGAGTACAAACTGCCCCACGGCTCGCGCCTTAAGATCAGCGACGGCGACAAGGTCGCCCCCGGCGGCCTTATCGCCGAGTGGGACCCGTACACGATGCCGATCGTGGCCGAGCACGAAGGAACGGTCACCCTGAAAGAGGTCCGCGAAGGCGTTACGCTGCGCACCGACCTCAACAAGATCACCGGCATCGTCGAGCGCCGCATCATCGAGCAGGAAGCTCGCCGCGGTGAAAGAGGAGAGGGCGGCGTCAAGCGCCTCAATCCTCGCGTCGTCGTCGAAAAGGGAGGAAAGGAGGTCGCGGTGTTCCCGCTGCCCACCGACACCATCCTGCTCGCCGCCGAGGGGCAGGCCGTGCACGTCGGCGACATTCTTGCCAAGATCCCGCAGGAAATCACCAAGTCCAAGGACATCACCGGCGGCCTGCCGCGCGTGTCCGAGCTCTTCGAGGCGCGCAAGCCCAAGAACCCCGCCGTCATTTCCGAGATTGAAGGCGTCGTCGGCCTCGGCATCGGAGCCAAGGGCCTCGTCCAAGTCTCTGTGCGCAACGAGGAGACGGACATGGTCCGCGAGTACCTCATCGCTCAGGGTAAGCATCTCGTCGTGTACGAAGGCGACCGCGTCGGCGTCGGCGAGGCGCTGACCGACGGGGCGATCAATCCCCACGACGTCCTTCACGTCAAGGGCATCAAAGAAGTCCAGGAGTTCTTGGTCAACGCGATCCAGGAAGTCTACCGGCTGCAGGGCGTGACGGTCTCCGACCGCCACATCGAGTGCATCGTCCGGCAGATGCTCCAGAACGTCAAGATCGTCAACTCCGGCGACACGCCTTTCCTCAAGGGCGAGATCGTCAACCGGTTCTACTTCGCCGATGAGAACCGCAAGACCAAGGAGAAGGGGGGCAAGGAAGCGCAGGCCGAGCCCGTCCTCCTCGGCATCACTAAGGCGTCGCTGGCTTCAAGCTCGTTCGTCTCGGCGGCCAGCTTCCAAGAGACGACGCGCGTCCTCACCGAGGCCGCGACGACCTCCAAGATCGATTACCTCAAGGGCCTCAAGGAGAACGTGATCATCGGACATATGATCCCGGCCGGTACCGGACTCCAGGCTCGACATAAGCTCATGGAGCTCGCCGCCCAAGCCGCGGCGGCCGCACAGCAGTAAGGAGATTAAGAGTCATGCCCACGATCAGTCAGCTCATCCGGCTCGGCAGAAACAAGAAGAAAAGCCGACCCAAAGCGCCCGCGCTGCAGGCCTGCCCGCAGAAGCGCGGCGTCTGCACGCTGGTGAAAACCACGACCCCCAAGAAGCCCAACTCGGCCCTGCGCAAGATCGCGCGCATCAAGCTGACCAACGGCATCGAGGTTACCGGCTACATTCCGGGCGTGGGCCACAACCTGCAGGAGCACTCGATCGTTATGATCCGCGGCGGCCGCGTCAAGGACCTGCCCGGCGTGCGCTACCACATTCTCCGCGGCGTCTTGGACGCCTCCGGCGTCGACGGCCGCAGACAGGGTCGCTCGCTGTACGGCGCGAAGCGTCCGAAGAAAGATGCTCCGAAGTAATTTAAATCAGGGCCGGTCGCAAGCGACCGGCACAAACGTAGTTTCGGAAAGGTTTATAACGTTTAGAGAGAGGATTAAATAGATGCCCCGCAAAGGACTTCGCCCCCGAGACCGCCGGCCCCCGCCTCCCGCGGACTACCGCTATAAGTCGGTGCTCGTCTCGCGCCTGATCAATAAGCTCGACCACGCCGGCCGCAAGGCCCAGGCCGAGCGCGTGATGTACGACGCTCTCGACATCGTGGCCGAGAAGACGAAGGAGAACGCGCTCGATGTGTTCACCCGCGCCATCGAGAACATTCGCCCCCTTCTCGAGGTCAAGGCCCGCCGCGTCGGCGGAGCCACTTATCAGGTGCCTATCGAAGTCGCCCCGGTCCGCTCGTCCACGCTCGCCATGCGCTGGATGCTCGACGCCGCGCGCGCCAAGAGCGGCAAGCCCATGGCCGAGCGCCTCGCCGAGGAGATTCTCGCGGCGAACAAGAAAGAGGGCATCGCCTTCAAGAAGCGCGAAGACACCCACAAGATGGCCGAAGCCAACCGCGCCTTCGCGCATTACCGCTGGTAATCTTTCATAAACGTCCTGAACCCGAGAACCTAAATATGCCCAGAGAAACGTCGCTCGACAAAGTCCGCAACATCGGCATCATCGCCCACATCGATGCCGGCAAGACCACGACCACCGAGCGCATTCTCTACTACACCGGCCGCATCCACAAGATCGGCGAGGTGCACGACGGCGCGACGACGACCGACTGGATGCCCCAGGAGCGCGAGCGCGGCATCACGATCACCGCGGCGGCGACCTTCTGCAAGTGGAAGAAGGGAGACAACGAGTATACGATCAATATCATCGACACCCCCGGCCACGTGGACTTCACGGCCGAGGTCGAGCGCTCGCTGCGCGTGCTCGATGGCGCCGTCGTCTGCTTCGACGGCGTGCAAGGCGTGGAGCCCCAGTCCGAGACGGTTTGGCGCCAGGCCGACAAGTACCACGTGCCCCGCATCGTCTACGTCAATAAGATGGACCGCATGGGCGCCGATTTCTACATGTCGTATGAGTCCATCATCAAGATGCTCGGCGCCAACGCCGTGCCGATCCAGCTGCCGATAGGCTCGGAGGCCGCTTTCGCCGGACTCGTCGACCTGATCAAGATGAAAGCCCTTGTTTGGAAGGGCGAACAGCTGGGCGCCGAGTGGGACGAGGTTGAGATCCCGGCCGACATGAAGGAGAAGTGCGACGAGTTCCACGCCAAGATGGTCGAGAAAATCGTCGAGTTCGACGATTCCCTCATGGAGCGCTACCTCAACGGCGAGACGAACTTCACGCAAGCCGAGCTGAAGAAGGCCCTTCGCGTCGGCGTCCTGCAGTGCAAGATCTTCCCCGTGCTGTGCGCTTCCTCTTATAAGAACAAGGGCGTCCAGCCCATGCTCGACGCCGTTTGCGAGTTCCTGCCCTCGCCGCTCGACGTGCCTCCGACCCAGGGCCGCGACATCTACGACATCGAGAAGGTCGTCGAGCGCAAGTCCGACGATAAAGAGCCCTTCTCGGCCCTGATGTTCAAGATCCAGACCGACCCTTTCGTCGGAAAGCTGATCTTCTTCCGCGTCTACTCGGGCGTGCTGAAGGCCGGCGACACGGTTATGTTCGGCAACAACCGCAACACCGAGCGCATCGGCCGCATCCTACGCATGCACGCCAACCAGCGCGAGGAGATCAAGGAGATCTACGCCGGAGACATCGGCGCCACCGTGGCCCTCAAGAACGGCCGCGTCGGCTACACGATGTGCGACCAGGAAAAGCCGGTCCTCCTCGAGCAGATCACCTTCCCAGAGCCCGTCATCTCGGTGGCCATCGAGCCCAAGACCAAGGCCGACGAAGAGAAGATGGCCAACGCCATGTCGCGCCTGGGCGAGGAAGACCAGACTTTCCGCATCAAGACCGATGTCGAGACCGGCCAGACCATCATCTCCGGCATGGGCGAACTCCATTTGGACATCATCGTCGACCGCATGAAGCGAGAGTTCAAGGTCGAAGCCAACGTCGGCGAGCCGCAAGTCGCTTACCGCGAGACCATCCGCAAGACCGTCACGGAAGAAGGCAAATTCATCCGCCAGTCCGGCGGTCGCGGACAGTACGGCCACTGCATCATCAAGATCGAGCCGCAGACGATGGGCAAGGGCTTCGAGTTCATCAACGACGTCAAGCAGGGCCGCATCCCGCGCGAGTACATCCCGGCCGTTGAAAAGGGCGTGCGCGAGGCGCTCGACGGCGGAGCGTTGGCGGGCTTCCCGATCGTCGACATCAAGGTCACGCTCCTGGACGGCTCCTACCACGACGTCGACTCCAACGAAATGGCGTTCAAGATCTGCGGCGCCATGGCGCTGCGTTCCGGCTGCAAAAAAGCCAGCCCCACCATTCTCGAGCCGATCATGAAGTGCGAGGCCACGACTCCGGAGCAGTACGCCGGCGACGTCATCGGCGACCTCAACAGCCGCCGCGCCAAGATCTCCGAGATGGGCGACCGCGGGCATTTGAAGTTCGTCAAGTGCACCGTGCCGCTGTCGGAGATGTTCGGCTACGCGACCGTCGTTCGCTCGATTTCGCAGGGCCGAGCCTCCTTCACCATGGAGCCCAGCCACTACGAAGAAGTCCCCAGCAACGTTCTTAAGGCTATCGTCGAGAAGGCGAACGCCGCTATCGCCTCCGGCGAGAAGAGTACCCGTTAAGAGAGACCACAGGAGACCAGCATCATGGCCAAGGCTAAATTCGAGCGCACCAAGCCGCACGTCAACATCGGAACCATCGGTCACG
>CXWL01117570.1_pt1 | contig 15474 bp, 12 predicted proteins | sample 590931 | NCBI WGS metagenome assembly CXWL01 (sample SAMEA3498368, study PRJEB10139) | groundwater metagenome | biome: water well; material: biofilm material | place: Germany | collected 2015-04-27 | reverse complement strand
CGTAAGTGAGGGTTCACATTTAACTGGCGCGCGGCCGGAATGAGCGGAAGAAGTCGAGCAGCACCTGCGCCGCGACATCGGCGTCATCGGCCGTCATGGTCTCGAGCCGGTTGTGGCTGATGCCGCCATTGCCGCAACGCGTGAACAGCATCGCCACATCGGTCATCTTCGCCATCGCCATCGCGTCGTGGCCCGCGCCCGACGCCAGGTCGTAGCGCGGCAGCCCCGCGCGTTCGACGGCTGCGCCCAGCTGGTCCATCAGCCATGGCGCGCATGGCGCCGCGGAAGCCGACACCACCTGCCGGATGCTCGCTTCCACCTGCCGCTTCGCGCAGATCGCCGCGATGCCGTCGAGGACATCCTTCACCGCCGCCAGCCGCGTCGCGTCGTCGGCCGCGCGAATATCGAGCGACAGCTTGCAGTGCCCGGGGATCACGTTAACCGACCCATTCGGCACCTCGAGCTGCCCGACCGTGCCAACCAGCGACGCGCCCTGGCTGCAGCGCTGTTCCACCATCAGCACGATTTCGGCCGCCGCCGCAGCAGCGTCCTTGCGCATGTCCATCGGCGTCGTGCCGGCGTGGCTTGCGAGCCCGGTCAACTCGACCAGGTAGCGCGAGCTGCCGGCGATCGCCGTCACCACGCCGAGCGCCAGGCCGTGTTCGAGCAGTACCGGCCCCTGTTCGATGTGCACCTCGACGAAGCCGAGGACGCCGGCCGGATTGCGCGCGATGGCGCCGATCTGGCCGACGTCGTGCCCCGCATCGGCCAGCGCCTGGCGCATGCGGATGCCGTCGGCGTCGACCTGGTCGAGTTGCGCCATGTCGAACTGCCCGGTGACGGCATTGCTGCCCAGGAAAGTACTCTTGAAGCGCACGCCTTCCTCTTCGGCGAAACCGATGATCTCGAGGTGGAATGGCAGCCGCTCGCCGCGCTGGTGCAGGTGACGCACGATCGCCAGCGGCAGCAGGATGCCGAGCCGGCCATCGTATTTGCCGCCGTCGCGCACCGTATCGTAATGCGAACCGGTGATCAGCGTCTTCGCATCCGGCTGGTCGGACAGGTAGCGCCCGACCACGTTGCCGACCGCGTCGACCTGCGCTTCCATGCCGGCCTCGCGCATCCAGTCCGCCAACTGCGTTGCGGTGCGCCTGTGCGCCGCTGTCATATACGAGCAGGTGAGGCCGTCCTCCATATCGCTCCACGCGGCGATGACCTCCGACCACTGCATGATGGCCGGACCGAAATCGAGCTGCACTTGCAGCAGGTCGTTCAGGCGCAACTCGGCGATGCGGTGGATCTGGCGCAGGCATTCGGCCATCTCGTCGGCGCGCTGGTTTTTCAGCCGGCGCGTGAACGTGGCGATGATAGCTTCGCGGGTCAGGCCGTCGCCGGTCGGGCCCTTTACCGCGAGGATAAAGGGGAAACCGAATTTGTCGTTGTAGTCGGCGTTCAGTTTATGCAGGGTCGCGAATTCGTCCGCGCTGCACAGGTTCAGGCCGGACTTGGCCTGCTCGTGCGTCGATTCCTGCGTCAGCTGGCCGGCGATGGCCGCCTTGCCCGCCAGTTCAGGGTGCGCTCGGACCAGGCGCAACTGTTCGTCCTCGGTGGCGCTGGCGACCGCCGCCTGCAGCGCCAGCTTGAGCGCGGCGACTGTCGCGAACGGGCGCTTGTGTTCCGCGCGCTGCGGGATCCACGGCGAGTGCTCGTAAATGCCGTGCAGGGCGCCGACGAATTCGTCCGCCGTGAGGCTGTTCAATTCCGATAATGTCTTCATAAGGTCTTGTCCGATCGTGCAGGCATTCGATGATAGTTGAACTCAGGTCAGCGCTTTCGCCGCGGCGCTGACCTGGTCGCGCAGCCACTTGTGCTCGGGCGACTGGTGCACCCGCTCGTGCCACAGCTGGTAGAAACGCATCGGCGGAAACTTGACCGGCACCGTGAAGCTTTTCAGCGGCAGCGTCTTTTCGTAATAGCGCATGAACTGGCGGCCGGTGGTCAGCACCAGGTCGGTCTGCGTCAGCATGTAGGGGATCAGGCCGAAGTAGGGCGACTCGACCGCCACATTGCGCTGCATGCCCTGGCGCTCGAGGAAGGAGTCAATCACGCCGAGGTAGCCCGGCACCATCTGCGACGGCGCCACGTGCGGCAGCGCGAGGTAGTCCTCGACCGTCATCGCGTCGCTCGCCGTGCGTTTCGCGTACGGCGCGTCGGCACGCATGGTGCAGATGATCGGGTCTTCGAACAGTTTCGATATGTGCAGGTGCGGCGGCGGCTCGTCCCAGTTGGCGATCACCAGGTCCATGTCGCCGTCCGACAGCATGCGCAGGTAGTCGACGCCGGGGCCGAGGCTGTGGATCACCACGCGGCTGTTGGGCGAGCCGCGCCGCAGCGACGCCACCACGTTCGGCAGGAACTGGCTGTCGAGGTAATCGGGCGCGGCGATGCGGAAGGTGCGCGCCTCTTCCTGCGGCACGAACGGCGACTTCTTGATAAACAGGCTCTCGGTCTCGTCGAGGATGCGCTTGGCCGGCTTCAGCAGGCTCTCGCCATGCTGGGTCGGCACCATGCCGCGCGCGCCGCGCACCAGCAGCGGGTCGCCGGTCAGCTCGCGCAGCTTGCGCAGCGACGCCGAGATGGAGGGCTGCGGCTGATTGAGCTTGAGCGCCACGCGCGAGACGTTTTTCTCGACCAGCAGCAGGTAGAGGATGCGGATCAGGTGCAGGTCGAGGTGTTGCGGTAGACTGGCCATGTTGACTATATGAAATCGAGTATGTCCAATATACGCCATTTTTCATGACGTGGCGGGGGAAAAAGGCTATCTTGCCTACACTCCCGCCACTGTTTTCGCCGTACCCGCAACCAGGAACCCCATGGAAGTTTTCGCTTATCTGATCCCGTACGCGCTCGACTGGCTGAACCTCATCGTGCGCTGGCTGCACGTCATCACCGGCATCGCCTGGATCGGCGCGTCGTTCTACTTCGTCTGGCTCGACAACACGATCCGCCCGCCGGCGCCCGGTTCCGAGCTGGCGAAGAAGGGCGTCTCGGGCGAACTGTGGGCGGTGCACGGCGGCGGCTTCTACAATCCGCAAAAATACCTGGTGGCGCCCGCCGAACTGCCGAAGGAACTGCACTGGTTCAAGTGGGAGGCCTACAGCACCTGGCTGTCCGGCTTTGCGCTGCTGACCATCGTCTACTACTTCAACGCGCAGGCGATGATGGTCGATAAATCGGTGGCCGACCTGTCGTCCTGGCAGGCGGTCGGCATCGGCCTTGGCAGCCTGCTGGTCGGCTGGACCGTGTACGACCTGCTGTGCCGCTCGAAGCTGGGCCAGCGCGACCTCGCGTTCGGCATCGTGATGTTCGTCTTCCTGTCGGCCAGCGCCTGGGTGCTGAACAAGTACCTGAGCGGGCGCGCCGCCTACATCCACGTCGGCGCGATGATCGGCACCATCATGGTGGCCAACGTGCTGATGCTGATCATCCCGGGCCAGCGCAAGATGGTCGCCGCGATGGCGGCGGGCGGCAAGCCGGACCCGGTTCACGGCCTGCGCGCCAAGCAGCGCAGCGTCCACAATAACTACTTCACGCTGCCGGTCCTGTTCATCATGATCAGCAACCACTACGCGATGACCTACCACCACGAGCACGCGTGGGCGGTGCTGGCGACGATCATGGCGGCCGGTGTCTTCATCCGCCACTTCTTCAACCTGCGCCACAAGGGCCGCACCGAGTGGAGGTATCCTGCAATCGGCGTGCTGCTCCTGCTCGCGCTGGCGGTAGCGATTACGCCGAAGGCGCCGGTGGCGGCGCCGGCCACGCAGTTCTCGCAGGTGCAGGCGATCATGATGCAGCGCTGCGCGGCTTGCCACTCCGACCATCCGACCCAGGCGGGGTTTGCCACAGCGCCGGCCGGCGTCATGCTGAACACGCCGGAAGCGATCCACCAGAATGCAGCAAGAATCTACCAGCAGGCGGTGCAGCTCAAGGCGATGCCGCTGGCGAACATGACCAACATGACCGACGCCGAACGCGCGCAGCTGGGCGCCTGGTTCGAAGCCGGCGCGAAATAGGGACTGACATGCAAGCACAAGAAAAACTGACCAGCTGGATCGACGCCCACTTCGACGAGGAAGTCGCCTTCCTGCAAAAGGTCATCCAGATCCCGACCGATACGCCGCCGGGGAACAATGCGCCGCATGCGGACGCGGTGGCCGAGATGGTCGAGGCCTTCGGCTGGAGCGCGGAGAAGCACGCCGTGCCGGCGCAAGCGGTCCACGACTACGGCATGGAGAGCATCACCAACCTGATCGTGCGCCGGCCCTACCAGGCGGGCGGGCCGACCATCGCGCTCAACGCGCATGGCGACGTGGTGCCGCCGGGCGAGGGCTGGACCCGTCCGCCGTATGGCGGCGTGGTCGAAGACGGTTTCATTTACGGGCGCGCGGCGGCGGTGTCGAAGTGCGACTTCGCGACCTTCATTTTCGCGGTGCGCGCGCTGGAAGCGGCCGGCGTGCCGCTCAAGGGCGGCGTCGAACTGCACTTCACGTACGACGAAGAATTCGGCGGCCTGCTCGGTCCCGGCTGGCTGCTCGAGCAGAAGCTGACCAAGCCCGATTTCGTCATCGCGGCCGGCTTCAGCTACAACATCGTCACGGCGCACAACGCCTGCCTGCAGCTGGAAGTGACGGTGCACGGCAAGTCGGGCCACGGCGCGATGCCGGAGACCGGCCACGACGCATTGCAGGCGGCCACGAAGATCCTCAACGCGATCTACGACGAACTGCCCGAACTGAAAAAGATCAAGTCCAAGGTGCCGGGCATCGATTCGCCGACCATGCTGGTAGGCCGCATCGAAGGCGGCACCAACACCAACGTCGTGCCGGGCAAGGTGGTGCTGAAAATGGACCGCCGCATGATCCCCGACGAAGATCCGGCCGAAGTCGAGGCGCACGTGCGCGCGCTGATCGCGAATGCGGTGCAGGGCCTGCCGGGCATCCGCATCGAGATCAAGCGACTGCTGCTGTCGCATGCGTTGCGGCCGTTGCCGGGCTCCGACAAGCTGGTCGCCAGCCTGCAGAGGAATGGCAAGGACGTGATGGGCGAGGAGATCACCGCGCAGGGCACGCCGCTGTATGCCGACGCGCGCCTGTATGGCGAGCACGGCATCCCGGCGGTGCTGTACGGCGCCGGACCGCGCACCGTACCCGAATCGAATGCCAAGAAGGCCGACGAGAGGCTGGCGCTGGACGACTTGCGCAAGGCGACCAAGGTGGTGGCATTGACGCTGCTGGACTTCCTAGGCAAGTAGTCGCCACAACTGTTCGCGTGGCCGAGGGGTCGGGTCTGATATTCGGATATTTCGTCTTTTGAAATGTTCGAATGTCAGACCCGACCCCCGCTTTTTTCGCTGGCTGCAAACGCTGGGGTCAGGTCTGACATTCGAACATTTGAAGAACCCAAATGTCCGAATATCAGACCTGACCCCGTCCTCCGCTTACTGCTTCAGCGTTCGTTCGAACAGCTGGTAGATGCGGCGGTATTCGTCATACCAGCTCTCCGGCTGCACGAAGCCGTGCCGCTCGAGCGGATAGCTGGCCAGTTCCCAGTGATCCTTTTTCAGTTCGATCAGGCGCTGCGCGATGCGCACCGAATCCTGATAAAAGACGTTGTCGTCGACCATGCCATGGGCGATCAGCAGGTTGCCGCGCAACTGGTCGGCGTACTCGATCGGCGACGATTTCTTGTACGCTTCCGGATCGAGTTCCGGCGTGTTGAGAATGTTCGCGGTGTAGTCGTGGTTGTAGGTCGTCCAGTCCGAGACAGGGCGCAGCGCCGCGCCCGACTTGAACATCTCGGGTGCGCGCATCAGCGCCATGAAGGTCATGAAGCCGCCGTAGCTGCCGCCGTACACGCCGACGTTTTTCAGGTCGCCCTGCTGGTTCGCCGCCATCCAGTTCACGCCGTCGACATAGTCTTCCAGTTCGGGATAGCCCATCTGGCGGTAGATCGCGGTGCGCCAGTCGCGCCCATAGCCCTTCGAGGCGCGATAGTCCATGTCGAGCACGATGTAGCCGCGTTCGACCAGCAGGTTGTGGAACATCTGCTCGCGGAAGTAGGCCGGATAGCGCTTGCTGACGTTCTGCAGGTAGCCGGCGCCATGCACGAACATCACGATCGGATACTTCTTGCCCGGCTCGAGCTGCGCCGGGCGGTACATCTTGGCCCAGATCGGCGCCGCGCCGTGGGTCGACGGCACCGCGACCAGTTGCGGCTCGATCCACTGGCGCGCCTTGTAATCCGCACTGCGCGTATCGGTCAGCGTGACGGCGGCACCGCCGCGCACCGGCACGCTGGCGAGCTGGGTCGGCATGTAGCTCGACGAGTAGTGCACCAGCAGCTTGCCCTGGTCGGGCGAGACCGCGAACTTCTCGACGCCGCCGCCCAGCGCGGTCACTTCACGGGTCGCGCCGTCCCTGGCCGACACCGCGCACACTTCGTATTCGCCCGGCGTCTTGCGGTTGCACAGCATGTACGCGGTGGCACCGTCGGACGACCAGTTGATATCGGTCGCTTCCCACTTGCCTTGCGTGAGCGCGCGCGCCTTGCCGTCGGCCGGCAGGGTGTACAGGTGCGCGTAGCCGCTTTCCTCCGACAGGTACCACAGCGTGCTGCTGTCGGGCAGCCAGCCGAAGTCGTTGTTGCCGTTGTTGACCCAGGCGCTGTCGGTGAGGCGGTGCACCGGCTTGAGCTTGGCGCCGGCCAGGTCGACCGTTGCGATCCAGCGGTCCTTGTTGTCGATCGAACGCACCACCACCGCGGCCTGCGCGCCGTTGGCGCTCCACTGGATCGCGGCGCCGTCGTCGTCGATGCGCACCGCGCGGTTGCCCTTGAGCGCGGCGAGCTTCTGCGCGGCGCGCATTGCGGCCAGCGGATCGGCGCCGATGCCCGGCAGGGTGTCATACGACAGCTCGCGGATCGCGCGCGTCGACAGGTCGATCAGCTTGAGCGTGTGCGGCGCCGGCATGTTGCGCCCGACCCGGGTGCGCTGGTCGTCGAATTCCTCGTAGCCCGATTCGGTGACGTAGCGCGGCAGCTTGCCGATGCGGCCGTTTTCGGTGACCTTCGGCGCCGTCACCAGCAGCAGCCAGCGGCCGTCGGGCGACAGCGCGCTGCCGTCGATGACGACTTTGTCGCCGAGGTAGATCGGCGACGGCGCGCGGGTGGCGTCGGCGCGGCGTTCCTGCTCGGCGCGNNGCCGGATCCTTCGCCGCGCGCACCAGCGCCACCGGCGAGATCAGGCGGTCGGCGCGGTTCCAGCTGAGCCACTCGTGGGCGACGCGGAACTGGACGCTGCGGCCGTCGGCCGAATACTGCGGCGCGGCCACGCCGTTGCTGCCGCGCGTGATCTGGGTCAGCGCGCCGCTCTTCAGGTCGCGTTCGAACAGGTCGCCGTTGCGCAGCAGGATGCCGCGCGTGCGCTCGCGGTCGTAGACCACCGCGGCGCCGTCGAGGTTCGCCAGTTCGGCGTCGCCCACCAGGCGCGGCTTGCCGGCCACCGCTTCGAACGTGTCGCGCAGCGCCGAACCGGCGCGCTTCTGCTTGTAGAACACGTGCTTGCCGTCCCAGCTCCACCAGGCCGCTTCGGCCGGGGTACCGATCCAGTCGGGGTTGGCCATGGCCTGGTCGAGGCTGATCGGCGTGGCGGCGCTAGCGGGCAGCGCAATGGCGGCCGCGGCAAGGAAAGAAAGGGCGGAAAGTCGCATTGTAAGGACGTGTCGTGAGGGAATCGGACGGCTTGTGGCCAGAAGTTGCAAGAAAGCATTCTAGCGCAGGCGGGGTGCTAGATGGCAATCATCTGGCGGAGGGGGAGTGGGGGCGCTTGCCGCCGCGGGGGACGCGGCCGGCAAGCTGGGCGGGAAGCCAGAGCGGCTTCCCCGGCAGGGTTACTTCGGTGCTTTCGACGCTTTCGAGCGCGGACGGTACATGGTGAGGCGGAAGCCGACGACGACCAGCGCGAGCACTACCGGGACGTATTCGAGGATGGCCATCACATTAATCCCGAGCCGCGATGCTGCGCAGTTCCGCGGCCAGGCTTGGCGAGAAACTTTCGTGCTGGGTGGCGAGCGAGAACAACTGGCGGCGGCCTTTGGCCTTGGCGCGCTCGGACACCGACTTGGCGGTGCGTACTTCCTGGGCAACGAACTGGCGGCCCTGGGCGGCGAACAAGGCCTCGGCGAAGGCGCGCGCGGCGTTGCCGACGTCGTTGAAGTAGTGGCGCAGCGATCCGGCGGGCGTGTGGTTGTATGCGGCGGTAGTCATGTCGTTTCCTTGAGCAATTAGCGATGTTGCAGTGCAGTATAAATGCCTTCAATCCATAAGCCAACTTTCGATTTGTGATGCCAGCCATAAGCGAAACGCATATCACGCGTTGGAATGAAATTGTCTTGTGGAAATATTATTGGCTGCCCGGCGAGCTTAGCGGGGCGGCGCCAGCTCAATACCCCGCATTCCTTCGCTCATCCCCGGATTGCCTTGCTTTATCGCAAGTTGATTGTCCCTGCGGATACGCCGACCTAAGCTGGCTATCTCGACTCATCCATGAAAGAAACCGCATGAACGCCAGACTTCTCCTGCCTACGCTCTTCACCGTCCTCGCCGGCGCCCTGGCGATCGCCCCCGACGCGCTCGCGCAAGACTCGGTCATGCAGTTCTTGCGTGGCACCACCACCACGAAGCCGTATTTCGCCGCCTTCGATGTGCGGCCGGCAAACACCTCTCCCCAGCTGCTCGAATCGGCAGTGGCGGACGCGTTTCGCGTTCACTTCAATGACATCTCGGTGCAGCAGCACATGCCGGCCTATCCGTTGCCGCACGGTGCGCCGCGGATGAGTTTCAAACGCCAGAACTCGCCGATCGGCACGGTCGACGTCCCGAGCTGCGAAGGCGCGGTATCGGTGATCGTCAGCCTGGACAAGAGCATGGTCAAGTACGGCGAGTATTCGATCCTGCAGGCTTGCGTGTTCGGCTATCGGCACGGTTACCGGGTCAATGTCTATGCGCTGTTCGGGCAGCAATCGGGCGCGGTCAGCGTCGGCGCCCTGTCGGGGACGCTGGGACGCATGTTTACCAAGTCGGTCGGACTGGGCGACTCCAGCAAGTTCATCGTCGAGACGATCGACGATATCGAAAAACGCCTGGCCGCCATCACCGCGCAGGTAGCGCGGGTCGAGCAATACCCGGTCCAGGCGGACAAGGCGGTGGCGGCCGATCCGGCAGGCGCGATGAGCCCGCAGGAGACCGAGGCGCTGCAACGGCAGGCGGGCGGCGCAGGCGCGAACGGCGCCACGCCATCGATGCCGGCCGACGTCGTCGCGCAATTGCGCGCCGCAACGGCGATGCTGCAGCAGCGCCGCGGCGAACTCGCGCCGGGCCCGGTCCAGCAGCAGGGACGGGCCGATGCCCAGGTACAGGCGCGCAAGGACCTGAGCGCGATGGGACTGAGCTATTTCAGCCAGGAGCAGTTTGTCGAGGCGGTCAAGCGTGACGACAAGCTGGCGTGCGAGCTGTTCCTGGCCGGCGGCGGGGTCAGCGCAACCAGGAAGGGTCGCGACGGGCTGACGCCTGCCCAGCTCGCCAAGGCCCCGGAAGTGGTCGAACTGCTCAAGCGCTTCCAGTAAGTGTCCAAGGACTAAGCCTCCCCCCCCCAATATTAAAGGACTATCTTGAAAAAAATGACTTACACCTTCGCGCTGCTGGCTGCAGCTTTCCTGACCGCATGCGGTGGCGGTGGCGGGGGCGGCTCGGGCACGCCTCCTGTGGTGGCCGCGCCAGCTCCGGTCGCATCCATCACCAATCCCCTTGCCGGTGCGGCTGCCCCGGGCTCGCCGACCACGAGCGTTTCGGGCACGGCAGTGGCCGGCGCCAGCGTGACGGCCTACGCCGTGAACCCTGACGGCAGCTCGGGCGCTGCACTGGGTGCTGCCATCACGGCAAACAGCGCGGGCGAATTCACCTTGCCGCTGACCGCGGCCCCGACGTCGTGGGTGCGCCTGGTTTCGCGCGGCGGGAAAATCAACCGTCAGGCCGACAACAGCTACCACCCTGTCGAGTCGATGGAACTGGTGACGCCTTTCATCACCACGTCCTACAACAACCTGAAAATCAGCCCGGTCACCGACGTGGCAAGCCGCATCATGACCTACAAGGCCAAGACCGGTTCGACGCTGGTTGACGCCTTCAAATTCGGCATGGTCCGCACGCTGCAACTGGACGTGGCCAACCTGGTGCTGCAAGACGACCCATCGGTGTATCTGAACGTGCTCAAAGGGAGCATCACGACCGACAAGGGGTACAGCCAGTTCCAGTCGCTGACCATGTCCGAGCTGCTGATGGGTATCGAGCGCTTCGGTGTGATGTATGACCTGCCTGCGAACCAGGTGTGGCGTGTCATCGCCGCGGTCGGCGAGAACTCCTACCCGCTGGCAACCGTCGACGGTGCCGGAGCTGCCGTCAACGTCGGCGCCTGGATCAACGGCACGTTCGACCCGCATGCGGTCATGAGCCTGAAAACGCTGATGAACGCCAGGACGCTGGACGAAATCAAGGTGACCGACAGCAGTGGCGCCCGTGTCGCACCGAAGGTTTCGGACATGGTGAGCCGCTACATTATCCAGGAAGCACTGGCCAACCACGCCTGCCAAACCGGCTTCACGCTGGCCTTCACGGAGCGCTACCCGTTCTTTCCGCTGGACGCCACCGGCAATATCCCGGCGTCGACGTGCGCGGACATCCAGCGCCGCATGGCTGACTTCTATGCCCGCATGGAAAGCAACAACAGCCGCAACCTGAAGTAACCGGTTTGCGCCGCTTACTTCTTGGTGCGCGGATCGTCGGCCGGATTCAGGTAGTTGATGTCGAACGGACCATCGCCGCTGATCTGCAGCACGGTCGGCGCCTTGGTGAACGCGTAGTGATGCACCTTGCCCGGCAAGTGATGGAAGCCGCCGGCCTTCAGCGCGTGCGCCGTTTTCTTGTCGACGGCGTCGCTCATGCCGATATACAGGGCGCCCGACAGCACGGTCAGGTTTTCGTCCTTGGTGTGGAAATGCGGCGGCACCATGTACCCGGCTGGCAACTTGGCGCGGATCGAGAATGTCCCGTCCTTCGACGGATCGCCATACAGGACTGCCATCTTGCCGCCTTTCGGCAGCGACGGCGGCGCGTCTCCCCACTTCATGTCCTGCACATTCGTGAGCGACGACGTTTCCTGGGCGTTCGCTGCCATGGCGGCGAACGCCAGCATGGGAATCAGATAGACGTGTTTCATAGCAATCACCTCCTTTTAGAAGTGCCCGTTGGTGTGTTCATGATTCCAGCATAGACGGGGCGCCGGAGAGTGCAAGCGGAGTGATCCTGGCCCGCTGGCCGCTATTTCGGCGCCAGCACAAAATTCTGGCCGNNCGCAGCTGGTAACTGCCGGGCAGCACCTCCTGCACGATGAAAAATCCGTCCGCGCTGCTGCGCACCTGCGCGACCACCCGCTCCGCGCCCTCCGCGCCGCTGACCAGTTCGAGCAGCACATTGCCGATGCCGCGCTTGCCGCCGGCGCCCTGCAGGAACACGGTGCCGTCGATCTCGCCGGTGAGCGCCAGCGGGAAATCGATCTGCGCCACATTGCCCTGGCGCGGCACGACCCGCACGCCTTTGTGCTGGGTCGACAGCTGGGGATCTTCCAGCGTCGCCACATTGACGCTGAGATTGACGTTGCGATTGGCCGGCAGGTGGTTGAGATAGGCGATGCCGTCGGCGTCGGTGCGCGCGCCGTATTGCGCGCCATTGGCGACGAAGCCGGCATCGGCGACCGGCTGCTCGCCGGCATCCATCACGCCATTGCCGTTGCGGTCGATGAACACGCGCGCCGACACCGCGCCCGTTTCGGTCATCGGCACGGCGTCGAACAGCCATTGCGACCTGCGCGGATCGCGCCCGAAGCTGGTGAACAGCTGGATGCCGACCTGGGCCTCGCCGCGCTTGCCGAGTCCGGCGTTAAGGGCGACGGCGAACTTGCCCATGCTCTTGTTGACGCTGGCGGTGAGGCGCGCGTCGCCGCTGGCGAAGGTGCGCGTCGCCGACACGTTGAGCAGGTAGCCGTCGCCCAGCACCGTGTCGGACGACAGCGCCAGTGCCGACAGCCTGGCGCCGGGCCTGAAGTCGTAGTTGACCTGGCCGCGCAGGAACATCGCACCGACATTGCTGGCCACCTGCAGGGCGCCGTCGATCGAGCGCCTGCCCGCCGCGGAGCTGACGTGCAGCTGATTGCTGAACGCCATCTCGCCCACCGAGCGCGACACCAGCGCAAACGCGCCGAAGCTGCTCGCGCCCGAGCGCGCCTGCTCGCGCTGCACCTCGAGCGTGACCGGCATGGTCCGCATCCAGTCGCCCGGCAGCAGGCCGTCGATGCGCAGGTGGTCGCGGCTGCGCAGCGGGTCGGCTGCCGCCGGGATCATGTCGCTGCTGAAATCGCGCAGCGCGATGTGCCCGGCATCGATCGCCAGTCCGCCCAGCCGGGTCTTCATGCCCAGTTCCAGCAGCGATCCGCCCGCCGAGCGCTGCGTGTAGCCGGCCGTGTACACCATCGCGCCGAGAAAGCCGCGCAGCCCGACGCTGTCGTAGCGGGTGGCGCCGCCGACGGCCCACTGGCGGCTGACGCTGTCGGCCGAGGCGGTCAGGCCCGCGCCCAGTCCCCACTCGGCATGCAGCGCCGATTGCTGCTTGCCATACCGGTCGCGATGCGACGCGGCGGTGTAGAAGAAGCTGCCTGGCACGGCGACCGATTCATCGATCAGAAAACTGTGGCGCTCGATCCGCAACTGCCCTTGCGGGCCGTGGAACACCAGGCGGAACTCGTTCGGCCCATACACCAGCGGCTGGTCGGCGAAGACGTACTTGCCGTCGCCGCGCGCCTGCTGGTACGCCACCAGCGCCTCGTTGAAGAACAGCTCGACATCCCACCCCGGCGGCAGGTCGCCCTGCATGGTATGGCTGTTGAAACTGGTCGGACGGTCGAGCGGCGCGTTACTGACGCTGAAACCGTCGCCGGTATCGCTGGTGCCGGCGACGTTCGCAATGCCGGGCACCGCCACGCTGCCGAATGCGAACGAGGTCGCGTTCAACGGCCCGAGCAGCGCGCCTTGCGGATCGGCGCGGCCGACGGTAAAGCGCGACTGGCGCCGCTCACCCTGGCTGCTGGCGCTGACGTACGCCGCCGCCTGCAGGCCAAGCAGGTCGCCCTTCATGAACGTCGTGGCCGAGGCGTCAGTGGTGCGCGCGCCATTCGCGCGTCCCGCGCCGAAGGTGATGGTCTGGTCGACAAACGGCACGCCCGCCATCGCGTACGGGGTCGGCGCGAGCGGGTAATCGGGCTGCGGCTGGCCGCTCCGCATGCCGAGCGTCGCCAACTGAAGTTCGCGCTGCAGGCGCAGTTGCAGCGGCAACGGTTCGCGCGGACGCAGCGCGACCGACAGGTTCGACAGGCTGATGTCGAAGTCGACCAGCAGCCATCGCGCCAACAGCTTGCTTTCGACATAGATGTCGTCGTCGCGCACGCTGACCAGCCGCGGGTCGACTTGTGCGATGCGTTCGCCGATCGACACGGTTCCCTGGGCGGCATCGAAGGCGAAGCTGCGCTCCTCGCCGCGGACGAACCCGCGCGCGGTGCCTTCGGCCGGCTGGGTGCGGATCGCAATGGTGAGCATGCGCGCCAGTTCGCCGAGCGGCAGATAGATGTCCTGCCCGCGCTGGTACGCGGTGAGTGAGTCGGACAGCACGTGCTGTTCCAGCCTGATGTCGAGCAGCAGCAGGTTGCCGTCGTTTGCATGGTGCCTGGCCACAGCCGCGGCGCCCGCAGGCGAGGTCCAGGCAAAGGCGAGCAGCACGCAACAGCCCAGGCCAAGAATCGCGGCCAGGCGCGCCGCGCTGTTGGCGAAGCGTGTCATTGTCTCGCTACTTCCTCGGGATCCGGCTCAGGGTATGTCGATGGCGCCGGCGGCCATCAGCCTGCCGCCATCTTCGGGGCGCTCCTGGTAGGTCACGGACAGGGTGCCGTGCGCCAGCGCCATGCCGGTCGGCACCTGCAAATTCAGCTTCGCGCGCCGCAGCGGATTGGGCGTGTAGACGGCGAGGCCGCCGGCCTTGCCGATCACCTGTTCGGCGCCGCCCTGCGGCTTGAAGCTGGCGGTAAGGTCGCCGAACACCGACCGGTTGCCGCTGCGGTTCAATTGCAGCGACAGCAGCGGCGCCTGTCCGGCATTGGCCGGTTCGAGCGCGAGATGGTCGATCGAGACTTCCGCGGCGGTGTCGCCGTGCCGCACGATCAGCGGAATCGAGACGCCGAGCAGCGCAGTGATGCTGACGCCGACTTCGCCGGAAGACGGGCGGCCGAGGTTTTCGATATTTTGTGCCGCCGTGGTCTCCGCCACTTTTTCGAAAAACAGGTGCGAACGATACTCGCCAGGCGCCAGTTCCTCGGGCTTGCGCAGGGCGATCCGCACCAGCTGCTGCGCGCCCGGCGCGAGCGTGATCTGGCGCGGCGAATACACCAGCATCGCATCGGCGAATGCGTCGCCTGGCCCGGCGCTGTCGATCGCGTTGAATTCTCCGGCGTCGGTCATGCGGCGATTGACCAGGGCCAGCCGATAGGTGGCGCTGGTGGCGCCGTCGTTGATCAGGTCGATCTGCGCCGAGCGCCGGTTCTTGTCGAACACGATGCGGGTCGGGTTGATCATCAGGTCGGCATGGGCCGGCAGCATCGGCAGCATCATGGCGGTGAGCAGCAGGCCGGCGGTGAATGTGCGCGCCGATGGCGTCAAGGTGGCGATAGGAGCTCCGGTGTGAAGAAGTGAGGCGCTGCGGAAAGGCGTCATGGCGAGGTTTGGACCGTAAAGTTCTTGGCATACGTATTCGGCAGCGACCCGTTACTCGGTATCGTCAGCGTGGCGCCCATCGTTATCGTGCTGGGGGTGGAAGTCGAGGTTCTCGTCGAGGCATAGCCGCCCACCGTCATGCTGACGCCGCCGGCCGACATGGTCACCCCGGCCGGCGTCAATACCGAAAACGCGCACGGCGTGTTGTTGCAGGTGACGTTGAACTGTGCCGGCCGGCCCGGGTTTATGTTGTCCATCAGGACGATGCCGGCAGTGGCAGTGCGCGCACCGGTGAGCGGGACGGTAATCGTGCAGTTAATGCACGATGGCAGGACGACGAAGGCGCCGAAATCGAGGTTCTGGGTTTTGCTGACGGTGATGATGTTGGCCGCCGACCCAGTCTGCGGCGCCAGCAACAAGGCCAGCACTGTCGCCAGGCACGCTTGCAAGACGCTTGGCGCACATGTTGTTTTTGGCATTGGAAGTGACGGCATCAGTTGTAGTTAACGACAACCCGGAATGCGTCGCCGGGGGCGCCCGCCAACGC
>CXWL01019054.1_pt1 | contig 15475 bp, 15 predicted proteins | sample 590931 | NCBI WGS metagenome assembly CXWL01 (sample SAMEA3498368, study PRJEB10139) | groundwater metagenome | biome: water well; material: biofilm material | place: Germany | collected 2015-04-27 | reverse complement strand
GGATTTGCTGTAGCCGCCGCCGCGCATTGCGGCATCCTCTAAGGGCGTTGGAGCGATTCTCGACCCAACGCCCGGCGGAGGCTCAGGAATGTTCGACGCCATCGGATTTGAAATCGTCAAAGCGCTGATCGGTCCGGTCGTCGCCGTGGGCCTGGCTTGGCTCGTCGGCAACAAGCTCAGCTCCGAATGGGCGCTGCGCCAGCGCCGGCGCGAAAACAGCCTGGCCAGTGTCGCGGAGTTCTACCGGCTCTACGGCGAGTTCTTCGCGCTCTGGAAGCTCTGCAACTACGCATTCCGCGACGCAGACCACGAAATGGAGGACGCGACGCTCTGGGACCTCATGCGCCGCGCCGCCGCGCTGGAGGCGAACGGCGAAGCGATCCTGCTGCGTATCGCCAGCGAACTGACGCTCACAGAAGCCGACATCCGCACGCTGGGCCTGTTCCGCCAAGGCGTGCAGCTGCTGCGTCAATCAATCGTGAAAGAGCGCATCCTAGGCTGGAGCTCGTCCGAGCACCGCGAGTACCAAGCGTTCAAGGGACTCTCGGTCGGCACGGCCGCGCTGGCCGCCAGGGTAGGGTCGGGCAAGCCGCCAAGCGTCGAGAACGCGCAACGTCAGCTGCGCGAAATCACGCACAACAAGTGGAGCAAGGAATGGCTGGGCACGATCGCGCGCCGCGATGAAACGCCGGTCCAAGCCGAACTCGAAGCCGCGCTCGCTGACACCGCCTGAGGCGCGTTGGACGCTCGCCAAGCGAAGTTCTAACGTCGGCGCTGTCATCAATGTCGTCTCAAGCTGCGGGCTCGACGTGCCGCACGCGGGCAAGACGCCTGGCCAGCCGGTCGAGCGGTACGGGAGATGCGGGTTCAAATCCCGCCATTGGTGGCACTAAGTGTTTGCTCATTGGCGATTGTATACTTGAGAAACGCAAGCCATGGCATTAGATAAAACACCGCGTGACAGGCCGGATGCTACTGCGATCTCCCCCGAGATGATTTCTGCGGGGGTTTTCGCTTTGCAATCGCATTGCCCTTCTGACTTGGCGTTCCCTGTTGGGGGAGAGGAAATCGCCGTTGAGGCGGTCTTGCGAGCAGCGCTTTCAGCGCAGGTGCATTCCTTGCCTGACAGTGTGCGACGACCTGCTCGATAAACAGCAAATGGTCCCTAACCTCTTGGACTGTCCAAACGACCTCGTTTTTGTCTTCGGTGTGGAAGTCCTGCCAGCGCCATACCCTAGCTTGTCTCGCCTGCGGCTTCAGAATTTTGGCCGCCATGGCGGCCCGGTAAACGCGTATCGGGCTCCTGGGCGTGACGCTGCCAAGGTACCAGGCGTCATGAATGTAGCGATTGCGCCTGAGGCGAAGCGTGTTGTCGATGTAGTCGATCGCTTCGATGAGCGCTTCAAGCGCCGCCTGATCTTTCAGACGAGCCACCAGCGCCAACTTGAGGGCGCTCAATTGGTCACGAAAATCAAAGCAGCGGACGATTGCGCGACTAGCGCGTCCGGCATTGATTTTTGCGGCCCAGATGAGCGCCTGGCAAACGGTGTCTTCGAGCCGCGCCCACTCATGGCAAAGCGCCCCAATGCCGCTTACTATGCCGCGAAATGGTTTTGGCACTTGCAGGCGAGGGTCCATGACAAAATCCGAGGAAGAAAAGCGCGAGGACGATGTTCTAAAGCGGATGCTGAAGACGCCGCCGAAGCCTCACGCTACTCAGAAGACTAAGAAAAAGCCAAAGTCGCCCAAGAGGCGAAAAACCAACCTCCTTTGATCAAAGGCACCGTAGTCGTTACGGTTGTCTTCGGTTCAATTAGGTCCCTGTAATGGCACCCAAAATAGATGTCGCATCTTGCGAGCGGCTGCTCACGGCAGCGACAACGCACTGCCAGGCGTCTTGCCCTGCGCCTTGTCCGCCAGCGCCGACGTTGCCTGCACCCGCCGGCGGCCCGGATTGGGGCGCGATTGGTACGAGTTTGTCGGAGCTAAGTATCGCGCTAACGTGGGGCGCTATAGTGTTTGCAGGGCTCGTTGCCGTGGTGGGTGTCGCATGGGGCGTGATACTTAAGAGGCAGATTGAGAAGGAGGCCCGCGAGGAGGCCCGGGCGGCGGCATTGAAATTCGCGGAGGCCGAAATAAGTTCTTGGCTTGCGAAAAATGCTGCTGAGCATATTCGAAAACACGTCGAGTTGCTGACGCTAGGTCAGCAAAACACAGCAGCAGATGAGATTGGCAACCAGGCGTGATGATAGCGACTAAGGACGTACTAGAAATCATCAAGAAGCACAGTCAGACCTACCCGGTGGCTATCTATGAGATAATTCACGAGGTCGGGTTGAAGCTGGACTTCGAAGAACTTGCGGCGAACGTGTCTGGCTATATCAAGCGAGACGGCGGGCAATATCGTATTGCCATTAACGAGGGTCACGCCACCTCACGGCAGCGCTTTACAGCGGCGCATGAACTGGCCCACTACATTTATCATCGTGATCTGCTCGGAGCGGGGGTTGATGACACGGTTATGTACAGAGCCGAAGGTCATATTCTCCCCAACCCAAGTATCAAGCCGATGCATGAGCGCCAGGCAAATACATTTGCCGCGAACGTCTTGATGCCAAACGCCCTGATCAACCGCTTGCGTGCTCAGAACATTACTGCGCCCGAGCAAATGGCCGCCGCCCTTGGCGTCTCTGAGGCGGCGATGAGGATTAAGCTCGGGACCGTTGCCGCCCCGAGGTTTGATGACGTTCAGGATGACGATTGACGCCTTCGCAAGCGCTGCAAGGCCCTAGCTTTCTGCCTAAGCGTCTCTGGCTTCGTTAGTCCGCCGATACGTCAAGCGCTTGCCCTTGATGCCCTCTAGCGCCTTGTCAGCGCGCATCGCGTCGTCATAGCCAAGCTTGACGCGGTGGTTCATGCGGAAGTCGAATTCGGCCAGGTAGCGCTGCAAGTGTTGCTCGCCACAGTGCTGATAGGTGCCGACCATGCCGCGCTTGAAGATGCTGAAATACCCCTCCAGGGTGTTCACGTGCACGTCGCCGCGAACGTATTCGCCAATCGAGTGATTGACGCTCTGGTGGCCTTCGAAGCGAGCGCCTTTGTAGTACTGAGCGCCATCGGTCACGAGGCGTGTTTTGTAGTGCACCTGATCGTCCAGGATGCCCTTGATTTCGTAGGCCGTGGGGTTGCCGTCCAGTTTGAACGAGCGGAGCTTTCCGCCGCGCTCAACCAGGCTCAGGATCGCGCGCTTGTGGGTATAGCCACCTGAGCCGGGAAACTTGGGCGGCTTGTTGTCGGATTGGCCGATAAAGGTTTCGTCCGCTTCCACGATCTTGCCAGCGCCGCCGATGGGGGCTTGGCCCTTGGCAGGTGCCATGGCTTCGCGGATGCGGTGGGACATGAACCAAGCGGTCTTGTAGGACACGCCAAGCATGCGGCTTAGCTGATGCGAACTGATGCCTTTCTTGGATGAGCAGAGCAGGTGGTTCGCGTAGAGCCAGGTGTGCAGCGGAACGTGCGAACGCTCAAAGACGGTTCCGACCGTGACGGAGAATTGCTTGCGGCACGAATTGCAGAACAACAGACCCTTGCGGCCACCTTTGATGCGCGATGCGCCGTCAACAACACCGCAGTGCGGGCACACAGGGCCATCCGGCCACTGGATTGCTTCCAGGTGCTTGCGGGCGGCATCTTCATTGCGGAAACGGGCGGGCAGTTCGGCTGGCATGGCTAACTCCTTGAGTCTTATATGTAAGGAGCCAGTCTGCATGTGTCAAGTATACAATCGCGTGCTCATTGCCCATAATACATATTATGCGATAAAGATACACACGGAATGGCGGATATCTGCGGCAAACCTTGGGCCGCGCCCCGCTCTGCGCTGTTCGCAGGTCACAGCCTTCGCTACGACCGCTGATATCAGCTGAGAGCATCCGAACCGCCCATGGACACGCCTGAGGATCTGAAAAGCATCGACGCGCTGCTCGCCATCATGGCCAGGCTTCGCGCGCCGCAGGGTGGGTGCCCGTGGGACGTGGAGCAGACGTTCGCGACCATCGCCCCCTACACCATCGAAGAGGCCTACGAGGTCGCCGACGCGATCGAGCGCAACGACATGAGCGCGTTGAAGGACGAACTCGGCGACCTGTTGTTCCAAGTCGTCTTCCACGCGCAGATGGCAACGGAGGCGCGGGCCTTCACGTTCGCCGACGTGGTGGAAGCGATCTCGCAAAAAATGCTGCGCCGCCACCCGCACGTGTTCGCGGGCGCGGACGTGAAGACGGCCGAGGCGCAAACCATCGCATGGGAGGAGCATAAAAAGCGTGAACGCGCTGGGCGCTCCGACAAAGGCGCCAGCATCCTCGACGACGTACCACTGCCCTCCCCTGCCCTGAGCCGCGCTTTAAAACTCCAGAAACGAATGGCGTCGGTGGGCTTCGACTGGCGCGAGCGCGCACCGATCCTCGACAAGTTGAAGGAAGAGATCGGCGAACTGACGGCGGAGATCGACGCCGGCGCGCCGAAGGTCAAGCTTGCAGACGAACTCGGCGACATCCTGTTCGTCTGCGTGAACCTCGCCCGCCATCTGGACATCGATCCGGAAGAAGCGCTGCGCGGCACGAACGCCAAAGTCGTCCGCCGCTTCAAATACGTCGAACAAACGATCAAAGCCCGCGGCGACAAGCTCGGCGAAGTAACGCTCGAAGCCATGGACGCACTCTGGGACGACGCCAAGCGGCTGGAGCGGACGACAAAATAAAGTCCGTCATGGCCGGGCAAGCAAAGCGCGACCCGGCCACCCAGGGTCGCACACACAAACGTTGCCGCCCGTAACCCTGGGTGGCCGGGTCAAGCCCGGCCATGACGGTGTTTTTGTGACGGTGACTACTGCCGCACCAGCCGCGTACCGAAGCGGCGCTCGAACTTCGGCAACGCGCCGGCGACGATCGCCACGCGCAGTTTCACCCGGCCCTTCGCGTCCGCCGTGCGCTTGAGCACGTCGCCGTTCTCGTAAGCCCACGCGAGATCGGCGCCCGCGTCCGGCTCGAGCCGCAGCTCCGCCTCGATCGCGTTCGCCGCCAGCGTCGCGTCGATCATGCCGAGCAGATTGTCGAACCCCTCACCCGTCAACGCCGACAGCGACACGCTGCGCGGTTGGCGCTTGCCGTTCGCGGCCGTCGGCCGCTCGGCTTCCGGGATCAAATCGATCTTGTTCCAAACCTCGATCATTCCGGTCTGCGTGGCGTCGGAAACGCCAAGCTCGCTCAGCACGTCCAGCACATCGTCCTTCTGCGCCTGCGCGTCCGGATGACTGATGTCGCGCACGTGCAGCAGTAGATCGGCTTCCAACACCTCTTCCAGCGTCGCGCGAAACGCGGCGACCAGCTGCGTCGGCAAGTCGGAGATGAAGCCCACCGTGTCAGAGAGAATGATCCGCCGCTTCGACGGCAGCACGAGCCCGCGCATCGTCGGATCGAGCGTCGCGAACAGCTGATCCTTGGCGACGACGTCGGCACTCGTCAGCCGGTTGAACAGCGTGCTCTTGCCGGCGTTCGTGTAACCGACGAGCGCGACCACCGGAAACGGCACGCGCTTGCGCGCTTCGCGGTGCAGCTGGCGCGTCCGCTTCACGTCTTCCAGTTCGCGCTTCAGCTTCGCGATACGATCGCCGATTGCGCGCCGGTCGGCTTCGATCTGCGTTTCACCCGGACCGCCCAAGAAGCCGAAGCCGCCGCGTTGCCGCTCCAAGTGGGTCCACGAACGAACCAACCGGCCCTTCTGATACGAAAGATGCGCAAGCTCGACCTGCAGCCGGCCCTCCGCCGTCCGCGCACGCTCGCCGAAGATCTCGAGGATGAGCCCCGTGCGATCCAGCACCTTCACGTTCCACGCCTTCTCCAGATTGCGCTGCTGCACCGGCGACAGCTGCCCGTCGCAGATGACGATCTCCGGCATCTCCGCCTCGCACAAGCCCTTCAGCTCCTCGACCTTCCCCTTCCCGATCAACGTCGCTGGGCGAGGTTCGCTAAGAGGTGCGGGCAGGGCCGCAATGACGTCGAGATCGATCGCGCGCGCAAGGCCCGTCGCCTCCTCGAGGCGCGCCTCCAGCGTGCGCGGCTCGTCGGACCGCTTCATGTAAGGGTGCACGATGATCGCCCGGCGCGACCCTGGGGTCCATCCGCCGAACGAACGCCCGCGAGAAGGTTCGATCAAATCAAGGCCGCTTCTAAAGTCTTGCTAAGCGTCGGCCGCTTCCGGCGTCTCTTGCTCGAACAGCGGAACCGGTACCGACGGCATCACCGTCGATATAGCGTGCTTGTAGACAAGCTGCGAGTGCCCGTCGCGGCGCAGAAGAACGCAGAAATTATCGAACCAGGTGATGATCCCCTGGAGCTTCACCCCGTTGACCAGAAAAATGGTCAGAGGCGCTTTGTTCTTGCGACAGGCATTCAGGAACGTGTCTTGAAGGTTTGCTTGTCGATCACTCATGGGTTGGCCCCATTTTTCACTTGCTCCGCCCGAAACACACGGGGTTGGCGACACAGATATTCGGCTTCTGTGACAGGTGTACGACCACGCGACTCAATCGGTTCGCCACTCGTCTTTGGAGAAAATGGACGAGCCGTCGCACTCGGGCAAGTGCGAACGACGCGAGGGTCGACCGTTAACTATCGAGACGACCAGTATGTTTTGCCGATTCTGGCAGCGATAAGCCCTGGTTTTCCGTCTCCCACCGGGTTCCCGTCGATTCGTGTGACGGGCAGCACACCGAAAGAAGCTGCGGATATGAACGCCTCGCGTGCATTTTGCGCCTCCTCCACGCTGAACGCGCGCTCGGACAGTTCCACACCCAGCTGTCGGCAAAAAGGAATGATCTCGCCGCGGGTCACGCCGGGCAAGATCGCATGGTCGAGCGCGCGCGTTCGAAGCACGCCGTTCGCATCGACGATCCAAGCGGTGGTCGACGCGCCTTCGGTGACAAGCCNNGCGTCACCACGGCAATGCCCGTCTCCGCCAGCGCCGCGTAGCGCGCGAAGTTCAACGACCGTGCGGTGACGACAAGCGTCGGCTTCACCGACGCCGGCGGGAACCCATGATCGCGCCGCGCGACACCGCGCGACACCTGCACATAGACCAAGCCCTCGGAAACCCGATTGAGCCTGACCGTTTCGCGCATGATATGACCGAGCTGACGCGATCCCACCGGTGCGCGCATGCGGAGCTCGCCGAGCGAGCGTTCCAGCCGCACCAAATGCGGCGCTTCGTCGATCAGCTTCCCCTCACGGATCGCGCACACCTCATAGACGCCGTCCGCAAACTGAAACCCGCGATCTTCAACCGCCACGGAGGCTTGCGCAAACGGCACATACCGCCCGTTGACATAGGCAATCCGAGACATACTGCTCAAACCCTCTGGGACTCGACCGAGCCCTATATAGCAGACGTGCCCACGTCCCTCGCGTCCCCGGCGTCCCTTTCGTCCCCTTCGTCCGGGCGTCCGGTACGTCACAAGCGTCCGGAACGTCCGGTTGTCCGCTTGGGGCGCGCACTGCGACAGTTTGTGGGTGACACAGTGGTCCATTTATCCGCCCGAGCCGCGCCGCCATATTCAATCCGGCCCCCACCACCGAAAGGCAGCGCTCACCCCGCCAACAAACGTTCCCTGTACTCCCGGCATTCCCAACGTTCCCTTTATTCCTTTCATCTCTGTGTCCCCTCATAAGGACAAAGGGAAATGGCAGGCCACGTCTAAGCCAAAGGGACAAAGTTGGCGTAGAGGGAACAAAGGGAACGTTTGGAACGTCGGGAACGAATGGTACGCCGGACGAACCGGACGTTCCGGACGCTTGTGACGTACCGGACGCCCGGACGAAGGGGACTAAGGGACGAAAGGGACACGAGGGACGCCGGGGACACGGGGGGACGTCAAACAAATACCGGGAGTGCGAATGACCGGCCGGTGTGTGCGACAGGCACCCCCGTTTCTTCTATACCTCGCTCAAGAACCAGACTCGGCTGGAGCCGCAAATGGCAGACCTGGGCGACCTCATCAAACAAGTCGACGAAACCGCGTGCGGCTTCGCGCAACAAGCGGTCGACCTGTACCACCAATTGCCGCCAGAGGTTTCTGCGGCCGTTGCCGCTGCGACCGCCATCGCCGGAGCCGCGAGCGCTATCTTCGTATGGTGGAGCCGCCTCAGAACAATCTGGCTCCGCATTTTCTATCCGGTCATTGCGGCCGGTGAGAAACCGGTGACCGCCGCTGACCTGGAAAAGGCAGTAAAGGTGCTCCTAGCCAGCGCCCAGAACAGCCAAGCGCCGCCCGCACAAACCGCAGAGCGCGTCCAACAGATCGAAAGTGCGGGCCGGAGCAGCTCGCCCGACGTGCAAAAGGCGGTGGTTCAACTCAGCGAAAACAAAGCCGACGACGCCTACGCGACGCTGACGAAAGTCGCGAACGAACGCCGCGCCGCGAACGATCCCGAAGCAGCCGTCGCCGAACTCTTACGCGCGGCAGCGTTCGTCTCGGTCTCGAACCCGAAGAAAGCGGCCGAAGCGTACGAACAAGTGCTGACGCTCAAGCATGACTCTCACATCGCCCATCTCGGCCTCACCTACTACAACCTCGCGATTGGAAACGGCGCCAAGGCCGTGGCCCGTGCCGAGAGCGCGCAAAAATACGCGGCGACCGATGCCGAAGCGGCGTACGCGCGCGCTGCGCTCGTTATGGTCAGCTTGCGCCACGGCCAAGCCCAACGCGCGCTCGACTTGGTTCGCGACAACGTGAAGCTGCTTCGCGCGCGACGCGATGCCAGGCCCGACGACGAACTCGCGAACCGCAGCTTGGGCGAAGCGCTACAACAGTTGGGCGATGTGCAAGCAACGCTGGGCGACCTCGCCAGCGCCCGCATCAGCTATCAGCAGGCGTACGACCTTCGCGCCGAACTTGCGCAAAAACGCCCCGACAGCGGCGACATTCAACGCGAGCACTATCTCACTGCACTGGGCATGGCCTCCACCCTTGCCGGTTGGGGCGACGTCGTGACCGCGCTAACCTATTCCGCCTACGCCGAAGACCTGTCGGCCCGGCTCGCCGCTGCAAACGCGTCGCGTGACGATGTCGTGCGCGAAGCCTCAATCTGCCGGACGGAACACGGCCGCCTTCTCCAGCAGACCGGCGACCTGCGCGGTGCCTTGCAACGCTACGAGAAGTCGATGGTCGAGTTTCGAAAGCTGGCCGATCGCCAAGCCGACGTCCTTCAGCCCCAGATCGACCTCAAGAACGCCTACCTGTTGCTCAGCGAAAACCGCGAACGCGCGGGCGATTTGGACACCGCCCTGATGGACGCCCGCCGCGCGGTCGAGATCGCCGAGAAGTCGCGTGCACGAGCGCCCCACGACACGATCATCCTGGCTGAGGAAATCAACGCACGCCGCTGGCTTGCGGGGATCGAGATGCGCGCCGGCAATCTGCAGACGGCCGCGCAACAATGCGAGACGGCCCTCGTCGCCGCGCAGAACCCCAACGCCGAGATCATCGCGCGCGAAAATACGATCGCGGTGCTCTATCAGGTCCGCGCCGCCATCCGCGCGCAAACCGGCGACACCCACGCCGCATCGGACGACTACGCCGAGGCGATCGCGCTCTATGAAGCGCTACATCAAAGCCAACCGGACGCCACCGCCATCACGCAGCAGCTGTTGAACTGCCGGATCGAGCATGCCGAACTAAAGGCGCAGATCGGCGAAGTCGGCGATGCCGACGCGATCTTGGACGGCTGCGTCGCAGCTGCTGACGCATTGGTCGCACAACACCCGCACGCGATCGAGACGAAACGCATCGCCGCTTGGGTGCGCTACCGCCTGGGTCAGCGCATGCGCAGCGGCGGCGACGCGAACGGCGCCGTGAAGGCACTCCGCGACACCCGCAACCGTTACCAAGAACTCGCCGGCAAGGATGACACCGACTCAGCCGACCGCACGATGGTCGCCTGGTCCAACATCTCCCTCGCCCACGCACTGACCGCGACCGGCATGTTCGCCGAGGCCGAAACCGCAGCCACCGCCGCGCGCGCAATCGCCGAGCAACTGACGCTCGCCGATCCGCTGAACGCGAACACACAGGCCCTGCTTGCCAGTGCCGTCGAGACCGAAGGCTACATGCACGGCGCACGCGGCCGGCTGCAGGAGCAAGTGCGCGCGTTCGAGCGCATGCTCAAGATCAACTCTGACCTGGCAAAGCGCCCGGGTGCCGGCGCCGACACACAACGAAGCCTGGCGGCGAGCCACTTGGTGCTTGGCCAGGCGCTCTCGATCGTCGGTCGCGTGCCCGAAGCGTTGAAGAGCCTCACGACCGCGCTCCAATTGCGCAAGACGATCGCCGATAAGTTCGCGCGCTGGGAAGATCGGCTCGAACTGGTGCGCGCGCACCTGGCGCTCGCGGGCGCACAAGACGAACCGAAAAAGGCGGCCGAAGGTCTGACCCACGTCAACGCCGCGTTTGCGATCGCGGAAGACCTTGCCGGCAGACTCCCCGATGTCGCGACGGTGCAAGCGCAACTCGCGGCCGTCCATCACCAAAAGGGCGACTTGCTTCTCACACTCGGTCGCTTCGCCGACGCGGAGAAGGCCTACCAAACCGATCTGGCGGCGCGACGCACACTCCTCCGCAGCGACAAAGCGAACGAGGATCTGCGCGAACGCATCGCCGGCAGCGAAGCCTGCATCGCCGAGTGCCGCTTCCTCGCCGGCGACAAGAAGAGCGCCAAACCGCTCTTCGCCACCGCCCTCGCCTCTTACCGCGCAATCGCCGAAGCGCAGACCAACGACCACTGGCTGGCGTGGAACATCCTGTGGCCCACGTTCCGCCACGCGCAACTCGAAGCGAACAAGCAGGGTCAACTCGATGCCGCGCGCGCGCTCAAAGATCTGCAAGAACGCGACGGCCATGACCGTATCGGCCGCCACTCCGCCTGGCTCAACGACATGCGCAACTTGTTTCCGGAGCTCGGCTAAGACTTTCGCGCGAGGGCCTGCATCTTCGCGATCGCTGCCCGCGCCGCGCGTGCGCTCGCGCTCTCCGCGGCGCGGTATGACGCCACCACGTCCTCGCCCAATGGCGTAAGCCGCGCGCCGCCGCCGAAAGCCCCGCCAGGCGCCGCGCGAACGACAGGCCGGCCGAACGTCGCGTTCAACTCCTGCACCAGGCCCCAAGCACGGCCATAGCTCATCTTGAGCGCGGCGCCCGCTTGCCGGATCGAGCCGTGCGCCGCGATCAGCTCCAGCAGGCGCACCTTTCCAGGCCCAACCGAGCCCTTGTCGTCGATATCGATGCGGAGCGTGATGCGTGCCACGGCCGCAACAGTGGCCCGGCGCCGCACGCGATTGCAAGGCATCCGGTTTGCCAGCGTCCCCGACCCCCGTTATCCTTGAGCAAAGATAACGACAAGGTGAGTGCCCGTGCTCCGCAGCCTCTTCGCATGCCTTTTCGCGCTTGCCTTGCACGCCGCAGCGGCCGCCGACCGCGAGGTCACGGTGTTCGCCGCCGCCTCGCTCACCGGCGCGCTCCAAGACGTGGGCGACGGCTTTACGGCCCAAGGCGGCCCGAAGATCAAGTTCTCGTTCGCTGCCTCCTCGCTGCTCGCGCGCCAGATCGAAGCGGGCGCGGAAGCCGACGTCTTCGCCTCCGCCGACAGCGAGTGGATGAACTACCTCGCCGACCGAAACTTGATCCAACCGGCCTCGCGCAAAGACATCCTCGCAAACCGATTGGTGCTGATCGCCGCCAAAGATGATTCCGTCAAGCTCAAGATCGCGCCGAACTTCCCGCTGGTCCAAGCGCTGGGTGACGGCAGGCTCGCCGTCGCGGATCCGGACAGCGTGCCCGCCGGCCGTTATGCGAAGAGCGCCCTTACCTCGCTGGGCGTCTGGGGCACCGTGGCTGAGCGTTTGGTGCGCGCCGAAAATGTCCGCGTCGCGCTGGCCTACGTCGCACGGGGCGAGGCGCCGCTCGGAATCGTCTACGAAACCGACGCGAAAGCCGAACCGAAGGTCAAAGTGGTCGACGTCTTCCCGCCCGACAGCCACCAGCCGATCGCCTATCCCTTCGCGCTGACGCAAACCGGCACAAGCGCCGAAGCGAGGGCGTTCCTCGATTATACGAAAAGCGCGAAGGCGGGGGACGTCTTCCGCAAATACGGCTTCAGCGCCTTACGCTAGCCCACCCATGGACGCTACCAACACCTTCTTGCTAACGCCCGCCGAGCAACAGGCGGTCTGGCTGAGCCTGACCGTCGCGTTGCGCTCGGTCGCGTTCAGCTTGCCGTTTGCAGTGGCGGCCGCGTGGTTTCTGTCGCGCGCGCGCTTTCCGGGCAAGACGTTGATCGACGGGCTCGTGCACCTGCCGCTGGTGCTGCCGCCGGTCGTGGTCGGCTATTTGCTGCTGCTGGGCTTCGGCACGCGTGGACCGATCGGGTACTGGCTGCTCGACACGTTCGGCATCCGCCTCGCCTTCACCAGCGAAGGCGCCTCGCTCGCAACCGCGGTGATGGCATTCCCGCTCATGGTGCGCGCGATGCGCCTCGCGCTTGACGCCGTCGACCGGGGGCTGGAAGACGCGGCTCGCACGCTGGGCGCGGGCGCATTCGACCGCTTCCGCACGATCACGCTGCCGCTGATGCTGCCCGGCATCCTGTCCGGCGGCATCGTCGCGTTCGCGGCCAGCCTCGGCGAATTCGGCGCCGTCATCACGTTCGCATCCAACATTCCCGGCGAAACGCAAACGCTGCCGCTTGCCATCTATCAAGCGATCCAAACCCCCGATGGCGACGCCATGGCGGCCCGCCTCGCACTCCTCTCGATCATCCTCGCACTCGGCGGCTTGATCTTGTCCGAGTACTTCGCCCGCCGCATCAAGGCGATGACGGGGGCCACGTGATCGACGTCGCGATCACCAAGCGCCAAGGCACCTTCACGCTCGACGTCGCGTTCGAAGCGGGAAGCGGCGTCACCGCCCTCTTCGGCCGCTCGGGCGCAGGCAAGAGCACGATCGTCAAAGCGATCGCAGGTTTGGTGAAACCGGACAGCGGGCGAATCCGCGTCGGCGATACGATCCTATTCGACGCCGCCGCGCGTATCGATGTCCCGGCTGAACGACGCGACGCCGGCGTCGTCTTCCAGGACGGACGCCTGTTCCCGCACCTCACCGTCCGCGACAACCTCCTCTACGGCTTCACCCGCGCGCGCGGCGACAAGCCGATCGACCTCGCGACGGTTACGGGCGTGCTCGGCCTCGAACCGCTGCTCGCACGCCGCCCCGCCACGCTCTCCGGCGGCGAGCGCCAACGCGTGGCCGTCGGTCGTGCGCTGCTCGCCCAGCCGCGCGTACTCTTGATGGACGAACCGCTGGCCTCCCTCGACGCCGCGCGCAAGGACGAGGTGCTGCCCTATCTCGAAGCGCTGAACGCTCGCTTCGGCATCCCCGTCATCTGCGTCACGCACGACGCCGGCGAAGTCCTGCGTCTGGCGAGCGACGTGGTGCTACTGGCGAACGGCACCGTTGCTGCAACGGGCACGCTGAATGCCGTCACCAGCCGTCTCGACCTTCCCCCGGAGGCCGAAGCGCTAGGCCTCGGCGCCGTGCTCGAAGGCCGCATCGACGGTCACGACGCGACGAGAGGCCTCACGCATGTCGCAACACCCGTCGGCGTTTTCAAAGTCCCGCTGCTCGCCCACGAACCGGGCACGCGCGTGGCGCTGCGCATAGCAGCGCGCGACGTCGCGATCGCCCAAACGCGGCCCGAAGGAATCTCCGTCCAAAACATGTTCGACGCGACGGTCGGCGAAACCCGCCACCCCACCCCGCACATCGCGCGCATGGCGCTCGACATCGGCGAAGGCCGCCTCCTCGCCGAACTTACGACGGAAGCAACCCAGCGTCTGAAGCTCACGCCGGGCACGAGGGTCGTCGCCTTGATCAAGTCGGTAGCGTTGGCGCGCTAACGACTCATCCGATGAGATCGTCGCCACGCCCGCCGGTGTTGATGCCGAGCGACTTCAGCTTGCGGTGCAATGCCGATCGCTCCATGCCGATGAAGGCGGCCGTGCGCGAGATGTTGCCGCCGAAGCGGTTGATCTGCGCCAGTAGATATTCCTTCTCGAACATCTCCCGCGCGTCGCGCAGCGGCAACGCGATGATGCGCTCGCTGCCGGCACCCTGACTAACCGCGGGTGTGGAGTTGCCGACGTCTGCCGGCAGCAGCTCGGCCGTGATCACGCCCTCCGGCGCATCGGCGGCCAGGATCATCAACCGCTCAACGTTGTTGCGAAGCTGGCGGATGTTGCCCGGCCAATTGTGCGCCTGAAGCGCCGCCATCGCGTCGTCGCCGACCTTCTTCGGCTGCAAACCCGTCGCGCCCGCTATCCGGTTCATGAAATGGTCGATCAGGGCCGGGATGTCCTCGCGCCGCTCGATCAGCGGCGGCACGCGGATGCCAACCACGTTCAAGCGGTGGTACAAGTCCTCGCGCAGACGGCCGTCTTGGATCTCTGTGCGCGCATCGGCAGAACACGACGAAATCACGCGCACGTCCACCTGCACGCGCTGGCTGCCGCCCACGCGCGAAAAATTCTGCTCGACGAGCACGCGCAGGATTTTGCCCTGCGTCTCGATCGGCATGTCCGGCACTTCGTCGAGGAATAGCGTGCCGCCGTGCGCCTGTTCGAACAGGCCTACTTTGCGCGACTCGCCCGACCCTTCGACGCCGAAAAGCTCGATCTCCATCCGCTCGGGCGCGATCGTGGCGCAGTTGATGGTGATGAACGGACTCCTCTGCCGGCGCGACTTCGCATGCAGCAAGCGCGCCACGACCTCTTTGCCCGATCCCGGACCGCCGGTGATCATCACGCGGCTGTTTGTCGGTGCGATCCGCTCGATCAGCTGGCGCAGCTGTCCGATCGCGTGGCTCTGCCCCACGAGATCGAAGTCGTCCCACAAACGCTCTTTCAGGGATTCGTTTTCCCGTCGAAGGCGTTGCGCCTCCAGGGCGCGTTCGACCGTCAGCAAGATGCGGTCCGCTTTGAAGGGCTTTTCGACGAAGTCGTAAGCGCCCTTCTTGATGGCAGTGACGGCAGTCTCGATGTTGCCGTGGCCGCTGATCACCAGAACCGGCAAATCGGGATGCTCTTTCTTGATCTCGTCGAGCACCTGAAGCCCGTCGAGCCGACTGCCCTGCAGCCAGATGTCGAGGATGATCAGCGCAGGTCTGCGCGAGCGCGTTTCGCGCAAGGCTCCGTCGCTGTCGCCCGCGAGTCGGGTGCTATAGCCTTCGTCCGACAAGATTCCGGCGACAAGCTCGCGAATGTCCGCTTCGTCGTCGACGATTAGAATGTCCAGCGCCTGGAGGGCGGCGTTCTTGCTCATTGTCATTCACCTGCAAGTTTGACCGGGGCAGCAAGCCGCCGCGGGAAGGTAAGC
>CXWL01013411.1_pt1 | contig 15477 bp, 10 predicted proteins | sample 590931 | NCBI WGS metagenome assembly CXWL01 (sample SAMEA3498368, study PRJEB10139) | groundwater metagenome | biome: water well; material: biofilm material | place: Germany | collected 2015-04-27 | reverse complement strand
TCCTCGGCGATGTCGCGCAGGCGGGCCTCGGTGTAGCGGTAGGCGGCCGGCGGATCACCGTCCACGGAGCCGAAATTGCCCTGCGGGTCGATGAGCTGGTAGCGCATGACCCAGTTCTGGGCGAGGCGGACGAGCGTGTCGTAAACGGAGGAGTCGCCGTGCGGGTGGTAATTCTTGAGCACCTCACCGACGACGCCGGCGCACTTGTCGAAGGCGCGGTTGTGGACCAGGCCCTCGCGCAGCATCGCGTAGAGGATGCGGCGCTGGACGGGCTTCAGGCCGTCGCGGGCATCGGGCAGGGCGCGCGAGATGATGACCGACATCGAGTAATCGATGTAGGCCGTCTGCATGATGTCGGTGATGTTGGCCGAGGAGAGTTTTTCGTTCTGAGTATACATTCTGAATCTTTCTCGTTCTCTTGCTCTTTCTCGCTCTCAGCAGTTCCCGATCAAGAGAACGATTAAGAGAACGAGAATGATTGGTTACACGTCCAGATACTGGACGTTGAGGGCGTTGTCCTCGATGAACTGGCGGCGGGGCGGGACCTCGTCGCCCATGAGCAGGGTGAAGAGGGCGTCGGCCTTGGCGGCGTCGTTGATGCTGACCTTCAGCAGGCGGCGCTTGTCGGGGTCCATCGTGGTCTCGTAAAGCTGCTTCGGGTTCATTTCGCCGAGGCCCTTGTAGCGCTGGATGGAGAGGCCCTTGCGGCCGTTGGCGCGGATCTGGGCGACGATGTCGAGCGGGGAGAACAGGTCGGTCCGGACCTCGGTCTTGGTGCCGGCGTTCTCGGTGAAGGTGTAGCGGGCCTGCTCGGTCGGCGCGAACCGCGTGGTGTCGAGGCCGGCCTTGGCAAGGGCCTTGAGGAGCTTGGTCATTTCGGTGGACTCGAAGATCTCATGGATGGTGACGCGGCGGGTGACCGGCTGTGGCGGCGTGGTGGTGCCGCCGGGGGCGGCGCTGTTGAGCTCGGCGTCGAGGCCGGCCTGCTTGAGGAAGGCCGCGCGGGCCTTGTCGTCGGCCAGGAACTCGTGCGACTCCTTGTTGCCCTCGCGGACGCGGGCGATGTAGCGCGGCAGTTCGTGGGTGCCCTTTTCCTGCTGGTCGAGGTATTCGGCGAGGCCGGCGCCGTGACGGGTGATGCCGTGACCGAGCTTTTCCAAGGCGCCGAGCATCTCGATGATCTGGTCGATGGCGGATGAAGTGAACACATGCTGGTCGCCGGCGCGGGCGAGCACGATGTCCTCGGAGCCGAGTTCGAGGAGGATGCGGTTGAGCTGCTCGTCGTTGTCGACGTATTGCTCGCGCTTCTTGCGCTTGATCTTGTAGAGCGGCGGCTGGGCGATGTAGACGTAGCCGCGCTCGATGATGCCCTTCATCTGCCGGTAAAGGAAGGTGAGGAGGAGGGTGCGGATGTGGGAGCCGTCGACGTCGGCGTCGGTCATGATGATGACGCGGTGATAGCGGGCCTTGTCGGCGTTGAAGGCGGATTCGTCCTCGCCGGTGCCGATGCCGGTGCCGATGGCGGTGATGAGGGTGCGGATTTCCTCGTTGTTGAGGACCTTGTCGAGCTGGGCCTTCTCGGAGTTGATGAGCTTGCCGCGGAGCGGGAGGATGGCCTGGTAGCGGCGGTCGCGGCCCTGCTTGGCGGAGCCGCCGGCGGAGTCGCCCTCGACGATATAGAGTTCGCAGATGGCCGGATCCTTCTCGGAGCAGTCGGCCAGCTTGCCGGGCAGCCCACCGCCATGCAGGGCGCCTTTGCGGATGGTCTCGCGGGCCTTGCGGGCGGCCTCGCGGGCGCGGGCGGCGGTCATGGATTTTTCCACGATGCGCTTGGCGATGCCGGTGTTGCTCTCGAAATGGAACATCAGGCCCTCATAGGCGATGGAGCCGACGATGCTCTCGACCTCGGGGGAGAGCAGCTTGACCTTGGTCTGCGACTCGAACTTCGGGTCGCTGTGCTTGATGGAGATGACCGCGGCGAGGCCCTCGCGCACGTCGTCGCCGGTGATCTGGGGATCCTTTTCCTTGAGGAGGTTGTTGGCCTTGGAAAACTGGTTGATGGCGCGGGTGAGGGCGCTGCGGAAACCGGAGAGGTGCGTGCCGCCGTCGGGGTTGTGGATCGTGTTGGTGTAGCAGAGGACGAGGTCGTTGTAGGAGTCGTTGTATTGGAGGACGACCTCGGCATGGATCTCGACGGGTTTGTCGTCGAGAGTGGTCGAGAGCTCCTTGGCGATGCGGATCGGCACGGGGTGGAGGGCGGCCTTGCCGGTGTTGATCTGTTTCACGAACTCGACGACGCCGTTCTTGTAGAGGAAGACCTCGACTTTCGGGGTGGCCGGGCGCTCGTCGGTGAAGGTGATCTCGAGGCCGGAGTTGAGAAACGCCAGTTCGCGCAGGCGCTGGCCGATGCGGTCGGCCTGGTAGACGGTGGTGTCACGGAAAATCTCGGCGTCGGGCTTGAAGGTGATGAGCGTGCCGGTGCCCTTGGCCTTGCCGATGACCTCGAGTTTTTTCACGGTCTTGCCGCGCTCGAACTTCATGTGGTGCACCTGGCCGCCGCGCGAGACCTCGACCTCGAACCACTCGGAGACGGCGTTGACGCACTTTGCGCCGACGCCGTGGGTGCCGCCGGAAAATTTGTAGCCGCCCTGGCCGTATTTGCCGCCGGAGTGGAGGGTGGTGAGCACGAGCTCGACGCCGGGCAGGCCGCTGTCCTTGTTGAGATCCACCGGGATGCCGCGGCCGTTGTCGCGGATGCTGATCGAACCGTCGACGTGGATGGCGACCTCGATCTTGGAGCAATGGCCGGCGAGATGCTCGTCGACAGAGTTGTCCAGAACCTCGGAAACGCAGTGGTGCAACGCGCGCTCGTCGGTGCCGCCGATATACATGCCGGGCTTCTTGCGGACGGCCTCAAGCCCCTTGAGCTGACCCAGTTTATTGGCGTCGTAGTCGGCGGCGGCGGCGTTGGATTTGGCGAGAGTGGAGGCTTCTTCGGAGGCGGACATTTAGGTCGGAAATGGGTTGAAAAAATGTCTTGGAAAACGCGTGAGCCGACAAGGGTTTTCTCGCGATTTTCCGAGTTATTTTTGGCCTTAAATAGGCATGTTTAACCCGTTCTTGTTCAAAGGTTAAAAATAAACCAGTTTCGGACATAAAAGCAGGCGACAGCCAAGGCAATTTTCCGTCAGGATTATTTGCGAAAATCGGGCGGAAAAACCCGCGGCCCACGCCGTGAAAGTTTCGTTTGACCGAGCTAACCCGCGCCGCAATGTCGCCGGCATGGCTGCTCTCGATTTGTCCAAGCTGCTGGCGCTCCAGGAATCCGATACGAAGCGACTGGCACTGGAGCAGCAACTGCTGGCCGCGCCCCGGGAAATCGCGGCGGTCGAGGCCCGGATCGCGGCGGAAAAATCGGCCATCGAAGCCGCCAAAGCCGAGTGGCACGCCCTGGAATCAAAGAAGAAGCTGCTTGAGGTGGAGATCAAGAGCGCGGAGGACAAGGCCGCCAAATACCGGACGCAACAGCTCGAGGTGCGCAAGAACGACGAATACAAGGCGCTCACGCATGAGATCGAGACCACCGAGGGCGTCATCGGCGTCTTCGAGGAGGAAGAGCTGAAGGTGATGTATGCGATCGACGAGGCGAAGAAACGTTTCGCCGCCGCCGAGGCCGTGTTGAAACAGAACATATCCGGCCATGAGGGGAAAATCCGCACCCTCCGTGAGCGCACCACGCAGTTGCAGGCCGGGTTGATGGAGGCCCAGGCGGCGGTGGCGGCGGCCCGCCCGGCGGTGCCGGCCCCGCAATTAAAGATTTACGACCGGGTGGCGCTCAAGCCCGGGCATCCCGTGTGCGTGACGGTAAACGGCGGGCGCTGCGGCGGTTGCCACCTGAAGGTGCCGACGCACATCGAGGTGATGGCCCGGACCGGCTCTGAAATTGCCACTTGCGACCAGTGCGGACGGGTGGTCTATTGGGCGTCCTAGTTTCGGAGCCAGATCTTCGCTCCGCGTTCTTTGAACCAGGAGAGGAAAGTCCGGACACCACAGGGCAGGATTCCCCGCGAAAGAGGGGGCGGGGCGCTTCAAGGCGCCTTGACGGAAAGTGTCACAGAAAACAAACCGCCCGGTTCGACTCGCCGCAAGGCGGCTCGCTCAGGGTCAGGGTGAAAAGGTGGGGTAAGAGCCCACCGCGCCGAAGGCAACGACGGCGGCACGAAAAACCCAATCCGGTGCAAGACTAAATAGGGGACTCGGCGGCCCGCCGGACAGTCCCGGGTTAGTCGCATTCCGCGGCGTCGGCGCAAGCCGGCAGCCCGGAGAGGCGGCGCCTTCGGGTGCACCTAGAGAAATGAAGATCACGGCGCCGTTCGCGGCGCCCGACAGAATCCGGCTTACCGGCTGCGGAACTAGACCATACGCGGGGCGCGCTGCGACGAGCGGCGCGCCCCGCTCCATTTTTACAGGCGGCGTCGCCGTGGGCGGACGGGAGGAAAGCGCTTGACTCACCGGGGGGATTTTGGGTCTTTCGCCCTTCCCAATTTTCCAACCACCATGGCCAATACCAAGTCCGCTATCAAAGCCGCCCGCAAGTCGCTCCGCAACGCCGCGCGCAACCAGGCGATCAAGACCCGCCTGAAGTCCCTCAGCAAGGCCGTGGCCAAGGCCGCCGCCGGCACCGATGCCGAGGCCGCCCGCGCCGCGGCCATCGCTTTCAGCTCCGCGCTCGACAAGGCGGTCAAGAGCCACGTCATCCACCGCAACTCCGCGTCAAACCACAAGGCGCAGTGGGCGAAGCTGATCTTCGCGAGGAAGTAACCATCCGCCACGAAACCCTTTGCCCCGCGCGCCTCACCGCCGCGGGGCTTTTTCTTGGCGGGGACCGGTTGCTGAAACAAGTTGAGCCGCGCCCGGAACTCCGCGTTCATCAGGCTTGCGTGGCATGACTATCCGCTTGCATCTCCTGCCTTGGGACCGGCCGTTGCTGCCGCAGGCGGTGGACTTGCTCGCGGCCGGCTGGAGCGGTGAGGGGCCGCTGAATCTGGGGGATTGGCTTGTGGTCGTGCCCACCCGGCAATCCGGCCGGCGACTGCGCGAGGCGCTCGCCGCCCATGCCGCCGCGCGCGGTCAGGCGGTTTTCCCGCCGCGCGTGGTGCCGCCGGAAACGTTTGCGACCCTCGGTGCGCCCACCGCGGGCGTCGCCTCCCGGCTGGCCAGCCAGTTGGCGTGGATCACGGTCTTGCGCGCCGTGCCGCTCGGCGAATTTCGCGCGGTGTTTCCGGTTGACCCGCCGGCGCGCGATTTCACCTGGGCCCGGCGGCTGGCCGGCCAGTTCCTGCACTTGCAGTCCACGCTGGCCGAGGCGGGGCTGCGCATGGCGGGCGTCGCGGCCCGGGCCGGCACCGATTTCCCCGAGGTTGCGCGCTGGGTGCAGCTCGCCCAGCTCGAGCAAAGCTACGATGCGGAATTGGCGGCACGGCATCTGCGCGATGTCCAGGCCGCCAAGCTCGACTGTGCGGCGTCGCCTTCGCTGCCGCCGGGCATCAAAAAGATCATCGTGCTCGCCACGCCCGATCCCTTGCCCCTGGCGATCGGGATGCTCGCCCGTCTCGCGGAACGCATGCCGGTCGAGATCGCCGTGTGCGGTCCGGCCGCCGAGCCGCTGGACATGCTTTTCGATGAATGGGGCCGGCCGCGGGCCGAGGTCTGGGCCGAACGAATGCCGGCGTGGCAGGATTTCGAGCAGCGCGTGCGGCTCTGCCCGGATCCGGCGGCCCAAGCCGGTCAGATTGTGACGCTCGCGCAAGGCTACGCCGCTCCCGAGGGGCTGCTGGCGGTCGGGGTGGCCGATCCTGAGGTCCTCGCGCCGCTTGAAAACGGGCTCGCTCGCGCCGGCGTGCCGGCATTCAACCCTGCGGGCTGGCCGCGAAAACGCGACGCATTGCACGCGCTGCTGGCCTTGCTGGCGGACTTCGCCGCGGCCGCCGATTTTGTCCCGGCTGCGGCCCTGCTGCGGTGTCCCGCGGTGCTCGACTGGCTGGGCGGTCGCGTCGGGGCAGGATTTTNNCGGGATTTCCCGCCGTGGCCGGAGCGCTGGCGGCGTTGGCCGAATTGCGCGCTGCGCTTGTCCGGGGGGCATTTCCCGCCAACACGCTGGGCGTGCTCCGGACGCTCTTCGCGGCGCCGCGGATGGATGCGGATGCGTCGCTGGTGGAATCGGCCGAGGCCTGGCGCGAGGTGCTGCAGGAGACTGGCCGGGCGCTGGCGGACTTTCCGGGACTGACGCTGACCGAGAGTTGGGAGCTGGCGCTCGCGCAGTTCGCGGAAAGCGTGCGGTTCGAAGAGAAACCGGCGGGCGCGCTGGAGCTGAACGGCTGGCTTGAGCTGCTGTGGGAGGATGCGCCGCACCTCGTCGTGGCCGGCCTGAATGAGGGCCGCGTGCCCGACGCGGTGGTCGGCGACGCGTTTCTGCCCGAGGCTTTGCGTGGCCGGCTCGGGCTCAAGTCCAACGCCATCCGTTTCGGCCGCGATGCCTATCTGCTCGCGGCCCTGATGGCGATGCGTGCGACGACCGGCCGGCTCGACCTGCTGGTGGGCAAGGTGTCCGCCGCCGGCGAGCCGCTGCGTCCGTCCCGGTTGTTGTTGCGCTGTGCGGACACGGACCTGCCCCGGCGGGTCGGGTTTCTGTTCCGCAGCATCGAAACGACGCAGGCCAGTCTGCCGTGGACGCGCGCATGGTCACTGCGACCGCGCCTCGCGCCGCCGCCGGCCAGGATTTCCGTCACGGCCTTGCGCGACCACCTCGTGTGCCCGTTTCGCTTTTACCTGAAGCATGTGCTGCGCATGGAGCCGGTGGCGCTGGCGAAGGCGGAGCTCGACGCGCGGGATTTCGGCACGCTGCTCCATGCGGCGCTGCAGACGCTGGGCGAGGACGAGAAACTGCGGAGCTGTGCGGACGAGGCCGTGCTGCGCGACGCCCTGCTGGGGGAGTTCGAACGCCACGTCCGCGTGCGCTACGGCACGGTGTTGACCCTGCCGCTCGTCGTGCAGTTCGAGTCGGCGCGACAGCGGCTGCGAGCGGCCGCGTCGTGGCAGGCCCGCGAGTGCGCGGCCGGGTGGCGGATCGAGCGGGTGGAGTGGAGCTTTGCCCTGCCGCTCGGCGGACTGACGGTGCGCGGAAAGCTCGACCGGCTCGACCGGCACACTGATGGCCGCGTGCGGCTGCTGGACTACAAGACTTCGGATTCGCCGGTGACACCCGCGGCGGCGCATCTCGGGCCGGTCGGGGCGGATGACACGGCGCCGGCCTGGGCGCGCGTCATGGTCGGGGGCAAGGAGCGCGCGTGGCGGGATCTGCAACTGCCGCTATATCGACACGCCGTGGCGGCGGAATTCGGGGCGGGAGTGATGTGCGGCTATTTCAACCTGCCGAAGGCGGCGGGCGGAGCGGGCGTGAGCCTGTGGGAGGATTACACGCCGGAATTGCAGGCGGCGGCCGAGGATTGCGCCCAGCGGGTCGCGGCGGCGGTGGCCGGGGGAAAATTCTGGCCGCCGGCGGAACCGGGTCCGCATGAAGACGAGGATTGGGCCGGGTTGCTGCATCACGGGGCGGCGGCGAGTGTGGCGGCGGATTGGGCCCGAGGAGGTGCGAGGTGAAGACGCCCGGCCATGTGATGATTCTCGCCTCGGCCGGCTCGGGCAAGACCTACGCGCTCACGAACCGCTTTGTGCGGTTGCTGGCCGGTGGGGCGGCACCCGAGCGGATCGTGGCGCTGACCTTCACGCGCAAGGCGGCGGGCGAATTTTTTGACGAAATCCTCCACAAGCTGGCCCAGGCGGCGGCCGACCCGGGCGCGGCGGAAAAACTGGCGGCGGAGATCGGCGCACCCGGGCTGCGGGCGGCGGATTTTCTGCGGCTGCTGCGGGCGGTGATCGAGGCGATGCCGCGGCTCAGCCTGGGCACGCTCGACGCGTTTTTTGCGCGGATCGTGCGGAATTTCCCGTTGGAACTGGGGCTGGGCGGTGAATTCACCCTGCTGGAGGAACCGGCGGCGCGCCAGGAACGACGGCGGGTGCTGGCGCGGCTGTTCACGGCCGGCGGCGAGCCCGACGCCGCGCAAAGGGATTTCATCGAGGCGTTCAAGCGCGCGACGTTTGGCGCGGAGGAGAAACAGCTGGCGCGCCGGCTCGACGCGTTTCTCGACGAACATGGCGAAGCCTACCTCGACGCCCCGCGCGCCGAACTGTGGGGCAATCCCGGACGCATCTGGCCTCGCGGCCCGGAGTGGCCCGAGGAACGGATCGATCGGGACGCGGCCACGAAAGCGCTCCACCGGGCACTGCCGTGGGACGCGCTGAACGACCCGCAGCGGGCGCGGCTCGAAGATTTTTTTGCCGACCTGCCCGCGTGGCAACCCGGCGCGCCGTTGCCAAAGGCCGTGGACTATCTGGTCAAAAACGCGCTCGCCGTCTGGGACGGGTTGCGCGCGGGCCGGGCCGAGATCATGCTGGATCGAAAGAAGGTGCCACTCGCACCGGAGGCGGGCGCGGCTTTGGCGGCGGTGGTGCGGATGATCGTGGGCGCCGAGCTGGGCCGGCGCCTGGAGATGACCCGCGGTCTCTTCGCGGTGTTGCGGAGCTACGAATCAGTCTATCACGACGCGGTGCGCCGCGGCGGCCGGCTGACCTTTGCCGATGTGCAGCGGCTGCTGTTGCCGGCGGCGGGTGCCCCGGTGCTGGGCGGCGGCAACGACGCGGGCGAGCGACGGCTGCTCATTGACTGGCGGCTCGACGCGCAGTTCGACCACTGGTTGCTCGACGAATTCCAAGACACGAGTTACGCGCAGTGGAGCATTTTGCGGAACCTGCTGGATGAAGCGGTGCAGGACGGAGAGGGGCGCCGCAGCCTGTTCTATGTCGGCGATGTGAAGCAGGCGATCTTCGCGTGGCGCGAAGGCGATCCGCGGCTGTTCCGGGAGATTTTCAACCACTACAACGGGGCGCTCGCCGAGGAGCACCTGACGAATTCCTACCGCTCGGGGCCGGCGGTGATTGCGATGATCAACCGGGTGTTTGGCGACCCGGCGGCGGTGCGGGCGCTCGTGCCACCGGAGGCGGCGGCGCGATGGACGCAGGAATGGAGGCCGCACACGACGGCGAAGCCGGAGCTCGGGGGTTACGCGGAATTGCGTCACGCCGACGGGGAGGCGGGGCGGTTTGCCGAGACCTTGCGGATTTTGCAGGAGGTCGAGCCGGGGCGCCGCGGGCTGAGCGTGGCGGTGATCGTGCAGAAGAACGACACCGGGGTGCGACTGGCTGACCACCTGCGGCGCGAGGGCAAACTGCGGGCGGTGGCCGAGAGCGACCAACATGTGGCGACGGACAATCCGCTGACCTGCGCCGTGCTCGCGCTGCTGCGGGTGGCGGCGCATCCGGGCGACACCCTGGCCCGCGAACATCTGGCCATGACGCCGCTGGCCGCGGGGTTGGGTGAGGCGGATGCGCTGACCGGAGGTCTGCTGCGCGAGTTGCATGCCGTTGGTTTTGCGGCGGTGATCGAGCGGTGGCTGCGCACGGCGGAGCCGCATTTGGCGGCAGAGGATCGGTTCAGCCGGTTGCGCGGGCAGCAACTGGTGGCAGCAGCGCGGGAATTTGACGAGGGCGGGCGGCGGGACGTGGCGGAGTTTCTGGCCTGGGCGGAGGGCTGCACCGTGCGCGAAACCGACACCGCGGGCGTGGTGCGGGTCCTGACGGTGCACAAGGCAAAGGGGTTGGGCTTCGATCTGGTCATCCTGCCGGAGCTGGAAGGCCAGACGCTGGCGCAGCGGCGGGACGGACTGGCCGTGCAAAAGGCGGCGGACCGCTCGGTGGAATGGGTGCTCGATCTGCCGGGCAAGATTTTCCAGGCACACGACGCGGTGCTGAGCACCCATGTGGCGGCCAAGGAAGCGGACGCGGCCTACGAGGCGCTGTGCAAATTTTATGTGGCGATGACGCGGGCCAAGCGCGCGATGTATCTGATCACCAAGCGGGCGGGTGAGTCGACATCGCGGAACTTCCCGAAACTGCTGGAGCAGACGCTGGGCGAAACGTGGGCGGCGGGCGATCCGGCTTGGTTTTCCGGACTGACAGCGGAGGTCAAAAGCGAGCCGCAAGCAGTGGGGCTGGGGCGGCTCGAGGAACCGGAAGCGCACCGAGTGCGCCGGCTGGTCTCGCGCCGGCCATCGGACGCCAAGGCAGGGGCGCAAGGTATGGCGCTATTCGGGCCGGCCGGGGCCGCGGCCGCGGATTTTGGCACCAAGGTTCATGCACTGTTCGAGACAGTCGAGTGGTGGGAGGTGGGGAAATCGGCGGCTTGGGTGGCGACGCGCAGAAACGAGGGGGCGGAGGAGACTGCGCTGGCGGAAGTGCTGAACTGCATGAACAACACCGGTCTGGCCACGGTGTTCGCGCATCCGGGTGGGTTGGCGGAGGTTTGGCGCGAGCGCGCGTTCGAGGTGGTCTTGGATGGAGTGTGGCTGACCGGCGTGTTTGACCGGGTGGTGGTTCAGAAGGACGCAGCAGGCCGCAGTGTCAGGGCTTGGGTCATTGATTTCAAAACCGACCGGGCGAGGGAAGGGGAGGATGCGGTGCGTCGGGTGCGAGAGAAACATGCAGGTCAGCTTGGTATCTACCGCCGGGTGGCCGCGGTCCTGACCGGGTTGCCCTTGGCAGCGGTCAGGGCCAGCTTGATCCTGACTGACCAGGGTCTGGTCGTGGATGTGCCGCTGGCTGACTAAATTCAGCTTTACAGGAAGGAGGGCAGACCGCACGTTCTGCCGCCAATCCTAATAAATCTATGGGCAATCTGAAAAAGAAACGACGTCTGAAGATGTCGAAGCATAAACGCCGGAAGCGCCTCAAGGCGAACCGTCACAAGAAACGCACTTGGCAGAAATAGCAGGCCTAAGGCTCGTAAAAGGCCGATTTTTCACAAACCCGCCAGACTTCGGCGGGTTTTTCCCTTTTTTGTTGGCTATCCTAATAGCAGTAAAACGTTAGGGAATCTCCCCAGTCTGATCAAATGATTGTGGTTTTCGTCTTGTCAGATGGGTAAGTGCCCCGTATCCAGCATGTCCTGCAAATGAGTTTCACTCAGCCGAACCTGGCGCATAACCTAACCCGCCCCGGCTGATTTTAACCGTAAGCACATACACCACCCAGTCCCTGCACCCTGATGTTTCTCGCGAAAAAATCGAAGGGCTTTTGTGTTGAGATCGGCGAATATACGACGCTGATAGCCCGGCTTTCCCAGCCGGACGCACCCTATGCGGTAGAGGAGCTCAATGAATTCAATTCGACTGACAGCGGGGCACTAGCCGCATGGGTCAAAGGCACCGAGGGCAAAGGGTCGAGTGGTTATGCCCATGCGACTTGCGGAATTTATCCGGCCAAGCGGCTCGTGCGGCGGCACACCTTGGATCCCAGGAAGGTCAAGGAGCCCGCATATTTTAACGAGATCTGCACCCAGCAGTTCCGGATTGAGTCGGAAAAATACACGGTCAAGGTGCTGAATCCCGACGATGGGAGTGACTACGACATGGTCAAGGCGACGCAGAAAGAGGCGTTGTTTTGCGGCCTGCTCTCCGAAGAAATCATCACCATCCAGGACAAGCTGCTGGAACAAGGAGTCTATCCGGAGCGCCTGGAACTGGGCACCGTGGCGCTGATGGGCGGCCTGGTGAATTATCTTAAGTTCAAGCAAAGCAAATCCCCCGTCTTGCTGCTGGAGATGGGTGACGAGTCGACCCAAAGCTTCATCATCAGCGCCGAGGGGGTGGATATTTCCCGTCCCATCCCCAGTGGCATAGCCGCGATGATTCCGGTGGTGCAAAAAGAGCTTGGCCTGAAGGACGAGGAGTCGGCCAAGAAGCTGTTTTATTCGAACACCTTTGATTTCACCAGCATGGGGGGGGCGCTCGTAAAGAAACTGTTGAAGGAGCTGCAATCCTCCATCGGTTTTTATGAGGTGCAGACCGGCCAGTCCATTGGCAGCGTGTTTTGCTCCCAGCTGCCCGCCAGTCTCGGCTGGCTCGGGGCCACCATGGCCGGGGCGCTCGGTGTGCCGACGATGAAAATGGACATGGTGCCGTGGCTCGAATCACTCAACATCACGCTGGCCAACGGAGTGACCCTGAGCCAACCCGAGGAACGCTGGGCCGGTCTCTTCTCCCTGATCGCTACTTACCAAAATGCTGTCCCTGACGAAAAAAAGTGACGCAGAGCCGGTAGCGGCGCCGCTCTGGCACACTAACTTCCGCAACTTTGACCGGTTGCCGGACACGAAGGTCGTGCGCACGGCCTTCTTCGTCAATACCGCGGCCGGCGCGGTCGCGATCGCCTTGCTGCTCTGGTTGGGCTATCGGGAATATCGCCTCTACAACCTCAGCGAACAAATCGCCGGAGCCCAGAGCGAGATCGACGGCAATGCCAAGAAAAACGCCGAGGCGCTCCGCCTGTCCCAGATTTTCACCGACGAGGATAAGAAACTGACTGAAGCGGAGACTTTTCTGAAAGTGCCGATTTCGGTGTCGGAATATGTGATGTTAATCGGCCAGACCTTGCCCAAGGAGATATCCATAGACTTTGCCGATCTGCGCATACCGGCCGACGCCAAGAACCAACTGTTTGTTCTGCGTGGCGTGGTCGCCGGCACCCGCGAGTTGGCCGCAGGCGCTGCGTCCAGCTATGTTGATCAGTTGCGAGCCCACCCGCGGCTCGGGGTAATTTTTGACCCCATCACCCTGGACAAGCTCACGCCCGATGCGGCCACGGGGTTCATGTCCATCGAGATCTCCTTGAAGGTCAAAACCGAGGGGAAGAAACCATGACCTTTGCCGACATCATCGCGCGCATCAAAAAGCAACCCATCGGTTTTGTCTGCGGGGTGATCTGCCTGCTGTGCGCCGGCTGGCTCTATTACCGAAGCGACGAAATCGACCAACGTCAGGCGCAACTCAAGACCACATCGGAAAAAGCTGCGGTGATCAAATCGAACGTGGGCTTTGCCAAAAACCTGCCCGAGCAGGTCGACGAATTGCAGGTTTCCACCAAGGAGCTGGAGGGACGACTGGTCCGGGCGGGCCAGCTGGCGGTTAATCTCCAGTATTTCTACAAGCTCGAGGCGGAAAACGAAGTCAAGTTGCTCGACGTGCGGCAAAATTCCCTGCCGAGAAACACCAAGAGCCTCTATGCAGGCATACCCTATAATGTGAATGTGCAGGGCCCCTACAAACAGGTCATGGCCTTTCTGCAGCGCTTGGAGGGGGGGCGGCACTTTTGTCGCATCAACGCCGCCACCTTCACCAAGAGCGGCGGGACGAGCGATGGGCCGCAGTCCTCAGCCAACCCAATGACGCTGGCGCTCAGCCTTGAACTTCTTGGACAGCCATGAACATTAACTCCACCCGGGTCATCTGCGCGTTTCTTCTCCTGCATGGCACGGTGGCCATGGCGGCGGAAGCCATGGTGCTTAATCCGGTCAAGCGCCAGGCGGCGTTGGAACGCGGCAAGGCGCTGGTGGCCACCCCGGAGATCATCCCGGTTACGGTCGACCCGTTCCACCCACCGGCGTTTGCCGAAACCTTGGCGGCCATGGGTCGCGCGACCGGCACCACCCCGATTGCCGGCAGTGGCGGAGAAACCACCCCCCAAACCCCGACGGGTCCGCGCACGGAGCGCGACCTGTTACAGGCCATCGCCAAAGACTTGAAGCCCAGCGGTTTCATTGTTTTGGGTGGCACCCCATCGATTTCTTTCGGTCAAAAGCGGGTCAAAGCCGGCGGCGTTTTGACTATAACCTTTGAAGGCAACCAATACACCCTAGAAGTAACCCGCATCGATCGCACCAACTTTACCCTTCGCCTGAACCGCGAGGAATTTACCCGGACCATCAAATAAGGAACGAACTATGAGCACACGCACCCTCCTCACCGCGCTCTTCGCCACGGCACTGACCATGCCCGCCCTCGCCCAATCGACCGAAAACCCTGAGGCCGCGCAGGCCGCCGCCCCGGCCGCCCCCGCCGCCACCGTGCAGGGCGCCGAGCCCGTCGGTGCTCCCGTGAGCCGCGACAAGGACACCCTGTCGGTGGACTTCCCCGACGAGGACATCAAGACCATCCTCCGCAACGTCGCCGACCTCTTCGAGCTCAACCTCGTGGTGCCGGACACGCTGACCGGCAAGACCTCCATCAAGCTCCGCGACGTCACCTGGCGCCAGATCTTCCAGGTCGTGCTCGCGCCGGTGGGCTACACCTACATCGAGGACGGCAGCATCATCAAGATCGTCAGCAATGAGCTCCTCCAGCTGGAGCCCGGCACGACCGAGGTCTTCATCCTCAACAACGCCAAGGCGGCCGACATCAAGCCCACCATCGACGGCCTGATTGACGCCGCGACCGGCGGCAAGATCGTGATCGACGCCCGCAGCAACGCCCTCGTCATCACCGAGCGCCCCTCCCGCATGGGCCGCATCCGCTCCATCATCGACCAGCTCGACAAGGCCACCGACCAGGTGATGATCGAGTCCAAGTTCGTCGAGGTGACCGATCGCGACATCCGCAACATCGGTGTCAACTGGGCGTCGCTCCAGGGCATGCAGTTCGGCATCAGCGGCATCGGCCAGACCTTCAACCGTGATCGCGGCCAGACCTTCACCAACGGCAACACGGCCAATTCTTCCGGTAGTGCCACCGGCAGCAGCGCCACGAGCAGCGGCACGACAAACAGCACGACGAACGGCACCATTGCCGGTGGCACGACGAATGTGACTACTACGACCACCCCGCTAATCACGACCGGCACGGGGGTGGTGTCCGTGGCCACGACGAGCGCCCTCACTCCGGCCACCAATAACACACTCACCACCACCACCACCACCACCACTCCGCCGGTCTCCGGGAACTCGGTGAACACTGTTACCGCGCCCAGCACGTCTGGATCCACGACCGCGGGCACGAGCGGATCCCTCTCCAACGCCCTGACCAATGCCACTACCAACGCCGTCAGCAGTCTGCTTGGCCTGACCAACACCGGCGGCACCTCGCGCGTGGCGACCGCCGTGTTCTCCTCCTCGGACTTCAACGTCATCATCTCCGCGCTCAAGACGCAGTCCAACACCAAGGTGATGTCGAACCCCACGGTCGTGACCCTCAACAACACCGAGGCCATCCTGAACATCGGCCAGGAGTTCCCCGTGCCGAGCTACAACTACAACAGCGAGCGCGGCACCTTCGAGGTGTCGGGCTTCCAATACAAGCCGATCGGCATCATCCTGAAGGTCACCCCGCAGGTGAACGCCCGGGGCGTCATCAAGCTCAACCTTGAGCCCGAGGTCAGCCAGCAGTCCGACTCCACCACGTTTGGCGGCGCCGGCGGCGCCTCGATCCCGATCATCTCGACCCGCAAGGTGAAGACCCAGGTCTCGCTCAAGGA
>CXWL01000202.1_pt1 | contig 15481 bp, 15 predicted proteins | sample 590931 | NCBI WGS metagenome assembly CXWL01 (sample SAMEA3498368, study PRJEB10139) | groundwater metagenome | biome: water well; material: biofilm material | place: Germany | collected 2015-04-27 | reverse complement strand
ATAGCTTGCCTCACGATACAGAGCCGAGGCAGGGACGATCATCGGCACAATCTCGCCCTTCGTATCCGACTCGGCTTCTTGAACCGCTTGTCTGATCCGTTCACGCTCTATTTCGGTGAATGACGTCATCTACCAATCTCCCGAAGCGCCGCCGCCGCCAAAGTCACCGCCCCCGCCGCTGAACCCGCCGCCACCCCCAAATGAACCGCCGAATCCACCGCCTGGTCCTGGGATGAAACCCTCTCCCCATCCTCTACCCTGGCCTCCTCCGCGGTTCGCTTGCAGGATAAGCCACAACAAGAAGGCCGTCACCACGGCAGCCACGAGACCCAAGCCCACAGTCGCAAACTGTGCAACGAGGAATGCGAGCAGGCTCCCGAGCAGCGCTCGGGTCCGTTGCAGCCCATGGCTCAACACAATGCCGGCCAGGGTCCCGACGACGATCCCTATGATCACATACTGAAACCCGGTCGGCTCCTGACCGGAGCGAGCGCGACCTGCTAAGACTTCCTCCGCCTTGTATGTACCGTCGATGGTACCCAAGATAGCCTGGGCTCCGGCGACAATACCGCCAGGCAGATCACCTGCACGAAACCGTGGCACGATCTCCTGGCGAATGATGTGGGCGGACCTCAGGTCCGTCAATGTGCCTTCAAGACCATAACCCACCTCGATACGGACTTTCCGCTCGCGCAGAGCGACGAGCAGCAGCACGCCGTTCGCCGTCCCCTTCTGACCGAGTTTCCAGGTGGTACTGACGCGATGAGAGAAGGATTCAAGCGGCTCGCCTTCGAGTGACGGCAGAATCAGCACGGCAACTTGATTGCTGGTTTTCGTCTCGTGGGCTTCGAGGTCCTTGGTCAGTGAGGCTGCGACCTCAGCCGGCAACACCTGCGCGAGGTCTACGACCCGGCCCGTGAGTGCTGGTACATCGAGCGCGAAGGACAGAGAGGTAAGGACTGATGCTAGGGATAGGACACAGGCGAGGGCAAAGCCGACCGTCTGCTTTCGAATTTTTCCTCTCAACCTAAGCCTCAGCTTCGACTTAGCAGGCCGTGAAAAAACTCAGCCGGCATACCAACACCTCACTGGTTCTCACGTCTGCGACAATAGAAAAACAATACGCAGGATGCTCAAAAAGTCCGTCCAGCAAGGCCTCAGCGAGTGAGGGCCCGAGGCGTACCAGGAAGGTACGTTGAGGGTCTGAACGATGCGAGAACGCCGCTGGCGGGCTTTTTCAGCATCCTGCTAGAATTTCACCTCTGGCGGCTTAGCGACAGCCTTTTCATCCGCCACGGTAAAGTTCGGCTTCTCTTCCAGATGGAGGAGGAACTTGGCCGTCAGGTTCGTGGGAAAATAGCGGACGCCTTTGTTGTACTCCGCCACTTTCTCGATGTAGCGTTTGCGTGCGACGGCGATACGATTCTCTGTCCCTTCCAGTTGGCTCTGGAGATCACGGAAGTTCTGGTCGGCTTTCAGATTGGGATAATTTTCTGCAATGGCGATGAGACGGCCCAACGCCGACGTGAGACCAGCCTGTGACTTTTGGAACTGTTCGAAGGCGGCCGGGTCTTTTAACGTTTCTGGCGTCACTTGAATCCCCGTGGCTTGTGCGCGCGCCTGCACGACCCCTTCGAGCGTCTCCTTCTCATGCGCGGCGTAACCTTTGACGGTCGCGACGAGGTTCGGGATCAGATCGGCCCGCCGCTGGTACTGATTGACCACTTCACTCCAGGCGGCTTTGGTATCTTCGTCCAACCCCTGGAGATCGTTATAGCCGCACCCTGAGAGCCCTACGAACAGCATCGTGATGGCGAGGGTGGCAAATACCGAGATGCGACTGCCCATGGTGCTCCTCCTTTGACATACGCGCGCGCCAGTCTATAGCGCAGGATATCGATCATGCTATCATGCGGATCAGCTGTATGATACGGAGGCGAAACCGTCCGATGTCGCTTGAACCCTCTTCACATTTACCCGGCGGGTATCAGATCACGCACCGCACCCTCGGCATCTATCAAGGGAGCGCGATTGAGCTCGCATTTTGGTATCCCTCATCCGGGATGCCGGAACATGGGCTCTGTCGGTTCGCCACGAAAGAGAAGGCCGAATCGTATCGCGCATACCTCTGTTCCCCTGCCTGCCCGGAACCACTCGATGAGAAGGATCTCACCATCGAACCCTATGACCTCGCTGCGCATGAGGAGCTGATCAACGATCATCCGCTTTACTCTGCCTGGGAAACTCCAACCTAGCAGGCTGCTAAAGAGATCGCCGGACAGAAAACGCTGAGCGATGAACGGTGAACGAAAAATAATGTTCACGTCAGCGTTCAGTTGCTCGCTCGCCGCAGCCTTGCTGAATGCCTTTTGGGCATCCTGCACATCGCGTCGCACTTTATTCTGTTGAGGAGGGCATGGAGAGGGAAAGGGATTCGCCGGTCTGTTCAGGCGGCAACATCCACCTTGCTGGAGGATTTGCCGGACTGATCCGGCGTCTGAGCCTGGACAAAAGCCAACAGGCACTTGTTCTCTTGGGCGGCACGAAGAAACTTGAAGGCGATACCGCGAGGGCTCACAGAACGGACCATCGCAGCCACTTCAAGAGGAAGATCACCTTCGCTCAACGACAATTGCAGATAGAAGATGTCGTCCGTATGGACCAGGGTCTCGCTCTTGATGATACAGCCTCCCATCGAGAGATCGAGCACCGTTCCCTCACCACGGACCTTGCCCCCGGAAAACGAAAGATAGAGCCGCACGGGAATCCTGAGGTGTTCGCGGCGGTCCATCGGATGCGTGGGATGGTCCAACCAAAGCCGAGATGCGAGAAACCGGTGACTGCACGACGGACATTTGAATGGCGCCACAAAAACACATGAGGCGAGGTGCTCGCGGATCGATTGCGGGAGAGACTGTAAGATACCGTCCTTCTGACACCGCGGACAGTTCAGGATGCGGCCCATATCATCGATTCCTCGTTGTTCCTATGACACAGACTTGGCGAAAGACCGAGTCTTGTCTTGTCCACGGATAGATGATCTCCTCCTCGCTGTCAAGAAAACCTACGTTCCGTGCGAACATGTCCTTATGAGACGTAACCTGTTTATCCGCGAACCGCTCCATCTTCACGCACAATGGCAGATGCCGCTCGACCTGCGAGTAATCCCGTCGCCCAAGCCCATTGAAAGTTGAAGCCACCGATCCGTCCATCGCAATCGAGGATTTCCCCCACCAGATAGAGGCCCGGCACCAGCTTCGACTCCATCGTGCGAAAATTAATTTCCTCCAGTGGAACACCACCCGCCGTAACCTCTGCATAGTTCCAGCCCCGATCCTGTTGCACTGGCAGCGGAAACTTCACGAGCCCCACCAATATACGATCTCGGTCCTTCCGAGGAAGTTGACCGATGGCTGTCTGCCCGTTGATCCCCAGATATCGGCAGAGGGACTCAGCGAATCGTTCCGTGACCAGGTGCGCCAGGCACTTGGTCAGCGAGCGACGAGGCGCCGCTGTGGCTTGCTCCATGAACCACTGGCGGGCAGATTCCTGGGTCAGGGTCGGCAGAAAATTCACGGATAGCTCAACCGGCTCGCTTTTTTCGCGGGCGCTTATCCAAAACCGGCTGGCATCCATCACGATGGGGCCACTGACCCCGAAGTGGGTCCAGAGCAAACTTCCGGTTCTTCGGTCTACGACATGGCCACTCACCGTCGTAGTCAATTCCACCTCCTGTGAGATGCCTGAGAGATCCTTATGGAACAGGGTCTCGTTCAACGCTAAGGGGGCTAGGGCCGGAGTGGTTGTACTGACCCGATGTCCCAGCCGACGGGCCAGCTCATAACCGAACCCGTCGCTCCCTGTTTTCGGAAGTGAGCGGCCACCTGTAGCCAAGATGACCTTCTTTGCCTGCAAGGTTCCATGGGTATGGTGAATGACGAAACCAGCTTCTGAGCCGGTGAGACGGGCGACGTCTGTCACTCGATGGTCCGGACGGATGACCACGCCGAGTTCGTGGCAGCGAGTGAGGAGTGCGGTCAAGACCGTTCTCGCCTTGTCGGTTACCGGAAAAAGCTTGCCGGTTTCTTCGCACTTAAGCTCGACCCCCAGCGAGGCAAACCAGTCGATCGTGGCCTGAACCGGAAAGGCGGCGAGCACATTCTTGATGATGTGGCGATTACCGAAGAAATCGGTAACGGTCACGACATCATGCGTGACATTGCAGCGCCCACCTCCGGAGACGAGGATCTTCGCTCCGACGGTCTTGGCCCCATCGAGCAGGACGACCTGCAGTGGGAAGCCGGTCCGCGCCGCCTCTTCCCCCGCGAAGATACCCGCAGCCAGCCCCGCAGCCCCGGCTCCGACAATACACACATCAACTGTTGAATGTTCCATGAATTAGGCGCCTGGGCTATGTTTCGATCAGATTACCAACTACCAACCGTCGAGAGAGTATCACGGTGGGCAACCTGGTCGTCCTCCTGCTCGCGGAACGCGCACGATCGGAATGTGCTCGTTCGACGCGCGCAATCGAGGATCAACCAGGCTGCCCTTGATAAGAAAGTATGGGATTGGGAAGAGACGCGCAGTGGGGAATCCACCAAGCCCTCCTTGTGTGGCCTGCCTCGCACATCTCGCGTCTGGATCCCTGAACATGCGCAGTGGGAGACCATCTAACCTGCCTTCAAGGGAGAAGATAGAAAAGCGATAGGCACTCAGGCGAGAAAAGACTCTCGACACCTTTTCTTTGTCAAAAATTTAAGCTCCAAGTGTCTGCTGCCGGGAGGAACGCGTATCCTGATACAAATACTTCTGGAAGCCCGCGAAGACTTTTCCGATCTCTTCAGGTTTTCCCAGGTCGGCCACGGCATCGGCGATAGCGTTGTGGTATTTGAGCTTCAGCAGCGGCGAGAGCTTGTCCTGCGCGAGTTCCTCCACGCCGACTTTCACGTATTGCGACAGGACGAAATCGAGAAAGACCTGCTGTCTGCTGTTGAAGTGGGCACTGATTTCCACCTTGGCCTTCTCCGCTCGTTCCTGGCGTGTGAGCGGCGGCAGAGCATAGGCCACGTGAGCCAGCACGTCGAAGAGATCGCTGTTCTCAGCGTCGATGATTCGTTGCATCTCGCCCATCTGCTGGGGACCAAACCCCTTCTCCGCCAGTCCCTGTAGCAGCTTGGCGCGTGTATCAGGCAGACTCCACAGGGCACGGAGTTCGGCTTCGTTCTTGAAAAACTCAGGGAGCTTTCCAAAGAGCATTTCGAGGAACTGCTGGGCCGACATAGGCGTGCCGTCTGGGTGCCAGAACGTCGTGACCATCATGTGCTGAATGGTGCGAGCTTTGCCGTCAGCCAGCTTCACTTTGATTCTCTGTCTCTTCACGTATTCGGCAGGCTCTTCATGCACCCCATCGACCGGAGGAAGCGAAGGCAGAACGGTCTTGCTCCCCGTCTTCGGTTCCAGCTCAATCGGTTCGCCATCCCACTCGGGATCGCTGAAGTGGTGGTGCGCCTTCACGAAGTCGTAAATCGTGAAGTAGTCCTTCCCGTCATAGAGCCGCGTCCCTCGCCCGATGATCTGCTTGAACTCGATCATGGAGTTGATCGGACGCATCAGCACGATGTTGCGGATGTTCCGGGCATCTACACCGGTGGAGAGTTTCTGCGATGTGGTCAGGATGGTGGGAATGGTCTTTTCGTTGTCCTGAAAGTCTCGGAGATGTTGTTCGCCGAGTTCGCCATCGTTGGCCGTCACCCGCTGGCAGTAGTTGGGTTCTTTACTCGTCTTCATCTGATTGATGAGGTCGCGCACGGCCAGCGCATGATCCTGCGTAGCGCAAAACACCAGCGTCTTCTCGTTCTGGTTAATCTGCTCCATGAAGACCTTCACACGGTGGGCTTCACGTTCCTTGATCTCGATAATCTTATTGAAGTCGCTCTCCGTATAGCGCTTCTTGGTTTCGATCTCGCCCTCGATAAGTTTGTCGTCCGGCGTATAGACATACTCGTCGAGCGTTGTGGAAATCTGCTTCACCTTGAACGGTGTGAGGAAGCCGTCGTTGATGCCTTCCTTGAGCGAGTAGATGTAGACCGGCTCGCCGAAGTAGGCGTAGGTGTCTACGTTGTCTTTACGCTTGGGAGTGGCGGTCAGACCGAGCTGCACAGCCGGGGAGAAGTATTCGAGGATACCGCGCCAGTTGCTCTCGTCGTTGGCACCACCACGATGGCACTCGTCGATGACGATGAAATCGAAGAAGTCCGGCGGATACTCACCGAAATAGGGCGATGGCTTTCCATCCTTCGGCGGCCCGCTCATGAAGGTCTGGAAGATGGTGAAGAACAGGCTGCCGTTCTTCGGCACTTTGCCTTTCTTGCGAATGTCCTCCGGCGCGATCCGCACCATCGCGTCCTCGGGGAACGCGGAGAAAGCGTTGTAGGCCTGATTGGCGAGGATATTCCTGTCAGCCAGGAACAGGATGCGTGGACGGCGGGACGGTTCGCGGCTCAGATTCCAACGGCTGTGAAAGAGCTTCCAGGCAATCTGAAACGCAATGAAGGTCTTGCCGGTGCCGGTAGCAAGGGTGAGCAGGATGCGCGACCTTCCCTCCGTCATGGCCTGCATCACGCGCTCAACGGCAATGTCTTGATAGTACCGGCTGGGATGCGAGCCTCCCTTGTCTTCAAACGGGACCGTCGAGAAGCGGTCGTGCCATTCGTTCTGTTTGGCAAACATCCGATTCCAGAGTTCGTCAGGGCTGGGATAATGCGGCACGTCGCCTTCCGTGCCGGTCTCCATGTCGATGCCGTAGAGACCTTGGCCATTGGTGGCATAGGTGAAGCGAACGGCCAGCTTCCCTGCGTAGTTTTTTGCCTGCCCCACCCCCTCGGTCAGTTCTTCATCCCAAGCCTTGGCCTCGACGACGGCGAGCTTATGATTGCGATAGACCAGTACATAGTCGGCGATCAACGGCTTGCTGCGCCGCCCAAGCCCTTCGATGCGACCGAGCGTGATGGGATACTCGCGAAGAATACGGCTGCCCTCGACGACGCCCCAGCCCGCCGCTTTCAGCGCGGGATCGATATGCTCAGCTCTGGTTTCGGCTTCGTTCATGGCTGCTTCTTCTTTCGAGGTTTCGGCGCTGGCTTCTGCAATTGCTTCACTGCCGTATCGAAATCGGCGTCCACCGGGCGGGGCTGCGCATCCTCCAGCTTGCGGTAGCGGTCATATTCCAGCTCCGCCTTCATCTTCGCCTGCTCGGCGGAAACCCTTCCCGCATGGTCCAGCAGCTCGTGCTCGGAGAGCTTCAGGAACTCCTCCAGCTTCGTCATCCAATCCCGCATCGTCATCACCTTGCGTTGCAACGCTCGCAACTCGGCGAACTCGATGTAGGCGTTGACAATCCGGTTCAGCGCGCCGAGTTCCTCCGCGTCGAGGTAATTCTTGGCGATGGATACATCCTCTTTGCGGATGATGCCGCCGGGCCGCGTCGTCTTCAAACCCATGAACGGCCGGGCGGCATCCACCCGCGCATGAATCACTTCCGCTGCCGTCTGACCGTGCGCCGCCCAGTGCATCTTGTTCTGCACCGTGGCGAAGAACTGCTCCGACAGCTCCGTCTTGGGCTGGTAGTCCACACTCGTCGCGTAAATATCGAGCACCTTCTGGTAAAAGCGCCGTTCTGAGGAGCGGATGTCGCGAATGCGCTCCAGTTGCTCGTCGAAGTAATCTTTCTGCCCCTTGCCCGGCGGATTCTTCAGCCGCTCGTCGTCCATGGTGAAGCCCTTGACGATGTATTCCCGCAACCGTTGCGTCGCCCAGATGCGGAACTGCGTGCCGCGATGCGACTTCACCCGGTAGCCCACCGAGATGATCACGTCCAGGTTGTAAAACTCGATGTCACGGCTGACCGTCCGCCCGCCCTCGGTTTGAACTGTTGCAAATTTTGCAACAGTTGCCTCCGCACGCAGCTCGCCTTCAGCGAAAGCGTTCTTGATGTGCTTGGAGATGACCGATTTGTCCCGCTGGAACAGCTCCGCCATCTGGTTAAGCGAAAGCCACACCGTCTCGCCCTTGAATTGCACGTCCACGCGCGTCCGCCCGTCTTCGGTCTGGTAGAGGATGATGCTGGATTGCGGCAACGAATCGTCAGACATGGGAATAATGGAGAATGGACAATGGAAAATGGACAACGATCATTGGGATATCCTGCGCTTGCTGGAATTGATAATGCTGGTCAGAAGCTTCAGCAGTTCCACGACCTCATGATGAATGGGTGAGAACGCATCGGGCTCCAGATAGTGCGTCTCATGCAATAACTCAAGCCAGTACTCGGTCTCATTGGCTTCTTTCAGGGCGATGGCCATCTTATGGACAAAGTCGGCTTTGCTCTCCGCCTGCTCAGCTTCTCGAACCAATGCGCCAATAGCCGTCCCCGACCGCAACAATTGTTTAGAGAGGATAAATTCTCGCTTCTCGGCACGCAGCGACTTGCACAAGTTGACGACCTGCACCGCAAACACAAACGACTTGGTTTGCAGTGCGCCATCCCTCATTGCCCATTATCCCTTATCAATTCTCCATTATCCCTTGTCAATTGCCCACTGAAGGCTTGGTGCAGCAGCGACTTTTTCAACGCATCCAGCGAGGCGAGCTTCTGCTGGTAGATGGATTCGAGTCGTTGGGTTTCTTCGTGAAGGGAGTCGAGCTTGGCCGCGATTTTTTCTTGTTCCTTCAACGGGGGAAACGAAAGCGAGATGACTCGCAAATCCCGGATGTTAATTTGCATCAATGCAGTGCCGTAAGTCTTCTCTCGGATTTGGCTTTGAACCGGCCCTGCACTGATGAGGTAGAAACCAAACTCTGGCGTCAGGAGTGAGCGGTTAAAACGAATGGGGACGATTCCCCTCGTCACGTTTGCGCCGACAAGTTCGGGAGAAGCAATCGACACGATGCCGGTGCTGCCTCGAACACAAAGCAGCAGTTCGCCTCCTTGCAGCGCCGTTCTTTTGTAGCCGCCCGCCAGTTTGGGATCGATTCGCTTCAGCCCGCTAAGGCGAATGACCTTGGTCGTCAAATCCGTGGGACGGACTACGGGCATTCCGTCGAGGTATTCGTCTCCCGGCTGAACGATGCCGTAGGAAAGTGAGCAGTCGGCATCCGCTACCTCCTCCAGCGTCGTCTCCACCCACCCCTTGCCACGCTGGGTGAAGACAGATTGGAGGTGACTTTCGAAGAGGGCGCGGGCGTTGTGGAGGTTCTTTTCGGCATTGGCTTTGGCGGTGGCGATGCCCTCAAACGCTTCGTCGAGGATGCCGACGATCCGCTGCTGTTCGGGGAACGGGGGGAGCGCAATTTTCAGTCCAAGAACCTGCTCCCGTGAGATCCCAGGGATTGCCGCGCCCGTGGACAATGATTGGAAGTGGTCAAACGTCGAACTGAGGATCGCGTGGACAAATCTAGGGTCAGCGCCCGTTACCCGCACAGCCATCAACTGGCGACTTATCGCAACTTCGTCTTGGTCCAGCAGATTGATTTTGCCGACGCCTGATCCTTTGACAGTAATCAAAACGTCACCACACTTCGCCTTGACCTTCGGATGTTCTGTCCACTTCGAGATGACCGGATTCAAAGGCCCAAAGTCGGAAGGACCAGTGAGATAGCCGACACCGCGAGACTCTGCGTTGTAATCTTTCGCGTCGATATGCTGGCCGGAAATGAGTTGGCACAACTGCCCCAGTGTTTTCCTTGTCCACCCGTTCTTCATAGCAGCGCCAGATACTCAATGGACAATGGGCAATAAAAAACGGACAACGAAAATTCCGCAAACACTATCCCTTCTTCGTTATCCACTGTCCATTGTCCCTTATCCACTACCAATGATCCCTTTGATCTCAAGCAGCACTTCCGCTTTCTCGGCGTCGAGGGCGGGGACTCGCGATGGCGGTTCTTTCATTCATCGTTTGTTTTTTTGATTCGTTTGGCGCCACTTGGCTGCAGGTAGTTCTCACTAGTCACCACCTTTTTCCCGGTCTTGGCTTCCAACTCCAACCTGGCGCGCTGGGCAATCTTGCCGCCGGTCTTCGCGGCAGTCTGGTTTTCATCCATGCCGGTGGCGGCGGTGGTCTCGGCAATCTGGCGGGTGGAAAGTTCGGCGAGGGCGGTGAAGATGAGTTCGGCCTCGCTCATATGGTCGCGGAGGTTCTGGGTCTTGATCCTCTTCATCTCTTTGTGCGCCTTCACGCTGACGCCGGCCCACTCCTGGTGGATAATGTTGGTGAGGATGGCGTATTCATCGCCTTTTTTGATGTCGTGCGTGGCCCAATAGTCGGTAAGTTTGTTGCGAGTTTCCTGCCCGGTCATGCGCTGCTGAATCCACTTTCCGCTGCGCCCGTATTTCTGCCACGTTTCACGGGCACGGTCGAGCGCGCGGGCCGGGTCGGCCATTTCCTTCATCCGCTCGTAGCCGACTTTGGCGAGCCAGAGCTTGATCGGCTCGGCCTTGGGGCTGGGAACACTCTGGACGAGTCGAAGCAGTGTTTCGGCGCTGGCGACATCGGTCAGATAGCTTTTGCCGTCGGCGGCAGGCAATTTCAGTCGGTGACAATTCGTCACCGACTGACTGCCTTCCTTGCTGAGTCGCTCTTTTAGTTTGTTCCAATACTTTCTGGCCGTCTGGTAATCAGGCTGCTGGGTGAGGACCTGAATGATGTCCACGACAGAGAAAAACCAGGTTTCGGTCTTCTCATCGTAGAGACGGCGGATTTCACGTTCCTCGAAGAGGGCGGGCATGAATTTCATAGAAGCTCCTTGATCTTGACCAGCACCTCCGCGCTTTCAGCATCCAACGCGGCGATTTCGTCCATGATGTCCTCCGGGCTGCGGTGCGCCACTACCTCGCCACCGTTGGGGTTCTTCACAGAGAGGTCGAACCCTTCGACTTCGCTCAGGGCATGGGTATCAACAGACCAGCTCTTGGGTGAGTCGGCGAAAGTCTTTTGTAGTTTGATGAACTCGGCGAGGTCGGCGTCGTTCAGCGGGTTGGTCTTGCCGAGGTTGCGTCCTGGGTCGAGCTGGTAGAACCAGATTTTGCGTGTGGGAGCGCCTTTCTCGAAGAACAACACCACGGTCTTGACGCCCGCCCCCTGGAAGGTGCCGCCAGGACAATCGAGGACCGTATGGAGGTTGCAGCTTTCCAGCAGGAGCTTGCGCAGGCTCACCGAAGCATTGTCGGTGTTGGAGAGGAACGTGTTTTTGATAACGACACCGCCGCGCCCACCAGCCCTGAGCATCTTGATGAAGTGTTGGAGAAACAGAAAGGCTGTCTCGCCGGTGCGAATCGGGAAGTTCTGTTGCACTTCCTTCCGCTCCTTGCCACCAAAAGGCGGATTCGCCAACACCACATCATAGCGGTCCTTCTCCTGAACGTCGGCGAGGTTCTCGGTGAGCGTGTTTGTGTGGATGATGTTGGGCGCGTCGATGCCGTGCAGGATCATGTTCATGATCGCCATGACGTAGGCGAGGGACTTCTTTTCTTTGCCGTAGAAGGTCCGGGTCTGAAGTGTGGTGAGGTCTTTGGTGGTCAGGCTGCCCTTGGACTTCAAATAATCGAATGCCTCGCACAAAAATCCTGCTGAACCGCAGGCCCCGTCGTAAACCTTCTCACCAATCTTGGGCTTGACCACTCGCACCATCGCGCGAATGAGCGGACGCGGGGTGTAATATTCGCCGCCGTTGCGCCCGGCGTTGCCCATGTTCTTGATCTTGGCTTCGTAGAGGTGACTGAGTTCGTGCTTTTCCACCTGTGAGCGGAAGCGCAGTTCGTCAATACGGTCGATAATCTCGCGCAGGTTGTAGCCGCTTTGGACCTTGTTTTTAATCTCACCGAAGATTTCGCCGATCTTGTACTCAATCGTATTCGGCCCGGTGGCTCTTTGTTTGAAGCTGTGCAGGTAGGGAAAGAGCTTCAGATTGACGAACTCGCGTAGGTCGTCGCCGGTCATGGCTTTGTTGTGATCGAGCTTGCCGTCCTTGCCCTTGGGCGCCGCCCAGCTTTCCCAACGAAAATCTTTGTCGAGGATGAAACTGTATCGTTTACCCTCCAGCTTCGCTTCATCGGCCCTGTCCTGTTCCAACCCATCGAGGTATTTCAGAAACAACAGCCACGAGGTTTGCTCGGTATAGTCCAGCTCGGTGGTACAACCGGCCTCTTTTCTAAGTACATCGTCTATGTTTCTGAAAGCTTGCTCAAACATGCAGAAATTCTCCACACAACTTCATAATGATAATGCAATTAGCAGCGAAGATTACCCCTTTCCCCACAGGAAAGCACCCCAACTTGGGACGGGAAATGATTGTGTTTTCATCCCTTTGCCAATGGATCGAGCCTATCGGCATGCTGGTAGGCCCAGGCAAGCCACTGATCCGCAGGGCTTCCTGAGTGAGTCTCGCCATGCTTGGCATGTAGCCTGTCCTTGACCGCGGCGAGATAGGCCCGAAGCTGCTGAGCTTTTACCCAATTGGTGGCTTCCTGCTCCAAGGCCTGTCGTCTGACCAACTCCTCCTGCCTCCTTTGTGCCTCTTCCTGACGGCGCCGTTCGGCTTCACGTCTGATCTGCACCTCCTGCTCCTGTTTCAGTCGTCGAGCCTTGGCTGCCCCTGCCACTTTCAAGAGTCCCACAATAAAATCATTGAGGCAGGTTTCTAGCTTGGCAGTCTTCCCATCGCTCCAGCTCTTCTGAAATCCGTCGATACCCCACGCAACAATCTTCAGGAATAGTGAACTGGTCGGAATATACAGGTAACGCTTTCGCATCCAGGATTCGAGCCGAGGGTTATTCTGGTCTGGATGAGCGATGCGCTGAAATCGTTCTTCGAGACCGAACTCTATCGGTTCTCCATCAATGCGAACTCCCAGCCTCCGCTGATACCCTTCCTGAATTCCGACGTGATGACCACGGGCCTCCAGAGCCTTGAAGAGCGTGTCCATAATCCGCACAGCTCGAGCAAGACTCTTGGGACTGACACGAATATTGAGCTGTCTGATATCACCAGACCAAATGGCTCCATAGTCGTCCACTTTGGGGGATCGCCATTCCTCCAAGTGGACTTTCAGCAAGTGATGCGGGCTCGTGAGCCGGTCGGATACTTCGATTTTCTGTTCAGCAGTCTGCTCTGTGTCGATGCGTTGCAAGGCGTCCTCTGACATCTGCACGACAGCGTCTGGTCGAATCGTTCGATGAATCGTCGCAACCTGCTTGGTCGGGTCCGAGTTCGGCGGAAGGGGAAGCGGCTTCACTGACTTGCCCGTCTCTTTCCTGCGCCAGTAGCCACGCCATGGGCAGGGAACGTTCAGTTTCTTACAGATCTTGGCTAATGCCACATTCGAAATCCCATACTCCTTGGCCACTTTGGTCATGGGCTGGGACCACACTTGCTCGTACAGAACCTGTCTCTCAACACGAACCGTTTGGGAATGGATGTGCATAGCAACCTCCTAGTGAAGGAAGATGAATGTGCGGGGAAATCAATGAGGAAGCGAAGGGAGAAAGTCGGTACAGGACCTTCGTGCAGCTATCCAGGCACCGATCACCACCACATCCTGCATGTCATCCTGTATCGACATTAGAGAGTTTTAACTGCCAGTTAACACCCTGTTAATCTTGCAATGCTAGAGTTCCGTCTGTCGATGATCGATGCTTCAGAAATGGAATACATGACAGTAGGAGGTGGGCCGATGACTTGTCAAAAATGCAAAGGACTGATGGTGAAGGAGTGGCGACCGGATTTCTCTCAGGAAGTAGCCGTGCTCCGCTGCATCAATTGCGGCCTAGTCCTTGATCCCTTGATTGCGCAGAATCGCATCACTCCCTCGCGCCCGAAGCAGCGGGTCCTGGACGCTGCCTGATGGTTTGTTTGAGATCATGAGCCAGTTCGGTCGGTGCGGACGACTTGCCGACCCGACCGAATTGGGCAGGTGTGGACGTTGCGCTCGTGGTTAGACCGAAAACTCCGCCCATAAGAATGTATGATCTGAGGGGTCTTTTGCTCGCCGCGGCTCAACGTCCACTTCTACCCTGACACAATGTTCTGCCAGCGGGGCCGTCGCCAGGATATGGTCGATGCGCCAGCCTCTATTCGCTTCTAACGATCCGGGCGCTCGATAATCCCAAAACGTATACTGTTGTCTATCTGGATAGAGCTTCACGAATACATCCTGAAATCCCCATGCCAACGTCTTCTCATAGGCCCGCCTCGCATCCTCGTGATAACAGACATGTTTGAGATGTTTCTCGGGACTGTGCACATCCATCGGCCGCGGCGCGACGTTCATATCCCCGCACCAGACGGCCGGCTTATTCGGCGACAGATGCTTTTCGAAATACATGCGGAGCCGATCGTACCAGCCCAGCTTATATTGATACTTGGGTGAGTCGATTTCGAAGCCCTGGGGCACGTAGGTATTGATGATGGGGATACCCTTGATCACCACGCGCAGGAGCCGCGCATCCTCCGCATCGCCTCCATCATCGAACCCGTACGCCACCGATTCCGGCTTTTCACGGCTCAAGATCGCGACGCCGTTGTAGGACTTCATGCCCCGATAGGTGATTTCGTATCCTGACTCCGCCAAGGCCAGCAATGGAAACTCGCTGTCTTGAACCTTGGTTTCTTGAATACAGAGCACATCGGGCTTCTCCCGAGCCAGCCAGTCGAGCACGATTGGCAGACGCTTGCGGAGAGAGTTGGCGTTGAAGGTCGCGATTTTCATGCGCTGTTCCATGGACGATATTCAGGCGCCGCATCCTAACAAAAGGCCCTCTGGGGAACAAGGCGAGAGCGCCGCTTCGCTCTTCGACTCGCGCTGAATGCTGTCTGACAAAGAATGGCCCCCGGGAGGAACAACCTCCCGAGGGCCCTGGATACGACATCGATAGACGTCTCGACCTTAGTGACCGGCGGCTGGAGCCGGGGCTGCTGCGGGGGCTGGAATCGCGGCCTTCATGTCCTGGCCAGCGGCCTTCATCTCTTGTCCCATAGATTGGCCGGCGGCTTTGACTTCTTCGCCCTTCCCTTTCATCTCTTCTTTCTTCGACTTCATCTTGTCCTTCGCTGCCTGACGCTTGGCTTTCATTTCCTCTTTGCGGGCCTTCATCTTGCCCTTCATCTCTTCCTTCTTGCCCTGCACGTCGGCTTTCATCGACTCTTTCTCGGCCTTCACATCGGCCTTCATCGAATCCATCGCACCTTTCAAGGCATCATCGGCCATGGCCAGCGAGCCGGCTCCAACCAAACACAGCATTGCAACGGACGCCACGATCAACTTCTGCATAGGAAACCTCCTGGGAATAATAGTGAATAGGGATTGCTTCTTGGCAAGGGAGTGAGCAGCCTGCACTCCTTTGTGAAATCTGTCAAGAACCAGCCTCTTCCAATACAAAATGAGTCTGAAGCCGGGTCGTATTTCCAACGAGAAATGCGTCTG
>CXWL01006058.1_pt1 | contig 15485 bp, 19 predicted proteins | sample 590931 | NCBI WGS metagenome assembly CXWL01 (sample SAMEA3498368, study PRJEB10139) | groundwater metagenome | biome: water well; material: biofilm material | place: Germany | collected 2015-04-27 | reverse complement strand
TTGAAAATAAAATGCAGATGGTATATAAAATTATCTATATATTACTATGTTATATACAAATAACCGCTCCATCCCGCTAAAATTCCCAAACTTAAAGACGATGGCGACGTAATTGGACACCAGATTTCCCTGGCTTCACAGCCAGGGGACTTGATTAACCTTTAAAATTCAAGCTTCGCTTGTCCTGAATCTTCACGAGCTTGGTGTTCTATATAATTCCTTATCACTTCTTCATTGATCCCAACTGTTGAGAAAAAATATCCAACTGACCACATTCCTCCGTCATCCCAATATGCCTTGCGTATAAACTTGAACTTCTTCTTCAAATGCCGACTTGTATTCTTTTTGATTGTCTCAACCACATAGGATCCCGAATATTTCGGAGGAAATTCAACGCTCAAATGAACATGCTCTTTTCCAAATCCTATCGATATTATCTCCCAATCAGGATGGTATTCTCGTACCTCTTGTATCTTTCCCCTCAAATATTCCCGAACTCCTTCAACCAATATCTTCTTCGCAAATCTCGTCGTCCAAACAACATGATATTGAACCCGATATGCCGCATGCGATGTTTTCTTTATTTTCATGAATCAATTCTAACATGCTCAACTCACCGATTCAGGAAAAGGCTCTCATCCCCGCCTTCACAGGCGGGGAATTCCCGCTTAAATTAAAAAATATAGCAAATAATTCATGATTGGACATTATATACAGTCAAAAAATATACATAAAATAAATATTATCAACGTCTTATGTTTGGACAATAATTTAACGTCCAAAATCTCGGATACTAATCGTTTCAACCCACGCCCGTCCGATTGAGCTTTCATAAATAGCGAATTACGTCATTACTAATCCGCCAAAAACGAACGACGCAACCTTGATAAGATTGCTTCGCCCCTGCGGCTTTCTCAAGACGCGCCCTCGATTTGGCTTCGGGGACCGACATGAACTGGCGAAAATGCGTCCAGCCCAATTGCGCACGCGCGTGCACAATCGGCAGGCTCGCGTATTCTTTCGCGAAGCGGCCACAGCCAATCCTGTGATTGACTGAGATTGATCTTGTGAAATCCAGATGATTTCACAGAAGGCCATAAGGACGAATTTAAACATGCGCCTCAAATTAAGAAATTTATCGACGACATCAAAAAAATTTACCAAACAACCGTGATGTCAACCTGAGTGCGACACAAATCATCCAAGCCCCCATTTGTCTTTCCATTCTTGGGAGGGAGGAAAAATATCCAATCCCCCGCAAAATCACGCCCACCAATAGCCTTATAACCTAAATAAATGGCATTTATGTGTTGGCTCGGACTCCGCAAAAATAACCGTCTTGAATTTAAATAGAAAGGAGTTGCTGAAGGGATACTAAGCCAAAAGTCAGAAAAGTCAGCTGCTACCTTTCTCAGAAAAGCCCAGCTGGCATATTGCTTTTTGCCTTGGCCTGCTTTGGCCAAGAAAATTAAAGGGAAAAACGGTTGAGGGCGAGGCAAATCCAAAAGAAATCCAAAAGTCCTGCTACCTTTTTGAGAAAAGTCAGCAGCTGACATATTGATTTCAGGCAGAGGGTTTAGGCTGTCCTCAAAAGAATCTTTTTGAGGATGCGCCAGTTGTTATCAAATAAAGATAAAAACCTTCTCTCGTTGAAAAACTGCTGTCCTTGAAAGAATCCTTTCAAGGACACGCCAATTGTTCTCTAAAAAAAAGAAAAACCCTCTCCCATTCGGGGAGAGGGTTTTTCTTTTGTGGAACAATTGGCTGCCCCTTTTGGTCGAACCTTAAAATGTATCTCTGATTTGGGGCTCCATAAAGCTTCCTTAATATATCATAAATAGCCGTCAGAGATATCTCTAAATCATGTCCATTTTGTCCGGTTTTAAGCCGATCAGAAAACATTAACCCTATACTATATAAGGCATTATCTCTGTCCGGTGGCCTAGGGGCGGACATGTCCAGAACCGGACATTGTCCGACGCTGGACAATCAAATCTCTCGAATCAGATAATAGGCAAACCTTTGACTGTTTGAACATCCAAAATTAAATGACTGGCATACGACGAAAGAAACCAATCAAAATGCTTACGTGCCTTTTCATCCAAATCCAGCAGTTGGTACAACCTATCCTTGCCGAACAATACAACAGCGGCAAGTGTAACGCTGTGAAAAAACTCGCGATGATTAGGAGAGATGGGCGGATCTAATATGTCAGCGAATTTTCCTCCTATCGCTCCCAAACAAAACGATCCCGCAACTCCTTCGAGACTTAATTCCTCTTTACGGATAAATTTCTTGTCCAAAATATAGAGGCTAAGCACAAGACCCCCTCCAACCAACATATGCGTAGACCCATTTGCCATAATTAATACTCCTTGTTTAATATACCAGAATGTCCGGGGCCAAGTGAATACCTTGATTTCTAACCCCGGACAGCTAGGGCATACATTATTTGCTACGTCGATTATACGGCGATTGATTGGTCGGCTTGAGAGAGACGCCTTCCTCTGAAGCCTTAGCGTAAACGCCAGCTACAGGGCGTCCTAATTTAAGCCCGATAACCCTTGTCGGCGTGTTCTGGTTTACAAGCTGTTTCATCTCTTTAACCTCGCTCGAGGTCCAATGCTTACCACTATTTTGGTTATACTTTGCCATTTTACTGCCTCCTGTTGTTTATCTGGTTGAAGAACCGATACATTTAGCACAATTGTCATACCCTTCTTTTTTAGCTTGCTCATGGGTGTCGGGAATGAAATACACCCCATGTCCGGCTCGTAAGAATTCATCGATCTGACAACCGTTAGATCGCTTATCTTCTTTGAGCAAATCATGTACCTCCGTCGTATTAGTATTGCCTAAAAATCGCTTTCCGTTCCTGCTTGTTGTCCTGTACGCCATTTCACATTTCCTTTCTTTGTTTTGTTGAACCAAATATCAAACCGATATTTTGGTTATTATCGTATAAGCATATAACTTCATAGCGACAGCATCGTGTCGCCATAAAATAAAAACCGACAAGAACATATAAGTTCCTGTCGGTGGGGGGCTTCAATTATTTTTAGACTATTTACTTAATCAGCTTTAAATATTCCAGAATGGTCTTCTTAATTTGATCCTTAAAATTTGCGGGCTCAATAACAGTAATGCATGGAATCCAATTCATAATAATATGTGAAATCTCCTCGGGGTGCGCCGGGAATGTTTCGAGTATTAACGAACCGTCTTTCTCCTCTTTAACAACTTTCTGAAGCGGGAAATAGCCCTTCTGCTTGAAATATTTTGCTGCTTCGGGAGATACTTTTAGAAGAACTCGATCGCCTCGTTTTTCATCAAACCAGATATTTACACTCTGCTCCAGAATGGCCATTAAATTCGCTGGTGGAACGAATGATTCCGAAAGCATCGTCACACTCTTAATGCGCTCCAAACGGAGTTTCAGAATTTTCTTCCGAGCCACATCCACCGCAAGAAGATACCAAAAGCCATCGTAAAAGGCGAGCTTCAATGGCTCAAGCGTGTACTCCTTCTCCTCTTCCCCTCGAGAAAGATAACGCATCGATACCCGTTTGCAAAGATCAATTGCGGATTCCAAATGCTTAACCGTGTCCAAATTGTCTTGTAGTTTGATACCTGCCGGTAGCTTTGCATAAAACGGGGTGTCGAGTTCCCGACCCAAAAGACGCTTAAAGAGATCATCAAAGGATTGTTCAAATTTCTTTCCTAAAGAGTGCGAAATATCAAACATGAAAGACAAAAGAGACGCCTGCTCCTCAGACAATTTAACTTTGCGAAGGGAAAATCCTTCTATGAAGGCGTGACGGCCGCGTTCTCCTTCCATGAGCGGATACCCAGCACGATTTAAAAGATCTAAATCACGTTGGATCGTGCGCTGGGTCACACCAAGATCAACGGCAAGCTCAGCGGTTGAAACTGACTCGCCCTTGTCTAAATTAGAAAGAATGCATATCAGCCGCTCTACGGTCTTGATATAGTCTCTTTTAGCTGAGACTTTTCCCGGAATCTTTTTCTTTCTTATGGCTATAAATTTTCTCTTTGTCATAAGCCTTTCTGAGAAAGTGCTCTATTTCTAGATTGAAGCTTTTCGACAGAAATAATTTTGATTTCATATTTTCTATCATTTAAATCCTCGCTAATCATCTGATATCTCCTCTAACTCTGGTAAAATTTTTACTTCAAATGGACCCCTTATATCATTTTCTTGCTCATAAACATTATTCGTATACCGGCTTATAACTGCCTCTAGAAATTTAGTCCCATCTTTTTCAGTAAGCTGAACCCCGCTCTCATCTTCAACATTGGCGCTTAAATCGTCCAAAAAATATTGTTCGTCTAACCCTTTGATAAATAATTTCTCATCATTATCTAACCCTATTATTCCAAAAGGTTTTTTACCATCTCGCTTCCACCACTCAACAATTTGCATCGTTCACCTCTATTTTCACTTTTCTAAAGATTTTCTAGCAAAAGTTAATCTAAGTTCATAATCGATTCTTTTTCTATCTTCTTTATTGAAAGGTTTTCTCTTTTCAAATTCATCTTTATACCAGCTCCAAAATTCAATATGGTATGCTTTAGCAAACTTTTGAAGATCACCTTTTTGAACAGACTCGAAGGAAAGTAACGATAAAACATCAGACCATTTATGAAAATGCTCTGCCTTAATAGAAAACAATCCGCATGGGTTGTTACTTTTTCTCGTAGTATCATCAACGAGCTTTAATTCCTCCCCATTGGTAAAGATCCCATATTTTGCTTTAGAATTCTTATTCAAATACCTCAGCAAATATTTCCCGCTCTCAAAAGGGGATCGCATTCTTTTTACCTCCACCAATACTTGAGGAGTATTATGTCCAGGCACAGAAAGTGAAACATCAGCTCTTATCTTACGTATCTTCTCTCCGACTGAATGAACCGAATATTCAAACTCAACTTGTTGAGATTTTGTATCCCACCCAAGAATTTCTAGTAAAGGCACTGTAAATTTTATCATTGTATTTTGCTCCGTGCCGAATTTTCCGTTTGGAAAACCCTTCACAGGCCAATCTTTCACTCTTTTTTGATAATTACGTAATTCTTTTAAATTAATTTTATACATCTCTTCCTATCCTTTTTGATTCAATCGTAAAATTACTTATTAATTAGACTAATCAAGCTTTTACCACCGGGCTTATTAGCCCATTTCTTATCGTAATCCCTGAGTTCTTCTAATAGCTGATTCTCATCGCATCGTTCCCATTGGGTTAATTGAACAGGAATATTATGTACCGCATCAAGCATCGCCCATATCTGTTTCTGATTCCCTTCTTCTTTTGCAAGATACCTGCATTGCGTAATTACAGACGATAGAAGCGACAAATATTTTTCTAATTTTATCTCATCTGCTAAAGACATATAAAAGCTACCTTTCTTACTTTTTATTTATCAGCAGCCATTTAGCTTTTGCTTCTTTGATACTGGGCAGGCCGCTATAATTTTGCCACGGTTTCGGAAGAGAATCTTTAGACGCTTTGTCCTCTTTTTGCATGAAGGGATACATGGACGGGATGGGATAGATACCGCCTTTAATTTTTCTTCCTTCCGCAGAGGCACGTACAAATGGTGTGATCTCTCGAACAACAGATAAGAGATGTCGTCGATGCGCAGGCACTCGAAATAATATCCATTTATTTAGCAAACCACATCTGTCAACAGCAGCGACTAATGAAAGAAAATATCCTCTGGGATTGACCATGACAAATACCTGTGTAAACCCCATTTTCTCAACCCTGCGAACTGCTTTTACCAGAGATTCTGTCAACGTCTCTAAATATTCGCAGTTGCCGGCTGTCGTGGGGCGAAACCATCCCCAAGAGGGAGATCCCCAATCTTCACCACTGGGGTTCCTAACACGATTCATTTCTGTTTCAAAAACAATCGCACCCTTACTCTTAAGACCTATTGGTTCAGTTTCTAATATTGAGCTGTCGACTGCTGCAAATGCAACTTGTCCATTCTTTCTTTGTTTCAAAAGGCAAATATCTGCCTCCCGCCAGGTATTCCATCCCTTTTTGCTATACGTCTCTGCATGAAAATAATTACCTACACACGCAGCAGCATTACAAGGAAGGATTAGTAGTGTTTGCGCATTTTTTAGGTTTCGGAGCTGAATCCAAGAATGCTTCACAATATTATTTCCTTCACTATTTATAATTATTCAACCCTAGCTTGATAATCATCAGGGGCATCATCGTTAATATGCAAATTTCTTTTTGTGCCCAAATGTGTAATACGGACACAGCCCAATTCCCCAAGTCTTGGATAATCACCTTTTAATGACGAATTGTAACAGGGCGTGTACTTATATACCAATATCGCTTCAGCAAGACTGATGTCACGTCGCCATGTATACCAATTATCTTTATCATCGTAATTCTTGGAATCAATCCGACCAAGGTAGACTTTAATCACACCTTCGTCCTTTAACCAATCTTTATAATGTTGTCTGAAACGGGAGGAAAAGATTTGATCAGCTGCTTGGCCGATATATAACAACTTATCCCGGCCATATAAAATATGATTCCCGTAAATTTGATATAGTCCATAATCCTCACCTGAATATCCGTTTTGTTTTCTTCCACCTTTGGTCATGGTTTTAATAACTTCTTCCGGTGTGTACGGGCCACTCCAAACAATTTCTATTTTATATTTTTCCATAGTTTAATTTTCCAGAAATTTTTGTATCTTATTTCTCCTAGATAACTCTAAATCATCTTTCCTAAGGCTTCTAAAATATCGACCATCGCTTTTGTATCTAGCTTACAATAAATCTCAAGATCTGTATAAACCTGAGTGCGATCTACACTGCTGACATCCTTACCATAAGTCACCCGCGAATACTCTGTGCTGGCCTTGCCTCCATCAGCAATTGTCAACCCTTCATAGCCCCGTCCAACTAAAACTGGTAAGACCTTTTTAATAGACGCTGAGCCTTTTTGTTCAGGATGGTAATATAGAAATGAACGAAATGGCGCTAATAGATCCATCATACGAAGCCTCATAGACTGGCAAGATGCCTCATATTCCCTAAAAGCTTCACCCAACTCCTTTAATCGCCCATCTTCAAAGGTTTGGTTATAGACAATAATAGTCCCGTCATTGCCTATACAATCGTTTAATGATCGAATAAATGCTAATCTAGGATCATCCCCTGATTTGTGTAGAAAGGAAATATGTTCCATAGAACCACTGCGGGTTTTTTGGATATGAACGGAAAATTGAAATGGCACCTGCTGATACGGCCTAATCCCATCAAATCGCGGGATAACCTCAAAGATTGTCTCAAAATCCATAAAATAAAGCGGATATCGCAGACTGTTCATGAAATTAACAATTTCAGGCTTATTAATATATTCCCTCCCCGAAATAGAACAATCCCTCTGGATTTTTTGATTATCCGTTAACTTATATCCATCCGGAATATCCTTAAGAAGAACAATGCCTTGATCAAGGAGATCAAACTTCTTAGCCCTGCCATTATATAATTGCGTAACATTACGATCAGGAAGAAACGCCCAGCATACAGGCTTCATTTGGCATTCATAAGGCTTGTTGCAGTATTCTCTGATAGAAATCTTGGGTTGAGCCGGAAGGTCGATGATTTTAAAGAAGCCTTCTACCAGCGCCGGTATTTCTTTATAAAATGGCTTTATTTCCTCGGTCACATCCAACAATGTAAAAAATTCATCAGGATCAATATCACCGTCCCGCACATAGGTATTATTCACGTGCATCAAATAGCACCGGTCAATTAAAAGGCCCGCCTGTTCATAGCAATATCTCTGAAAAGCGATGTCTTGAAGATAGACGTCCTTGCATTTTGTTGAGCATTTCACTTCAATCACGTCCCAAGCGCCGGGTTTGCCGGTTGATGGATTCAAAATATCCGCGCGGGCATATACTCGCCCTGCTTGAATTCCAGCCTCATAAATAGGCTTGGGTTCTTTAGTAACTAATAGCCTCTTGGTTTCATTTAGATTTTTGACGAAATCCTCTTCTTGCACGGAGGCTCCGCCAGGGAATCGTCTGGTGGCCAGCTCTCCCACACGATGCCCGGCATCAAATATACTTTGTAATCCTTCTGAGGCATCTGGAATATCTTGGGGGGCGTTACAGCGCGTCCACAGAAGCTTGGGGCATTGTAAGCCATTTAGAAATTTCGACTTTGTAAGAAGCTTCGGCGATCTAACCGTCTTTCGCTCAATCAAAAAATCAACTAAAGCATCTCTCTGTTCCTCATCATACAAAAGCTCTTCATTCATTTTTTGCCACTCCTTGCACTAAGCCTCATTGTATTCCATCGTACTTAATGGAGGCGTTCTTTTCTTGAACATGCGAATGTCTTTCTTTTACACTTAAATGCGTCGTGTCTTTATCGTTCTTTTTGTGCGTGTACCATACGAATTTAGGAAATCCGATAAATTTCGAATCTGCGTTAACCAACTTAAAGTTTTTAAACTCATAAATATCATACGTGAAATAAGTATGTTCCTTGCCGCTATAAACATTGGTTATGATAACTTCGTATTTTCCATCTTTATCGGGATCGATAAAATCCTCTATCCCTGCATCCATGGTAATAAAAGAAATCTTGTGGTATAAGCCTTCCTTTTCTTTTAAATAGATATCAACCGTGCCTTCATGCCCTCCAAGGCCCGTGCCCATATTCCATGATAGAACAATGAAGTCCTTTTGCCCATTATGATCTAAATCGGCCTGATAAACCCCTTGGGGAAGCGGCGGCTCGCCATCATTATCAACAATGGTAGTCTTATCATCCTTTATTAATAATTTGAAACTCCAGTCTTTGTTCTCTTGGAATCGAACAAGCGTGGACCCGTCCTTATATTCCTCCTGTTTACTAACAAGTGATTTTATCTCCAGATGCTTCGGCGCTCCGTCTTTAAATTTATACGGCGGATATTCCTCAAAATAAGCAAACGTTGGCGATGTGGAAAATATCGCCAACCCGATTAAACACAGAAACAATATCTTCATGATTCTAGTTCCCAGTAACATGCGTTCTCCTAAAATTACTCAAGTTTTTTTACTCAATCATGAAAGATGCCGATACAACGGCCATGACCTTCTTTTCAAACGCGCTGGTGTCGTTCACACCGTAATCGGATACATCTGTAGAGGTAATCGGCGTTATTTGAAAAACCCCCATCTTCGCTGAACGCATAAAACCGATCTTGTTTCCTGAAGCCTTCACCATGCTTTCCGCCCGAAGTTTTGCATTTTCTGTAGCCTTGGCAAGCATTTCAATTTTAAGCTCATCGAGCTTCGTATAAAAATAATCAGGCGCCCCAGATATAAGGATTATGTTTTGGTTGATCAATTCCGTCGATTCGCGGGAAACCGTATCAATTTTTCCGACCTCATTTGACCGGATCTCAATGTCCTGAGTTAATTCATACGCCTCAACGTCATTGGTATCCTTGCCTTCCTTACTCTTCTTATATATTTTCGTTGTTGAAATTTGAGAAACAATTATTTCACTCTTATTGACGCCTTTGGCTTCGAGATAGGCCAAAACTTTATCCAAATCTTCCTTTAATCTCTTATAGGCCTTAGGCAAATCGGCTTCACGTAAAGAAACCCGGGAAGCCCAGACAATATAATCACTTTTTATATTCTTTTGTGCGGAGCCAGTGACGCTGATTACCTGTTGATTAAATTTTATAACCTTGAGAAACCCCTTCGACAAAATAACGCTCGATGCGATCGTTGCGACAGCGATACAAATACCCAAAATGATAATTTGTGAATCTTTAAAAATCCCTGACCTTTCCATGGTGTTCCTTTCTTTACGGTTTTAATTTTAAAAAAATATTCTATTAATTATTTCCAATCTCTGCTTCTTTCGCTCGCGCCAAATAAGCCTCCGCCTCCGCACCTCTTCCCATCTTCTGACAAATACTGGCCAGATTATGATACGCTCCAACACAGGTCGAATCGTATTCTATGGCCTTGAGAGAATGCCGTTCGGCATTTTCCCACTGTTCAAACATTGCGTATGTAGCCCCAAGATTAAATTGTGCGTAACCGTGATCCGGCTTAATTTCAACCGACGCTTTTAGCCGTTCCAATGCGTCTTTGGGACGGTCGGTTTTGTTATACATTATCCCCAAGTTTGAAAGAGTCAGCCAATCCTTTGGATTTAACTCTACAGCCTTCTCACCGAGGGTGATCGCTTCTGGATATTTCTTCAAATTGTAATACGCTGCTACAAGCCTTTGATAAAGATCCGAGTCCTCGGGAGTCAGCTGAAGAGCTTTATTCCAGCAAGAAATGGCTTCCTCATATTGTGCCAGCTTGTAATAAGCAGACCCCATCATTAAATAAGTATCTGGGTCATCCCAGGCTGGATCGATCTCAAGGGCTTTTTTATATGATTCAATAGCATCTTCATATCTGTGCAACTTGTTATAAAGGCCTCCGAGACATAAATAGGTACAAATAAAATCAGGCCAAAACTTGATACAATCTAAAAAGGAATTTAAGGAATCGGATAAACGATTTAATTTTAAATATATTGCACCCAAATTGTAAAGCGCGCCTGCCATTGGACGTTCGTCTCCCAGCTCAATACACCTTTTGTATTGCTCGATAGCGAGTTCTGTCTTACTCAGTGAATCAAAGGCAACCCCAAGATCAAAATATGCTTCGGAACAATTTGGATCAATTCTTATGGCATCTTGGAGGATTTTAATCGACTCAACCGTGTTTCCGTCACCGGAAAGGCTCTGCGCTATTTTTAGCAGTCGCTTAATCTTTTTCTGTTTATATTTCAACATAAATGGAACTCCATGGTCTCATGGCAGGAGTTTTTCGCGTACAATAAAAAACCTTCGCTGGGCAGAGCACGCCCAACGAAGGTTTTTCTTTTTTTATGTCCAGGTTCCCCCTTCAACTCAGGACAACCAAAACGTCTTAATAAAACTAATGTACGCCTGCTAACCAAAGATATCAAGTCATATAATCCCATAAATGATTATACACTTATTAGCGACAGGGTTATGTCGCTTCATCTACGTCGATTTCCGATTGGTCTTTGGTTTCAGGTGTGTCCAAAATAGTACCCTCCTGTTCTGCTGCTTCTCTGGCAAGCTCCATAGCTTCTTTGATGAGATCGCGACGAAAACGATACCGTTCCATAGGCGGCATAGAATTGATCTTGATCAGAAGATCTTCGTCTTTCTTTGTGAACTTTGGCTTTTTCATCTGATCTTTTTCAACCGTTTTACCAGTCGGATCGTTGCTAGAAATGGGCTGCCGATGATCGTGCGGTAAATAGCCCAATGACCGCAACTTTTCCATCAACCCATTAAGCGACTGCCAAGCCCGTACTGCAGCAAGGCTTCGCTCACCAATTTTGCCTTCTGTTGAATGTGCCATCCGGGTTAACATCTCAACAAGCGACATTGCCCGCACATGCATTTGACCAACAAACATTTTGGTAAATTCAGGATCGCGGTTTATGGCGTTGCGCTCCCATATATCCTTAATATCTCGACGGACAGTGCGATCCGTGACCTTAAGAACTTTTGAGATCGCGATCTGTTCCTGCCCACGCAGGATCAGAACCTCTACCAATGCTTGTCGAACATTTTTAGGCAGATTCCTTGGATCAACAGTGCCATTATGAATCTGCTGCAGCAAGTCGTAATACGACATGTCCTCAAATGATGTGTTGTTATCGTTATTCATTGCCTTCTCCTTGTGATGGCTCGGGACGAGGCAATCCGAGGACAGGTTTATTGTTTAGATACTTGTCCTTTAGTTCCTGCGAAACCTTGTCTGCGCCAACAAAACTAATGTAGCGTTTAACGACGGCATCGCAGTATTTCGGGTCGAGTTCAACGCCGTAACAGCGTCGGCCAAGCCCTTCTGCTGCGATCAATGTCGAACCTGATCCGAGAAACGTATCGAGAACGATCTCGCCTCGCTTGGAACTGTTTTGTATCGCACGTGCGGGCAACTGAACCGGCTTTTGGGTTGGATGAACATATTCTTTGGTCGGATCTCGTCGAACTTCCCAAAGATTGTTCTCGCCGGGTTTACCAGCCCAATAATGGGCTGAACCTTTAAGCCAACCAAACATGGCTTGCTCAGTCTTGAAAGAATACGGCGCGTACGAAATAGCCGCCGACTCTTTAGCCCAGCAGATAATGCAGGACACGTGAAAATCCAACTCCAGCAGGATTTGATAAATCGGCGGAAATTGTCTGTGGCCCTGCCAAATATAAACCGACGTGCCGGGATTGATGAATGCCTTGATATTGATCAATATCTTGCGCATCCACTGCTCGTATTCGGGTTGAGGCATATTGTCGGAATATATCCGCTCCCATTTGCGCGAATTCTTTGGGCGAGTCTTTGTGCTCGGCTTATCCCCGCCCAGGTAATTCACGTTATAGGGATAATCGCAATGCAACAATCCGGCTTTCTCGTCGACAAATAGCTTTTTAAGCACTTCAATATCCGACGAGTCACCGCAAATAATTTTGTGCTCTCCGAGTAAAATGATGTCACCTTTTTGAGTGACTGGATTTATGATGGCATCCACAACCTCATCGGCATCAAAACCATCATCGTGCGGATTTGAATGCTTATCGATGATTTCACTCATCTCGGGGAGATCGAATCCTGTCAGCTCAATGTTAAAATCAGGCAACTTGGAGAACTCATTCATCAGAATGGCGAGCTTGGGCTCGTCCCATTCGCCCTTAATACGATTCAGCGCAAGGTTAAGCGCCTTTTCTTTTAGCAACGGCAAATCAACAACCGAAACATCAACTTCCTCGACGCCTTCTTTAATAAGAACTCGAAGACGTTGATGGCCGTCGACCAGATTACCTGTCTGCTGATTCCAAATTAGCGGGCTGACAAGTCCATTTTCATTCATGACGTTATTAAGCTTTTGCAACTCTGTGTCGGACATAATGCGCGGATTGTAGATCGCCGGATTAATGTCTTGGATCTTGATACGTCGAATTTCTAATGTCGTTTTCATTTTGGTTCTCCCAATAATTTTTATGGTTGTCTTTAAGACGGATCTGGGTATGCAGCAACCGCTATTGGAAGTGCCAATACACAGCCACCGACATACCGAAATGAATCCGTTCCGTCAGCGGACTGCCCTAAAAATGACAAAGGCAGTCCTCCGAATGTTCGGCACGTCGTGTGCCTGACTTCATTCTCTGGACTGCCTTTATTGGCTGTTTTTGTGGTACTTCGACCCGACTGGTATTCGGGCCAGCGCACTTAATGCGCTTCTCTAGTTTTACCCGAGACAAAGTGTGCCTCGAGAATTCCCGCTTAAAAGTAAAAAGCGGTTACCAACTTTTCAGTCGGAACCGCTTAAGCTCGTCCTACATAAAATACAAAACGGCGATCAAAAGAGGTTACGACTTCTGCAACGAACTACGCATCCTGCACTCTTTTGGTCGCCGTGATTGGCGCACCGGAACAACATCAATCTGCACTACTCATCCTTCACTAGATAGAGTATATCACCGGAGCCGAACGTGTCCAATATTTTGTTTAACGCCCTCACGCGACTTCCTTCACATCCCCCATTAAATCGCGTCCCTCTTCGTCAAAAACCCCTCCGGTTATTTCCAACCCGGAGAATTTCTGTGCTTTTTCATAGATATCGACAAGAACATGACCAGAAAGAACCTCCGATGATAAATCGCATTTATAAATCAACAAATAGTTTAAATCATCCCTTTGAAATATTGCGCCCCGGGCACCGCCACGCACATCTTTAATACCAACAAATTCGCTAATCTTTAAATGATGCCCGGCACTCACGGAGAAAAACATTTCACCAGTTATCGGTTGATACCACCATAACCCAACTCGTGTTTGCGGATGTAAAGCCACTGACAGCGCATCCGGCATTGTTCTTGGCCCCCGCAATGGAATAACATTAGGACATGACGCCAATTCTCCTAGACGCTGTTTGATAAAATCACGCTTATTTTTCATTAAGACCTCCAGTAGTTGCATTGCTTCGGTTCGATAGGTTGTTTTAACCGGCTCACCGCGATTTACTTCATCAGCCTGAACATAGAGTCTCAAATACTTCTCGGATCTGAACGGATCGGTTCTTATAAACCACTTTCCTAATTTATAAAGTTCAACGGGTCCACCGGGCAGAGGCAGAAAATTAGGGCCCATGTCAAAATATGCATTGATCAAATGTTCATATTCATACATTGCGCGATCGAGCTGCTGGATACCTTCAAAGTAACAACCGATTTGGTTAGCCAACCAAAACGGCCTTTTCAGAAATTCGTATAGACGGATCGCGTCTTCGTATTTCCCGACGTCCCATAGAATGTCAAACGACTCATAAAAGTCGGGCTCTTCAACAAGCGACATAGACCATCAATCTTTTCTCATTTGTATGCCCGGATAACGTTCACGATACGAATCTTTTAAGGCCTGCAGAATTCTGCTAAGGCCGCGGCCATCATCCATGTCTTCGGGAATAAAAAAGATTGAGGCGATTATGCCTTCGATAACGGGTTCGCTTTGTATCCAATCATTAAACATGGATAGTGCCGGTGCAAGGCGCGTTATCGTGCGATGGCTCTCTTTGATGGAATCAAGGCCTCCAACAATAAGATTGTTGCCCTGCTGTTTGATTGGAACCCGAAATCCTGTTTTCCAATGAAGTCGAAGTATGCCGTCCCTCTTGCTTGGGCGGCGCTCACATGTGAGTTCCATAATAAAATTATTCACCATGCATTTTCTCCCTCATTCAGGCGTTTACAATGGACATACCTATTACCATAACGTGGGAAACTATCAACTTGATTGATGGATAAACAGTATATCGTGGGGTAGCGATGGGGTTATGTCGCGTAACAAAAAAATTATTCTGAAAAGCTATTTTCTGTTAGCCAGATTGCTGTGCCGCTATTCAGGGTAGGCCAGCGGGATTGAAAACCTTGATCATCCCTTACCTTTTTCATTAATTTAAAGAAGTGTCCATAAGCGCCTGTTGGATGAGGAACGCCTATAACAGTTCGGGAGGGGTATAAAAAGGCCAGTGTTTCATAGGAAAGGAATCCCACTCCAATTAAAGGCCAATCTTTGTTAATTACTTCTAATTCTTTTGAAAGATATAGGCTTGAACAGTTTCTAAAAGTTTGCGTATGGTGTTTAATATTTAAGGTTTCTTTAATACCCTTACTCTTGCAAGATTCACACTTTACCAATTCTGTCCAAAGAATAGGGCCTTCTACCCTTAACAATGCAATAAAGCTTTTTAACCTTAAATAATATGGGTGCTTGTCTTTAAGGTTCTCTTTCCAATAATCGACTGTCTTAAAATACGAATAATCGACGTTATCGTTTTGTGTATAATATGCAGCTTCGGCTTCTTCGGCATTTCCGGGATTAAGCCCAAC
>CXWL01004603.1_pt1 | contig 15486 bp, 16 predicted proteins | sample 590931 | NCBI WGS metagenome assembly CXWL01 (sample SAMEA3498368, study PRJEB10139) | groundwater metagenome | biome: water well; material: biofilm material | place: Germany | collected 2015-04-27 | reverse complement strand
ATCCAGTCGGCGCCGGCCGCGATGACCGCACGCACCTCCTCACCCAGGCGCGCAAAGTCGGCACAGAGGATGCTGGGGGCGATGCGGTAGGTCGGCATGAGGGGAATTCTAGGAGCCTGCCTAGAATGCGCCGCCATGGCCAAGCCTGAATTCACCTGCGCGGTGCGCGTGCAATACCTGCCCGAGCAGTCGCAGCCGCCCGACGGGCCGTTTGCCTTTTCGTACACCGTGAATATCCGCAATACCGGCGATATCACCGGCCAGCTCGTGGCCCGGCACTGGGTGGTGACCGATGCCAACGGCCAGCGCGAAGAGGTGCGTGGCCTGGCCGTGGTGGGTCACCAGCCGCTGCTCAAACCCGGCGAGGAGTTCGAGTACACCAGCTGGACCCGCATCGACACCTCGCACGGCGAGATGCGCGGCACCTACTTCTGCATGACCGAAGACGCGCACGCCTTTGAAGCCGCGGTGCCCGAGTTCTCGCTGGTCTATCCGGGCGCGCTGCACTGACCAACGCTACGGCGGCGGTTCGTCGCCGGGCGGGTCGGCCTTGCGGCGGCCGGAAAACATCGTCCACCAGACCATGAAGACCAGCAGGCCCAGCGCCACCAGCGCTTCCAGGATCAAGAGCCACATATCGCCTACCTCCGGCGCGGCCCGAACAGGTTGAGCGCGAGGCCGGCCAGCACCAGCGCGGCCGCGCCGAGCTTCCACGCGGGCAGCGCCTCGCCCAGCAGCCAGGCCGAGGCGCCGATGCCGAAGACCGGCACCAGCAGGGCCATCGGCGCCACCGTGGCCGCCGGGTGGCGTGCCAGCAGCCAGCCCCAGGCGACATAGCCAAACAGCGTATTGCCGGCGGCCTGCCAGACCACGGCAGCCCACACGCCGGCGTCGGCCGCGGCCAGTGCCTGCGCGATGCGCGCCGGGCCTTCAAACCACCACGACAAGGCCAGCAGCGGCGGCAGCGCAAAGGCGCTCGACCAGACCACCACGCCCAGCATCTGCACGCGGCCCATCGAGCGTGCCACCTGGTTGCCGCCCGCCCAGGCCAGCGCCGCCAGCAGCACGAGCAGCAAGCCGGCCGCAGTGGTGTCGCCCCCGGTATGCGCGGCGATGACCGCGATGCCGGCGGTGGCCAGCGCGAGCGCGGCCCACTGGTAGGCGCGCACGCGCTCGCCGTCGGCCGCCATCGCCAGGCCGATCGTGAAGAAGACCTGCACCTGCACCACCAGCGAAGCCAGCCCGGGCGCGATGCGGCCGCTCAGCGCCAGGTACAGCAGCCCGAACTGGCCGGCGCCGATCAGCACGCCATAGGCCGCCAGCTTGCACCACGGCACCGCAGGCCGGCGGATGAACAGCACGGCGGGCAGCAGCACCAGGGTGAAGCGCAGCGCCCCCAGCAGCAGCGGTGGCAAGGTGCCCAGGGCGACCTTGATGACGACGAAGTTGCTGCCCCACACGGCCACCACGGCCAGTGCCAGCAGGGCGTGGCGCAGCGGCAGGCGCGAGCCGGCGGCCGTCAAGCCGCAACCACCACGCGGTTGTAGCCCTGCGTCTTGGCCTCTTGCAGCGCGCGCTCGGCACGCTCCAGTGTCTGCACCACGGTCTCGCCGGCATGGTGTTCAGCCAGGCCGCCCGAGAGTGTGACGCTGAGCGCCTCGCTGCCGTGCAGGATGCGCAGCGCGCCGACGCGCTGGTTCAGCCGCTCCAGCCCGCCGCGGGCGAGCGCGGCGCGGGTATCGGACAGCATCAGCACAAACTCCTCGCCGCCCCAGCGCGCCAGCATGTCGGAGACGCGCACCTGGCGCAGCGCCTCTTGCGCCACCGCGCGCAGCACGGCGTCACCGACGGCATAGCCATGCGCTTCATTCACCGGCTTGAAGCGGTCGATATCGAGCATGGCCAGGCAGAAGCTCTGGCCCGAGCGCACACAGCGCTGGTGCTCCTGCTCCATCAGCGCCTGCATGTGGCGCTTGTTGATGAGGCCGGTGAGCTCGTCGCGCGTGGTGTGCTCGCGCAGGCGCGAGAGCGCCTGCGCGAGCTCGGCGCGCTGCATGCGCGAGCGCTGCCGCATGCTGGAGAGCCGGCCGGCCAGCAGCGAGACCGCGGGCATCATGGTGGCCACCAGCAGGAAGTGGCCCAGCTCGAGGGCGGCCGGGTAGGCGGCGGGCGCGCGCACCGCCATCAGCGCCATCGTGGCGCCGAACAGCAGCACGGCATAGAGGCTGACCCAACCCATCTGGCGCGGCGTGGCCACGAACATGCCCAGCATCAGGATCACCATCACGACCGGAAAGACGGCGCCTCGACCAGCGCCCAGCAGGGTGTAGGCGACGGCGCAGCTGGCCAGCGCAAAGACCATCTGCGGCACCGTCAGCGACGGCTCGCGACAGCGGCGCGACCACCCCGTGCGGATGAGCAGGTAGAACGCCACCATGCCGGCCAGCGTGAGCCCGGACCACCAGCCGACCGGGCCCGCCCGCGCCACGCCGATCCAGGCGAAATAGTGCATCGCCGCGACCCCGGCCGCGAGCAGCAGCATGGCCAGCCCGGCCTGCGAGAGACGCCGGCGCTGCGCGGGGTCTCTCGTGAGCAGCGCGTCGACCAGACGGCTCAGCGGGCGGGGGCTTGGGGTATTCACGGGGCCTGAGGGTAGCACCGCCGTGCGACCCGGCCGCTACCTCGCGGCCACCAGGTGCCCCAGCGGCAAGGCCGCGCCGGCCTTGACTTCGCCCAGCGAGAAGCTGGTGTGCAGATCCTTCACGTTGGGCAGCTTGAACAGGGTCTCCATCGACCAGCGTGAATAGGCGTCGAGGTCGGTGCAGATGACCTGCAGCTCGAAGGTGCCCGCGCCGCTGATGTAGTGGCAGGCCACCACCTCGGGCAGGTCGCGGATGGCGGCCTCCAGCGCGCGCGTGGCGTCGGCGTTGTTGCGCTCGGCATCGATGCGCACGAAGGCCAGCACGCCCAGGCCGATCTTGCGGCGGTCGATCTCGGCCCGGTAGCCGGTGATATAGCCCTGCTCCTCCAGCCACTTCACGCGCCGCCAGGTGGGCGCTGCCGACAGGCCGATGCGCGCCGCCAGCTCGGTGTTGGACAGGCGGGCCTCGGCCTGCAGCTCGCGCAGGATGTGGATGTCGTAGCGGTCGAGGCCGCTGCCGTGCGTCTCGGGGGCCTCGGTGGCCTGCGTGTGGGCAGGGGGCGTTTTCCCCAATGCCTGCTTCTTGAGCGTCATTGTTGACTCCAATCCTCGATTGAAGCAAGGATGTTGCTCCAAGCATGCCTGAGCTGGCATCAAAAGAAAAGACATGCATCGGCGGTTTGCCTAAACTTGCGCCCTGCTGCACCCGAGGAGTCGCCCCATGAATGCCCCGCTGCCCGAGCCGGTCCGCCTGGCCCTGGAAACCGCCACCCTCGACGACAAATACAGCCTCGGCACGGGCCGCGCGTTCATGAGTGGCGTGCAGGCGCTGGTGCGCCTGCCGATGTTGCAGCGTGGCCGCGATGCCCTCGCCGGCCTGAATACCGCCGGCTTCGTGAGCGGCTACCGCGGCAGCCCGCTGGGCGGTTACGACCAGGCGCTGTGGGCGGCGCGCAAGCATCTGGCGGCCAGCCACATCGTCTTCCAGCCCGGCGTCAATGAAGAGCTGGCCGCCACCGCGGTGTGGGGCACGCAGCAGCTCGACCTCTACCCGCAAGAGAAAAAGTACGACGGCGTCTTCGGCATCTGGTACGGCAAGGGCCCGGGCGTGGACCGCTGTTCGGATGTCTTCAAGCACGCCAATATGGCCGGCACCGGCAGGCATGGCGGCGTGGTCGCGATTGCCGGCGACGACCACGTCAGCAAGAGCAGCACCGCGGCGCACCAGAGCGACCACATCTTCAAGGCCTGCGGGCTGCCGGTCTTCTTCCCCGCCGGCGTGCAGGACATCCTCGATCTGGGCCTGCACGCCATCGCCATGAGCCGCTTCTCGGGCGTCTGGAGCGGCATGAAGACGATCCAGGAGGTGGTGGAATCGTCGGCCTCGGTATCGGTGGACCCCGACCGCGTGAAGATCATCCTGCCCGAGGACTTTGTCATGCCGCCGGGCGGCTTGCACATCCGCTGGCCCGACCACCCGCTCGAGCAGGAAGCGCGGCTGATGGACTACAAGTGGTACGCGGCGCTGGCCTACGTGCGCGCCAACCGGCTCAACCACAACGTCATCGAATCGCGCGCCGACCGCCTGGGCATCATCGCCAGCGGCAAGGCCTACAACGACACCCGCCAGGCGCTGGCCGACCTGGGGTTGGACGACGCTACCTGCCGCGCCATCGGCGTGCGCCTGCACAAGGTGGGCGTGGTCTGGCCGCTGGAAGCGACCATCACGCGCGAGTTTGCCCAGGGCCTGCAGGAGATCCTGGTGGTTGAAGAGAAGCGCCAGGTCATCGAGTACCAGCTCAAGGAAGAGCTCTACAACTGGCGCCCCGACGTTCGGCCCAACGTGCTGGGCAAATTCGACGAGCCCGAGGGCGCGGCGGGCGGCGAATGGAGCATGCCCAACCCGAGCGAGAACTGGCTGCTGCGCGCCAAGGCCGACCTGACGCCGGCGATCATCGCCAAGGCCATCGCCAAGCGGCTCAGGAAGCTGGGCCGCGATGGCAGCATCCCGGCCGATATCTTTGCCCGCATGGACGCGCGGCTGGCGGTGGTGGCCGCGCGCGAGCGCCAGCTCGCCGAGCTCAAGGTGGATACCGGCGAGCGTGCGCCCTGGTTCTGCAGCGGCTGCCCGCACAACACCAGCACCCGCGTGCCCGAGGGCTCGCGTGCCATGGCCGGCATCGGCTGCCACTACATGGCGGTGTGGATGGACCGCAGCACCAGCACCTTCACCCAGATGGGCGGCGAAGGCGTGCCCTGGGTCGGGCAGGCACCGTTCACGCACGGCAAGCACGTTTTCGCCAACCTGGGCGATGGCACCTACTTCCACAGCGGCTCGCTGGCCATCCGCCAGAGCATCGCGGCGGGCGTGAATATCACCTACAAGGTGCTCTACAACGATGCCGTCGCGATGACCGGCGGCCAGCAGGTGGGTGAGCGGCCCGAGGGGCACTCGGTGCTGCAGATCATGAAGAGCCTGGTCAGCGAGGGCGTGGCCAGGCTCGCGATCGTGACCGACGAGCCCGGCAAATATGCGGGTGCCGCGCTGGAGGCCGGCGTCACCGTGCACCACCGCGACCTGCTCGACACCATCCAGCGCCAGTTTCGCGAGCTGGCGGGCACCACCGTCATCATCTATGACCAGGTCTGTGCCACCGAGAAACGCCGCCGCCGCAAGCGCGGCAAGCTCGTCGATCCCGCCCGGCGCGTGGTCATTAACGAGCTGGTGTGCGAGGGCTGCGGCGATTGCAGCGTGCAGAGCAATTGCCTCAGCGTGGAGCCGGTCGAAACCGAGTTCGGCCGCAAGCGGCGCATCAACCAGAACTCCTGCAACAAGGACTACTCCTGCGTCAATGGCTTCTGCCCGAGCTTTGTCACGGTGGAGGGCGGGCAGCTGAAGAAGCCGAAGAAGCAAGGGCGGGGCGATCTCGCCGCGCTGGCCGCCATCCCCGAGCCCACCCTGCCGCTGGCCGAGCGTGCCTGGGGCATCGTGGTCGGCGGCGTCGGCGGCACCGGCGTCATCACCATCGGCCAGTTGCTGGGCATGGCCGCGCACCTGGAGGGCAAGGGCGTGGTCACGCAAGACGCCGGCGGCCTGGCGCAGAAGGGAGGGGCCACCTGGAGCCACATCCAGATCGCCAACCGCCCGCAGGCCATCTGCACGACCAAGGTCGATACCGCGCAGGCCGATCTGGTGATTGCCTGCGACAGCATCGTCGGCGCCATGAAATACACCCTCACCGTGATGCAGCAGGGCCGCACCTACGTGGCCCTCAATACCCACGGCACACCGACCGCGGGCTTCGTGAAAAACCCCGACTGGCAGTTTCCGGGCGCGCATTGCGAGGCCGCCGTGCGCGCGAGCGTGGGCGACACCCTGGTCGGTGCGTTCGACGCCGAAGCGGTGGCCGTGCAGATGATCGGCGACTCGATCTATACCAACCCGCTGATGCTCGGCTATGCCTGGCAACAGGGGCGCATTCCCCTCTCGCTCGCGGCACTCATGCGTGCCATCGAGCTGAATGCCGTGCAGGTGGACAACAACAAGGCGGCGTTTGAATGGGGCCGGCGCTGTGCGCACGATCTGGCGGCGGTGCAGGCGCTGTTCCAGGCGCAGCAGGTGATCCAGTTCGTCAGGCAGCCCACGCTCGATGAGGCAATCGCGCAGCGCGCGGCATTTCTTGCCGACTACCAGGATGCCGCCTATGCGGCGCAGTACCGGGCCTTCGTCGACGAGGTGCGCGCCGCCGAAAGCAGGATCGGCGGCACCGCGCTGAGCGCCGCGGTGGCACGCTACCTCTTCAAGCTGATGGCCTGCAAGGACGAGTACGAGGTGGCCCGCCTGCACACCGACCCCGCCTTCGCCGAAAAGATCGCCGCGATGTTCGAGGGCGACTACAAGATCGTGCACCACCTGGCGCCGCCCGGCCTCGCCCGGCGCAATGCAAAGGGTGAACTCGTCAAGCACGCCTTCGGGCCCTGGATGCGCAGGGCCCTGCGTGTGCTGGCGCGCATGAAGGGCCTGCGCGGCGGGGCCTTCGACGTCTTCGGCCACAGCCAGGAGCGCCGCGCCGAGCGCGCACTGGTCGGCCAGTACCGGGCCTGCATCGCCGAGCTGCTGCCCACGCTCAGTGCCGACCGGCGCGCGCTCGCGGTCGAGATCGCGCGCATCCCCGAAGAGATCCGTGGCTACGGCCACGTCAAGGCGCGCCACCTCGCGGCGGCGCGCATCAAGTGGGATGCATTGATGCAGCGCTGGCGCGGCGCCGCCGTGGCCTGAGCGGTTGGCGGCGAGGGCAGCATGTTCGCGTCCGCCATCGCCAGCGCGCAGGCCCACGATGCCAGTGCACGGGTGCCGTTTGTCATCGGTGCCAGCACGGTGGGGTCGGTGGCGCGCTCGCACCTGGCCGCATTGCAGCGCTGGCCTGGGCTGCTGGCCGCCGGCCGCGACCGGGTTGCCCTCACCGTACCTGCCGCCGAGCGCGATGCCGCGCTGGCCGAAATCAACCACACGCTGCGCCGCGACGGCCTGATCCTGGCCTGGCGCGACGAGACCTACGCCGTCGTCGATCTCGCTACCGGCGCGCGGCTGGCGCGCACCGAACGCGCGGCGTCGCGCTTCTGGGGCACCCTCACGCTGGGCGCGCATGCCACCGGTTATGTGGCCGACGACGCGGGCCGCCCCAGCCACCTGTGGATCGCCCGCCGCTCGCCGCAAAAGGCCACCGACCCGGGCCTGTACGACAACCTCATCGGCGGTGGCGTGGCCGACGGCCAGAGCCCGTTCGAAGCCTTGATACGCGAAGGCTGGGAAGAAGCCGGCCTGGTGCCCGCCCAGATGGCCGCGGCGCGCCCGAGCGGGGTCATGCGCGTGCAGCGCGACATCCCGCAAGGCCTGCAACTCGAGGATGTGCACGCCTTCGACCTGGCGCTGCCGCCGGGCTTGCAGCCCATCAACCAGGACGGCGAGGTCGAGCGCTTCGACCTGTTGCCGGTGGCCGACGCGCTGGCGCTGGCCGCCGGCACCTCGATGACGGTGGACGCCGCGCTGGTGACGCTGGACTTCGCGCTGCGGCACGGCTTGTTGCGCCCGCCATTCGCAGCGCCTGACGGCCGCGCTCAAATGCCTTGAATCCCGGGGGCCGGCGCAGCCCGCACACTACGCCCCACATGCCCACCGCCCTGGCCCCCGCCCGCTATACCGCCACCGCCATCACCTTGCACTGGCTGCTGGCGTTGATGATCGCCGGCTCGTTTGCCGTCGGCCTGTATATGACCGAGCTGTCGCTGTCGCCGACCCGGCTCAAGCTCTACAACTGGCACAAGTGGGCCGGCGTGGTGATCCTGGGCCTGTCCGCGCTGCGTCTGCTGTGGCGCCTGATGCACCGCCCGCCGGCCGATCTGCCGATGCCCACCTGGCAGCGCCGTGCCGCCCATGGTGCACACGCCACGCTGTACGTGCTGTTCTTCGCGGTGCCGCTGGCCGGCTGGGCGTACAGCTCGGCAGCCGGCTTTCCGGTGGTCGTCTTCGGCGTCCTGCCGCTGCCCGACTGGGTGGCGGCAGACCGCGCCCTGGCCGAGGCCCTCAAGCCGCTGCACAAGGGCCTGGCGTATGCGCTGGGCGTCGTGGTGCTGGCCCATATCGGCGCCGCCTTCAACCACCACTGGGTCGAGCGCGACGGGTTGCTGCAACGCATGCTGCCGGGTCGGCGCTGAGCGCCCGCGACAGTTCAGTCCAAGGAACCCATGTCTGCACCCGGTAACTCCCACCTCCTCGGCATCGTGCTCGCCCTGGCGAGCCTCGCCGTGCCCGCCGCGTGGGCACAACCGGCGCAGTTGCAGATGGGTGGCAGCGAGATCGCCTTCACCACGCGCCAGATGGGGGTTCCGGTGGAGGGCAGGTTCGGCAAGTTCGGCGCGCAGATCGTGCTCGATCCCCGCAAGCCAGAAGCCGGCAGCGTGCGCTTCGCCATCGAGACCGCCAGCGCCCGCTTCGGCAGCGCCGAGCTCGACGCCGAGCTGCCCAAGTCGACCTGGCTCGATGCCGGCAAATTTCCGCAGGCCACCTTCCAGTCCACCGCCGTCAAGGCTGTCGGGCCCGGCAGGTTTGAAGTGACCGGCAAGCTGCTCATCAAGGGCGCCGTGCGCGACGTGGTGGTGCCCGTGCAGTTGACGCAGGCCGGCGCCCACAGCCTGGCCAGCGGGTCGTTCACGATCAAGCGGCTCGAATTCAAGGTGGGCGACGGCGAATGGGCCGATACCTCACTGCTGGCCAACGACGTGCAGGTGCGCTTCAAGCTCGCGCTGACCGGCATCGCCCCGCCCTGAACCGCTTTCCACCGTCCCCCAACCGACCTACACCCGAGTCACCATGAACAAATTCACCGCAGCCACCCTTGCCGTCTTCACCGCCCTTGCCACCAGCGGCGCCGCCTGGGCGCAGAGCGCCACTTACAACATCGATCCGACGCATACCTTTGCCCTCTTCGAGGTCTCGCATTTCGGCGCCTCGCTCATCCGCACCCGCTTCGACAAGAAGGAAGGATCGATTCAGTTCGACCGCGCCGGCAAGACCGGCCGCGTCGATATCACGATCGACATGGGCTCGGTCAACAGCGGCGTCGAGCCCTTCAACCGGCACCTGATGAGCAAGGATTTCTTCAATGTCGCCGAGCACCCCACGGCGCGCTTCGTGGGCGACAAGTTCGGCTTCGCCGGCGACAAGGTCAGCGAGGTCGCGGGCACGCTCACGATGCTGGGCAAGAGCCACCCGGTCACGCTCAAGGCCAACCAATTCAACTGCTACCAGAGCCCGATCTTCAAGCGCGAGGTCTGCGGCGGTGACTTCGAGGCCGTCATCCAGCGCAGCGTCTGGGGCATCAACTACGGCCTGCCGGCAGTCGCGCCGGATGCCGTGCGCCTGCTGATCCAGGTCGAGGCGATCAAGCAGTAGCCGGCGCCGAGCCGCCTCAAGGCGGCTGCCGCAGCGAACCGATTGGGCTGGCTTGGTGATTCTGTCGTCGCAGTCAAAGCTGCTTCGACGAGCCGCCACGCAAGCAGGTGTCATGGCGCGTTCCAATGGGGGTGCTGGCAAGTGGCAAGAGATGGGTGAAATTGTCTTGGGCCGCAAGTGAGGCCCAATGCGCACCGGGGGGTAACACCGACTTGCGGCACGCGAGGGCCGGGGCAATAGTGAAAGGCGTCCTTGTCCGGAGCAGATTTCTGCCCACCACCGCCCTTACGTTCCAACGCAGGAGACCCACCATGACATCAGCCCCCAAGAAGCCGGCACCACGCCGCCGTTTTCTCCAATCCGCTGCCGCCGGTGCCGTGGGCGCAGGGGCGATGGCCGCGCCGATGCTCGCGGCCGCGCAGACCTCCAGCCTGCGCTTTCAGAGCACGTGGCCGGCGAAGGATATCTTCCACGAGTACGCGCTCGACTTCGCCAAGAAGGTCAACGACATGACCGGCGGCGAACTCAAGATCGAGGTCTTGCCATCCGGCTCGGTGGTGCCGGCCTTCGGCCTGCTGGATGCCGTGTCCAAGGGCACGCTGGACGGCGGCCACGGTGTGCTGGGCTACAACTACGGCAAGCAGAATGCGCTGGCGCTGTGGAATTCGGGCCCGGCGTTCGGCATGGACGCCAACATGCTGCTGGCCTGGCACAAGTACGGTGGCGGCCACGAACTGCTGACCAAGCTCTACGCTTCGATCGGTGGCAACGTCGTCTCCTTTCTCTACGGCCCGATGGCGACGCAGCCGCTGGGCTGGTTCAAGAAGCCCATCACCAAGTCGGAAGATTTCAAGGGCCTCAAGTTCCGCACCAACGGGCTGGCCATCGATCTGTTCACAGCGATGGGGGCTGCGGTCAATGCGCTGCCCGGCGGCGAGATCGTGCCGGCCATGGACCGCGGCCTGCTCGATGGGGCCGAGTTCAACAATGCCAGCTCCGACCGCCTGCTCGGCTTCGCCGACGTCTCCAAGGTGTGCATGCTGCAGAGCTATCACCAGAGCGCGGAGACCTTCGAGATCACCTTCAACAAGACCAAGTACGAAGGGCTGCCGGCAAAGATGAAGGCGATCATCGCCAACGCCGCCGAGGCCGCCTCGGCCGATATGTCCTGGAAAGCCATCGACCGCTATTCCAAGGACTACATCGAACTGCAGACCAAGGACAAGGTCAAGTTCTACAAGACCCCCGATGCAATCCTGCAGAACCAGCTCACGCTGTGGAGCGCGATCGTGGAAAGAAAGTCGGCGGAAAACCCGCTCTTCAAGGAAATCGTCGAATCGCAACGGGCCTTCGCCGAACGTGCCGTGAAGTGGGACCAGGATACCTATGTCAGCCGCCGCATGGCGGTGAACCACTTCTTCGGACCCAAGAAGGCAGAGCCCAAGAAGGCTTGAATTCCTGCGCATCAGTCATCAGCCACCCGGGCGCGATCCGGGTGGCTATTTTTTTTGAACGGGCCCGGGTATGCAGAAACTGCTACTGACGATCGACAAGCTCAGCACCTTCGTTGGGCACGCGTTTTCCTGGTTGATCGTCGCGCTCACCTTCATGATCTCGTGGGAGGTGTTCTCGCGCTACATGCTGGACCACCCGCATGCCTGGGCCTTCGACGTCATGATCATCATGTACGGCACCCTGTTCATGATGTCCGGCGCCTACACCCTGGCCAAGTCCGGGCATGTGCGCGGCGATGTCTTGTACGGCTTCTTCGAGCCGCGCACGCAGGCCACGATCGATCTGGTTCTCTACATCCTGTTCTTCGTGCCAGGCGTATTTGCGCTCACCTATGCCGGCTATTTCTACGCGGCCGAGTCATGGGCCGTCAACGAGCACTCCAATATCACCGCCGACGGCCCGCCGATCTATCCGTTCAAGACGATGTTGCCGTTGGCCGGCGCGTTCTTGCTGCTGCAGGGCATTGTCGAAATCGTTCGCTGCGTGATTTGCATCAAGCAGGGCGAGTGGCCGTCGCGCGAGGTCGACGTTGAAGAAGTCGACGTCGACAAGCTCAAGGAGATGGTGCACGTGAAAGACGAGGATATCGCCCGCCTCGACCAATTCGTGGTGCCGCAAGGGGGCGCGAAATGAAGGTCCGCAAGGAGCTGTGGTTCGGCTTTTCGCTGATGGCGATCATCCTCGCCGCTGTCGCGACCTTCACGCCGTGGGCCGGCATCCTTGATGGTCACCTGAGCCGCGACGACCTCGGTGCCCTGGGCCTGCTGATGCTGGGGCTGATCGTGGTGGCGATCATGCTCGGCTTCCCGACGGCGTTCACGCTGATGGGCATGGGCGTGTTCTTCGGCTGGCTCGCCTACCGCAGCGTGAACCCAGACCTGGCCGTGCAGCAGATCCTCGATCTGATGGTGCAGCGCGCCTATTCGGTGATGTCCAACGAAGTGCTGATCGCGATCCCGCTGTTCGTCTTCATGGGCTACCTGGTCGAGCGCGCCAACCTGATCGAGAAGCTCTTCAAGAGCCTGCACCTGTCTCTGGCGCGCGTGCCCGGCGCGCTGGCGGTGGCGACCATCGTCACCTGCGCGATCTTCGCCACTGCCACCGGCATCGTCGGCGCCGTGGTCACCCTGATGGGCCTGCTCGCCTTGCCGGCCATGCTGCGTGCCGGCTACAACATCAAGCTGGCCGCTGGTGCCATCACGGCGGGCGGTTGCCTGGGCATCCTGATTCCGCCATCGGTGCTGCTGATCGTCTACGGCGCCACGGCGGGCGTCTCGGTGGTCAAGCTCTATGCGGGCGCCTTCTTCCCCGGCATCATGCTCGCTGGCCTCTACGTCGGCTACGTCATCATCGTCGCCAAATGGAAGCCGCATCTCGCACCGCCTTTGGCCGCGAGCGAACGTCAGGTGCAGCTGCCGCCGTTGTCGCGGACCTTGAGCGCGCGCAGCAGCAATGCGCTGACGGGCCTGCTCGCCGGCCTGCGCGTAACCGCGCTTCCCAAGCGACAAGTGGCGACGCAGCTGTTCGTCTCCTTGCTGCCCGCCATCTGCATCGTCACGCTGCTGGTGCTGATGTACGGCGCCGCGACGGCGCCGCCGGTCGCGGTCGATACCACAGGCCTGGTTCAATCCGGCGGATCGTTTGCTGACGACGACGACAAGCCCGCTGACTCGCCAGGCCTGCAGGAGCCGCCCGCAGAGTCGGGCGGGCTGCAAGACCCCCCCAAGGCAGGCGCCGACCTCGCTGCGCCGCCGGCCGAGTTGGGCCAGGCGTCATCCGAGGCCAGCGTCACGCCGCCGGTCGGGGCCACCGGCATCGCGGCGGGCCGTGCGCCGGCGGCGGCCGCCCCTGCCGCACGCGTCCCGGCACCGACCTGGTACTGGGTCGTATTCGGCCTGGGCATGTCTGGCCTGCTGCTGGTCAACTGGCTGATGAACTGGCAGCGGCTGGAGATTTTCAAGATGCTGCTGGCGTCGTTCTTTCCGCTGGCGGTGATGATCATCGCCGTGCTCGGCTCGATCGTATTTGGCCTGGCCACACCGACCGAGGCTGCCGCAGTGGGGGCCTTTGGCGGCGTCCTGCTGGCCGGCGCCTACCGGTATGTCGCGGCGAAGCAGGCCAAGAGCGCCAACGCGGCGGTGCGGGCGCTGGCCGACCTTGGCGGCATACTCAAGGAGTCCTCGTTCCTGACTGCCAAGACCAGCGCCATGGTGTGCTGGCTGTTCGTCGGTTCATCGATCTTCTCCGCCGCGTTTGCCCTGCTCGGCGGCCAGGAGATCATCGAGCAGTGGGTGCTCTCGCTCGGCCTGACCACGCTGCAGTTCATGCTGCTCAGCCAGTTCATCATCTTCATCCTGGGCTGGCCGCTGGAGTGGACCGAGATCATCGTCATCTTCATGCCGATCTTCATTCCGCTGCTGCCCAAGTTCGGCGTCGACCCGCTGTTCTTCGGCCTGCTGGTGGCACTCAACCTGCAGACTGCCTTCCTGTCGCCACCGGTGGCGACAGGAAGGCAGTCTGCAGGTTGANNGTGACGCTGAACCAGATCTTCGCCGGCATGATGCCGTTCATGGGCATCCAGGTGCTGGCGCTCGCGCTGTTGTATATGTTCCCGGCCATCGGGTTGTGGCTGCCGCAGTTGCTCTACAGATGAGCCCGGGCCGCCGCGGCGGCCTGGGTGGTCAGCCGGCAAAACTTCGACCGAAAGCAAATACCGAGTTCGGCGCGAGGGTACCCAACGCTTTCGCAGGCGGCGGCGCCGGCATCCTGCGCCGTGCCGGCGGCGGCGCCACGGCCACTCCCAGATCGACCTGCTCTTGCACCAGGCTGGCCAGGGTGATGGTGGCCATATGTTCCAGCATCACCGCGTGCAGCCGCTGCCACAGCGGCCGCGACATATCCAGGCCGCGCTCGTCGTTGGCCGCGTCGTCCGTCGGCTCATCCACCGCCAGCACGATATCGGCCAGCGATATCGCGCTGGCACTGCGGCCCAGCGTATAGCCGCCGCCCGGGCCGCGCGTGCTGCGCACCACGCCGTGGCGGCGCAGACGGCTGAACAACTGCTCCAGGTACGACAGCGAGATGTGCTGGCGCTGGCTCATCAAGGTCAGCGACTGCGGGCCCGCAGTCTGGCGCAGCGCCAGATCGATCAGGGCATTGACGGCAAAACGGCCCTTGGTGCTCATGCGCATGAAAACTCTCCTTGCAGCGGCTATGTGGGGTGCTGCGGTGTCAAATCTAGGCCTCCAATCACTTCGCGTAAATTCGATAATCAAACAATGTCAGTTCGTATAAAACGCATCATGAATTTCAAGCACCTGCACTACTTCTGGGTTGCCGCCAAAGCCGGCGGCGTGGTGCGGGCGGGCGCGCAACTGCACACGACGCCGCAGACGCTGTCGGCGCAGATCAAGCTGCTGGAAGACCGGCTCGGCCGGCGACTGTTTCGCAAGAGCGGCCGCAAGCTCGAGCTCACCGACGACGGCCGGGTGGCGCTGCGCTATGCCGACGAGATCTTTGCCCTCGGCGGCGAGCTCGAAGGCGCGATGCGCGAGAAGCGCAGCGGTGGCGCGCAGGTGCTCGAGTTCCGCGTCGGCGTCGAGGACGCGGTGGCCAAGTCGGTGGCCTACCGGCTGTTGCAGCCGGCGCTGAATATTCCCGTGCCGGTGCGGCTGATCTGCACCGAAGGCCGTTTCAGCGACCTGCTGGCCCAGCTCGCGCTGCACCGCATGGACCTGGTCATCGCCGATGAGCCGCTGACCAGCCGGCTGAGCGTAAAGGCGTTCAACCACGCGCTGGGCAGCTCGACGATGAGTTTCTTTTGCGCGCCCGCGTTGGCGCAGATGCTGGCGGCATCGCCGCATGGGCCGTTTCCGGCCTGCCTGAACGACGCGCCGATGCTGATCCCCGGGGCCAATTCATCGCTGCGGCCGCACTTCGAAACCTGGCTCACGCGCCATCAATTGCGCCCGCGGGTGGTGGCCGAATTCGATGACGGCGCGCTGATGCAGGCCTTTGGCCGCCAGGGCCGCGGCGTCTTCGTCTCGCCCACCGTGGTGGCGGACGAAACCGCGGCGCAATTCGGCGTGCGGGTCATCGGCCGCAGTGACGAGCTGGTGGAAGATTTCTACGCCATCTCGGTCGAGCGGCGCATCACCCACCCCTGCGTGGCCGCCATCACCCACGCCGCTCGCGACGCGCTGTTCAGATGAAGGCTGGCCTGGCGGCGGGCTATCCTGCGCGCCGTGTCTGCGCCCCACCGGCCACCCCCGCTCGTTGCGCTCCAGCTCGCAGGCGCAGCCGCGGCCGTGGTGGGCGGCCGGGTCGTGGCGCTGGCGCTCACCGATGCCTTGCTGCTGGCCTGGCTGGCGCTGGAAGG
>CXWL01011450.1_pt1 | contig 15487 bp, 11 predicted proteins | sample 590931 | NCBI WGS metagenome assembly CXWL01 (sample SAMEA3498368, study PRJEB10139) | groundwater metagenome | biome: water well; material: biofilm material | place: Germany | collected 2015-04-27 | reverse complement strand
GCATTTGAGATTTGCCAATCGGCAGATCAAATTTGCAACGCTCTGCGATTTCCATTGTCGCAGCCAGTGCATCAGGAAATTCTTTGAAGCGAGTCTCTATTTCAGGCGAACTCATGAACCAGGCATCCGCTGGCGCGATTGCGTGATCTGGCATATTGTCGATTGTTTTGTTTAAGCGGATGGCTGTGAGAGTCCGTTGCAGGGCAGCTTGTTCTGGGTTGAGATAATAAACTGGATGGGTAACCACAGTGGGCAATGCGAGTGTATGTGCAAGCGCTGAAAGAGAAGCAGCACTGGATGGGTCTCGCAGGGCAACATACAAACGATCTGAAAAAATTTCTTTGAGTGCTTTCGGTTCGCTGCTCAGTGCAATCAGATCTTTGGAATATGTTGAGAGTAAATCCAAAGTACAAGGTTGGTTAGGATCATCTCGAAGAGCAAGCGCACTGCTTAGTCGGCAAAGATTGGACCAGCCTTCGATACTTGTTGCCAGAAGATTAAGGGGGGCACGGCCAAGATCGACCTCCATACCGATGATCGGTTGAATTCCATTCTGTTTGCAGGCAGTGAAAAACTCAATCGCGCCTGTCAGCAGGTTGTGATCGGTGAGACCGATGGCAGGCATGTTATTGGCTTGCGCCGCCTGCACCAGGTCGGCGGGAGTCATTAGCCCTTCCTGCAGGGAAAAGGCGGAGTGAGCGGTGAGATGAATATACATCGAGGCAATTGTAAACGGTCTAAGTCTTGGTTGGCGACACGGAAGGAACTCCCTTCCCCATCTTTTTATATCATCACGGCATGTCAACCAAACAAGCCGATAACAAGATACTTTTACCCTTCATCATTCGGGGTCAGGAAATTAATTCTGACGATCTGCTGTATCAGATTCGCGATGGAAAAGTTCAATTCCATTATCCCGATCCGCGTCCGTTACTGGATCAGATCATCCTGCCTGACCCAACTCAACTCCAGCGCGATTTCACTAATGTCTCTGTGAGCGAGATCATCCTATTCCTTTCCGAAGCCGGCAAGGCCATGACACTTAACAACGCGCGCATGGAAAAAGCCTGTCAGTTCAGTATGCCGTTCAGCGCTCTCCCGCCTTCCATTGTGAGAGGCAGCTACGAGCTGATCCCGATTGTCTTTTCAAAGATGGCACTTCGCACAATGGTCGAGAATGAGATCGGCTCGAAATATCTGGATGGCTGGGTCGAGATGCCCTATGCAGACAAGGTCGCGCGCCGCCGCGCATACGGAGCAAGGACGGTACATTTCATTTCTGGCAACGTGCCTGTTGTTGCCGCTCTGAGCATCGCACGCGCCGCGCTGATCAAATCAGACAACATCGTGAAAGTCGCGCCCAATGATCCACTCACCGCCTGGGCTATTGTTGGAGCAATGATGGATGTCGATCCAAACCATCCGGTCACAAAACATTTCTCGGTCGTGTACTGGCCGAAGGACATGCCGTATTTCGAAAACGAATTGATTCAGCCGCGTTATTTGGAAAAGATCATCTCCTGGGGCGGTGCAATGGGTGGAGTCAATTCCACACTCAATCACGGCAATCTGCAATCCTCTGGTATTGATGTGATTGCATTAGGTCCGAAATTCAGCATTTCCATATTGGGTTCGGAAGCGTTTAAATCATATGAAGATATTGAGCGGGTCGCCAAGCTCACCGCCAAAGACGCAGGTTCCTTCAATATGGAATCTTGTGGCTCGGCACGTTTTCATTATGTTCAAGCCACTCCTGTTCAAGCGAAGGAATATGCCAGGCGGTTGTATCTGCATATGCAAAAGCAGGACCAGGCACTCAGCACCATCCCGAAAAGTTTCCCAACTAACCTTCATGATGAATTGAATGCAGCTCGCACCCAGGACGATCTCTACTTTGTCGTCGGCGGTGAAAAAGGGGAAGGTGCAGTTGTTGTCAGCCTCACTGGCGATGCACCTGATTTCTTTCCGACCCATAAGGTGGTGGTTGTAATTCCATTCAGCGGCGATCCTGCTCAACTCGCCGACCGCATTCACCCATCCACACAAACCGTCGGCATTTATCCAGATGCCTTGAAGGACCAATTGCGGGATGTGTTGGTAGCGCGTGGCGTCTGTCGATTCGTTTCCATTGGTCACACCATCGACTTCGCCATCGGTGGTCCGTTCAATTCATACGAGATCATGCGGCGCGCCTGCCGCTGGATTCTGGACGAGACCTATCCATCCAAATGGTCCCTGCCCTGGTTCTATGTTCGCAAATCCTGGCAGATCTTCAAACATCACATTTTCTAGGAGATTCACTTCATGACTGCTTCAACTTTTTCAGGCCCGCCCGAAACCTGGCCCCGCATACCGGTACAATCCTTGTTCTCCCTTTCAAAGAATGATTTGGAGTCTCTGCAGCTTCAGTGGGCGCAGAAACGCTTCGCGCAATTGCAGGAGCATATTCCCGCCCTGGAGTCTTTGGCAGAGCGGCAAGGTGTGAAAATCATCGAGGACTTCGACACCCTGGCAACGATCCTGTTCACACACCAGGTCTATAAGAACTATCCTTTTGCATTCATCGAACGCAAGCAGTTCACGGAATTAACTCGCTGGTTGAACAAGCTAACCACTCATGACTTATCCGCGTTGGATATGCGCGGTGTGAATAGCATTGATGAATGGCTCGAACGCCTGGACGAAGCCGGCATGTTCGTCTTCCACTCCACAGGCACGAGCGGAAAGTTAAGTTTCTTCCCGCGTAGTCAGACAGAAAAGGAAGCCTGGATCGAGGGCACATATGCCTTCCTCGAAGCCTTCATGCCTGGCATCCGCAATACACATCTACCAGTTTTCTGGCCGGCCTATCGCAGTGGTCGCCAGGCAGGCATGCGTCTGATCTCCCATTTCGGAACTGCATTGGCTGGAAGCGAAGCCGAATATCACAGCCTATTCGATGCGCCCATGTCGGCAGATTTCATGTCGCTCGCCATGCGGATGAAACATGCACAGGAACACGGCGATCTGACAACGATGGATAAGATCAAAGCCATCTTCAAGACCAAAGGTGAGATCGTCACACTTAAAGCACGCAAAGCAGGACTCACCAAAAATTTCTTCGATAAGATGGTGCGTGAATATCGCGGACGGCGCGTTTTCCTGATGGCTTCGGCTACTGACTTGGTGGATGTGGCGCTTGAAGGAATCCAAAAAGGTGAAAGCAAAATCTTCGCACATGATTCAGTTCTTCTCACCGGTGGCGGCTTCAAAGGCAGGAAGGAAATTCCTGATTGGAAAGGTATTCTGCAGGAGTTCTATGGTGTGGACCAGGTCTTTATGTCTTATGGCATGACAGAGCTCAACACGTATAACCTGGCCTGTTCCAAAGGCGTCTATCATGTCTTTCCCTGGAATATCCCGTTGGTCTTGAGTAACGATGGCAATCCCCTGCCTCGCACTGGAGTGCAGACTGGTCGTGCAGGGTATTTTGATTTACTGGCTCAAACATATTGGGGCGGCATCCTGACTGGCGACCGCATCACGGTTCATTACGATGAAGAATGCGGTTGTGGTTGGAGGGGACCGTGGATCGAAGACAATGTCCAACGTTTCACTGAGTTGATGGGCGGCGAAGACATCATCTCCTGTGCCGGTGTGCAATCAGCGTACAGCGACTTCATGGAGTATGTTGCCGCAGATGTCCCGGAGGGAGCTTAAACAGAATGGATATAGCTGCGCTTACCATGATGATCTTTGGCGTTCTGATCGTTGGCATGGGTATGACGGGCCTGATGGTTCCTCAATTCCTACTTGCAATTCTTGGCTTCTCTGAAACTGGGATGTCTTCGCATACCACTCAACTATTCGTTATGGCATCCTCACAGGCATCCCTTGCGATGGGAATGTATTACATCCTTGCGGCGGTCAACGAAACCCGCATCTTCTTTCAATGGAGTGTTCCATTGCGGATCATAAACTTCATGGTGTTCACGAGCATGGTGCCAATTGGAATCGCTCCACCCAAATGGCTGATGGTGGCTGGCTTGGAATTGATCGGTGCGCTTGCAACAGGAATGGCTCTAACGTCCAAAAAGAATATTATCTTCGACCAGTTCCATGCCTTGCGAATTGCAAGTGTGGTACTGGCTTTCACTGGCGCCATCCTTGCCTTCCAGCCTTTTGGAATTTATGGCAGCGCATCTGCCTTCCTGGCGATTTTCAGCACCGGCTTCATATACGTCTATCAAAAATTTGCGCCTGCCCAGGCAGATATTTCATAACCGAATTCAACGCCTAATTGTTAGCGACACGGACGGATCACCCGTCCGTGTTTTTTTATATCATGTGCCCTATGCTTGAACCACAAGATCAATTCGCCGCATCCATTGCATCGGAAGCCGTTGAAGTATTGGAAGATCATCTGCTTTTTCCTGGTGGATACCTACTGCCTCTTTCCGCGCGTGGCAGCGGCGTGCCGGGTATGGCAGATCGTCCCTGGTCACGCCTTACCTCTGATGTCTTCTATCCCAACCTGCCGGTGATGTATTCATTAGCCCTGCGCCGTGAACCGCCGGATGTCCTGCGCGGTTCCTTGCGCGCGCGCCGCACACTCTTTGAAGGCTTCATGATGGCACTGGCAGAAAAGACAGGGCGCCGGCCTTCGATGGCGGAACGTTCCACCGATCACGCGATGGATGCCGCAGAGTCTGAACTGACCTTCGGCAAGCCGGCCTTTCAAATTGCATTGATGACTGGGTTATTCGTGGAACGCAATCGCTTTGAAGAAGCAGAAGCTGCGCGTAGAGTCATCGAATCAAATTTGCGTGCGCGTGGATTAACTGCACAAAGACTCTTCTATATCGCCGAGCGTGCCATCCATCATTTCCAACCCGGTGGAAAATTGTTTCCCGGTTTGGATGAACCCACCCTTTTTCTGGAAGAAACACTTCCGTTGTTGCCTGCCCCATCCCGTCAGGTATTGCCCGCAGAAGATTCTGTCTGGATCGGCACGCATGCCCGTGATGGACGCGATGTACATTTCTCATTCACCAAGGGACTCGATCCCGCTGTCCCACCTCCACCCCATGCAACCACCTTGATCCTTGGCGAACCCGGCGCAGGCAAGACCAGCCTATTGCGTTGGATCATGCTGCAAAGATTATTGCAGGGACGTACAGTGATTTCCATTGATCCAGAAGGAGAGAATAACAAACTCTGTGAAGCAGTTGGCGGGAGAGTCGTGCCGGCTGGAATTCCCGATGATAAGGAAACCTGCCTTATCCATCCCCTACAAGGCGAGAACCCGGCAGAGTTGTTGTTGGCAACAAGATTTCTTATTGCAGCACTCGCAGGTGAATCTGTTTTATCTCCCGGTGTACAAGCTGCCTTGCATGAAGCAGTAAAGCGCAGATGGGAACGACGCCCCGGACCGATGTCCATCGCGGAATTCGTGGAAACATTGGGAACAATCAATGCGCCCGAAGCGGCCATGCCTCTTGCTCTTCTCCGACCCTTCATGCGTGGTGGATTGTTTGAAGGATTCTTCGATAGACCCAAAGCCTTGTTATCTCCACACTTCCCTGCCGGCCAATGGTGGAACTTCGATCTATCTTCCCTACGTGAAGAAAACCGCGCCATTGTTCATGCAGTGCTGGCCTGGTTTTTGTATCACGCGGTCACGATCGGGAAACAGCCGATGGATATTTTTATTGATGAGGGTTGGCGCTTATTGCGCAGCGGTCCATTCACAGATTTATTGGATGAATTGGGCAGACGCGCGCGCAAACGTGGCGTGGGAGTGACTCTCATCACCCATCTGCCTGCCGACCTGATGAAGAATCCCACTTCGCTGAGTCTGGCTTCCACAGCCTTTATTGGTCGGCTTGGACCGGATGAAGCCTTCGCCTTCTATCGATCCCTCGGTGTTCCTGAAAGTGAAGCGCGCAGGAATGCAGAAACCACATCACGATTACCACCGCGCGTTTTCCTTGCGGCTCCCTCGGCAGGACGCGGCGCTTTGTTCCCGGTGTTGGTCTCAATCCCGCCCGCATGGATTCAATTCTGGAAGCAATTGGGTGCAACGGGAGTTGTGCGATGATCTGTATTCATTGTGGTTTTGAATTCGCATCCAGTCCGCAGGATTGCCCGTTATGCAACGGTCAATGGCAGGGTTGGGAATTAATGTTTGCCCCACACGCCCTTGATGATCTGCGCGCGCAAGTCATGAGTTGGATCGGACAGTTACCCTTTCCCTCCGTGGTGGAATGGATCGCCTCACCAAATGGATTGCGCGTGCGTTTATATCTCCCGCCTCATGTGGCGGAAGGAGTTGTGCAGGTCTGGGCTGCCATGACGGGACAACATTCACGCTGGCGAAAGTTGGGAACTGTGGATCTTCGAGGGGCTGGCTATGCCTTGCATCCATCCAGTCGGCTACCTTCCCTGATCGCTTCTGCAAAGGACAGCGACCCAATGCTGGCTATTGGCAGTCGCTTAATCAGCGCAGCGCGCGAAGGGCAGGAAGCAAGCCTCAGACTTTGGCTCCTTGGGAATGAAGGTCAGTTGCAGGAAAAGCTGCGGGAACTTTCTTCTTATTCATATGGCACTGAAGGCGGCGTCGAAAATAAGACCCCGAATTCGTGGGGACTGCATTTGGATTTCCTGCGTGCCGGACTATTCACTGGAATCATCACGGCTGGCATCAGCGGTGGCATCTTATTTACCGGCTGGTTCAATCCATTGCCTGTCAGCCTGATCGTGATCGCAGGATGTGCGATCTCTATTGCCTCCGCCTGGGGGATACGCAGTTGGCTGGAATGGCGTTCGATCCCCAAGGAGGTTCTTGAAAAGCGAATTCAGGAACCTCTGCTCAAAATTGCGATGACCTTATCTACTCCAATGGATATGCCGCTCATGGCTGGGGAACAATCCTGGAAGCCGCTTACCAATGGTTGGCCTGAAATACGAAAACATGGCTTTCCACTTCCAGCCGGTGAACTGTCTGGACTCATCGCTCCCCTGCAAATGGGGGAAGGCAGCGGCTTATTGGATCGCGCAGTCTGGCAGGAAGTGCCTGCGCCACCACCTTCTCAACCATTATTGGAAGCTGGATTCAAGATCGGGCAGAGTGTGGCCACGGGTGAAATGGTTGGTGTGGATCCTGATGGACATGGACTCGCAACAGGTGGAAGCCGTTCCGGTAAATCCTCCTTTGTTTATTCCATGTTGGAACAATTGATCGCGCGCGGGGATGATGCACCTGGTATTTTTCTGGTGGATCCGCATGTCTCCCTGGCGGATGCCTTCCTCGATGCGATTGCGCAACTGCCGGAAGAACAACGTCAGAAGGCAATCAAACGCTTGCGGGTCATCACACCGGACCAACCTCAGGTCATTCCATTGAACTTGTTGGCTGTGCCCGAATTCACCTGGGCAGGCAATGCCATCGTGCAAATTGGCCGGCGCATCTGGGACGACTACTGGGGTCCGCGTATGCAGGCAGCATTGCTGGGTCTATTTCGTATCGCGCATGTCTGGAATCAAAATCATCCAGAGGCCGGGCTTGGACTTCTACATGTCGTCTTCATGGCTTTCAATAAAACATGGAGACATAAGGCAATGGCCTTGCTGCCACCCGGTGAACGTATGGGGGCGTTGGCTCTGGATGCCTTGCTTGGACAAACTGGCGAAGGCGATAAATGGAGTCAAGGCTGGGTTACGGAAGTAATCAGCCCAGTGCTTTCCAAAGTGATGGCTCTGGAACTTTCACCCTGGTTGTTCTCGGCCATGCACCAGGAACGCTTCGTGGACATGAACAAATGGATTGAGGAGAAAGCCTGGATCGTGCTGCGATTACCTTCCGGTGAGATGGGTCGTGAAGGTGCGCGCTTGACAGCAGGTGTCTTGTACAACGTTTTTGATGCCGCGTATCGCCGCGCGACCCTGGAAAAACCTGTGCCGTTTTATTTCATCGTCGATGAAGCGCAGGAGATCGGTTCGGGCATGCGCTTGGAGTCCATGCTGGCGGAGGGCGCCAAATTTGGGGCGCGCATGTTCGTGCTGGCGCAATCCCTTTCCATGATGCGCAAGGTGGAAGGCATGGAGCCAGTCGTGCAAGCCATGCTTGCGAATACTTCCACGCAGATGTTCTTCTCACCGGATCCGGAAGATGCCGACCTGATCCGTGCCACGCTGAGTTCCACGGTGCGCTATGGAAACATGACTCTTGATCTGCCTTCTTTGCAGTGTTGGTTACGTGCGCGTATTGGCGGGCGCTGGCAGCCGCCGACATTGACCCAGATCAAGCCGTTGCCGCGTGCAGATGGTAGTCGGGTGAAGGCATTGATCGAGGAAGTGATCGCTTCTCATCCTGACGATTATCTGCCTGCCGATGGCTGGCAGGAAAAAGCCTCCAAAGCTTTGGAGGAAATGCTTCCGCCGGCATTATCCAAACTATTGGACGAATTCCTCGCGGTGCGTTTGGAAAACCAGGAAGCAAGGGTTTCTCAACCCGTGCCCCAAGATGACGACCGCAGGCTGGGTTTCTGATGATTGGGATGATTCTGCGTTTTATTTTCCTGTTCTGCGGTGGCACGCTGGGCTGTGCAATTACGGCCTTCGGAGTCTTATATTTTGCCTGGGTCATGTCCCGGCGCGACAATGGATGGGAACGATGAATGATATGCAAGTTCTGATTGAACAAATGGTTTCGGATATATCCAGTCAAGCTGTGCGGTTGGATGAGGTTCGCCTGCAAAAGTTTCTGGAATGGTTACAGTCCCATAGCAGCAAGGTAAAGACTGTGGGACAGGTTCACACTGAAGTCGCAATTCATGTTGAAGGAAGTATCGATGATCGCCTCAAAAATGGCTTGAAGAGTTGGCTCGAATCTTTACCCATGCAGGGCTTGCTCTGGGAATATCACCTGCTCTTGAATGAGATCGCCTGGTGGCGCGATCTCGATCCGCGCACGCTGGCTAGAATCCTGCGGTCTGAAGGGAGTGATTGATGTGCTCAAACTCTTGATCGGATTTATCGCCGGGTTGTTCGTCGGCTTTCTACTGGGACTTGTGCTTCCCATTGAGTTTTTCTATATCGCCTGCATCATTCTTGTCCTGCTGGCTGTATTGTTTTTCTACTTCTTTCATATTGGGTTGCGCGATTTTCAGGAATATTAATCTCGCAGGAGTTTGGTATGCAACGTTTGAGAATTAGTTTTATTTCATCTTTACTTTCTGTCATCATTCTGCTGACGGCAGCCTTTACAAACGCCGCTCCGCTATCTGCAATTGCGATGAATGAAGGTCGAACGTATGACCAGGCGCATGACACCGGCTACATTGATTGGAGCGGTTCTGCACAGTATGTGGTTGTCACACATAGAGATGGTTCCTCTCTACCCCCAGAGGAAGGTGGAGCATCTTGTGGTTCAAGTTGTACGGAGTGGGTCACACGGCTCGGCAATGGAGGTATGGCGAGTGGTGCATTTGATCGGGATGTTTCCTATTTTGAGGTCATGGTTGGTTTTAGCCCCAACTCAAGCGTGGGGAGCGCGGTACTTCGTGCCTGCTCGGCAGTTGACACATGGAATCTATATAACAATAAAGGGAGCCTGCCTGGATTTGTGAGCATGTACTTGACAGTGCCAACGGGATGCCGATCGTGGTCGATCTCAGCTTCCGGTGGTTATGTGGATTTTCGATCTGTCGACGTGAATTATATTGGACCTCCATCCACACCCACCTTTACGTCCACTCCATTGCCAACCTTTACTCCGTCTGCAACATCGACTCCGACATTGGTCCCTACCTCAACCTATACACCGACTCAGACTTCTACACCAACATTCACGCCAACGAATACTTCCACGCCAACTTCTACACTAACATTCACTCCCACCAACACTTCGACTCCAACCTCTTCACCTACATTTACTCCAACAAACACACCATCTCCGACCCCTACGCCTTTACCTCCTGTGATTAATGGGCAGGTGGTCTGCGATCTTTGGGGAGATGCCGGCTGGTGTAGAGGCAATGAGACTTTGGAATTGACGACTAGTGATCCGCAGGGATTTGATGTCACGATCAGTGGAGACTTGAATGGAATTCCATTCTCATGCGGAAGCGCCTGCAATCTTCCCTTGCCGGAAGGTGTTGGGACAGCGAATTACACTGTAATTTCAGCCAGTGGAAGAACAGCCAATGGATCGTCCACGTGGCGACGTGATGGCACGCCACCAAACCTTCATATTGTTCTTCCGCCGTTGGATGGAAGGAATGGATGGTATGTCTCGGAAGTAGATGTGTCGTCAACTGCAACGGATACAGTTTCCGGTCTTTATTCATTGTTAGGAAGCACAGATAATGGCACGATTTGGAGTTTATTCCCATTTCACTTCACAGATGGAGTTCATCCTGTGGTTGCCCATGCGCGCGATGTCGCTGGGAACAAAGCAATGGCAAACGAAGTGATTCATGTGGACACGGTTCCTCCTGTCTCACAATTTACATCTCATTCAAATGGAGAGGTGGTACAGGGAAGCGTACTGTTGACGGGAAATATGGAAGATACGACCTCAGGCACAGATAGAGGTGAAGTATCTATTGATGGCGGGACCACCTGGCAGACGGTCTCAATGGATACAGAGGATACTTGGTCTTTTACTTGGCAATCAAATGAAGTGCCAAATGGCCAATACACATTGCAAATGCGCGGGATGGATCAGGCCGGCAATGTCGGTGATCCAGATTCCATTACCTTGGTTGTTGATAATAGACCGCCAGCTGTTTTCATTACAGAACGCTGGTGGATCTGGGAAGTTGGTGAGCTAAAGGTCTCCCCCAACCACTTCCCAATTGCCAATGTGCAGGTGACGATCCGTGATCCGCAGAATCGCTGGCCGGCAGTGGTATTGAATTATGACCCTGATAAGGGGACTGACTCCATATCTTGGGATCGGCATTTTGCGGAAGGAACCCTGGCTCCCTCCGGGGAATATCCTGTTGTGGCGATAGCTTGTGACGTTCATGATTCATGTGGTCGCGATACGGGAATCATTGTGATCCCAACGATGGCGACTTCGACAGTTACCATGACTCCATCACCGACTGCTACGATAACAATGACTCCACGGGCTACATTCACAGCTACGCCAATACCAGTGACCTCAACGCCAGCAACAGTTGCGCCTTCTACGGAAATTTCTACTCAGCCAATTCAAACAACAAGGTCAATACCTTTCTGGCAACTGCTTGGCTTGTTGGGTTTATTTCTTGTGATTGCATCGGCCAGTGTGGTTGACCCCCGCCCAGCGGCGTTGGATCGGTTAAGAGAAAGTATCGGCCTGATTTCAAATCAGAACAATATTGACTCATCAAAAGATGATGAATAAATTTCTAAATTAAAAGGAGTTGAAAAAAATGGAAATAATTCTTGCTATAGTAGTGGCATCTGCCGTAATCTTCTTTGGGGCATTGATCAGCATGGGAAATGAGCGCCAGAGGAAGGCAATCGATGCTCTGCGCGAGCAGACTACGCTTTGGGCTATTCAGGATTTACGCCTGAAGCGTGAGAAATTGGCTAGAGAAGTGAAAATCGATGATGCACTCTCTTGGCTGAATGGAGTGGTAGCACGAGTGTATGGAGACGATCTTGGCTTAATAATTCTAGAAATTTTGGATAATCCCCAAACGCTAGAATGTGTTACTAAGAATAAAAGGAAGATAGTCTTTTCTACAATGTCTCCGGAGGAGATCCGTAGAGGAACAGGATACCGAAAAAGCCGCTTATCTCAGCTAACCTATCATCCGCTAGGGATTATTTCTCACAACACAAGATATATTGAAATTTCCATTTTGAATGGTGGCATATTGTTTGATTTGGAATTACAAGCCGCATGGAAATTGCTTATGAATAAAGAATTCAATGGACAAAAACTTTTTGGTTACTTCATAGAATAATTGGCTTATAAGAATTTCCGCGCACCCGGACCAATCTATGGTGATAGTAAGTAATTATAGACTAATAAAATCCCTCAGGATGGTTGTTCTTTGCTTATTCAGCATCGTCTTTCTTGTTTGATTTTTGACTGTTCTTCTTTATTACGTCGACAACGCCAAGGGAATAACTAAGTGTGGTTGTAATTAAATCAAGAAAAAGATGTCTTCGTGTATGGATATCAGAGATTTTATTGACAGTATTTCCAGGTTCTGTATCAGAATTTTTATCCATTAATTGCGTAGAAGGTTTGCTTATGCTATCGAAAGCATTTAGCCTTACTGAAAAAAATCTGTTGTCGACTGGTCCATAGGTGAAAAAGAGAATGGGCTCTTTTGTGTCGTTAAGTCGGCTTAAAAGGATTTGAAAATTCTCTCTATTTGTACTGTCGAAGCTGACCATTTCCTTGGAAAGCCTAGGGGGAGTATTTTCCTTTGAAGCAATGTTTGGTATTACGTCGATTTCTGATACATCTATTGAAGGATTAATATCAAGCCTATAAATCCTAGATTTGTATGGTGTCTGCGGAGCGGGCTTAGTCTGGTCCAAAAACTCATCCACGTTTTTAAAGAGAATATCTTTGGTTAGAAGTTGAGAAATTGCTAATTGCAATTCCTGCAAGGATATTTGTTGTTTGGAGATATACGCTCCCGCAAAATCCCAAAATGGGCGACCAGTATAGTCAACGAATTCCGACATTCTTACTAGTACTAAAACTAGAGAATATTCATTGAATGGTAAACAATAACAAAAATTAGAGATTACCCCGAGGTTCTTAGGAGTGTTTTTTTCCACATCGCTTCTTGCAATACTTGGAAAATTGGCATATAAACCAGTAACAATACAGTTTCGTAGTTCATCCTGTTCCGATTTTGAGAATGTACTCGGAACAATATGAAATTTCCAATCGTCCGCGATAGTTTTCGTATACAAAAAGATTTCATATTCCATTGTCATCATCTTTATGGTTGTGGAGGAACGTGCATTTCATCGTACTTGACTTCCCCAAGTACAGCAATCTCTCTTATAAGTGGTTCTATACGAACCTGTAGCCTGGATAACTCACCTTTTTTGTTTTCGATTTCGTTATAAATATCATTAGCCTTCTGATAGGGTAATTTTTCCCCATCAAATATTGCAGTCAGGTAATTCCAGATACCACTTTTCTTTTCTTTAATTTCAATCCACTCATCTTTCTTGTTGCTAATAGCTTCATCCAGTGTTTCTATCCTAAATTCAATAGATTTAGCAATACAATAAATGATTGGCCAGTGAACATTTACAGGCTTTGGGTCGTCTATCAAATCGCATTCCATAATTGTTCTTCCATTTTGTTTATTCACTTTTATATCGCAAGTGTCATACCCAACTACTGATATTGGGATAAATGACATCTTTAGTCGATCTTGCTTTGTTTTTGCCAAATCTAGAATGCTCTTGAACACTGAAAAACACTTTGTCTTGAATTCTTCATACTGGTCGGCTTGCAGAGTATCTATTTTGGTTAATACAATACCAATGCTCAGTTTCTTATCCTTGTTTTTTAGTAAATACTCTTCAAGAAACCATTGAATATTATGGATTTCGTTTTGTTCTTCGGCATAGGCTGTAGATTTATTTGCTATATACCAGGAGTCCGCCAAAATTAATAATGCATCACTTCTCTCAACGTCATTGCTTAGCTTTTGGTAGTGTTCTTCTTCTTTTAGGTCTGTAACCGCTCCCCCGCGGTAGTCCACAAAATCAAACTCCTTTATATGATCATCCCCATGTCGTAGTTCGAGACGGAATTCAGAATAATCTGCATTTGGTTTTGGCCAAATGTGAGATTGGACTAATTCCTTCCAGTTGCGGCTCAACACAATATGTGAATTTCGATCCGCACGTAATTTAAAACCATTCCTGCCGACTTGACCAAGTTCATAGTACATCGCAGTTAAGAACGTCGTTTTTCCAACACCCGTGGTACCTAGCATCGTTATTCGAATTGGCAACTCAGACATGATTTTACCCTCCGTGATTAAATGTTTGTGTATAGAAATCGATCTCTTGAGAAACAGCTGAGATCATTTCTTTTTTACGTGCGACTTGTTTCTTCTGCTCTTCCATGAAATTGATTGCTTTTAGTATCCTGCTACGTATAGAGGAGCGCCGGGCGATAACATTAGAGATTTCGGATCGAAGAGAGTATCCTTTTAGCATATTCATAATCTCGTCAAATTTCTGCCACAGCTTGTTTTCTTCATCAGATAAATGACGGCCAATATACCAATGAAGAAACACAAATAAGGGCAAAGCAACATTGTATGGAAACAGCTGTTCAATTGGGTCATCTTGTTTGGATGTATTAGTTGCTGTATCTTTACTCAAATTGCCTGTTGAAGATACTGATATTGTTGAAAAAACGGGACTGGATGAGTGAGTATCCAGTAACTCAAAGATATCAGCGAGATTTTTTCGAGTAGCTATCTCAAAATCAACCTTCTCGAGATGGCTTACTAGATCGTGTTTCGTGAAGATAATTGTAATAAATATTTTTTTGTCCCCGATTCTATTTAGAAATCCAATTAGTATATTTCGTATTATTTGAATATAGGATACATAGTCTGCTGGCATTTCCATTAACAATTGTGAATCAAATAGGATTATCAAGTTATCCATTCTATTCAAATGGTCAAATGCGTCATTAGATTCGCTAATAAGGAATGCTGCTGGGTAAGAATAGAAATCTAACTGTTCTGCCACTTCTTCTTTGAAAATTAACTCTATACTATGTTTTTCTATCTCTTTACTAGTATTTGGCCAGCGCTGCTGTGTAATTAGGCTTTTCCACCTTTTGGACATTTCAATGTCGGTGTTTCTCGACCCATGAAGTTTAAAACCGAAACGAGAATTTGTCCTCATTTGGTTGTATAAAGCGGCCAAAAGAGTAGTCTGTCCGGCTCCTAGAGACCCTATCAAGCCAATATTCATTTTTTGCTCCTCAAAGTCTTTTCAGAGAAAATATCAGAGCTTCTTTTCCCTTGATTTTGGCGTACTGTTATAAAATTATACGTTAGTCGGGATACCTGCGCAATACTAATATCCTGTAACCTAACTCAGTTAGATCGAAATCAATATGCAAACTTCCCTAACAGGAATGGTCACATTTAATATAAGATTCGAAGCCGGGTTTAAAAAAAGCGACTTAGGTAATGGAGAATTTGTTCAAAGAGATCAGTAAACTGCGAGATAATAATTTCCACATCATTGTAACTTTCCAGTTGCAGTCTCAATAAATACCATTGACTTGAACCAATGAGAATACTTGAAAACGGAATTGACAATAACATCGAAAAAAAAGCAATTATTCCTACTTTAGGTTTAATAGGGACCAGCACCCAAATTAGCCACGCTGCTAAAGGAATGGATAAAAATAAATACAGATAGAGATCTTTTAGTTGAAAAGGTATATAAGAAAGCAACACACCTGTCAAGATAAAACTAAATACCAATAAACGATTTGCTA
>CXWL01077188.1_pt1 | contig 15488 bp, 13 predicted proteins | sample 590931 | NCBI WGS metagenome assembly CXWL01 (sample SAMEA3498368, study PRJEB10139) | groundwater metagenome | biome: water well; material: biofilm material | place: Germany | collected 2015-04-27 | reverse complement strand
ATCCCCAAAGCAGAAGTTCATAAAACTCGAAAGAGCGCATATATTTCAAAAGTGATACATTACAACAAATTCATTCAAGCGTGTTATTACTAAGCCGCAGGTAAATATGTGCTGATAAAACCTATTGCAATTTTATTCATGCTTTTGGTTGGCGCTTGCACTAGCATACCTAATCAAACAGAGCGTAATCTCACAGCATTTCAAATTACAGGTCAGCATGGCTGGACAAATCTAGCTATCCATACCGATCAATTTGTTTTACAAGCATTCCTTCCATCAATGCCTAGCAGGACTGAAACGCTAAACATTTATTTAGAGGGTGACGGTCTTGCTTGGGTTAAATCAACCATGCCTTCGTCTAACCCAACACCTATTAACCCATTGGCTTTAAAACTAGCATTATTAGATACAAATTCTGCCGCTTACCTCGCACGGCCATGTCAATACGTTACAGAATATCAGTCAAAAAACTGCACCCAAAAATACTGGACAAGTCACCGCTTTTCACCTGAAGTTATCGTATCCACCAATCAAGCAATCGACCAGCTTAAAGCTAAATTTGGCGCTAAAAAACTCATTTTAATTGGCTATTCAGGCGGTGGTGCAGTTGCGGCATTAGTTGCAGCAAAACGTCATGATGTCAGTAAGTTAGTCACAGTGGCAGGCAATCTAGATCATGAAAGCTGGACCAAGAAGCATCATTTATCTCCATTATCAGGCTCATTAAACCCCGCAGATGCCTGGATGGAATTACAAAAAATCCCGCAACAACACTATGTGGGTGGACGAGACACCATCATCGATAAAAATATTATTCTCTCTTACGCGCGCCAATTTAAAATAAGAGATAATCTCGACATTAGTGATCTACCAACTTTTAACCATCATTGCTGCTGGGAATCTATTTGGCCGAGAATCGTAGGCAGTAATTTTGGCAAACCAAACGCAGCAATACCTTAGCATTCTTAAAAATTTAGAAAAACAGCATGTCTAATCAATCTAATCAATCTAATCAAAATATCGTCAAACATGCTAGTAATGTATCGACAAATGAACGCACAGCGCTATTGGGGCAGCAACCCTTAACGCTCTGGCTCACGGGGCTTAGTGCAGCAGGTAAATCTACATTGGCTTACGCATTAGAACGAGCGCTCATTGACGCAGGTCGAGCCTGTTATGTACTTGATGGTGATAATGTACGGCATGGCTTAAATTGTAATTTAGGCTTCTCTGAAGCAGACCGATCAGAAAATATACGGCGCATTGCAGAAGTAGCCAAGCTCATGAACGAAGCAGGTCTAATTGTGATTACCGCTTTTATTTCCCCCACAATCGCAGACCGTAGCATGGCCAAAGAAATCATTGGTGCCCATCAGTTCCGCGAGGTTTACGTCAGCACTCCATTGATGGCATGCGAGGCGCGTGATCCCAAAGGGCTTTATGCTAAGGCGCGCTCGGGAGAGTTGGCTAATTTTACAGGCATCTCGGCTTTATATGAGCCGCCAACACAAGCTGATTTAACACTTGATACTTCAAGCGCAGCTCTACAAGACAATGTTCAGCGGTTGCTGTTGTTGTGTCGTTAAAAATCAGTTAATTCAAACTAAGCCCACGGCATCAACCAAGAGCGTGCTGCTATGATAGACTTTAAAGTAATATAAAAAATGGATAAAAACGTATGAGCAACAAGCAAGGTACAAAAAAACGCGATGCCACCACAGACGCAACCAAATACGCCGCCGAAGAAAAAGCCGCAAACAATCAAGCTGAATACTCCGTTTCTGGTGGGTTACTTAAAAGATTACATCAGCTCAATATATCCATTGCATTTACCTCTTACCAATCAGGTTTACTCTATTTCATTGGTCGCAACAGAGAAGGTGGCATTAACATACACCAAACTGGGCTACCTAAGCCCATGGGCTTGAGCTTAGATAAAAAAGGTAGCCTCACCATGACAGGTGGCTATCAAATTATGCGCTTTGAAAATATTCTTGAGGCTGACCAGCTAGTCAACAACACCTTTGATACTTGCTTTGTGCCGCGTCGTGTTTATGTCACTGGCCATTTAGACGCGCACGACGTTGGCATCAACAACGATAATCAACCCGTTTTTATCAATACCCGCTTTAACTGCATCGCCACAGTGTCAGAGCGTCATAGTTTTATTGAACTATGGCGTCCGCCTTTTATTTCCGCCTTGGTGGATGAAGACCGTTGCCATTTAAACGGCATGGCCATGCAAGACGGCGAACCGCGCTATGTCACTGCCGTGAGTAAATCAGACACGATTGATGGATGGCGCGACCGCCGTGGAGATGGCGGCGTGGTGATAGACGTTAAAACCAACAAAATCATCTGTGATGGTTTATCCATGCCGCATTCGCCTAGAATGCATAACGGTCAGCTCTGGTTATTAAACTCTGGTACGGGTGAGCTTGGTATTGTCAATATCGGTAAAGACGGCATGGGTAAGTTTGAACCAAAAGTATTTTGCCCGGGCTTTACGCGCGGTTTAGCTTTTTATGGCAACTACGCTTTTGTCGGCTTATCGAAACCGCGTTACCAACGGTTTGAAGGGCTTGCTTTAGATGAAAAACTTAAACAAGCAGACTCTGAAGCTTGGTGTGGTGTACAAATAATTGATTTAAATACCAATAGCTGTGTCGATTGGTTCAGAATCGACGGCAAAGTATCTGAGTTATACGATTTAGAAATCATCCCCGATAGTGTTTGCCCAATGGCCGTGCCACCAGAATCGCCAGAGGCCGCTGAGCTCGTCACCTTTGCCCCATCAACCCTAAAATAATATCCAGAATATGAATAGCATTCAGCCATCAGATATTTATGTCAAAGATACTGGCACCATCAAGGGGCGCGGCGTATTTGCGCTGCGCGACTTTGCCCAAGGTGAAATTGTTGAGCAATGCCCAGTGATTATTTTATTACGCGCTTATGAGCAACTACCACCGCGCATCAAAACCATTGTATTTAATTGGGGTAATTTAGCCAAAACAAACCCTTCATTCGCCCTCTCGCTTGGTTATGGCAGTTTATACAACCACGACAACCCAGCGAATTTGCGTTATGAAGCTGTGCCTGACAACACCACCATTCACTATATTGCCGTGCGTGCCATTAAAAAAGATGAAGAACTCACCATTAACTACAATGCTGGCGGTGGCAGTCATGTATCCGAGGAGGATACTTGGTTTAAACAACATAACATCGCACCGATTTGATGCCTTGAATAAGTATCGCGCTAAATAAACCATTGGTTTTTTGTAGGGTGGACAGATGTTCTGCGCACGCGTTACGATGATCCGCGTGGGCAAATACCAGCATTTTGCCCACCCTACGAGACTGGCGGTGGCAGTCATGTATCCGACGAAGATACATGGTTTAAACAACATAACATCGCACCTATTTGATGCCTTGAAGAAAATGTCGCGTCTAAATAAACCATTCATTCACCGAGATTGTCCATTACCGCAATATCCCCTCCCCATACAGGGGGAGGGCTAGGGAGGGGGTGGAAACGCTACATTTCTACTGTTATCAAAAGCTTTGTGATATTCTTTCGAAATTGTAAATTTTTAGATTTAAAAAAGGGTTAGAAAATGGCATCACGCAATAAGAATAATACATTACCAAAGCGCCTTGCCATTAGTGCTGCTGTTGCCACTACTTTTCTTGCAGGGTATGGCTCACGCCAAGCTTATGCGGGTAGTTGTACGGGGACTACTGGCACATATACCTGCTCTGGCGCTGCAGATAGCGTTAATGATGTCACTCAAATGCTTAGTGCTGCCTTCAATCCCCTCACCGTTACGACAACAGTGGGTTTTGGTATTAACACTACATCTAGCAACGCTCTGACCCTCTTTGCTAATGACACTTCCCTCAGCTTTACGGATTTAAATACATCCCTGATTACCGGCTTTTTAAGAGGGGTTGAGGTGCTTAACAGCGGCATTGATGCCACTAGCATTACCACTACGGGCACTGTAACGGGCGTAAATGACGAAGGGATTTTTGCGCATAACACTAATAGCACTACTAGCCTTAGTATAAATACCGCATCCGTATCAGGTGGAACTTATGGCATTAAGGCGTTCAATTATGGTAAAGGCGCCACTAGCATTACCAGCACTGGTACGGTGACGGGCACAAACAGTTATGGGATATTAGCAAAATCTTATGGAACAGACCTTACCGTCAACACTAATGACGTTACGGGTTCTGTCATGGGTATTAGAGCTGAAAACCGTGGCAAAGGAGCCACTAGTATCACTAGTACCGGCATGCTAACGGGCACAAACCAAAATGGCATTTTTGCAAGTAATTATTCTACTGCAACAAGTCTCACTATAAACACCGCAGCTGTTTCTGGTTTGGACACAGGTGTTACTGCTAGAAACCTGGGTTTAGGTGCGACCAATATCACCATCACGGGAACGGTGTCGACTACAACAGCTATTACAGGGTCCTATTCTAAAGGTAATGCTCCTGCAGCCATTGATGCTAGAAATGAATCATCTTACACAACTGATCTCATTATTCATACTGTCGCAGTAGAAGGGAATAATATCGGTATAAGAGCCGTGAATAGCGGAACGGGTATGACTTCTATCAGCAGCACTGGTGGAATTCTGACTGCGCTAGATGGAATTGTTGCCGGAAGCTATGCGAACACGACGGGGTTAACTATTAACACTGGAGATGTAGAGGGCGGAACTAATGGAATCAATGCTAGAAATTATGGTAAAGGTGCGTTCAGCATTACAACCACCGGTCAGGTAACGGGTACAGCCTATAACGGAATAAAGGCTACAACTACAAGTGGATCTGCCACTATTAATACTGCAGCTGTCACAGGTGGTAACAACGGTATTCAAGCGACGAACAATGGCACAGGCGCAACCAGCATTACCAGCACTGGTACGGTGACGGGCACAAGTAATCGCGGGATTGATGCTAGAAACGGCACAAGCGCTGGCAGCCTCACCATTAACGCCGCCGCTGTCACGGGTGGTAGCTATGGCATTTATGCGAGAAACTTTGGCGCAGGCACAACCATCATCACCAGCACTGGCACGGTAACAGGCACAAGTAATCGCGGGATTTATGCTAGAAACGGCACATACGCTGGCAGCCTCACCATTAACGCCGCCGCTGTCACGGGTGGTAGCTATGGCATTCGTGCGACCAACTATGGTACAGGCGCAACCAGTATCACCGTTAGCGGCGCAGTGACTGGCGGAGCTAAAGGAGCAGGCATCTATAGCTACAATTATGATTATGACAACACCATCACCCTCAACTCAGGCGCATCAGTCAGTGCGGCATCAGGCAATGCGATCACTCTGTCATCATATTACGGCACTAACAGCGTTACCGTGAATAGCGGTGCTTCAGTCACAGGTTCTGTTGATTTAGGTGGTACAGGCACCATGACCTTAAATGGCGGTACGCTGAATGTGGCGAATGGTTTTGCGCTCAGTGTATTAGGTAATCTAACCAACACCAACGGTATTATTAACCTGCGAAATGGCACCACCATAGGCGCACCAGCCAACGTAAGTGGAAACTTTACTGGCGGTGGGCAATTATTACTGAATGCTAACTTTGCTACCGATACGGCGGATAAACTCATTATTGCAGGTAGCGTACTTGCAGGTGGCACCAGCGTGGGTGTGAATGATGTATCCACAGGGCCAGCCACTGGCAATGCCATTACGCTAGTTTCTGTTGGCGGTACCACAACCGCAGGTGACTTCACTCTAGCGGCGCCAGTGGTTAATGGTGCTTATAACTACAATACTTTAGCCTTGGTAGGTCAGAATTGGGAGCTGCAGTCGGTCGCTGCCGGCTCTGGTGCTGCTGTATTTACACCCGTCGCCGGCAGTTTTGAAGCGCTAGGGCAAAGCCTGTTAACTGTGGCAAACTTACCTACATTAGTCGAGCGTACCTATGGACGTACCGGCGGGATAAATACCGGTGCAAGTAGCGGTGATGAAACTGGTGTTGATACCCCGGTTTGGTTCCGCTTAGCGAGTGGCTATCGTGAAATTGATAGTAATAGCTCAACTACTGGCGCTAGTTTTGATACTAGACATTGGCAAGCACAAGTTGGGATAGATTACCCGTTAGTAGAAAATGCAAATGGTCGTTTTGTAACGGGCGTGAATGCGGGTTACAACCAAGCTAAAACGGACATCACCTCTACCGCAGGTAAAAGTAATCTTGATACAACTGGTTATAGCTTGGGCTTGAGCGGGACATGGTATGGCGTGAATGATATTTACGTTGATACACAACTGCAACGTAGCTGGTATAACACTGATTTGTCAGCTGGTGGCGTAGGTGCAGGCAAAGTAAATGGTGTGGATAGTGACGGTTATAGTGCTTCTGTCGAAGTTGGTAAAGATCTCGCGCTAAACGAGCGTTTACGCATTATCCCGCAAGCACAGCTAACCTATGCCACAGTGAATACGGATAACTTTACTGGTACGAATGCAGAAATTGTTAAACTATCTAAAGGCAAAAGCTTAAGGGCGCGCTTTGGAGCTGTTTTAAAGCAACAGTTTTCACAAGATGGCAAAACAAATGGTTTTATTCTGGCCAATGTAACGCGTGAGTTTGAAGATGAAACGCAAGTAAATGTTAGCGGTGCGCAACTAAGCAATGCAGTAGACCGTTGGAGTGGTCAACTTGGCGGAGGCCTCACCCATGCTTGGACCAAAGGCTCAACCAGCTATGAATTAACTGGCACAGTCGTGGGCACTACTAGTTTAAACAACTTTGGTGATAGCAAGGCAGCACAGGGCCAAGTGAATTTTAGAGTCAACTTTTAAACATCTGCTTGATAGCATCAATAATCTCACTTAAAAGGCACCTCAGGGTGCTTTTTTGTTTTTATCCTGTCTAGCTGGGTTAGGTCTAATGCACCTGTAATAAAAAGAAATTTTCATGTCCGATTTGTCCTTAATCAGTAGTTCACCCCTAATTGGCGAATGTCTCAAATTGGCCGGATGCTGCACTGAGCACGTTTAATCTATGCGGCAGCTTTGTCCCCCGTTGCTGACGATTAGCCTTGTTTTACGTATGGCTGCAATTGGTCGGAAGTTTCGACCAAGAACGTCTGCAATCAGGAAGTCTAATTTTAGCCATTGTCATCAATTTACTTCAATATGAATAAGTTGTCTGTAAATGAGAATAACTGGTCAACTTAAGTAATAATTGGCGGTCAACTAGAAGAGAATACTCAAAGAATAAAGAATAAGTTTTTGTACTTAAAGTTTGGCCTGTTTAACAGTGACAGAGTCCCAAATATCTCAATATTAAAACCTATTCTGCGTTTCATTTTTTACTAAAGCTAATTTTTATTAGCTGATCATGTTTCGCAGCGAGTTATACATGTTTCTTAAGCACCTTGGGCGGCTTGTAGTCACAAAGTGGATAGCCGCTACAAGAGTAGAATAGTCCGAACTTTCCAGTTTTCTCGGTAATAAATCCACTGCGACATTTAGGACACACTTCAAGAGATTGCTTGTCTCCCTGGATATCTTGAACGGAAATGTTTTGCTGTTCAACCAACTCCAGAATAAAAGGAGATTCTTTCTTTTCCAACGTGATTAATGTGACTGTTTTACGCGCTCGAGTCACTGCTACATAAAAAAGTCTTCGCTCTTCAGAGAATGGATACGTATCACCTGCAGGCATAGCTAGCTGAAGTGCTGGGTCATCCTCAATTTGACTTGGGAATCCCAGATTCTCTGAGCTGAGTTTTGGAATAATGACATGATCAGCCTCGAGCCCCTTTGACGAGTGCACGGTGATAAATTCAATGATGACTTTAGATTTATCAAATTTATGTGGCATATAGGCTTGATCATTGTTATATCTGCCCAGAATATACACTTTTGCTTTTTGATCTGAAGATGTTAGTGTTGATGAAATTTCCTCTAATTGTTTTTGAATCACAGACTGTATTTGCGACTCTTCTGGTACTCGAATAATTGTTAATGGATCAAGAATGTTTTTAACTTTTGAATGAACAATCTTTTTTAATTGTTTCGGATTTTTTTGAACAAAAGCGCTGCTGATATCACATAAAGATTGCGGACATCGAAATGTATTTTCCAGCTTGAGCAATGTCGATTTGCCGAATGTTGCTTCAAAATCAGTCATTACACCTAAATGCGCACCTGCAAACCGATTGATACTTTGCCAGTCATCACCCACCCCAAAAAGATACTGGTCTGGCTTGTTTAATAATGCTTGCAGCATAAGGGCTCTGGACTGGCTTAAGTTNNGTCCTGGAACTCATCGACCAAAATCAATTGGTAGGGATTGCTCCATCGACCTTCTTCCATGAGGTCGGTAGCTAAGTTAAGCATGTCATCAAAATCAATGCAATTTGCAGATTTCAATTTGGCATCCCATGCCTGCCATATAGCTTCAAATAACTTTAAAAATATCGTGTGTCTAAACCTAAAGTGACCAAGCATCCCTGAATTTAAGCGACTCTCTAACAGAGGCATCGTCAACCGGTTATTTTTGACATGGGTTAAGAATGATCGGAATGTTCTGATTAAACGTTTGTTTTCAATTGGTCTGCGCCCAGGTATTTCCCTGTCAGGGTTTGGATCAAGCTTTAATCCCAGCTTGGTAAGTTCTTCAGACAAATAAGAAAACGCTTTACCTGACCATAAATCGGCCATGGTGGTCTCTAATAAACGCGTCCCATGTTTGGCATGCAAGGCCTTTTTCCAAACCATGCCTTCTTTGTAGTTCGCAAAACTTTCTGGCGGTTCACCATTTGCATCCAGAGCCCAATGCTCCAGATAGACATCAATATCAGGGAAGTAAAAGTCTGGCGTGTACTGACTATATTGAGCATCAGCTGTGTCATGTTGATAGGGGGCTTCATATTGATAATGAATGCCATTGTAAAAAAGCCAGTTTGCGATTAACAGCTCACCCCGGCTTTTGACAATCTCATTGTTGAATGTCCAAAAGCCTTTGCTCTGGTTGCTAAAATTATAGGAATCTGGATTTTTCTCTTCATCCCCAAACTTTGGCAAATCTTGCCCGATGACTAAACGAAATAAATCCCAATGCATTCTGAACTGAACATCGCGATCCTTTTTTTCATCTACCAGCTCCATGAGCGTTTCAATGTCTTTGCCGGACTCTAGCCAGGCTGGGATAGACGGACGCTTACCAAGTGCAGAACCAATGACATCCAGCCCGAATGCATGAAATGTTTTGGCTGTAACCTGGTCACTGGCAATTCCATGTTGCTCGAAACGCACCTTAATGCGTTTTCTCAATTCTTCTGCAGCATCATTATTGAAGGCTAGCAGGAGCATTTCATTGGGCTTGAAATATCCTTGCTTAAGCGAATATCCGCATTTAGCTACCATCGTTGAGGTTTTACCTGACCCAGCCGAGGCCACTAAAAGAGTGCGGTTATCGAAGCACACCACAGCCTTGATCTGTTCTTCTGTCAGTGGGGATTTTTCTATGGTGTTAAAAAAATCTTTGGAATGTTCAAGCGCACTTCTAAATTGCTTTTCATTGATTCTATTGGATAGATACGTAGGGGATGACTGCCAAAACTCAAGGGCAGCTACTTGCTCCGACGGTAGTGTTTCAATACGGTGTTTGATGTGAGGAGCATTAAAATCAATCTCGTATGCCGGTTTTGATTGATAAATGTGTGCCGCCAACTCGGTAGATAACCACCCTCTGGATTGTAGTTGCTGATTGATTAGTGAATGAGATTTAACTGACCACTCCGAAATGGGATGGATGACTTTGTTAAATGCTTCGGTGGCCGCCTGATTTTGTGCTTTGGTTCTGGCTGCATCTTTTTTAACTCTGAATTTCACATGCGAAAGTAACTCAAGCGCACTTTCATTCGGGATTCCATCCAGCGTTATGTTAGGGAATAGATGGTGAGGTATCTCTAACGTTGACCAGAAAACCCCAGAATTTACTCGTAACGCTTCGAGATCACTCAGCTTTCCCGAGCTATCATGTAAACTGGAAACTACGTGGTAATGATCTTCAAAAAGCTGAAACTTCCAGTCTTTAGACCCAGTAAAGATTTTCCCTGCTGTTGTGGGTCGCCATATTTGCGCTTGTGTGATTGGCATGACTAGCTAAGCCTGGAGGTTCGCAATCAGTCTAGAACTCTAGGTTTTCCGGCCATATAAAGTAAACTCCAAAACGAGAACTGTATTTAAACTCCCCACCATGACTCTTGCCCAAGTCTGTTAAGTGAGGCTTATTGTCTTTAATGGTCAGGAACCCGAGTTCTACCATTTTATCGATAAAGTCCTGTGTTTTTAATTTGTGCTTTTGGGCAATCTTGGAAGAAGTGACTTTCCCGCTGCTGCTCTCATCCGAGTCTTCATTTTCGGCCTCCGTCTGGTCAACCCNNGTCAACCCGCTCTAACGAAATCCTGACTTCTTCGCTGATACGAATGATTCTGAGCGCTTCCTCATAGGCTTCACCATAGGCGTCTTTGTCGTCATTCTTATCTAAAAGGATGCCCATTTCATTATTGTTTATTTGACTGAACTCATAGAGATTCATGCTGGTAATAATGCATTTATTCTCATTGAGGTAACACTTGGCGTGAAGGTTTTTACAAAAGCTCGTTCTGACATAAGTCAGCTCATTTAACCAACTAATTTCTGACGGGTGTAGTTCGTTCTTACCATAGATAATACGAATATCGATCTTTAGTCGGTCTTTATCTGCAAGTAATTCTTTAATGCGATCATTTAATTTCAGGTATGGGCTGATTAAAACCAGTCTGTCTTTTGCATCCTTGATAATATCTTCTAGAAAATAATTGGTTGCTGTGGTGTTAAGAAATTTAGCCATGTAAAAACCTATTGATTTTAGTATCTTGAAATAAAATTAAATGTGAATTATTTGTTGCTCGATGATTCCTTCATCTCAGGTTTTAGAGGTTGATTATTTGCAATCTTGTCTTTGATTTCTTTTACAGTCGTTTCCAATGCAAGGAAACGCTCTGGGTGCGTCGGGTGAGATGATTTCATAGAGATTGAAGAAGAGTTACTTGTCGCCATTCTGCGCCAGAAATTAGGCGCTTCATCAATTTTGTAGCCAGCTTGCGCCATAAAATACAGACCAACGTAATCAGCCTCCTGCTCGAATTCTACGCTGTAGGCACCGGAACCAGCGTTAGATGCCATACGGGTAAAGTCACCATTTGTATTTACACCACCTGCAGCAGCGGCAATATCAAGCACAAACCCTAGTATGCCGCCGAGCACTGCATTTTTCTTCTTGGCGTCAATATGCTTCATTGAGTTATGCGCCAGTTCATGGCTGAATACTAAGGCCATCTCTTCATCAGTTTTGAAGAAGTCAACCATGCCTTTGTAGAAAACGATATTCTTGCCATCCGCGTAAGCATTTTTCACATCATCGGGTGAGAGCATCACATTGAAGTCACAGGCCTGCGTTGGTTTAATCGCGATTTTTTTCTCATCGCTTCCACGTCTTATCGTGAATTCAACAGGTTCCCCGGACTTACCGAGTTCTTTGAGATTGTCAGTAAATTTTTTTGGCGCATCTTTGCCATAAGGTGTGAGCGTGTTGTTGATCGATTGAATCACGTCACCTTCTTTCAGACCAGCCAGATCTGCTGCACTACCCGGCCCTACATGAGAAACGTGGATTTGACCTGACAGGTTATATTTTGACTCGGCCGCTCTTTTCCAGTCATCTTTGAAATGCTCATTATTCCAGGCGCTAAAACCAAAATATGGTTTTACTTTTTCACCGCAAAGTTCCGCACCGCTGATAATTACTTTAGATGCAACTGCCTGCAGTCTTCTATTAGCGGATACAAAGTCTTCAACAACCATTTCACGCTGCTTTTGAGCCTCGTTCAGGGTGCTTGCTTTATCGACTACAGGGGTGCGTGATTGTGGGGTGGCGCAGCCAGTTAAAGCCAATATGCTCATCAGTGCACAAGCTGAGATTACTTTTGATTGATTCACGATTTGTGGTCCTTAAGGTTGTTATTTTTTTTATGTAACTACTAGATATCACAAATGGTTAAATATTCTAGATTCGTGCGATTTTGTTTTGAGATAAACAGCATGTAAACAATGCAAGAAACGGACCTGAAATTTAAATGTATTTATTCAAGACGTTAGCAAATCACTCAGTAAATAGTTGGCTAATTACAACCATTAGGTGGTTTATTGTAGCCAAATCAATATCACTGATATTAAAAAGATGATCATTCTGAATTGACTTTTGTTAACGATCTGCCTTTGAGCCTAACGATAGCTATCTGAAAAATGCGGTATGTCACAGATGCCGGTAAGGTTGAATAAATCATGGTGATGCGCCCGGTCGACTACATCACTTTGGTTGATTGAGCAAAGATGTAATGCGCAATATCCATCGATGTCTTGCCGCCTAGATTTCGTTGTGGCGTTTGATTAACCCTGACAATGACTTCAGTCAAATCGCAGTTATTAAACCCGCCACTTTCTAAGATAAAGTGTTCATATAAATGTGCCAAATCATTCATGTTCCCAAGCAAACTTTTGCTTTCAGTTTTTATAAATTCCGNNCACCATCAGTGCTGTCAGCCGATTAATTCATTCGTTATGCAGCATTAGGATTGAACGCTATGGAAGAAGAATTCGAACTGACAGAAGAAGATATGCAGGCGATTGAGGTTGCGAAGAATACTGCTCGCCTTTTTCTCAAGCATCCACTGATTACGCCTCAACAGGTCATTGCACTCGGGAACGCTCTGTACGCTCTTGAACGATTACCACTCATTACACCAGGGTCTGCCACTGAGTTCGGTATCGTCTATCGCTCAGGAACTGTAGAGTTGAGTGAAATGCGTTACATAGACTTCAGAATATCAGAGTCTGCATTTGAGATTTCCAAAGGCGGCAGCGTCTACGATAAGGCTGTCGGCAGTGATAGTTTTTCCGAGCCGGGATGGTCAGTCGAAATAGGTGGTTATAGAAGCTCAGAGTGTGAACTCTACGACCTAGAAGAGTCTATTGCTGAATATCTGAATCTTGGGGCTGAGATCTCAGTTAGTGACGAATCGGAAATCGAGTATGAATAATCCACATACATGGCGATTAAGCAGACTCGCTTTCGCTACTCCAGCGGTCGGCTTAGCACTACGTTAGATTGTAATAGGGGGAGTCACGTGCCTTTCAGCATTTCTCGGGTCAAACAGTTGTGGCCATGGCTTGTCGAAGCTCGGTATCTTAGCTTGTTTAAGTTGTCTTTCAATAATTTCATCCTTAGTCCACTTTGAATAACTTGCGATTTCTGAAGTTAAACTAAATTCAGATGTATTGTATGCTAACTTTTTTTCTTCAAAACTCTCAGATATGAATGAGCTATTAACTCTGGATGACAGCAATGCAAGGTTGCCTATTCTTTTTACAAACGCGCGACTATCTTCTGGTGAAAATACTTTTGACCATTCTTCATTAACTGTTTGAGGTAGTACATGTTCTAGATTAACCCTGTTAGTATCTTTACTTGACACTTTTTCGCTAGATTCAATTAATCCCTCTTCTAGGCTTCGTAAATAAAACCTAGCTAAGTTCTGTTTTGAAATTGTGGCAATTGCAAAAGCCTGTTCAAAGGCAGAGTCATTTGGTACGTTACTAAAAGTTGTGATCACATCTTTTACGCTTGTGATTTTTGATTCACTAATTGCCTTTGCGGTTTCGCTGTAGTATCGCTCTAGTGCCCCACCACCTACTCCACCAACAATTTGAAATCTTACTGCAACTGAAACTAGTTTTTTAAAAACTTGTGTTACATCTTTGGGGGTGAATTTATCTAATATTGCTAAGAGTAATGGACGTATTTGAATCATCCCAAGAAGATTTAACGATGAAACATACTCTTTAGTCTTATAGTCGTAAGAGTTCCAAAATTCATGTTCTGTATTAATTAATGCTGAATATGTTCTAGCGGTATTAGATAAATCTGTAGATAGTTGTAATGCAATTTTTTTGCTAGTGACCTTCTTCTTTATTACGCTATAAAGCTCTTTTTCACGAACTAGACCATACCTAGACATGGTGAAATGTCTTAAATAAGTAACAATTAGCGGGTCGTCTGATGCACTTTCAAGTATGGCTACCATACTAAGCCATCTATTTTTAGTTTCTTCTATTTTTTCCCCTGATTTGAGGAATAGATAGTTTTTCAGTAAATCTGATATCGCAAGTTCGAGGCCTCTATCATTTAGTGTTTCAAAAATAACAAAAGCGTTACTGTCATCCGGAGCTGTAACTAAAATAACTTTAAGATTGCTCTCAAGGTAATCTAGCCAACTGTGAAGTTCCTCTTCGGAATCCTTTGAAGATTCACATAGCTTTACAAAATAGTTGTATATGGTATCTGCAGCACCAAGAAGTCGTTTATGAGATTGTCTATTAAATCTATCTCTTTTTATATCAGGTATGCTTTCAATTAATTCTTGATATAGTTCATTATCAACTTCATTTAGAATTAACTTTGGTTCTTTTTCTCGTGATTTTCTGTCTGTACTTGCTAAAAATTCAGTTTTAACACTTGTAACAACATCATCGTCCCCGTCACGTTTAAATATATCTTTTATTGCTGCTATTAGTAAGCTAACAGTAGTCAGTCTTTGCTGACCATCTACCACTTCGTATCTTTTGTCAGATTGCCCTGTTACTACAAGTGACCCCAGAAAATATTCGTGTTCTTTGTTTTTAATAGAATCATGAATATCATTTAATAAAGCTTCAACATGTTCAGTCTCCCAAGCATACGATCTTTGATATGCAGGTACCTTGAATCTTTTTGTTTTTAATATATTGCTAATACCTTCAAGAACAATTTGTATATCTTGTATTTGAGACATGATGTTTATCAGGGTTCGTAAAGTTGATTAAACAAAGTCTATAGAAGGTATTAATATTAAGCAATGTAGTTTGTTATGCAGAAGGGTGCGGCGTACAAATAAGCCGACACCTTGATTGCAACAGCACTACACAAAAAAAAGCCCCACATTTCTGCAGGGCTTTAAGTATCTGGCTCCTCGACCTGGGCTCGAACCAGGGACACACGGATTAACAGTCACATGCTCTCTATATTTAAAGCACTTATATTTTTTGTTGGACCACTGATAGTTAAAATCAGTGCAAATTCGTTATGAATCCGCTATCCCTCTTATACTAAATTTGCAATTAACTTAATTGCCTTTAGGGCTAATAATCGCTATGCACTTAGGGTCATGTTGCAATTTGATCGAGTGACTTAATTTTTTTATGGGCCAAATTTGGGCTATAAATGGGCCATGGCCCAAAATGAAAACGCCCCAATCTCTCGAAAGGGGCGTATCTATTGGTGGTGAAAGAGGGACTTGAACCCTCGACCCCAGGATTATGAATCCTGTGCTCTAACCAGC
>CXWL01019820.1_pt1 | contig 15488 bp, 15 predicted proteins | sample 590931 | NCBI WGS metagenome assembly CXWL01 (sample SAMEA3498368, study PRJEB10139) | groundwater metagenome | biome: water well; material: biofilm material | place: Germany | collected 2015-04-27 | reverse complement strand
CAGATATTTTGGAGAACGGCGCCGCAATGGTGAAAATCATGGGCGATGAAATCACCGTGCGCGCCACCATACGCCAGTTCGAGGATTATTCCGGCCATGCCGATGGCCCGGAACTCGTCCAATGGCTGAAGGAACGCATGCCGATTGGCAAAACCGTGTTCCTCACCCACGGGGAAGAGGCCCCCCAGGTGGCGCTGCAGGAAGCCATCACGGGCATCATTGTTAAGTCCGATTGCATCATCAGGCCCCAGCTTGATGATGTCTATGATTTGACCGGCGAGGCCTGCGCCCTTCTCGAAAGCGAAAGCCGGCCCCGCATTGATCCGGCCCAGGTTGCACGGCCTGATTGGAACAACGATCTCGCCGGCCTGCACCTCGAAATCGATCAGGAAATCAGCAAGGCGGCGGACGCAAAGTCGAAAGCCGTCCTCATCCGCCGCCTGAAACGTGCCCTCGCCGGAGAGCCGCCCGACAACACCCGCCGCCGCCCGCCGATGTCCGGCACGTCACGGAGATCCCGTGGCTATGATGATAATTGAGGAGAACGCCCCATGGCATTGGAAGAACTTCAGGCCCAAATCAATTTGCTGGTGAGCCAGATCAATAACCAGCCGGAAGACGTGCATGAAATCTACGAACTGCTGCACCAGAAACTGAACGAATTGCGCTTGACCGGCCAGCCCTTGCCACAGGATCTCCTCGATCTTGAGAAGCGCATGCTGGAAGAATTTCCGCGGCCGAAGAAATAGCTACCTCACATCCAGCCAGCTGCGGCTGGCGGCTGAAGCGGCAATGCCATGGATAATTTTTTCGATCTTCAGCCCTTCGGCAAAATTCACATAGGGTTCCTGATCGCGCTCAATACAATCCACGAAATGCCGGCACTCGATCACCTTGAGTTCATTGAACCCCAGCTGATGCCCCGGCGCTGGCGTGAACGCCCCATAGGGTGGATGCAATCCTCCCGTCAGGATCGTCTTGAAACCGCGCTCGGCTGCGGGCTCATCGGCAACATAGAGCTGCAGCTCATTCATCCGCTCCTGGTCAAAGGCGATCATGCCCTTGGTGCCGTGCACTTCCACCCGAATCATGTTTTTCCGCCCATGCGCCGCCCGGCTCGCCATCAGGATGCCCGTGGCGCCGCTGCCGAAGCGCACCATGGCATGGGCAATGTCTTCGTTTTCCACCCCGCGCTTTTCCTCTGAACCGGGGACGGGCCGTATTTTGTAGACCGTATCGATGTCGGCGCAAACCTGCGCGATATCGCCCACCAGATAATGGGCGAAGCTCACCAGATGGCAGGTGAGATCACCGAGCACGCCAAGCCCGCCGGTTTCCAGCCGCGAGCGCCAGGACCACGGCACGTTTTCATCAGCCTGGTAATCCCCATCGACCTGGCCGCGGAAATGAATGATCCGCCCCAACGTTCCCTCATGAATTATTTTCCGCGCATGGGCCAGCGCCGGGTTCCTGATGTAGTTGTAGCCCAGCAGGGTCTTGGCCTTGGACGCAGCAGCCGCCTTGGTCATCGCCACCGCGTCATCAAGCGTCAGCGCCATGGGCTTTTCACACCAGACATGCTTGCCCGCCGCCAGCAATGCCACCGCCATCTCCCGGTGCAGGTTGTTGGGCGTGGTGATTGAGACAATGCCGATTCGGCTGTCGCCCAAGAGCTTCCGCCAGTCAGTTTCCGCCCTCTGGAAACCGGCTTCCGCCGCCTTCTGCCTGGTGACCTCCGCATTGGTGTCGCACAGGACCTCAAGACGGATGTCTGTCTCGCCACCAAACACGGCCCGCACATGGCTCCAAGCCATGGCATGGCATTTCCCCATGAAGCCCGTTCCGATGACCGCCACGCCGAGAGACGCCATTAAATGATTCCTTCCACAATTCTACCAGTGGAATAAATGTTCTATTTCCTTGGCACAAGCGAATTGCTGTGGTTTATTCGATTATTCTGCGGCTCTTGCCAGAAAATAGGTCCAAAGTGAGCGAAAGCGACATCCTCCCGCGCGACTTCCAAAGCCTCAAGGCCCGCATCATCGAGCGCGGGCCCAGCCTGCCAAAACGCCTGACGCAGGTGGCAACTTACGCTTTGGAACATCCCGATGAAATCGCCTTTGGCACGGTGGCGTCGATTGCCGTGGAGGCCGATGTCCAGCCTTCGACACTGGTGCGCTTTTCCCAGGCCATGGGCTACCAGGGCTTTTCCGAATTGCAGGAAGTGTTCCGCTCAAGGCTGCGCGACCGGATTTTGAACTACGAGGAACGCATCGAGCAGCTGCGCCAGCATGCCCTGTCGGCCTCGAAATCCCACGTCATTTTCCAGGGCTTTACCGAGGCGGCGGAAAAATCAATCAACACCTTGCAGGAAAGGCTGGAGCCAAAAAAACTCGATCACGCCGTGGAGATCTTGAGCAAGGCCGAAACCATCTATCTCCTCGGCCTGAGGCGCTCCTTCCCGATCTCGACCTACATGTCTTACGCCTTCGGGAAACTCAGTGTACGGAATGTCCTGATCGATGCCATAGGCGGACTGGCCCAGGAGGAATTGGGCTTTGCCACCCGGCGTGACGCGGTGCTGGCCATCAGCTTCACCCCCTATGCCTCGGAAACCGTGGCCCTCGCCCAGGCCGCCGCGGCGCGCAACGTGCCCATCGTCGCCATCACCGACTCAGGCTTCTCGCCGCTCGCCTCACTCGCCGAAACCTGGTTCGAAGTGGCCGAAGCAAATTTCGAAGGCTTCCGCTCCATGGCGGCAACCCTCTCGCTGGCCATGACCTTGACCGTGGCGGTTGCCGAAATGCGCGGCCGCCGGACTTAAACCGCCGGCGGCTCCGGGATGGAATTGCCCGTGCCCGCAACCTGCTGGTCGAAATCGATGATGGCGCCGGTCATCAGGCCCGACTCCTCGCTCGACAGAAATCCGCAGGCCCGCGCCACTTCATCGGGCTTCAGCAACCGGCCAAAGGGCCTTGCCGCTTCGGCCTTTTTCAGCCAGCCGTCCTGCGCATCGTGATAGGTCTTCATGATGCGGTCTTCGCCCGGCGTATCCATCCAGCCGATGGTGAGGCCGTTGACGCGGATCTGGTGGCGCATCACTGAATAGGCCGTGTTCTTGGTGAGGGTGATGAGGGCACCCTTGGAGATGCAATAGGCCGAGATGAAATCCTGTCCGCCATGGCCCGACATGGAGATGATGTTGACGATGGTACCCTTGGTTTTTTCCCGCTTCATCACATGCAGCGCGTCCTGGATGATGAAGTAGGGGGCGCGGACATTCACCGCCATCATGGCATCGAAGAGCTCGGGCTTCGTGTCCCAGATGGTGCCGCGATCGGTAATTCCGGCGGCATTGATCACCGCGTCAACGCGGCCAAAAGCCTTGTCCGTGGCCGCTATCACCTTGCGCGTGTCATCCATGCCTGCGAGATCGGCTTTCACAAAAACCACTTTGACGCCTTTCTTTTCGAGATCGGCTTTGACGCGCACGCCATTTTTTTCATTGCGCCCGGTGATCACGATGCCTTTGCAGCCGCGGTCGGCAAAGAGATGGGCGATGGCTTCGCCCAACCCTTGGGTGGAGCCGGTGACAACGGCGATCTTGCCGTCCATGGAAAGTTTGGAGAGAGAATCCACATTCATCACGACACCTTTACCGGCTTGGCCGTTTTCCACGATTCGGTTGCCGCATCAGCGAGTTTCTGCGCCTGCAAGCCGTCATGGCCATTGGGACGCGACGACACGCCTTTGGCGATGCCTTCTATGAAGTGGTTCACTTCATTGGCATAGGCCATGCCATAACGCTCCGTGAAGAAATGCAAGACGGGATCGCCCTTGAAGCCGTCGCCATTGGCAAGCTCGACCGTGGTGTTATGCACATTGCCGGCCCGCAGCATGCCTTTTGAGCCATGCACTTCCATGCGCTGGTCATAGCCGTAAGTTGCGCGGCGCGAATTGGTGATCACGCAGATTTTGCCGGACGCGGTTTGCATCTGCACCGAGGCCGTATCCACATCGCCCGCTTCGCCAATGGCCTTGTCAACCAGGGATGCGCCCAACGCGTGAACAACAACAAATTCTTCGCCCACAAGAAAGCGTGCCATGTCGAAATCATGGATCATCATGTCGCGGAACAATCCACCCGAACCTTTCACATAGTCGGCAGGCGGCGGCGCCGGATCGCGACTGATGATGGTGGCGAGTTCCACATTTCCAATGTCGCCGTTGCGAATGCGCTTTTCCAGCGCGGCAAAGTTGGGATCAAAGCGGCGGTTGAAACCGATCATCAAATTCGATTTATTTTTCTCAACCACCTTGAGGCAGCTCAGTATTCTCTCAACCGACAATGACACTGGCTTCTCGCAGAGAATGGCCTTGCCGGCGTTTGACGCCGCTTCAATCAGGTCCGCGTGCGTCCCAGTGGGCGTGGCAATCAGGATCGCATCAACTTCCTTCGACGCGATGATCTCTTCGACGCTTGCAGTCTTTGCCCCCACCGTGGCCGCCAGATCGCTGGCCGCCTTTGCCACGGCATCGGCCACATAGGCCACCTTTGCCACTTTGGACGCGCCGATGGTGGCGGTGTGAACTTTGCCAATCCGGCCTGCACCGAGTATCCCGAACCTGATCATTTCCCTCTCCCAAACACATAAAAACCGCCCAAGAGGCGCCTCCAAGGCTGCTTTGAGCGAAACGGAACAAACATTCCAACTTGACATCATTTTGGAATTGTTGTTTCGTCTTGTCAAGCAAACAAAATCCTGAGGAGGCAGAAATGGCGTCTGGAACCGGCAATAAAGCCGCGCTCGACGTCATCACCGTTGGGCGCTGCTCCGTCGATCTCTATGGCCAGCAGATCGGCTCCCGGCTGGAAGACATCGCCTCCTTTGCCAAGTCCGTGGGCGGCTGCCCCTCCAACATCGCCATCGGTACCGCGCGTCTCGGCCTCAAATCCGCAGTCATCACCCGCGTCGGTGACGAGCAGATGGGCCGCTATGTGCGTGAGCAAATGGCCCGCGAAGGTGTCGCCACCGATGGCATCACCACCGACCCGCAGCGGCTGACTTCATTGGTCCTGCTCTCGGTTGAAAACGACAAGACCTTCCCGTTGATTTTCTACCGCGACAATTGCGCCGACAGCGCGCTTTGCGAAGCCGACATCGACGAAAAATTCGTGGCCTCGTCTGCCGCCCTGCTAGTGACCGGCACCCATTTTGCTAGGCCCCTGAATGATGCGGCCCAGCGCAAGGCCATGAAAATTGCCAAGGCCCATGGCCGCACGATCTGTTTCGACATCGACTACCGACCCAACCTCTGGGGGCTCGCCGGCCATGGCGCGGGCGAAGAACGCTACATCAAGTCCGACAAGGTCTCCGAGCATATCAAGACAGTTCTCCCTGACTGTGACCTGATCGTTGGCACGGAAGAAGAGGTCCACATTGCCGCCGGCAGTGAGGATACTTTGACCGCGCTGAAAACGATCAGGTCTCTTTCTTCGGCAACCATCGTCCTGAAGCGCGGCCCCATGGGCTGCGTAGTTTATCCCTCTGCCATTCCCAACCGCCTGGAAGACGGCATTGTCGGCCAGGGCTTTCCCATCGAGGTTTACAATGTGCTGGGCGCTGGCGATGCCTTCTTCTCCGGCTTCCTCCGCGGCTGGCTGAAGAACGAGCCGCTTGAAACCTGCGCCACATACGCCAATGCCTGCGGGGCTTTCGCAGTTTCAAGACTTCTCTGCTCGCCCGAAATTCCAACCTGGGACGAACTGCAGTATTTCCTGAAACACGGCAGCCCGCACAGGGTATTGCGCCAGGACGAAGCCATCAATCATGTGCATTGGGCCACCACCCGGCGTGATCAGCCGCCGAAACTTTTGGCGCTGGCCATCGACCACCGCATTCAACTGGAAGCTATCGCCGACAAAGCGGGAGCGCCCCGTGAGCGCATTGCGCCATTCAAGCGCCTCGCCATTGCGGCGATCGGGAAGGTATCAAACGGCAAACCGGGTTTTGGCACGCTGCTCGATGACACCTATGGCCGGGATGCCATGTTTGATGCGGCAAAGCTTGGCCTGTGGGTCGCACGCCCCCTTGAGTTGCCGGGTTCACGGCCGCTGCGTTTTGAATTCACCCAGGATGTGGGCGCGCGGCTGGTTGAATGGCCCGTGACGCATACGATCAAGTGCCTCGCCTTCTATCACCCCGATGATCCGGCTGAACTCAAAGCTGAACAATCTCAGAAACTCCGCACCCTTTATGAAGCCGCACGGAAGGTCGGCCGTGAACTGCTGGTTGAAATCATCTGCGGCAAGCATGGCGGCATGAAGGACGACACGGTTTCGCGAGCGTTAGCAGAACTTTACGCACTCGGTATCAAGCCCGATTGGTGGAAACTGGAACCGCAGGCCACTGCCGCCGCCTGGGGCAATATCGAAAAGGTTATCAAAGCCAATGACCCCTACTGCCGTGGCATCGTACTGCTGGGGCTCGACGCACCCGAGGAAGAATTGGCCCGCGCCTTTGCAACCACCGCGGGCCATTCAACAATCAAGGGTTTTGCCGTGGGCCGCACGATTTTCAGCAGCGCCGCGGAAAGCTGGCTGGCCGGAAAAATCGACGACACCAAAGCAACATCGGAAATGGCGGACCGCTTTGCCAATCTGGTAAATGTCTGGAATAAATCACACCCCTAACGAGGACAAATCATGGGCAAGACCATCCGCCTGACCACTGCGCAAGCCCTGGTGAAATTTCTCACCTGCCAGATGACTATGGTCGATGGCAAGAAACTGCCGATTTTCGCTGGCGTCTGGGCGATTTTCGGCCATGGCAATGTGGTGGGCATCGGCGAGGCCCTGTTTGGCGTGCGCAAGGAACTGCCGACCTACCGCGCCCATAATGAACAGGCCATGGCCCATGCGGCCATTGCCTTCGCCAAGGGCTCGCGCCGCCGCCGCATGATGGCCTGCACATCTTCCATCGGGCCCGGCGCATTGAACATGGTGACCGCCGCCGCCGTGGCCCATGTGAACCGCGTGCCGCTGCTGCTCTTGCCCGGCGATGTCTTCGCCAACCGTCTGCCCGATCCCGTGTTGCAGCAGGTTGAGGATTTTGGCGATGGCACCATTTCGGTGAATGACTGCTTCAAGCCCGTGTCACGCTACTTCGACCGCATCGCACGGCCCGAGCAACTGATTCCCGCCCTCAACCGCGCCATGGTAGTTCTAACTGATCCATCCGACTGCGGGCCTGTGACGCTCTCCATGTGCCAGGACACGCAGGCCGAAGCCTATGACTATCCCGAAAGCTTTTTCGAGGAAAAAATCTGGAGCACCCGCCGCATACGCCCCGATGAGGATGAATTGGCCGAAGCCGTCCGTATACTGAAGAATGCGAAAAAGCCGGTGATTATCGCCGGCGGCGGCGTTCTGTTTTCAGAAGCTTCCGCCACACTGGCAAAATTTGCCGAAGCCCACGGCATTCCCGTGGTCGAAACCCAGGGCGGAAAATCCTCCCTGCCTTTCACTCACAGTTTGAACATGGGTGCGGTGGGCGTCACTGGCACCGGCGCTTCCAACATGGTTTGCGAAGATGCCGATGTGGTACTTGCCGTCGGCACGCGCTTGCAGGATTTCACCACCGGCTCCTGGGCCCTGTTCAAGAATGACAAGAAAACCATCATTGGCCTCAACACGCAGGTCTTCGATGCCACCAAGCACCGCGCCCTGCCATTGATTTCCGATGCCCGCGTGGGCCTCGAGGAACTCTCCATCAATCTCGGCAAGTGGGCCGCTCCCACCGCCTGGACCAAAGCGGCGCAAAGCGGATTTGCCGCCTGGATGAAAACCGCAAACAAATACACCGACGCCAGCAATGTGGAACTCCCATCGGATTCCCAGGTGATCGGCGCCGTGCAGCGCGCCCTCGGCCGCGATATTTCCGTGCTCTGCGCTTCGGGCGGCCTTCCCGGCGAATTGCACAAGCTCTGGCAGGCAGGCCCTCCTTCCTCCTACCACATGGAATATGGCTTCTCCTGCATGGGCTATGAAATTGCCGGTGGCATCGGCCTCAAGATGGCCCAGCCCAGCCGCGAAGTTGTGGTCATGGTTGGCGATGGTTCCTACCTCATGATGAATTCCGAACTCGCCACTTCGGTGATGCTCGGCGTGAAGCTCACCGTGGTGCTGCTCGACAACCGCGGCTACGGCTGCATCAACCGCCTGCAGCATGCCTCAGGCGGCGAGCGCTTCAACAACCTGTTTGACTACAACACGGTGCAGGAAGTTTCCCCCGACATTGATTTCGCCGCCCATGGCAAAAGCCTCGGCGCAATTTCGGAAAAGGTGTCATCCCTCGCCGACCTGGAACGCGCCCTGAAGAAAGCCAGGGGCAACACCCGCACCACCTTCATCGTGATTGACACGGATCCTATGAAAACCACCGACGCTGGCGGCCACTGGTGGGATGTGGCAATCCCCGAAGTCTCCACGCGGAGCCAGGTGCGCGCCGCGCGCAAGAATTACGACAAGGCGAAAGCCAAACAACGCATCGGCAACTAATACCCACTCTCCATGGTCGGGCTTGACCCGACCACCCAGACTGGATCACCGGGTCAAGCCCGGTGATGGAGAGAGGGGGAACTTGAAACGCATAAGGAAAGAATAAGTCCATGACAATACGGATCGGTGCCAACCCCATCGGGTGGTCCAATGACGACATGCAGGAAATCGGCGGCTGGATTCCGCTGGAGCAATGTCTGAGCGAGGCCAAGGCCGCGGGCTTCGAAGGCATGGAACTCGGCAACAAGTTTCCGCGGGTGGCCACCAAGCTGCGTCCCATTCTTGATGCCCATGGCCTGGTGCTGGTGGGCGGCTGGTATTCCATCTTCCTGCTGGAGCATGATGCCGAAACCGAATTTGCAAAATCCGCGGATCACCGCAAGCTCTTGAAAGCCATGGGCACCAACGTGTTTATTGTGGCCGAATGCACCAACACGGTTCACGGCAATAAGGCGGCACCGCTTTCCACCCGCCCGGTGATGACCGAGGCCCAGTGGAAAACCTTCACGACGCGCCTCACCAAGCTTGCCGAACTGCTGAAGGCTGACGGCTTCCAGCTTGCCTATCACCACCACATGGGAACCGTGGTGCAGACCGCCGCCGAAATTGACCGCCTGATGCGGGAAACCGGCGAAGCGGTAAATCTTCTGCTCGATACGGGCCACGCCACCTGGGGCGGCGATGATCCGGTCCGGCTGGCCAGGGCCTACAAGAAACGCATCAGCCATGTGCATTGCAAGGATGTGCGCCTTGCCGTGAAGGCTGAATCCGACAAGCACGACTGGTCGTTCCTCGACAGCGTGCTGGCCGGCGTTTACACCGTGCCCGGCGACGGCTCCATTGACTATGTTTCCGTTTTCAAGGAACTTAGGGGCTACAGCGGCTGGGTTGTGGTTGAGGCCGAGCAGGATCCGGAGAAGGCACCGCCCGCAAAATATGCTAAGCTGGGATGCGACAATCTTAAGCGTTTCTTGAAAGAGGCTGGCCTGAGCTGAATGTCTCAACTTCTTGTAAAACCTCGCGCCGGCGGCGGCCGGGTTCATCACGTGACGCCGAAGACGGCACGCTGGACTTATGTAGGCTTCGACCTGTGGAAGCGCAAAGCGGGCGAACTAGCCACCGGAACCGATGGCGACCGCGAAACCTGCCTGGTTTTTGTCAGCGGCCGCGGCAGCGTGCGCGTCGGCGCCGAGGAATATGGCATTCTCGGTGGCAGAAACTCGCCTTTTGATGGCAGGCCCTGGTCCGTCTATGTGCCGCCGGGCATGGTCTGGTCCGTGGAAGCAACGGAAGACTTGGTGCTTGCCGTATGTTCCGCTCCGGGCAAGGGAAAATTTCCGCCGCGCGTGATCGCCCCCGATTTGCTTGTGCAGGAAACCCGTGGCAAGGGCTCCAACGTGCGCCATGTCACCAACATCCTGCCGGAATGGGAAATGGCCGAAAATCTGCTGGTGGTGGAAGTGATCACCCCGGCGGGCAACACCTCTTCCTATCCACCGCACAAGCATGATGAAGACAACCTGCCCCATGAGTCGGCTTTGGAAGAAACCTATTATCACCGGATCAACCCGCCCCAGGGCTTTGCCTTCCAGCGGGTTTACACCGATGACCGCGAACTCGACGAGGCCATGGCGGTGGAAGATGGCGATGTGACTCTTGTGCCCAAGGGCTATCACCCTTGCGCGGCAATCCATGGCTATGAACTCTACTACCTCAACGTCATGGCTGGCCCCCGGCGGACCTGGAAATTCCACAACGCCAAGGAACACGAATGGCTGCTGAAGGCATAGTGCGCTTCGCCGAAAAGAAATCGCGCCCACGATTTAATCCGCCTACGGATTAACGGGCGCGACACCGCTCCCCGTCAGGCGGCAGCTTCATGAAACCGCGCATCGGCCTGATCAAGGCGCTTGCGAATCTGCGTCACGATCAGTGAATCATCGGGCACGCAATTGTCATAGGTGAGATAGTCTCCAGTCTTCACCGGCTTGATCACCCGCGCCCGCTCCGCAAGCCCCAGCGGCACCGCATTGCTGCTTCGTGCCTGCGCGGCTGTCATGGCCCAGGCGCGGTATTCCGTCTCGCCGATCCTGCCCAGGGTTTCTCCCGCCTTGAGATCGCGCTTGGCAACCGTGATGGCTTCCGCCACCGGATGATCCAGCGGCACCATATCGGCCCGGCCATGGAGCACCGCCTTCGCCGCTGAGAGTGGCACTTCAAGACTGGTGAGGTGATAGGGCCGCATGATGGAGAAGAACGGCCCCTTGCCGACCTTCAAATCAATCATGCGCTCCAGCACGCGCGGGTGGTCGGTTTCCACGATGCAGAACACGCCCGGCGCCACGCCCTTGCCGATGGAGTAATCCACGCAGCCGGATTTCGACAGAACCCCGCCATGCGATTTGGGCACCAGCACCGAACTCAGCTCTTCACGCGTGGCGGAAGGCCCATGCATGCCCGGCACATCCGGTACCAGCCCGGTGCAATTGGCAATCGCCACCATTTCAATCATCGTCTTGGAGCCATCGACGAATTCAACCAGCATGCGCGCGTTCATATTGCGCGCCCGCGCCTCCGCCTCATATTCCTTCGGCACCGCGTCAAACTTCAACGGGTTGTTCTTGCCCTTGCCGGCACAGACAATTTTCAAACCCAGCGATTGCGCAAAGCCGATGAGCTCAATGGCGCAGGCCGGTTCATCACCCATGGCCCCTGTATAGACAACGCCTGCACTCTCGGCCTGCGCCTTGAGATGGCGGCCGATGGTGATGTCGGCCTCCACATTCAGCATCACCACATGCTTGCCATTGTGAATGGCATCAAGCGCAAAGCGTGTGCCCACATTCGGATTGCCCGTGGCGTCAATCACCACATCAATGCGCCCCGCCGCAACCAGTGCGGAAAGATCATCGGTGATGGCCAGCCGCCCACGCTCAATGGCGCGGTCAATGTCTGCCGCTGAATTGGCCACGACAAGCTGCTCGCGCCTGTGCCCGGCAAGGAGTGCTGAATCAATCGCGCGGTCCGCATTCACTTCCGAAATCGCGCCAAGCCGCAATCCCGGCATGAGGGAGAGTTGCACCACAATGTCGGTTCCCATCTGGCCCGCTCCCGCAAGGCCGATGGTGACAGGCCTTCCCGTTTCCGCGCGCGCTTTCAGTTCACTGACGAGCGCCGAAACATTGGCAATCATGACTTGCCTTTCTTCTTGCTCTTGGGTGGCATCAGCCGCGGCGCGAGGACCGCAGGAGCGTCGCCTTTCACCATGTCGCCCGCTTGCTTGCCGTAAGTTCTAAAGCGCTTGAGCACGCTTGCCATCTGCGCCTCATCCAGAATGACGGGCTTGCCCGCCAGCCCCGCCGCCCAATACTGGTGGCACAGGTGTTCAATTTCGCCCGCCAGCCACAGGGCCTTGGCCAGAGTTGGCCCAAAACAAATCTGCCCGTGATTGGCAAGCAGGCAGCCCGTGCGCCCTTCCATTGCCCTCAACATGGTGTCCGAAAGTTCCTGGGTGCCAAATTCCGCATAATCCGAAACACGAAGACTCGTGCCGCCGGTAACCCCAATCATGTAATGGAAAGCCGGCACCTCCCGGCGCAAACAGGCAAGGGCCGTTGCATAAGTCGAATGCACATGCACGATGGCCTTGGCTTCAGGCCGCGCCCGGAAAATATCCATATGCATGCGCCATTCGGTGGAAGGCAGATAGTCCCCGCGATAATTGCCCTCGAGATCCATTTCGATGACATGGGCGGGCTTCATCTTGTCATAGACAATGCCCGAGGCGGTAATGAGAAACCCTTCATCGCAACGCACGCTGACGTTGCCCGAGGTTCCCTGGTTGATTCCTTCCGCGTTCATTTTCAGGCAGGTCTCGATGACCTCACGGCGCAGGTCGAGATGCTTCAGCTTTTTCATTTCATTTCCAGTTGTGAAGGATTGACTTCAAGGCATTCATTTAACAGTGTCGCAGGCATCATAGGAAAGCCCAAATGGATTTACAATTGCCGCGTGGAATAGCCGTTATTGACGCCGGGAAGACCAATACGAAGATAGTCCTGTTTGGGCCGGACGGCAGGCCGGTGGCGGAGCGCAAGGCGGCAAGCCTTAACCATGAAGGCCCGCCCTACCGCGCCATAGATCCCGCCCCGCTGATTGAGCTCTGCCGGACGATTCTTCCCGAACTGGATGCCATTTTGCCCATCGATGTGGTGGTTCCCTCGGCCCATGGCGCAGCCCTTGCCTGCTTGGGCGAGGACGGCACGCTGGCGCTGCCGGTCATGGACTACAATGCAGAGCCGCCGCCGGAGATCATCGCGGCCTACCACGAGGTGCAACCGCCGTTCCAGGAGGTTTTCTCTTCACTTCTCCCCATGGCGCTCACCCATGGCCTGCAGCTCTTCTGGCAGCAACAGGCATTCCCCAAGGATTTTGCGCGGGTCAAAACGGTTGTGACGTGGATTCAATACGTGGCGTTTTTACTTTGCGGAAAACTGGTCACCGAAATTTCCAGCATGGCCTGCCAGACCCATCTCCTGAACATCCGCGATGGCGGATACTCATCGCTGGTGAAGCGCATGGGATGGGAACCGCTGTTTCCTCCCATGGTCAAAGCCTGGGAAACCGTGGGAACCTTGCGCCGCGAATTTTTGGGAAGCGGTTTTCGCGGGCGTGGCGCGGTGTTGGCGGGAGTTCATGACTCCAACGCAAATTATCTGCGCTACCTCGCCGCCGGGCACAAGAAATTCACCCTGCTTTCATCCGGCACCTGGATTATCGGCTTCGACACGGAAACCGGAATGAAAAACCTGATAGAAGAAAAGGACACCGTCTCAAATACTGATGTCTTCGGAAACCACGTCGGCAGCAGCCGGTTTTTTGGCGGCCGCGAATTTGAGCTCCTGAGCGAAGGCGCCTCAGGCGACATTGCAATACTGGAAGCGGTGCAAGATATCATCACCGCCGCGGCCTATGCCCTGCCGAGCTTTTGCGATGGCGGCGGGCCGGTTCCCCATACGGGCGGGCGCGGCAGGATTGTGGGAGACCCACCCAAGACGCCGGAACAGAAAGCTTCGCTCGCCTCCCTCTATTGCGCCCTTATGGTCGATGAATGCCTCGCGGCGCTCGGATCAAAACACGACATCATCGTCGATGGACCTTTCTCAAAGAACGTGATCTTTCTGCAAATTCTCGCTCAACTGCGGCAAGGACAAAAATTGCAGGCATCAGACTTGCGTAATGGAACAACGGCAGGCGCTGCCTGCCTTGCCCTGATGCCGGATGGCATTTTGCCTCATGTGCCGCTGTCGCTCACCACAATTGCGTCGCAAAACCTCAGCAACCTCGGTGCATATCAAAAGGCGTGGCGAAAGCTGGCCTATGAAAATACTGTTTAGCCCACCAACTCGGGAGAATGCGCTCAATGCTTGATCATATCGGGTTTTCCGTAAGCAACATGAAACTCTCACGGATATTTTATGAAAAGGCCCTTAAGCCCCTGGGGATAACACCGGTGATGGAAGTGACGCCTGAAATGACAGGCACCAGCGACAGTCATGTTGGTTTCGGAGCGGGCCGGCCATTCTTCTGGATCGGCACGGGCGGCAAGGTGTCAGTGGCAACGCATGTTGCCTTCGCCGCGGAAAGCCGGAAGATCGTCGATGAATTCTATGCCGCGGCAATGGCTGCAGGAGGCCGCGACAACGGCAAACCGGGCTTGCGGCCGCACTATCATGAAAATTATTACGGGGCTTTTGTGCTTGATCCCGACGGCAACAACATTGAGGCCGTGTGCCATTTGCCAAAATGAAGACGGTTAACGGAACAGCAACAATCGAAGTGCACACTGACCGCATTGTAAAAGGTGTACCCATGCGTAGCAAAACCCGCTCCCGGAATGAACTTCCCGTTTTCACGCTGACCTGCCCCAGCCACGACAGTGCCGATGCGCGGGTTCATGACATTCAACTTCGCGGTAACCTGCCCCTGATGATCGGCAACGATGTACTGGCAGAAATCAGCCACGCGGACCTGCTCGAAAGCTGGGAAACCGCGGTTTCACTGCCCCTCAAGGACCTGAACGCCATGACCACCTTGGCCGGCAAGCGCCTCAGTGAAATGTTGGAAGAAAATCTTGAGGCGGAAGATCTGACCGACCTGGTGTCTGACGCTGCCGTACTCNNCTTCTGGCCATGCGGCGTTTTGGGGTTTCCGAAGCAAACCGGATTCCCGCCTGCACCGTGAAGTGGAATGGACAGGAAGCAACCGAAAGCGTTCAAATGCTGGCATGAAGCCCAGCGATCCCAACGCCCCGCCCGTTTCCGCCCCCGACTATGGCCGCTCGCTGCGTGGCCTTGGCTTTAACCTGCTGGTCAGGGATGTGCCCCGCGCCGTGAAATTTGCCACTGATGTGCTGGGCGCCACGGCTTTTTATGCCAATGACCGCTTTGCCGCCATGAAGCTCAACGGGGCTGATTTCATGTTCCACCATGACAGCACCTACAAGGACAATGAACTCTTTGGAACCGTGCAGGGTGCCGAAGCCCGCGGCATTGGCGTTGAACTCAGGGTCTATGGCTCCGATCCCGATGTGGCCGAAGCCAACGCCCGTGCGGGCGGCTGGACCGTGCTGGCCGGCAGCCTCGACAAGCCACACGGGCTTCGCGAATGCATGATCATTGACGATGAAGGCTACGTCTGGATTCCCTCGGTTCACCTGCCGAAGGAAAGTTAAATCCGCCAATCCAGCACGGCGGTCATGAAGCCATGGGCCTCATCGAGGGCTTCTTCGAAGACTGAAACCGGCGTCGGATAGGTGGGATCGATCCGGCCCGTGACTTCGCCGGATTTTATCTTGAGCCGGGCCCCGAATTTCCCGGCGAGATGCTGCATGCGGTCATTGTCGCGCAGGCAGATCATGTGGAGCTGG
>CXWL01037315.1_pt1 | contig 15492 bp, 16 predicted proteins | sample 590931 | NCBI WGS metagenome assembly CXWL01 (sample SAMEA3498368, study PRJEB10139) | groundwater metagenome | biome: water well; material: biofilm material | place: Germany | collected 2015-04-27 | reverse complement strand
CCGCGATGGGCGTCCAGGAGATGAACCGCGAAGAAGTCACGCTCTTGCGCCGTCGGTACGCCGTGCGTGGCCTGGTCAACCGTCGACACCAGCAGGCGCCCCGTGGCGTCCATGACTGAAAAAGAGCGAATCAGGCGATCCGACGGCAACAACGCGCGCAAGCGCTGACGCAGCGCCTCGGGCTCGGCCACGACCGGATTGGCCAACCCGGTCAATTCCTCGGCGGCGGCGGTCATCAATAAATCCACGCGACGCAAAACTTGACGCGTATGCCCTTCGAGCACGCGTGCCATGTCTTGCGTGCGTGTGCCGGTGGCCTCCAGCTCCCGCTGGTATTGGCGATGCAGGTGGCTGCCGGTGAAAGCTATCAGCGCGACACCGGCCAACACTGCCAGCGCGATGACCGATTGCCAGGGCTGCAGCGGCCAACGCGGCCAGACACCCTTCCTGTGCTGGGCACCAAGCGACCACCGTGAATTGCCGAACAACACCGCACGCACCTCCTGCCAATGGGACCAAGCCGCGTCCGATGACGCGCGGCCCAGCCTCGAAGAACATGGAGCATTGTGCATGGGCGGTGCCACTTCGCCATGGCAATAAGTCACAAGAATATTGACGCCAGTCCGGGGATGGCGGCATTACCCGCCGTGATGGGGCACCACGCATGGTGCCGCAGGCGCTAGCGTGATGGCGACCCAGGCCGGCGTCTCAACGCAGCATGCTCAACACGACCTGCGGCGCGGAGTTGGCCTGCGCCAGCATGGCGCTGCCAGCCTGCCCCAGAATTTGCGCGCGCGCCTGGAGTGCGGTCTCGGCGGCGACATTGGCGTCCATGGCAAGCGTGCGGGCGGGCGAGCCTTTCTGCGACATCACCCTCGCGTCGGCGAGCGAATTCAAGAGACTGTTTTGAAACGAGCCCACGACGGACATGGCGGCGCCAATCTGCATGAAGGCGGCATCGGTCTGCTCGACGGCCAAGACGGCACCGGCCTGAGTGCTGATGTCAACGGAAGCCAGGGTAGCGCCGTTGGCGCCGGCCAACTGCATGTTGGCGATGCTGCCGATGGTGACACTCTGGCCGGTGGCCCTGTCGATCTGAAACGTCGCCGAGGTGAAACTGCCATCCAACAGCTTGGTGCCGTTGTAGGCGGTGGTAGTAGCCAAGGAATTGAGATTCGCTTTTAGTAAGACCACTTCGGTTTGCAGATCGGCGCGGTTACCGGAGCTGCTGGTTGGGCTGGCGGACGTTTTGGCCAACTCGCTCAAGTGCTGCACCAGGACGCTCATTTCTCCCAAGGCGGCATCGGCCGTCTGAGCGAGGGACAGGCCGTCGTTGACATCGCGCGCCGCCAGCGAGAGCCCGCGCTCCGACGCGTTCATGCGCGCGCCAGCAATCACGCTGGCCTCGCCGTTCGGCACCGCTTCCAGGCCCAGCCCCGCGGACATGCGTTGCACCCTGGACTGCGCGCCCAGCCGGTTGATGGCACGGTCGGTAGTGAGCTGCATCGATGAGAGCAGGTTCACGGGGGGCGCGTTGAGCAAGGTCATCTCCTGAATAAAAGGGGTCTATCAAATGGATGACCACCCCTCTTGCGCAGAATATTACGCCGAAAACCTGGGCGCCGCACTGACCATTTGCATGCGCCCTCGGAACCGGTCACTAAGTCACAAAGAGCGTGCATCAAAGGTGCGATACTTCTTCTTGGCAAGTGACTGAAACCCACTATCCGTCACCAGAGCATGGAAAAGAATCAACTCGATGGTCAGGACACGGCGCACGGCGCGGACACGCTGGCGCGCCAACGGGAGGTGATGAAGACCATCATCGACAACTTCCCCGGCGCCATCTCCCTGTGTGATACCGACCTGCGCCTGAGCGCCCACAACGACCAGTTCATGGCCTTGCTGGGTTTCCCGCCCGAACTGTTTGCCAAAGGTTGGGCGCATCTGCAAGACCTGGCTCGCTTCAACGCCGAACGCGGCGAATACGGCCCCGGCGACCCTGAGCAGCAGGTCCAGAAAATCATGGCGCGAGCACAGAATGTGCAGGCCCACTGCATGGAACGCCAGCGCCCCAACGGGCAATGGCTGGAAGTGCGTGGCATGCCGATCCCCAGCGGTGGCTTTGTGACCAGCTACACGGACATCACCGAACGCAAACACGCGCAGCAGTACGAGCAGTTTCGCAGTGAGGTGCTGGAGTTGCTCGCCAACGGAGACGCGCTGTCCACGATTTTGGGCGCCATCGTGCGCGGCATTGAGGGTATCCACGCCCGCATGTTGTGCAGCATTCGCCTGGCTGACGGCGAAGGGCGCACCCTCACCAAGCCGTTCGCACCGAGCTTGCCCGATTTCTACAACGAGGCCACGGAGTTGATTGAAGTCGGATCAAAGGTGTGCTGTTGCGCGGCGGCAGCGGCGACCGGGCAGCGCGTGGTGGTGCAAGATTTGGCCGGCGATCCGAGTTGGCCTGATCAACACCAACTGGCGCGCCGCGCTGGCTTGGGCGCTTGCTGGTCGCAGCCGATCTGCTCTGCGTCGGGCCGCGTGCTGGGCACCTTCGCCATCTACCACCGTGCGGCGCGAGCCCCAACCCCTTCGGATCTGGATTTGATGGAGCAGACCGCCCGCCTGGCCAGCATCGCCATTGACCGGAATGCGGCGATTACCAGCCTGCGCGACGGCGAGGCGCACTACCGGCTGTTGACCGAAGACGTGAGCGATGTAATCTGGCGAACCGATCACAACAACCGCTTCGTCTACATCAGCCCGGCCGACGAGCGAATGCGCGGCTACCGTGCCGATGAGGTACTGGGCCACCATGTTTTCGAGATGTTCACCGAGGAAGGCGTGGCCGTCATCANNGTGCTGTGGGTGGAGGTGTTTTCCACGCCCGAGCGTGACGCCAGTGGTGCCATCACCGGGTTTCACGGCATCAATCGGGACATCACCAAACGCAAGCACTTGGAGGATCAGATTCGCCAGTTGGCCTTCTACGATCCGCTCACCCAATTGCCCAATCGCCGTTTGTTGGGCGACCGTCTCAACCAGGCCCTGGTGGCCAGCGGGCGTGGTGTGTCTTTCGGTGCTTTGATGGTGCTCGATCTGGACCGCTTCAAGTTGCTCAACGACACGCTCGGCCACGCCTATGGCGACCTGTTGTTGGTCGAGGTGTCCAAGCGCTTGGCTGGCGCCGTGCGTCAGACCGATACGGTGGCGCGTTTTGGCGGCGACGAGTTCGTGGTGCTGCTGGGCGACTTGAGCAGCGGGCGCGCCGAATCGCGCGATCAGGCGGCCTCGATTGCCGAGAAGATCCGATCCGTGCTGTGCGAGCCTTACCGGCTGAACCATGTGGACCCAGCCGGGTGCGCGCAACAGCTTGAACACCATTGCTCGGCCAGTATCGGCGTGGCCTTGTTTGGACCTGGCACGCTCGGGCAGGATGATGTCTTCAGGGCGGCGGACGCGGCCATGTACCACGCGAAGGCGGCCGGACGCAACGCGGTTCGCTTTGACGATGCCGCACCCTGAATAGAATCAATCCCCACTCTCGGTCAGGAACCCTTGCATGTCATCCACCTTGATTCGCCGCCTGTTGCTTGCACTGCTGGTCCTGGTCACCGTCGTCGCCGGGGCGTGGTGGCTCAAGCGCCCCAAGCCGATCTCCGTGACGCTGCGCGAAATCGACCAGGGCCGGGTCGAGTCCAGCATCGCCAACACCCGCGCTGGCACCGTGGAGGCCTGTCAACGCACCAAACTGTCAGCCACCATGGGCGGGCGCATTGAGCTACTGGCGGTCAAGGAGGGGGACAAGGTCAGGAAGGGCCAACTGTTGATGAAGCTCTGGAACGACGACCAGCAAGCACAGAGCACCTTGGCCATGGCCCAGGTGGACACGGCGCGCAAGCGTGTCACCGAGGTGTGCACCATGGCCGTCAACGCCGAACACGAGGCTGATCGCCAGGGCTCGCTGCGCCAGCAGGGTTTTGTGTCCGGCTCGCGCGAGGAACAGGCCCGCGCGGAGGCCCAGGCCCGGCGCGCCGGGTGTGATGCCGCCAAGGCCGATGTGACCCAGGCCCAAGCCAGGGTCAACGCCACGCAAGTGGAACAAAAACGCACGGTGCTGTATGCGCCCTTTGCCGGCACGGTGGCCAAGATTGTCGGCGAGGTGGGCGAATACTCCACCCCGTCGCCGCCGGGCGTGCCCACACCCCCCGCCATTGACCTGATCGACGACACCTGCCTGTATGTGCGCGCGCCGATGGACGAGGTCGATGCGCCCAAGATCCAAGCCGGCCAGCCTGTGCGTATCAGTTTCGATGCGCTGCCCAAACAGGCCTTCCCCGGCAAGGTCAAACGCGTGGCGCCCTATGTGTCGGCGGTCGAAAAACAGGCACGCACGGTAGACATTGAAGCCACGCTGGACCCGCAGGCCGCGCCAGTGCGATTGTTGGTGGGTTACAGCGCCGACGTGGAGGTGATCTTGGCGGTGCGCGACAAAGTGGTGCGCGTACCTACCTCCGCCCTGCAAGAAGGCGGCCGGGTGTTGCTGGCCGGCGCCGACGGCAAACTGGAGGAACGCAAAATCAAGGCCGGTCTGGCCAACTGGGAATACACCGAAGTGCTGNNGCCGGTGCCACTTTCGTAGCCGACGACAAAGCCAAGCCATGACCAGCGCGCAGATCGAGCTGGCGGGCATTGAGCGCGTCTTTCACCTCGGCGACTCCGAGGTGCACGCCTTGCGCGACCTTGACCTGCGCATCGACGCCGGTGAATACGTGGCGGTGATGGGTCCGTCGGGCTCGGGCAAATCGACCTTGCTCAATCTGGTGGGACTGCTCGACCGGCCCAACACCGGCCTGTACCGGCTTGAAGGCCGCGATGTGACGACCCTCTCGACCGATGAGCAGGCGCAGGTGCGCAGCCAGCGCATTGGTTTTGTATTTCAGAGCTTCCACCTGGTGCCGCGCCTGACTGCGGCGGAGAACATCGCGCTGCCGATGATGCTGGCCGGCTTGGCGCCAGCGCAGCGCGCCACCCGTGTCGCCCAGGCCCTGAAAGACTATGGCCTGGAGAACCGCGCCAACCACCGCCCGGATGAACTGTCGGGCGGACAGCGACAGCGTGTGGCGATTGCACGCGCCACCATCATGCAGCCGGCCGTGATCCTGGCCGATGAGCCCACCGGCAACCTGGACCGCACCACCGGCGAAGAGGTGGTGCGCCTGCTGGAGCAACTGAATGCACAAGGCGTCACCCTGATCGTGGTCACCCACGATGCCAACCTGGGTGCGCGCGCACGGCGCCAGTTATTGATGGAAGACGGTGCGATCAAACACGACACGGTCACCACGCCATGCGCAATGTGATCGAGGTGTACACCCAGCCCAGCCGCAGCGGGGCCTCGTACACCTTGTTCTCGGATCCTTGCTGCCAGCGCCAGCGTGGCAAATCTCTCACCGATGGCTTGGCAGGCAGCGGGGCGCGGTCTGCCGGCGCCCTCATGGTGCCAAACGCGCACAAATCGGTCACCGGCAGACCGCACCCCGCTGCGGGCAAAGTTGGTTTGGTGTTCACCATTCCAGACCATCCGTGGGTGGACAGTGCCAATGGCGCGGCGGTGCGCATTGCCATGACGGTTGGTAAAGGCGATGGCGAGGTTGCGACCAACCCCGTCATTGCGAGCGCAGCGCGGCAATCCATGCCTGCTGCGCTGCACGGTGGATCGCCGCGCTACGCTCGCGATGACGGGGTTACGGGCACTCTGCCTGTGTCGACCTCCCTGACTTCACCGGCTGACGCGCCGCCAGCAGGCGAACAAAGTGGCCCAGCAGGCGACGGCAAGCCCCTGACGCTGACCGGCCTCTACAACGTTCTCCAAGCGTTGAAGGAGGGCCGCCCGCTGACCGCCAAAGAAAAAGCCATCCACACCCAAGCCCTGGTCGGCGTGCTGAGGGACCTGCACGACAAGCTGGACGCCGCCGTGCTGGCGGCCTACGGCTGGAGCGACCAACCCGCCACCGACAAACTGCTGTCGCGCCTGGTGGCACTCAACGCCCAACGCGCGGCGGAAGAAAAGACCGGGCACGTACGCTGGTTGCGGCCTGAGTTCCAGCACCCGGCCGTCAGCCAAACGCTATCCAATCAGGAGCAACAGGATCAATACCAGCAAGCGTTACAGGCCGATTTGGCACTTGATACACCCACTGAACCCGCCATCGGGGCACCAGGGCCGGTTGCAGCCGCTGCCGCCCTGCCCTGGCCCGCCACGCTGCCCGAACAGGTGCGCGCGGTGGCAAACGTGCTGGCCAGCGCCAGTGCTGCCTTGTCACTGCCCGAGTTGGCTGCGAATTTCACCGGCCGTGGTGCGTGGAAGAAGAGTCTGCCCCGCATTCTCGACACCCTCGAAGCCCTGGGGCGCGCGCAGCCAGTCGCGATCGATGGCGATGTTCGCTGGCGCGCGTGAGACCTACCCGCCTCAGCCGACGCACGGCGCCCTTTATGCGGTGAACTCACTAAAATTGACGCATCAACAATGAAAGGCCAGACACATGTTGCACAGCTATGAGGCCCAATTGCAGGGCAACCAAGTGATCTGGCTCGGCACAGCCCCGCCACCGCAATCGAACCCGCGCCGCGTCCTTGTGGTGCTGGACGAACAGCCAAACGAGGCGCCACCGTCGACTCTGACAGATATCCTGCGCCGCGCTCGCGGTGCGCTTGGGCACGGCAAACGTGAACTGGTACTGGCCGAGTTGGCTAAGTCCCGTCAGGAATGGGAGCGCTGAATGGTGGCCACGGAATCGGCGCAAGATCGGGCGTTGGTTTTTGACAGCAGCGTCCTGATCCTGTTTCTGAACGACGCGTTGCCCGCAGAAACCATCGAATTGCTCAATGTGCACTTGCAAGCCGGTCTTGCCCATATTTCCGCCATCGTTCGCGCGGAAGTGCTGGCGTGGCCCGAACACACAGGCTCCTCCCTCGACGCAGCACGCGCGCTGCTGGATGTCTGTCAATTGGTGAACGTGAACGCGGCAGTCGCCGACGAAGCCGCACGGATTCGACGTGAAACCGGGTTGAAGTTGCCCGATGCATTGATTGCCGCCACCGCCCTGCTTCAGGCCGCCACACTGGTGACGGCAAACGGTCGGGATTTCCGCCGGGTGCCTGGCTTGGCGCTGATTGAGACTTGACCCTCCCGATTCGATTCGATTGCGCTGGCGAGAGTTGCGCAACGCCGACACCGTCCTTCCTCAAGTGGGGAGCCGACCACACCCAACTCGCTGGCGGTGCGGCAGTCGTGCACTGTGGGAGCCGATTTTGCGAGCGCAGCGAGTAGGGGTAGAACCAGGGACAAGCTGGCCGGCGTGATGCTCAGCTTCACGAAAATGTGGACACGGTATCAGCAACAAACTTTGGAGCGGGCATGAATTGGGAACTGGCGGGCGAAATCACACACCAAGAGACGTTTGCCGAAGGGTCCAAGATACGTGAATTGCATCGCCTGATCGACACCTATGGCGGCAAGCGCGGAAGTACACTGGTACGAGGCGCACGGCATCGGCAAAGTTGAAATGAAAATCAAGGAATTGCTATGAAATGGACGGTCTGCATCAAGAACGTGGGGTATGAGGCATCCCTGGAGGTGCGCAAGCTTTACACGTTGGTAGACGACCCCAAGGCGCAGACAGTTGGCATGATTCGGGTCGTGGACGAATCGGGTGAAAGCTACCTGTATCCTGCAGAAATGTTCGCGCCCATCGTCATTCAGAATTCGCTTGAAGGTCAATTGCTTGCGGCTTGATTGGCTGACAAACGCAGCAATCGTTGCCGGTGCGTGCGCGAGCCCCAACCATGCGCAGCACTGACCTGATCCGCTTCGCGCGCGACGCCGCCACCGGCAACCCGCTGCGCGCCTCGCTGCTGGTGTTGGCGATGGCGATTGGCGTGGCCGCGGTGGTGGTGCTGACCGCCTTGGGCGACGGCGCGCGGCGCTACGTGATGAGTGAATTTGCCTCGCTGGGCACCAACCTCGTCATAGTTTTGCCAGGGCGTTCCGAGACCGGCGGCTTCAACCCCGGCAACGCCATCACCAACACCCCGCGCGACCTGACCATTGACGATGCGCAGGCGCTGCAACGTGCCAGCGCCGTGGTGCGCGTGGCGCCGCTGGTGGTGGGCACCTCCGAGATCAGCGCCGGCGGCAAGCTGCGCGAGGTGATGGTGGCCGGCACCACGGCGCAGTACGTCGAGCTTCGCAACCTGGGGCTGGCGCAGGGTCGTTTTCTGGCGCACGGCGACTGGCGTCGCGGTGCGTCGGAGGCCGTGATCGGGGCCAAGGTGCGCGAGGAAATCTTCGGCAACAGCCCCAGCCTGGGCCAACTGGTGCGTATCGGCGACCGGCGCTTTCGCATCGTCGGCGTGTTGGCGGCCAGCGGCCAGGGCTTAGGGCTGAACACTGACGAGTTGGTGTTCGTGCCGGTATCGCTGGCCCAAGCCATGTTCAACAGCAACACCTTGTTTCGCATCCTGATCGAGGCCAATGGCCGCGACGCGATTGAAGCCGCCAAGCGCCAGGTGGCCGATATCATCAAGCTGCGCCATGAGGGTGAACAGGATGTCACCGTGATCACGCAAGACGCGGTGTTGGCCACCTTCGACCGTCTGTTGGGCGCATTGACGCTGGGTGTGGCCGGCATCGCCGCGATCAGCCTGGCGGTGGCGGGCATTCTGGTGATGAACGTGATGCTGGTGTCGGTGACCCAGCGCACCACCGAAATCGGCCTGCTCAAGGCGCTGGGTGCCACCGGCGGCGCCATTCGCCAGGTGTTCCTGACCGAGGCCGCCATGTTGTCCCTGGCGGGCGCACTGCTCGGCTTTGTGCTGGGGCATTTGGGCGCCGCGTTGATTCGCCAGCTTTACCCGACCTTCCCCGCCTACCCGCCCGACTGGGCGGTGTTGGCCGGTTTGGGCACCGCCCTGATCACCGGCATTCTGTTTGGCGTGTTGCCGGCACGGCGCGCGGCCCGGCTCGACCCGGTGCAGGCGCTATCCAAGCACTGAAGATATGGCCCCCACGCTTGCCACTTCGTGTGCTGCGCTGCCCCCCGAGGGGGCGCTCGCGCCTTGGGGCGGCCCGGCGGCGCTCAGTGACCCGCACGCTTGTCGCCACGCGTCCCACGCTGCCCCCGGCGGCGACTCACCCTATGCTGCTGCGTGACGCCACCCACCTCGCCCTGCGCGCCATCACGGCGCAACGCCTGCGCAGTTTCCTGACCCTGCTGGGCATTGCCGTGGGCATTGCGGCGGTCATCCTGCTGACCTCGATTGGCGAGGGCATTCACCGCTTTGTGCTGGCCGAGTTCACCCAGTTTGGCACCAACATTGCCAGCGTCTCGCCTGGCAAGGTCAAGACCTCGGGGCCGGCGCCGACCGGCATTCCGACCTCGGTACGGCCTTTGACGCTGGACGACGCGCGCGCGCTGGCGCACCTGCCGCACGTGACCGGCATGACCGCCATGGTCTGGGGCAACACCGAGGTTGGCGGCAATGGTCGGCTGCGGCGCACCACGGTCAACGGGGTGGGCGCGGACATGCTCAAGGTCTACAGCATGTCGGTCAAGACTGGTCAATTTCTGCCAGATGAGAGCCTGGAGAACGCACGCGCCTTTGTGGTGCTGGGCGCCAAACTCAAATCCGAATTGTTTGGCAGCGCCAACCCACTGGGTGCGCGGGTGCGGGTGGGCAATCTGCAGTTTCGCGTGATCGGCGTGCTCGAAGCCAAGGGGCAGTTTTTGGGTATCGACCTGGACGACGCGGCCTACATCCCCACCGCGCGGGCGCTGGAACTGTACAACCGCGATGGCATGATGAAGATCGACGTAGCCTATGCCGAGGGCGTGCCGGCGGCGAGCGTGGTGGCCAGCATCAAGGCAGCCTTGACCGGGCGCCACGGCCGCGAGGACTTCACCATCGTCACGCAGGAGGACATGCTGCGCACCCTGTCCAACATTCTGGACATCCTGACCATGGCGGTGGGCGCGCTGGGCAGCATCTCGCTGCTGGTCGGCGGCGTCGGCATTGTCACCATCATGACCATCGCCGTGAGCGAACGCACCGGCGAGATTGGCTTGCTGGTGGCGCTGGGTGCGCCCCGGCGCACCGTCCTGGGCCTGTTCCTGGGTGAGGCGGTGGCGCTGTCGGCGTTGGGCGGCGTGATCGGTCTGGTGCTGGGCATTGGCCTGGCGCAACTCATCCACCTGGCGGTGCCGGCCCTGCCGGTGCATACGCCCATGACCTTTGTGGTGCTGGCCGAGGGTATTGCGATCGCCATCGGTTTGCTCGCCGGGGTGTTACCGGCGCGGCGTGCCGCCCGGCTTGACCCGGTGGCGGCGCTGCGTTCCGAATGAACTTGAACAGAAGTTGCGTGGACCAAGTGAGCGGTGAAGGATGGGCGCGCTTGGCATCTGGTAGCCTTGCACGATGAGCACGCACGACAACGCCTACAAACACCTGTTCTCGCACCCGCAGGCGGTGCGCGACCTGCTGCGTGGCTTTGTCGAGGAAGACTGGGTGGCGCTGCTGGATTTTGACACCCTGGAGAAAGTAAGCGGCAGCTACGTCAGCGACGACCTGCGCGATCGCGAGGACGACATCATCTGGCGCATCCGCATGCAGGGCGCCAACAGCGAGCGTGCACCTGGCGATGATCGCGCCCGCCAGCCAGGCGAGTGGGTCTACGTCTACCTGCTGCTGGAGTTCCAGAGCAGCGTGGACGCCTTCATGGCCGTGCGCGTCCTCACCTACATCGGCCTGCTCTACCAAGACCTGATCAAGAGCGGNNCGCCTGCGCTACTTTCTGATGGACGAGGGCCGCCTGAGCGAAAGCAGCCTGCGACAAAACGACAACGCCATCGCCAGTCTGGTGCAGATCGAGCGCACACTCGACCCCATGCAACTGGCCCCGCTGGTGGAAAAGTTGGCCAATCAGCTCAAAGCCCCGCAAAATACGGAGTTGCGGCGCGCATTCGCCGTTTGGATCAATCGCGTCGTCCTGCGGCGCTTCAACCCACAGGGCGATTTGCCCGAAACGCAAGACCTACCGGAGGTGCAACACATGATCGGTGAACGAATCGATATCTGGAAGGAGCAACTGCTACAGCAGGGCATACAGCAGGGCATGCAGCAGGGTATGCAGCAAGGCATGCAGCAGGGCACTCTGGTGGGCCAGGCGCAGTTGCTGCGCCGCATGTTGGTGCGCCGCTTTGGTGTCTTGCCAGCGGTGGTCGAGGCGCAAATCAGCGCCGCCAGCCTTGAACAGATTGAGTCCTGGTTTGATCGAAGCATGGATGCGGCCAGCCTTGGCGCGGTATTCACGCAGCATTGAAGGCCGGCTGGGGCGCGATGCCCCGGTCCAGGCCAGGCTGGACAGCCATGGCGGCTCCATGGGCCCGCCGGCCGGGGTGTTGGCGGCGCTGCGTTCCGAATGAATACCCGCCTGCATGCGCTGGACAACCTGCGCGCCGTGATGATGTGGCTGGGGGTGGTGCTGCACGTGGCGGTGATCTACATGGTGGCGCCCTCGCCTTTGCCCTGGCACGACCGCCAGAGCAGCCAACTGGCTGACCTTCTGGTGGCCTTGATCCACAGCTTTCGCATGCCGGTGTTCTTCATTCTGGCGGGCTTCTTCGTCGCCATGCTGGTACAACGACGCGGCTTGCGTGGCATGTTGAAGAACCGGCTGCTACGCCTGGGCCTGCCGTTTGTGCTGCTGTGGCCAGTGATCTTTGTGGCCTGCGTGGTGTTGGCCCTGCTGTTTGTTCACCGCATGGTGCGCGGCACCTGGGGTCTTGACGTAAGCCTGATCCCCCCGCGCGACGACGCGCCNNTGGCACAGGCCACGCCGTCAGCACTGCGCGCATGGCTCTGGGCGGCGTTTGAGCGGCTGGCAGGCAGCGCCTGGGGCTTTGCCGTACTGGCCGCGCCCTTGGCGGTGCTGGGGGCGTCCTACAAGGAAGGCATGGTGGTGGCCAGCGGCGCGTTCATACCGCCCTTGGCCGAGTGGCTGCACAACGGTCTGTTCTACCTCTTCGGGCTGGCCCTGTTTGGGCAGCGCGAGCGGCTGTTGGCGCTCTACCAGCGGCGCTGGTCGGTCTACGCTGGTGCGGGCCTGCTGTGCTTCGCCGCGGCGCTCACCCTGGTAGGCCTGCACCGCGATCATGGGGTGGCGATTGCGCACCTCACGTTCTGGTTTGCGCTGGCCTACAACGCCTGCACCTGGCTGTGGAGCTTTGCGATGATCGGCTTGTTTCTGCGCTACGTCAGTCGTGCGCATCCGGCCTTGAGCTACCTGGCACAAAGCTCGTATTGGGTTTACGTGATCCACATGCCTGCCACCATCGGCTTTGGCGCGCTACTGTACGGCTTGGACGTGTCGGCCTTGGTCAAGATGGCGCTGAACATCATCGCCACCACCGCCGTCTCGCTGCTGAGCTACCACTTGCTGGTGCGTTCGACACCGCTGGGCAATCTGCTCAACGGTCGGCGTTATCCACGCGTGCCATTGGGAGACGTGTCCCAAACCGTTTCAAGTTGACGTGCTTCCCCCGATGCGCTTGGCCAGCACCGCGCCGCTCGGCCGCGCCGGCACCAGGAAGCTCAAGAAACTCTGCGTCGCGGCGCACCAGTCAAACGCCAGCGCCCGGCTGCGCGCCTCCCAGCGCGGGATGCCCAGCGCGGCATGGAAGGCCTGCGCCAAATCGGCGTGCATCGCGCCACCGGTGGCGCCACCCAGATTGGCCGGGTTGGATTGACCCAATACCTCGCGCGGGCCGTCCACCGGGTAGGCCGCCACCGGGGTGCCACAGGCCATGGCTTCGAGCATCACCAGGCCAAAGGTGTCGGCATGGCTGGGGAACACAAACACATCCGCTGCCGCATAGACCTTGGCCAACTCATCACGCGGCAAGATGCCCAGCCAGCGCGCGGCCGGGTAGCGCGAGCGCAGACCCTGCTCCACCGGCCCTACGCCGCAAACCACCTTGGTGCCCGGCACGTCAAGCTTCAGGAAAGCCTCGATGTTTTTCTCATAGGACACCCGGCCAACAAACAGCGACACCGGGCGCACCATCGCCCCGGCCGGCGCATAAGGCTTGGGCGTGTCATGAAACGGGAAAAGCGAGGTGTCCACACCATGGGTCCAGCCACGCAACTGGGCAAAGCCTCGCGCCTGCAGCATGGTCAGCACCCCCTGCGTGGGCACCATCACCGCCGACGACGGTTTGTGGAAGTGCCGGAACCACGCATAACCCCAGGACAGCGGAACCTTGCACGCGGCATGCAGGATTTCCGGAAACTTGGTGTGAAACGCGGTGCTGAAAGCCAGGCCGTGCTTCAGGCAGTAGCTGCGTGCGGCCCAGCCCAGGGGACCCTCGGTGGCGATGTGAATGGCGTCGGGCTGCGCCGCATCCAGCATGGCACGCAGGGCGCGTTGGGGCCGCAACGCCAGATCGATACCGGCATAGCCGGGACAGGGCATGGTCTTGAACTGGCCGGGGTGAATCACCAGCACCTCGTGGCCCATGTCGGTAATCTGGCGCACCAGTTCAGCCAGCGTCGTCACCACGCCGTTGACTTGCGGGAACCATGCATCCGTGACCAGTGCCAGCTTCATGCGGTCTGCCCCAGTACCATCATGGCCGGCCGTGTCGCCGTGGGTCGATGCTCGTCGGCCTGCCAATGCACCAACTCCAGGCGGCCGTCAAAGTGCTCGACCAGCGCGCTACGGCTTTCCACCCAATCACCGTCATTGCAATACAGGGTGCCGTCGATGTGGCGCATCTCGGCGCGATGGATATGGCCACACACCACGCCGTCATGCCCGCGCCGGCGCGCCTCGGCCGCCACCGCCTGCTCAAAATCGGTCACGTAGTTCAGCGCCTTCTTGACCTTGTGCTTCAGATACGCCGACAGTGACCAGTACGGCAGACCCAGCCGGGCGCGCGCGCTGTTGAGGTGACGATTGAGCCTGAGCGTGAATTCATACAGGTTGTCGCCCAGGTAGGCCAGCCACTTGGCGCACTGGATCACGCCGTCAAAGTGGTCGCCGTGAGTGACCCAGAGTTGGCGCCCATCGGCCATCGCGTGCACCGCCTGTTCCATCACCTCGATGCCACCAAAATGGTGGCCAACAAAGGTGCGCGCGAACTCGTCGTGATTGCCCGGCACGAAGATCACCCGGCCGCCCTTGCGCGCGCGGCGCAGCAACTTCTGCACCACGTCGTTGTGCGCCTGCGGCCAGTACCACTTGCGGCGCAACTGCCAGCCGTCAATGATGTCGCCCACCAGGTACAGCATGTCGCTGGGATAGGCCTTGAGAAAGCCCAGCAGTTCGACCGCCTGGCAACCCGGCGTGCCCAGATGCAGGTCAGAGATGAACACCGCGCGATAGCGGTGGCGCCCAGGTGCTTCGTCGTGCTCCCCATCATGCTCGTGATCATCGTCACCACGGCGCTCGGCACCACTGTCGTGCGGGGCAAGCCAGGCACCAGCGGGGTCGAACGCGGCACGCATCATGCCCCCAGAAAGTGTTTGCGGTAGCGCGAGGGCAAGTCCTCGATACGCATCAGCATCGGCAGGTCGGCACTGTTGAAGTCCGGGTCCCAGGCCGGGGCACCCAGAATCTTGGCGCCCATGCGCAGGTAGCCCTTGATCAGCGCGGGCGGCTCCACCTGCAAGCTGCCGTCCATCTGCTCCACCGGCAGCGGCAAACGCGGGCGCACCTGCAACTCAATCGGCGCCAGATGGGTCTGCTTCAGTTGTTGCCAGATGCTGGCGGCCACGTCGCCGCTGACCACGCCGTTGTGCCACATCGGGATACTGGCGCAGCCAACCATGATGTCGAGCCGGTTGCGCTGCATGAAGCCGCCCAGTGCCGTCCACAGCGCCATGATGACACCGCCGTGGCGGTGCTGCGCGTGCACGCAACTGCGGCCCAGCTCCACCATGCGTTCGCGCAAGGCACGCAAGCGGGTCAAGTCGAACTCGGTGTCGCTGTAGGTGCTGCCCACGCGCTTGGCTTGGGCTGGGGTCAGCACACGGTAGGTGCCAATCACCTCGCCACTGGCGACATCGCGCACCAGCAGGTGTTCGCAGAAGTCGTCAAACAAGTCGATGTCGTGCCCGGCCAGCGTGCTGGGAAGGCGCGCACCCATTTCGCCGACAAAGACCTGGTAGCGCAGACGTTGCGCCTGGCGCACCTGATCCTGGTGCTCCGCCCAGCAGACTTCGATACCGGCGGCGTTGGGCGGCACGAGCAAACCAGGCGACGGTGACGTGCTCGCAACGGTGTGGGCCAAGCCAGGAAGTTCTCTCATGATTTCTCCTCGAATGCGGTGAAGTCTGAAAGCGCACGGTGACAACAGCGTTTAGGTTCCGTGGCAGTTGCGTGACATCTGAAAGTGAAGCAAAAACTCAAGCACCTGGGCCGCCACC
>CXWL01010004.1_pt1 | contig 15499 bp, 13 predicted proteins | sample 590931 | NCBI WGS metagenome assembly CXWL01 (sample SAMEA3498368, study PRJEB10139) | groundwater metagenome | biome: water well; material: biofilm material | place: Germany | collected 2015-04-27 | reverse complement strand
GGGACACAGAACCGAAAACCTTTCATATCGGCGGCTGTCTTCACATTCTTGTGCTTGATATGCAGGGTAATGGCCTGCCCATTGATGTTTTCGACGGTCGGCATGTAGAACGGCTTAGGAACCGATCCGACGCCCATCGAAATCGCCAATGGCATTGGCGTCAGCATATGTGCCGCGTCGACTTCCCCGTTGATCGCCCAATCTCTGATCATCGCCCATCCGGCCGCTCGTTTGACGGACGCATTCAGACCATACTTCTTATAGAACCCCAGTGGTTCCGCCATGATGATCGGCGTGGCGCAGGTGATCGGAATGAAGCCGATGCTCAGATCTTTCTTTTCCGGTTTCCCGCCTGACTCTTCCGCGAAGGCGACCAACCGGGAGAGCGGAAACACGTCGGCGATGAGCGCCGTCAGCGCGACGGCCCCAAGCTGTGCAAGCAGTCGACGCCTGGTTGGATCCGCGGCCTGCAGGACCGCTCCGGCTACCGCGCGCTCGATGGCCGTATTGAAATGCTGCGGACTGGATTCCCGCGAGGCCGCCGGCTCATCCCCATTCTTTACTGCACCTATGTTGCCGTTCCCCATCGCTGTCATATTTCACCCTTTCGGTTTGTGAGTCCGGTAATCGACCACCCGGTGGCACCGCCCTAAAAACACAAAAGGCGTCCCCCTCCCTCGCGGGAGAAGGGACGCCTTTGTCCACCTCACGACAGGTCTGCCACGACCTGCCTCTACGTGCGAGGCTTCGACGAAGAAGCCTCACTGGCTCAGAAATTAAAAAGGCGTCCGCCACTCTTTGCAGAATGACGGACGCCTTTGTCCGTTGCTTTATGTCGAGAGCCTCGACCGAGGCGCCTTTGCCTCAATCAGCTCGTAGTCGACTTGTAACATGCTCCAGGCCTAACCGTCAACCCATACTTTCAAATAGGCCAACAGCGCTCTAGATATCGTAGTACAAGTAGAACTCATACGGATGCGGACGCAACCGCATCGTATCGACTTCCTTCGTACGCTTGTACCCGATCCAGGCCTCGATCAGATCCTCCGTAAAGACCCCGCCTTTGAGCAGGAATTGGTGATCCTTCTCGAGGTTGCTGAGCGCCTCATCAAGGCTGCCAGGCATGGTCTTAATCTTTGCCGCTTCCTTCGCCTCGAGATCGTAGAGATCCTTCTCGGCCGGATCACCCGGATTGATCTTGTTCTCGATCCCGTCCAGTCCCGCCATCAACATCGCGGCAAAGGCCAGATACGGATTGGCGCCGGGGTCCGGAAAGCGCACTTCGATCCGCTTCGCCTTGGGGCTCGGTGAATACATCGGGATGCGAATACCCGCTGACCGGTTCCGGCTGGAGTAGGCCAACAAGACCGGCGCTTCGAATCCGGGGGTCAATCGCTTGTACGAATTCGTCGTCGGGTTCGTGAACGCCGCAAGCGCCGGCGCATGCTTGAGAATACCGCCGATGTAGTGGAGACACATCTGCGAGACGCCCGCGTACTCCTTACCTGCGAACAACGGCTTACCGTCCTTCCAGATACTCTGGTGCGTGTGCATGCCCGATCCGTTGTCGCCGAAAATCGGCTTTGGCATGAAGGTCGCTGTCTTGCCATGACGGCGCGCGACGTTCTTGACGATGTACTTGTACATCATCATTTTGTCGGCCGTCTTGACCAGCGAATCGAAGCGGATGTCGATTTCCGCCTGACCGGCCGTGGCCACTTCGTGATGATGCTTTTCAATTGAGATTCCGGCCTTCTCCATCTCCAGAATCATCTCGGTGCGGATATCCTGCTGGGTATCGGTCGGCGCCACCGGGAAGTAGCCTTCCTTGGAGCGGATCTTCCCGCCCAGGTTGACGCCCTCCTGGCCCATGTTCCAGACGCCCTCTTCGGAATCGATGAAGTAATAGCCGCTGTGGTTCGTCTGGTCGTAGCGGGCGTGATCGAAAATAAAGAATTCGGCTTCGGGCCCCCAATAGGAGGTGTCGCCGATCTTGGTGCTCTGGAGATACTTCTCCGCCTTCTGGGCGATGAAGCGGGGATCGCGATTGTAGGTCTCGCGGGTGATCGGATCGACCACGTTGCCGATCAAGCTCAGCGTCGGCACGGCGCAAAACGGATCCATGCAGGCGGTCGAGGGATCGGGCACCACCAGCATATCGCTGTTGTTGATCGCCTTCCATCCGCGGATCGAAGAGCCATCAAGGCCTGAGCCATCCTTGAACAGATCCTCCGTCAGTTCCCCCAGCGGAATGGTAAAATGCTGCCANNCAAGCTGCGTGAGACCTTTTCGACGGTTATGCTGCCTTCACACCCAGGAACTCTTCAATTTCCTTCCAGATACCCTGACGCACCAATTCGACCGGCTCCGCTTGCTCGACCTTCTTGCCCTGGGCATCGGTCACGTAAAAGACATCGGCCACTTGATCAAGCCGCGTAGAAATCCGCGCGGCATGCACTGACATGCCCTGCCTGAAAATCGCATTGGTGATCACATACAGCAACCCCTGCCGATCGTCGGCAAACACATCGACAATGGTATACCGCTCCGACGTTTCATTGTCGATCCGTACTTCCGTCGCCTGCCGAGCCGGGCCGATCAACCGCGACGCGGACATCCTGGTGCCCCGCTGAACNNTTGTAGTCTGGATCCGTCACCTGGAACGTATCGACCACTACGCCGTCCAATCTGGTCAGAATCTGGGCATCCAGAATCTGCAATCCGTTCGCCGCCATCACCCCGGCAATCTTTGAAAAGATTCCTGGGATGACATCGTTGAACGTCACCACCGCATATTCACAGGTCCCGAGGAGATCGTTGAACTCCGAATCGACCAGGACCTCTCCGGGACTTAACCGTCTGATCGTCGACAAATGCGCGGCGATTCTTCTCGGCGACGTCCCGTAAGCATAGCGCAACGGGAACTGGCGTAACTGCGCCTCTACCCATGGCGGGGAAACATCCGTCTGCCCGCGCAGTGCCGGCTGCTGCATCACCTCGGACGCAATGCTCTTGAGCCGTTCCGGCGCATCGGCAGCTTCCCGCTCACCGGACACTTCCTGCATCGTCCGCACGTACAGCTCGACCAGCAACGATTCTTTCCATTTCGTGAGGACGCCGGGACCGACAGCAGCAATATCGGCAGCAGTCAACACCAGGAGCTTACGCAGCACTTCCGGCGTGCCCACTTCACGGGCAAACGGCAGCACGACCTTTTCGTCGTTCGGATCCCGGCGAAACGCCGTATGGGCCATCATCAGATGCCGGTGGACGAGGAACGCCACGGTCCGGCGCTCCGCGTCATCCAAGCCCAATCGCGTGGCCATCTCTTCGGCAATCCGACGCCCAACCTCGCTATGATCTTCCTCCTGCCCCTTCCCCATGTCATGGAGAAACACCGCGAGATGGAGCAGATCCTTCCGCTTTACTTCCCGATAGACTTCACCCAACATCCCCTGATTTTGCGCGAAGGATTCGACCTTCGCGACCGCCAGCAGGCTATGCTCGTCTACCGTGTATTTATGATACTGATTGAACTGCATCAGCCCCCGCACGGACGAACACACGGGTATTAATTTCTCCAGCAAATGCGCGCGGTGCATCGCCTCCAAGGTGGCGGCGGTGCCGGGTCCGGCCAGAATGCTCATGAAAATCCGACTCACTTCAGGAGTGCAGAATCCTTCCCCCGCAAGCCCTTCCATGTGGCGATGGATATCTTCCACCAGGGCCGGCTCAATTGCGACATGCTTGGAACGCGCCAGATCGAACAGCCGCATCAGCAAGGCAGGGCTCTCAATCACCCGCGGCCGTAACTCTATCGGAACGGTCAAGACCTCACCGCTCAACACGAAATAATTTTCCAGCTTGGCCGNNTGCATGAACTGCTCGACTGCCAGGAGATGCGGCCGGTCTTCAAATCCGAATCGCGCAGCCAGCCAGACCTGCTCCTCGAAGGAGAGGATTTCCTGCGCCATCCCGGCATGCACATGCAATAGCCCGCGGACACGGAGCAAAAACTCCCGGGCTTCACTCACCACCACATAGTCCTGGCGTGACAACATGCCACGATCCGACAACTCGCGAATCGTCGGTGCCTGATAGCGGGCAATCCCGGCCCATTGCAACAGATGCAGATCGCGCAAGCCTCCCTGACTTTTCTTCACGTTCGGCTCAAGGAGATAGACGGTCTCGCCGAACTTTTCATATTCCCGACGCCGCTCGACCAGTTTTTGATCGAGATACTTGTCGACCGCTACCGTAGAGACTTTGCGGAAATAGGCAGAATGAAATTCCTGGAAGAGCTGCGCATTCCCGGTCAAAAATCGGGCTTCCATCATCGATGTTCGCACCGTCGCATCGCTGAGCCCGAGACTGATGCAGTCCGGAATCGTGCGCACACTATGGCCCACTTGAAACCCGATGTCCCAGAGAGGATGCAGCACCTGCCTGACAAACTCGGGCACAATCTTCGCTGCTTCAGGACGGAACAACACCATCAGATCAATATCTGAATAGGGCGAGAGTTCCCGGCGTCCATATCCTCCGATCGCGACCAGACAACAGTGCTGAAAGCCCGCCGTCATCATGGCATCGCCACCCTGACGCGCGGCATTGCGATACCGTCCGATAATCAGGGCATCGACGAGATCGGTTTGTGCGATGACGATGTCCCCGCCCGACGCCCCCTCCAGCAGGCGCTGCGCGATTGTCTGGCGCTGCTCCGCCAATACGGCACCGACGGCCACGCCGTCGGTGCCGGACAATGTTCCCGCCTGTTGGTCGGAACTGGAATTCACAGCGCGGTATCCCCGGTTTCTCCGGTTCTGATCCGGACGGCCATCGCCAGATCGCGGACGAAAATCTTTCCGTCCCCAATGCTTCCGGTCTTGGCGGTGCGTGTAATCGTATCGAGCACCCGCTGGACCTGGCTATCCTGCACAGCGACTTCGATTTTGACTTTTGGCACAAATTCAATCGTGTATTCCTGGCCGCGATAGGTTTCTTTGTGGCCTTTCTGACGACCGAACCCTTTTACTTCTGTCACAGTCATGCCTTGCACACCGATTTCCAGCAATGCATCCTTCACTTCATCCAACTTGAACGGCTTGACGATCGCCTCAATCATTTTCATGGTTCAGCCTCCTCACCGACAGTCTTGCGAGTCGACGGCCCGCTTTCGACGCCGCCACCCCAAGCTCCGGCATGATCATGTAGTCAATAGTGTCATCAGCGTTTATGAATAGGCGCGCTCATCGTGTTGACTCAAGTCCAACCCTGTCGATTCGTCCTCTGGGGAGACTCGCAATCCGACGCTCGCATCCACCACTTTCAGAATCACCCAGGTCCCTACTACAGAAAAAGCCGCCACGGCGACGACCATGACCGCCTGAATACCCAATTGGGCCGCGTTGCCATAGAGCAGCCCGTCCACCCCGGCCGCATTGACGGCCTTGGACGCGAAGACCCCCGTCGCCAGGATGCCAAACACGCCGCCGACGCCGTGGATTCCCACGACATCAAGGGAGTCATCATAGCCCATCCTCCCCTTCCAAACAACGGCGAAATAGCACAAAACCCCTGCAAATGCACCGATTATGATCGCGGACATCGGTCCGACATACCCGGCGCCCGGCGTCACCGTCGCCAACCCGGCCACGGCTCCGCTCGCGACACCCAGGACGGTCGGCTTACCCCGATGCATCCATTCCGTACACATCCACACGAGCGCGCCGGTCGCACCCGCTGCATGCGTGGCCAGAAACGCACTGCCGGCTAATCCATTGGCGCCCAATGCGCTGCCGGCATTGAAGCCGAACCAGCCGAACCATAAGAGGCCGGTTCCCAACAGCGTAAAGGGGAGGTTATGGGGCGCCATGTAATCCGTCCCATATCCCTTCCGTTTTCCGAGTACGATCGCACAGACCAATGCGCTGACACCGGAGCTGATGTGCACCACGGCCCCTCCGGCAAAATCCAGCGCACCCATCTTACCCAACCAGCCCCCGCCCCAAATCCAGTGGGCGACCGGCGCGTAAATCACCACCGACCAAAGCGCCGCAAACAGCAGCAACGCGGAAAACCGCATGCGCTCTGCAAAGGCGCCCGTAATCAGCGCCGGAGTGATGGCGGCAAACATCAATTGGAATAGCATGAACACTTGATGCGGAATCGTCGGCCCATACACCGGATGCGGGTCGCTTCCGACGCCGCTGAGTCCGATCCAGTCCAACCCTCCAATTATGCCTCCCTTGTCTGGACCGAAGGCCAAGCTGTAACCAAAGAAAATCCAGATGAGGCTGACCAGGCACAGAATAATCAGGCTGTGCATAATCGTGCCCAAAATATTCTTGCTCCGGACCAACCCCCCATAGAATAGCGCCAGTCCCGGCATCGTCATCGCCAAGACCAGCGCGGAGGACATGAGCACCCACGCCGTGTCTCCCGTATCGACTTTCAGTACAGGAGCGGCTCCACCGGCGATTGCCGATGAGTCCTGGGCGATGACTACTGACCCGGCACCCAATACCAAGGCACCCAACATCACGGCCGCAATGGTCAGCGCGGCCATCCTGTGGCACCCCACACGCCGGTGTGTACAGTCACGCTCATTGTTCGGGTCAGTCACCTGCTCCCTCCTTCTCTCCGGTCGCTCAACGCATCACGAATAGGCCCGCTCATCGTGCTGACTGAGATCCAAGCCCATTCGCTCTTCCTCTTCTTTCACACACAAGGGCATCATGGTTCCGACAAGCTTCAGAATCACGAAGGTCCCCACGAACGCAAACCCCACCGAAATCAACACGGTCATGGCCTGAATGCCGAACTGTGCCGGATTGCCATAGAACAATCCGTCTGCCCCGGCGGCGTTGATGGCCTTTGAGGCAAAGAGCCCTGTCGCCAGTGCGCCCCAGATGCCCCCGACTCCGTGGATCCCGACGACGTCGAGTGCGTCATCGTACCCGCACTTGGCCTTCCAGAGGACTGCCAGATAGCAGAGCACTCCTGCAACCAGCCCGATGATCACCGCCGGCATTGGGCCAACAAACCCGGACGCCGGCGTAATGGCGACCAATCCTGCCACAGCACCACTCGCCGCGCCAAGTACCGTAGGCTTGCCACGATAGATCCATTCCACCGCCATCCAGGCCAGCGCCGCCGTCGCCGTCGCCACATGGGTCACCACAAACGCNNTCGCTTCCGTAAGACGATGGCGCAGGCCAGGGCAGAGGCCCCGGAACTGATATGGACGACCGTGCCGCCGGCAAAATCCAACGCCCCCATATTTCGCACCCAGCCGCCGACCGCCCACACCCAATGGGCCAACGGATCATAGATGAGCGTCGACCAGAGCAGCGTAAAGACGAGAAAGCTGCTGAACTTCATGCGTTCGGCGAACGCGCCCGTAATGAGGGCCGGCGTGATGACCGCAAACATCATCTGAAAGATCATGAACGCCTGGTGCGGAATGGTGGCCGCATAATCGGCATTGGGCTCAAGCCCCACACCGTTCAGGCCCAACCATTCGAGTCCTCCAATCACATGCCCCTTATCAGGCCCAAACGCCAGTGAATACCCCCAGAGCACCCACTGAACACTGATCAGGCAGAGAATAATGAAGCTCTGCATGATGGTGCCCAGCGCATTTTTCCCTCGAACCATTCCTCCATAAAATAACGCCAGTCCAGGCGCCGTCATGGCAAGCACCAAGGCGGTCGACACCAGCACCCACGTGGTATCTCCGGTATCGATCTTCGGTGGAGCCGGAGCAGCCGCCGGAGCTTCCGGCGCAGCGGCAACCGGCGCGGACGCTGCCGGTGCACCAACCTCTTGAGCCAACCCCTCCGTCGTCCCTGCCATCAGGGCAAGACAGGCCAGGACGGGCAGCATCGCGGTCATGAGACGACATAGTTGCTTCATGATTGCCTCCCTCCTCCTTGCTCAGAATAGATAAATGACTTGGAACGACAAGGTTTCTTGATTGTTCGACCGATCATTCCCATTGAGAAATACGCTCTTGTTCGACTTGTCGTAGCGGAACTCCGCCCTTGTGATCAAAGAAGGGAGTGGTTTGTATTGCAATGTAAACGTGGTATCCCACAATGTTTGTGCGATTCCGCCTCCGCCGACAAGCCCACCGTTCCCAGAGGGTTGCGCCGCACAGGTGTTCCATCCGCCAGGAACCCCGGTGAATCCCCCGACTGTCCCAGCCACAGATCCCGTACAGGTTCTGGCGCCGCCGGCGTCTTCAAAGATCTCGCCCCTGACACGAGCGCTCCATTGATCGTCGATGTCGTGAATCAGGTACGCGCCCAACCCGTTCCAGCGAGCATTCTTCCCGCCTTTTCCCGCAACAAGATTGGCATTCGCCTCATTCGCATAGTAAGGTTCCAGGATGATCGTATCTTGACTCGTCGCCTTGAATGTCAGAATCGAGCCGACCACTGTCCTGGTCGCGCTGGCATTGGCGCCCACTCCCCCTGCGACCACTCCACCCACTGTATTGGATTGTTCCGGTCCCACCGACCCGTAGAAACTCGCCCCAAATCGCTCATGCGGCGTTAAAGCGACCAACCATTCGAATGTTTTCCCTTTATTGTTATCGTCCACGTTATCCCACCCGTTGACCACCCCGACCGTGGCCGTGATCATGGGATTGAACGTATAACTCAGTCGAAGACCGGTCGTCGTGAAGGCCTGGCCTAAACCGAACATGAAGGTGCGGGAAAAGTTCGGGTTCTCAAAGCTGTTGATCACTTCATAGCCGATCAGCGTATTCATCTTGCCGAATTGGACCTTCAGTCCGTTGCCGACCGGGAGAATGTACTCGGCATACAGTTCCTGAAAATCCATCTCGTCGCTGGCGACGCCAGGTTGATAATTGGTCCTCGCGCGCGTCACCCTGGCATCGGAGCCAAAGTTCAGCCGAGCCCGGAATCCGGCCCGCTCTGCCGCGCTCCCGCTCGCATCAGCGGGCCGCTCCAACATGACTTGAGCCAAGTGCGGCATGAACGAACTCGCGTTCGTGTCGAAAATGTGCAGTTGATTGAGATTGGTGCTCGGATTGTTGAAGTTGTGCGTGTAGGCGACATCCAAGAAGCCTGAGGCCTTAAAACCCAGCGTCTTCCAGATAGACGGCGCATCCGATTTTTTCTCCAATGCCTCAACGCGCTCCTGCAGCGTCGGAGGCGATGCCGGTGTCGGCGCAGCCTCTTGAGCAAATACGGCATTGCTGCTCAGCAGCGAGAACAGCATCCACAGTCCTACTCCGGTAAGGTTTCGCACTAACATGCTGGCGTTCTCCCTTGTCCAGTTGGTGATTCCTTGCCTCACTCGCCTTGCTTTTTCACCACGACAACGTCGTCGCCACGCACGCCATTGTGCGTATCCCCTCCCCATGCGCTAGGTGCTTTTCCCGGTCTTTCCCCGCTGAACGAGTTCAATACGTCATAGTGCCCTTCACCCTGTTCACATGACCTGTACTTCCACCCGTGTTTCCGACCGTTCGACTCATCTCTGCACGGCCGACTCGGCCAGCAAATCATGAGTGGTCAAAAAAAAACGCCCTCTAGCCCTACGGGCCTGAGGACGCCATTGTCCATTACGGTATCTACTCTTGGGTCGAGACGGGAAACGCCTTTGTTTCCGCTACCGATTTTCGGCTTTTGTAGCACCTGGACCGAGATTCTGTCAACTCATTTTCCTGCCAGCCCACACTCCTGATCTTTGCGTGCCTTTCTCCTTGTGGCGACCGCATCGATGATCACGCTGGCCCATCTGAGTTTAGTCGTAGCGCGAGAGGAAGGCTTCTCCGACGATCGATCGTCTCGGACGAGTTCCGATAAGTGCCATCGAGAGCGAGCCAGCGTCTTCGCGCTGTCCAATGAACTGATCGCCGAATCGCGATCAGTTCATTGGACGCACAGACCCCGCTCCCGCCGCGTCTTCCCCCGCTCAATCACCGATCAAGGCAAGGCGCCTTTTCTTCACTTCTCATTTCCACCGTGTGCATCTTTCTCCATTAAGAGCTGCATTTCGAGGCGATGAACTTTCGCACGAAAGCGAGCCTCGCTCGCCATGGAACTATGTGAATCTGCGGCGATTTTCAGCCCATCGCGCCGAAACCCTTTCGTGTCCATGAGCGGAGTAATAGCGGACGCTTTTTGCTCGTACCGTTTCGCTTCAGCTTCATGATGCGCAGCATCCTTTTCATACTCTTCGGCCAAGGTAAGATGTTCTCGTATCGCTTCCTTCATCTCGTCTCCACTCGCCAGCGCCTCGGGAATTATCCCCAACCCCGGCTCTTCAGGATGATGCCACAGTGCCGGGAGACCGATAGCGCCAAGGGCGAGAACTCCCACAAAACCAAGAATCACTTTCACGCGTGTGTGCATGCCAGTGTACCTCCTTTATTGAATGAGACGTGAAATACCTTCACAGCCGACTCGTGGTCGACACTTGCAGGCGTCAAGCTCGCTATACCACTCTCTTTTTTATAGTACAAGATGGGGGCCACATGTGCCATGGTGAAAACCCGACGACTGGACAGGCAGCAATCTGCTCGTCCGGAACTGTCCTTTCTCTCGCTCCGTGCTCGAGCATCCGTTCGGGAAGAGCAGCCTCCTGACATCGCAGCGGCGCCAGCCTTCCGGACTTCCGCCCACTCTGACTCGAGCGTGAAGGAAATCTACGAAGGCACCTCAATCGCCCTGATGGATTCAATCGGGCGACGGCACGGACCGGACGGCTCCCCAAACGGAATAGGCACCCGCGCCGACTCCCACACTTCAACTGGGAGCGTCAGCCGCTTGATCCTCGTGCCCAGGCCGCAGAGATCCTGACACAGCGCGACGAGGAACTTCGCACGCTCAAAGATCTCGTCATCAAAACATATTTGGAGCTGGAATCAGTCAGGAAAGAATTGTAATCGATCAGAAAACAGCTCGACAACTAGCCCCCCAGACACAACGGCCTGAAGAAAACCCCCGCACCGTCTTCGAAGCCACAGCCGCCGGCTTCTTAACGTCCGGCCTCTTGCTAACCACTGCGATAGCCGTTCGTGATCGGCATCCGCCGATCTTTCCCAAACGCCCTGAGCGTAATCTTGATGCCGATCGGGGCCTGACGACGCTTGTACTCGCTTCGGTCAACCATCGCCATCACCTTAGCCACTGTGGCACGGTCACACCCCGTGGCCACAATTTCTTCAAGGGACCGATCCTCTTCCACATAGGCCTTGAGAATTGGGTCTAGGACGGCATAGGGCGGCAAGCTGTCTTCGTCCTTTTGATTCGGCCGCAATTCTGCCGTCGGCGCGCGATCGAGAATGCGCTTGGGAATTACTGGCACCACTGCCCCCACATTCCGAAGCCGGGAGAGGTCATAGACCATCATCTTCGGCACATCTTTAATGACGGCAAATCCACCGGCCATGTCGCCATATAAGGTGGCATAACCCACGCTCATCTCGCTCTTATTGCCGGTGGTCAACACAAGGTGGCCGAACTTATTGGAGAAGGCCATCAGGATATTGCCGCGAATGCGTGCCTGGAGATTTTCCTCCGTCGCATCTACCGGCTTGCCGACAAACTCCTCCGCGAGTGCGTCACGGTAGGACTGAAAAGTCGGCGTGATCGAAATCGTCCGGTAGTCGATCGTCAATCGCTGCGTAAGATCTGCAACATCTTCGCCGCTTTCCGATGAGGTATAGGGCGAGGGCATGAAAATGCCCATCACATTCTTCGGGCCAAGCGCGTCGACGGCGATTACTGCCGTCAAGGCACTATCCACGCCGCCGCTCAGGCCGATAACCACCTTCTTAAATCCGTTTTTTTGCACGTAGTCCCGCACGCCAACGACCAGCGCACGATAGACCTCGTCGAGTTCTCCTAGGGGAGCCTCCAGCTGAGGCACAACCCGCGGTCGCTTCACTGGGGCTTTGGCGGTCGCGACCGCAATCCGCTCGACCGCTTCCGCCATCGCGACCGTGAATCGTTTCTTTCTTCCATGGGCCATGCGGTTCCGCGTCACCGCATCCACGGTAAGATCGGCAATGATCAAATCCTCGTCAAAAGCTCTGCCCCGAGCAATCACCTCACCGGTCTGATCGAGGATCACACTGTTCCCGTCAAACACCAGCTCGTCCTGTCCGCCGACTGTATTGGTATAAGTGAGGATAACCCCGTTCTCCCGTGCCCTCGTCCCCAGCATCTGTTCGCGCATACGACTCTTCCCGATATGAAACGGCGACGCATTGATGTTCACGATCACCTCGGCCTCAGCCGCAGCCTGTAGACGGATCGGTCCGTCGGGAAACCAGATGTCTTCGCAAATGTTGACCGCAACCGTCACGCCGCGCACCGTCACCAGCGGCACCTTGCAACCGGGATGAAAGTACCGGCTTTCATCAAACACACCGTAATTGGGCAGGAGCCATTTGTTATAGCTCGCAAGGATCCGCCGTTCCGCCACAATGGCCGCTGCATTCGTCAGTTCATGCTGACCGGCCGCGACCACACCGGGCGGCTGCAACTTCCCTCCGCCACCCGCGCCTTGGCCCACATAGCCAATGACGGCCACCAGCCCCTTGCAGTCCTTGGCAATCTCATCAAGGGCCCGCCGATTATCCGCCACAAATCGGGGCTTCAATAGCAAGTCTTCTGGAGGATAGCCGGTAATCGCCAACTCGGGGAACGCCACCAGATCGGCTTTCGCCTTGCGCGCTTCCTTGATCCAGGCTTTGATCAATCGGGTGTTGCCGGCGAGATCACCGACCGTGGGGTTTATCTGAGCCATGGCGATTCGGAGTGTGCGCATCAGCGTTTTCCTACCTCAATCAAATACTCGCAACGGCCATAGACACGTGATGACTACGTTAAAAGGCACGGCGGACATTAGCATTGGCTCAATGAGGTGTCAAAAACGGCCAGGTTGAGGGGGCAAGAGCACGACTCTCCACAACGAACTCGCGAGATGGATGTCGCTCATGAGCGGGCCGGCCTCACCAGGCTGTCGCCCCGCATAGGACGGCACCTACGACAGTCAGAATCTTTCCTTGATTCTGAGACGATACATGCCGCTGATCCTTACTCAGCCGGTAGCACGCCAAAGTCTTTCACAATTGCACGGACCGGTGGATTAAACTCAAACGAGTTGAGATTGGGGACGAAGATCGACACGTTCATCCACACCTTCTCCCCCTTCGCAATCCATGGGGCATTGACCAAGGGTGGCCGTCGTAGACAATTCCCTTTTACCAGCACGTCTAGTATACCCGTCTCATCTCTAAGCGTAACGTAGTAACTCCCGGCACAGGGGCTCATGAGGCGCCAGTCATCGAAGTTCGCCTCGGTAATCGGGGCCACCACTTCAACCACTCCCGCGACTGCGACATCTCGCCCGACGAGCGAGCTGGTCCGTTCACGCAATTCCTTGATCGGCACTGGCCTGCCGACAGGAAGATCCGCTGCGCCACCAACATCCGCCAGCAAGCAGACCGCCGCCAGTGCATGCATGATGGCCATCACGCCCTTTGTCCAAGTCAACTAAGCACCCCCCTTGCCATCGTACACAAGCACCGCCACAACACTTCTTCACAGATAAGCAATCCCCACCCAACCTTCACCCCAGAACAACCTCACATATCGGGAAAGGTGCTTGTCCGATATCCCACTATCCATTTAGTTGGCAAGAGCGTGAGCCGTCATCACTCCGAGCTCCATGCAATCAGCCAAGAACTATGCTACGCTGGCCTTCCTGTGCGGATGGAATAAACCTCTCATGACACGTCCATTTTCCTTCACCGGTCTTCGCATGGTTTTTTTCTGCGCCCTGCTGCCCCTCGGGAGCTGCGCGTCGAATCCCGAACTCGATCTCATGCTGCACGAATCCCCTCAAGGGGCCGTGTATCTCGAACGAATACCAGACCGTTCTTTCCAGGCTGCGCATCCGATCAGAATCGACCAAGACACGATCACTCGAGTACTCCAGGGAATTCTCGTGAAAGAGAATCAAGGGCTGCTCCAGAACTTTCTTGCCGGACAGTCTCAAGCAATCTCGGCCTTCTCGGAAGATGAGGTCCGCTACCTCGCGCCGCTCCTTGCCGAAGGACTCACTCGTGCAGCCGTCGATCAGCAAATAGGGTTTCGACTCATACGAAGCGGGTCATCGGGTGCGCCTCAGTCGGAGAGTGCGGGATCCGGCGCTTCACATTCCCCTGGGCGGCTTGCCCTCATGGAAACGTCGAGAGGATCCATGTACGCGTACGGACGCTCTCTGTATGTGACCGTGCTGGAATATCATGTTCGTTCTGAACGTACCGATTCGATCACCAAGGCCAATCGCCGCCAATCCGACCACACTGGACTTACGGATCGAACGTTGTCCTTTACACCGGAATCGGTCACACGACCGGATAGTTACCGTGGCAAGAACGCCACAAAGACAACACTGGTCATTGACTACGAATCGCTTTCTGCACTCCCCACACGTACTCCGGCGCTTGTGCTTCCTCCGCCCCTTGTCAATGAAGCATCGCCCCAACGGTCTCCATCCTTAGCACCCGAGGCCGGAAGAGACGCGCCGCTTCGCCTTCTGCAAGAACAGATGAATCAAAAGAATCGTGAGTTGGAAGACTTACGGAGGGAATTACAGGATATTCGACGGCAGATGCGTGAACCGGCTACGGCCGTGCCAGCCCCGGTGCACTAGCGACTCGACGACAACTCACAGCAAGCCCTCACCCAGGCGTTCGTTACTTTCTTAAATCACTCGCTCGACCGTCGATTTCCCCGGCGAGCAGAATCGCCTCGGCAATCTCTCGCATGGACTTTCGCAAATCCATGCTTTGCCGTTGAATGAGCTTGAAGGCTTCCTCTTCGGATAGCCGCTTAGATCGCATGAGATACCCCTTCGCGCGATCCAACAACTTTCGCACAGCCAAGGCCTCTTGCATCTCGAACGACTTTTCCAACAAGGTGGTGTGCTCGATTGAGATCGCCGCCTGATTGGCAATGGCCTGCATCAGCCGCACTTCCTCCGACGTAAAGGTATGGGGCACCGACGTGTAACTATTGATCACCCCCACGCACTTTTCCCGCATCATCATCGGCACCGACAGCAGGGAACAGAGCCCCTCCTTTGCCGCCATGTCCGGATACATATAGTCCCGCTCTTTCATCACCTCGGGAACGATGATCGACCGTCGCTCCTGGACGGCCCGGCCGCTGATACTCTGTCCGACCTTGAGATTGGGTTTTCGCCGATACTCCTCGCTCAGACTTTGTGTGGCCGCAATCCTCAGTTCCCCGCTGGCTTCATCCAGCAGCATGATCGAACAGATTTTTGACCCCAACATCTGCGCGGTCATGGTCACAATGAGCTGCAGAACATCGTCGGTAATCCGGTTGGAAGCGACTGTCTCGGAAACCTGCGACAAGGTCTCCAACTGGAGCGCCTTCCGGCGCATTTGGTCATATATACGCGCATTCTCTATCGCCCCGCC
>CXWL01007660.1_pt1 | contig 15500 bp, 16 predicted proteins | sample 590931 | NCBI WGS metagenome assembly CXWL01 (sample SAMEA3498368, study PRJEB10139) | groundwater metagenome | biome: water well; material: biofilm material | place: Germany | collected 2015-04-27 | reverse complement strand
AAAGCTGAAGCCGATGAAAAATCGTTGAAGGAAATGGTGCAGACCATCGCGCTCATCAACATGTTGGAAGGCAAGGATAAAGAACAGGATGCCGTATCGCTATCCACCTTGCATGCCGCTAAAGGGCTGGAGTTCCCGCATGTGTTCATCATAGGCGCGGAAGAAGACATCCTGCCGTTCCGCGATAGCGATGAAAAACAAATCGAGGAAGAACGTCGCCTCATGTATGTTGGCATCACCCGCGCCGAACGCAGCTTGCAGATCAGCTACTGCAATCGCCGCAAACGGGGAAAAGACTGGTTTGCCTGCGAGCCGAGTCGCTTTTTGGAAGAAATGCCCGAGGCGGAATTAACCTACGCAGGCGGTCATGCCGAAGCGGTGCAGGTTGTTACAAAAAATGAGGGCATGGATAAGTTGGCGAAGTTGAAGGCGTTGTTGAATAAGCCATTGGAAGAATCGTTGAACGATAAAGCATGAGTACATCATTGCCCTCAAACGTAACTTCACTACGGACCGAACTCCGCCTAGCCGCACTCCATAGTCTTGCAGAATGCGACCCCACGCGCAAAGTGTGCGCGAGTTGGCGAAGTTGTCGGACTCAATCGAGCTAGATGCCGATGCAATTTTAATCCCACAACAAGCCATACCCGGTCGTCCACAACAGCCTGAGCTGGTCGCCCCGCGCCTATTAAAGCACCGTTCGATGGTGACACCAGAAGGGCGTGCCACGTTGATTCACGCCATGACGCATATCGAGTTCAACGCCATCAACTTAGCGCTGGATGCGCTATGGCGTTTTCCCAATATGCCGCGCGCGTACTACACCGATTGGCTGATGGTGGCGGGAGAAGAGGCTCTCCATTTCTCGCTCTTGGCGGAGCATCTGCAAAGCTTGGGCTACCAATATGGCGACTTCCCCGCGCACAACAGCTTGTGGGAAATGGCGGATAAAACTAAGCACGACATTCTGGCGCGTATCGCCTTAGTGCCGCGAACCATGGAAGCACGCGGACTAGATGCCACCCGGCAAGTGCGCGCCAAGCTTGCCCAAGCGGGTGACATGGCTGCTGCTGCGATTATGGATAGAATCTTGCATGATGAAATCGGTCACGTCTTGGTCGGCAACCGTTGGTACGCCTACCTTTGCGAGCAGCGCGTCCTAGAGCCTATCGCCACCTATCGCCAACTCGCCACTCAATATGCCGCCCCTGTGTTGCGCAAACCCTTTAATTTTACGGCACGCAAAGCTGCGGGGTTTAGTGAGGCGGAATTGGCGGCGTTAGACAGATAATAGTTTTGTTGGAGAGGTGCTGATCCATGTGAGGCACTTGAAATTGCGCAAATGATTTAAGGAAACGCCGATCAAGTACCTGCACTGAGCAGAAGTTGTGTTGACGAATCTCGATTGCCAAACAAAAAGTCGTTTTTCATTTGCAATAAGACATTGCATCGCTTCATTCAGGGTGTTTCCCCCTGTTATTTGCTACGTTGGACGCACCTGTCCCGTCAGTGGCAATCCCCATGTGTCGTGTCCTGATCCTTAACACACTCCATCTTCATCGCGTGGACTTAATCGGGGTTTCCTTAACTTACCCAAGCCAATTTTAAGTTAGTGCGCCATATCCGCTTTTGTTACAATTCTCCCTAGATAAAACCAAGAGGTGGATTAGTATGAACGTCATCGAAATCCCAGAAATTACTGCAATGAGCATCCCGGAAAAAATCGTTTTTCTTGAAGACCTCTGGGATAGCATTGCCGAAAATGACCAAACTGTACCCGTATCGGAAAGTCATATCCGCGAATTGGATAGCCGTTTTGCGCGGTATGGCACTAGCTCTGATTCACTATTATCGCTGCAAGAACTCCAACAAAAAATCACGAACCGAACATGAGTTACACCGTGCGCTTCCTCCCTGAGTTGGAAGAGGATGTGTTGGCTGCGCATGACTGGTATGAAGGCAAGGTCGTTGGTTTGGGAGCAGAATTTTTAAGGGTTTTCTACGCACATGTTGCTTTGTTACAGCACACACCGCTGACTTTCCCAAAGGCACATCAAAATTTCCATCGTGGCTTATTGCGCCGCTTTCCCTATGCCTGTTATTTCCTCACAGAGGGCGATCTCATTATCGTTTATCCCAGATTTTCCATTGGGCAGATGCTTCACACCGTTAAATCAATAAAATCAAGCCTGTCATTGCGAGGCTTGCCGAAGCAANNCCTCTGGATTGCCACGTCGCTTCGCTCCTCGCAATGACGTTTCAGCTCCTAATGGAAAATCTCGGTTTATGGTCTATTTCACTGCGCTCGCAACCCTTCTTTCGTGAAAAATTTTATTGACGCTCGCCATAAATAATAATGCCAACTCAAAACAATCCATGAGCCAATCTCTTAAAAATGTTATCTATCAAGCCGAGCAAATCATTCTCGGCAAGCCGCAGCAGATTCGCCTTGCGTTGGCTTGCCTGCTGGCGCGCGGACATTTGCTCATCGAAGATTTGCCGGGTACGGGTAAAACCACGCTGGCGCATGTATTGGCGAGCTCGCTGGGCTTGCAGTTTCAGCGCATCCAGTTCACCAGCGATTTGTTGCCTGCCGACATTCTTGGGGTGTCAGTGTTTCAGCGCGACAGCAGTGAGTTCAAGTTTCATCCCGGACCTATTTTTTCGCAGATGATTTTGGCGGACGAAATCAACCGCGCCACCCCCAAGGCGCAAAGCGCGTTGCTGGAGGCGATGGAAGAGCAGCAAGTCACTATCGAAGGTACGACGCGAGTGTTGCCCACACCGTTTTTTGTGATTGCCACACAAAATCCCTCGCATCAAATCGGCACGTTTTCCTTGCCAGAATCTCAGCTTGATCGTTTCCTCATGCGCATCCAGATGGGCTACCCCGATGCACACGCCGAACGGAATTTATTGTCTGGGGTGGACAGGCGCGAGATTGTCGCGCAACTCATGCCACAAATAGACAGCGGCGAATTACTGGCGTTGCAGCAGCAAGCCAAAACCGTATTTATCTCGCCCGCGCTGCTCGATTATGTGCAAGCCATCTTGCGCTATACCCGTGAATCCGCACGCTACACGCAAGGCCTATCGCCCCGCGCTGGATTGGCTTTGGTTGCCGCCTCCCGCGCCTGGGCATTGTTGAATGAACGCAACGCAGTGATCCCGGAAGACGTGCAAGCCGTGCTACCCGGTGTGGTGAGCCATCGACTGCAAGCAACAGGAGACTATGCAAGGCAAAGCAGCGATGATTTGGTGCGCAAACTCATAGAAGCGGTAGCGATTCCATGATGTTGAGCAATGCTAGAATGCGGAAAACCTTCCATTAAAAGGATTAAAAATGAACGAAATTTTGTTTGTTGTTGAAGAAGCTCCTGAAGGCGGACTAACGGCTCGTGCATTGGGCGAATCCATTTATGCCGAAGCGGATGATGTGGAGAGTTTGCATCAACAAGTGCGTGATGCGGTGCATTGCCATTTTGCCGAGGGCAAAGCACCACAGATTATTCGCCTGCATTTCACCCGCGAAGAAGTGCTTGCAGTATGAAGTTACCGCGCAATCTGACTGGCGCGCAACTCATCAAAGCGTTGCAACAATTAGGCTATCAAGCCACGCGGCAGACTGGCAGCCATGTTCGTTTGACTTGCTCACTTCCAAAAGAGCACCACCTCACCATTCCACTGCACGACCCCTTAAGAATCGGCACGCTGGCGGCAATACTTGCCGATGTCGCTGCTCATCACGGCATGACAAAAGAGGCTTTAATCATCGAATTATTCGGCAAGTAGCCAAACTCCAAGCCGTGTTCGCTTCACTCAAACAAAAATTCCGTGCGTGGTTATTCCGCCCCAAAATCGAGAGCGGTACTGTTACCCTCACGCAACGTCGCATTTTTATCATCCCCACCAAACAAGGTTTTGCATTCGCCTTAGTGTTGATACTGATGCTGCTCGGTAACATCAACTACAACCTCAGTCTAGGCTATGTACTGACTTTTTTGCTGGCGATGATGGCGGTGTTGTCGATGTTGTATGCGTTTCGCAACTTGGCGCATTTAGAGATACGTGCGGGTCGTGTCGATGCGGTGTTCAGGGGCGATACGGCTAAATTTTCACTGCATTTTAATAACTCAAGCAAGCTCTCGCGCTACCAGCTTTGCCTCGTGCAAAGTGGCGCATCGTTTTGGTCAACCCCTGCTGCAACGGTGAGCTTTGATGCACCCGCTTTGCAGGATAGCGAAATCACCTTTCCGCTGCCCGCCACCCATCGCGGCTGGTTGCACACAGGTCGTCTGAAACTCTATACCGAATTTCCGCTCGGACTATTTCACGCGTGGTCATATATTCACTTTGATACGCGCTGCTTGGTTTATCCCAAGCCATTAAGCGACGCACCTTTACCATTTGGCAATGCACCAGACGGCACAGGAAAACGCAGTGTGGCAGGCGATGACGATTTCTCCGGACTGCGTAAATACGCTGCGGGAGATGCGTTACCACGCATTGCCTGGAAAGCGTTTGCAGGTGGGCGTGGGTTGCAGGTGAAACAATTTTCCACGCCCGTGGGCGAGGAGTTGTGGCTGGATTTTTCTTATGCCTTTGATGACACAACGGAGGAAAAACTCTCGCGCATGACACGCTGGGTGCTGGATGCGGAGGCACAGGGTTTGCGCTACGGACTGCGCTTGCCGGATTCAGAATTGCCGTCTGGTCAGGGTGTGGCGCAGCGTGATGAGTGTTTGCGCAGGATTGCATTGTTCGGTCTAAACGAAAAAACGATATGAGCCATATCCAAATAAAAACTCCGTCATTGATAAAACTACTAGCCATTCGACTAAGCCCCCAAGTGGGCAAGTCGCTGGTTATCCCGCGAAGGTGGGAATCCAGCAAAATAAAAAATTTCAGCGAAGCTGACAAAAAACAATGCTCTGACCCGCTGCGCGGGGCTTATTCCATAAAATGGATTCCCGCCTTCGTGGTAATGAACAAGCCTCTTCTCTACGGTCTCATTCTCAGCATCTTCATGGTCATCGCCCCCCATGCCGAGCATCTGCCGCTATGGGTGAGCAGCCTGTGCGGTGTGCTTCTCACATGGCGCGTATATCTCACCCATAGCGGCAAACCGCTGCCCAATCGCTGGTTGTTAATGCTGGTTACTTTTGCCAGCGTGGGCGGAATCCTTCTGAGTTTCAAGACGCTATTCGGGCGTGAGGTGGGAGTCACATTGGTGGTGTTACTGGCGGCACTCAAGCTGATGGAGCTGCGCAAATCACGTGATGCGATGGCACTAATTTACTTGGCCTGCTTCATCATCATCACCAACTTTTTTTACTCCCAAAGCATCCCCACCGCGCTGTATATGTTCGCCACGTTGATGGTGATTTTGTCGAGTTGGATACAGTTGCAAGCACAGCACTTAGCGATCAAACCACGACTCCGCATCGCGGCGACCTTGCTACTGCAAGCGATTCCGCTGATGGTGATTTTGTTTGTGCTATTCCCACGCATACAAGGCCCTTTGTGGGGTTTGCCACAGGATGCTTACGCTAATAGCGGGCTGGACGACAAGATGTCGCCCGGCAGTTTCAGCCGTTTGAGCTTGTCGGAAGAGGTTGCTTTCCGCGTCACCTACAAAAATAAATTGCCGCGCCGCGATCAAATGTATTGGCGCGGGCCCGTACTATGGCACTTTGATGGGCGCACTTGGATACGTGGCACGAGTGGGCGTAACACCACACCAAAATTTACCGAAGTTGATCAGCCAATCGATTACAGCGTCACCTTAGAGCCGCACAATAAACCTTGGTTATTCGCGCTGGATGTGCCCAATAAAATATCGCTTCCTGCCGGACTCACGGATGATTTTCAGATACTCAACAAAGAACCCGTTAATGCGCGGTTACGCTATGAAGCCAGCTCTTATTTAAGTTACCACGCTAACCTGAACGAGGTTGAAAGCCAGTTAAATCGTGCGCTGCAATTGCCGCAAGGTTTTAATCCGCGCGCCTTGCAGCTTGCCAAAACTTGGCTCGCTGTTGCCGAAACTGCTCCCCCACCCCAACCCTCCCCCGATGGGAGAGGGAGCAATCGTTCCCTTGCGGGAGTTGATGAAACTATTGTTCGCACGGCTCTTTCCTATTTCAATCAGGAAGCCTTTCAATACACGCTCGAACCACCGCTGCTCGGCGCGAACAATGTCGATGATTTTCTATTCACTTCCAAGCAGGGGTTTTGCGAACACTATGCCTCAGCTTTTGTGTTTTTGATGCGAGCCGCACACATCCCCGCACGCGTAGTGACTGGCTATCAAGGCGGTGAATTCAACGATGTCGGCAACTACTACATCGTGCGCCAATCGGATGCGCACGCATGGGCTGAAGTGTGGCGGGTGGGGCAGGGCTGGGTACGCGTTGACCCGACTGCCGCCATCGCACCCGAACGTGTGCAACGCGGACTATCTGCCGCCTTGCCGAACAATGCTACCTTGCCCTTCATGGCGAGAAATCCGCCGCAATGGATGCGTGACCTGCGCTTGAATTGGGATGCAATGGCCAACCAATGGAATCAATGGGTGATCGGCTACAACAGCGAACGCCAGTTCGCGTTTCTCACTCGCCTGGGTATGGAAGATGTGACTTGGCAGCAAATCACCGTCAACCTTGTGACGGGATTAGGTATCGCCATTGGGTTGTTGGCGTTGTANNGCGATAGATTACGCAAATCGCGTTGCGATTGCCCGCCCCGAACTTGGCCATAAAATTCGTGACCTTGCCAAACGTTACAGCGCATTGCGCTATGGGAAAACTCGAAATGACTACTTGGAAAATGAATACCTGCAACGCGCTACAGCTTTCAAAATCTGACAAGGTATAATCCGCGCCACTTAAATTGAACACCACCCAGATGCTCATCACACGCCGCTTAGAATTCGATGCAGGTCACCGCATCCCCAATCACAACAGCCAATGCAAACATCTGCACGGGCATCGCTACGCCATTGAAATCACCTTATCGGGAGTCATCATCAGCACCGAAGGACAATCTGAACAAGGCATGGTAATGGATTTCAGTGATGTGAAACGCATCGCCAAAGAGCAGCTAGTCGATCTGTGGGATCACGCGTTTCTGGCTTATCGAGGCGACCAAGCTATATGTGAGTTTTTAGCCAGCCTACCAAATCACAAAACCGTCATTCTGGATGTTGTCCCCACCGCCGAAAATCTAGCGCAAATTGCATTCAACATTCTCAATCCCGCTTACCAAGACACTTACGGCAACCACCTGCGCCTTGAGCAAGTGCGCCTCTACGAAACGCCCAACAACTGGGCGGATTGCGTACGCGATTAACTTTTAGCGGTTTTTTCTGGACAGCGCGCGCGCCTTAGTTCAAAATGCGCGCCCTTGGAGAACTGGCAACACATCCAAAGTAGCAAATCATCAGGAGGGCTGGCAGAGCGGTTGAATGCACCAGTCTTGAAAACTGGCAAGGGCTTATACCCTTCGTGAGTTCGAATCTCACGCCCTCCGCCAAGACACGTTTTTAACCGTACTTAATCGTTCTCTTATACCCGCATTGCTCAAAGCTATGGCGGGTTTTTTATCGCCTAAAGCCGCATAAAAACTAGCTTTTAAGCTGACACATTGCATCATATCCCCGTATAACATGGCTTGCAGCTCAATATAGTTATCATGCTTTCTCAAATGGTATTGAATGTTCTTGACATATTTGACAGTACAAAATAGGCTTATACCGTCACAAGAAACAAATATACCGTCATATATCGCAATGCACCGTCACATATACCGTTAGGGGGAATCATGCCTTGTACCGTCTTACAAATTAAATCAGCCAAGCCAATGGATAAAGCCTACAAGCTCAGTGATGGCGATGGAATGTATCTACTTGTACACCCTAACGGCGGCAAATACTGGCGCATGGACTACCGCATAGGCGGTGTGCGTAAGACGCTGGCACTTGGCACATACCCTGACGTTAGTTTGGTGGATGCACGCGAAGATCGAAACGATGCACGCAAGCTCATCAAGAATGGTGGCGACCCTTCCGCGATTAAGCGTACAGCCAAAGCCCCGCCAAAGCCCACCGTGATTGAGAATAGTTTTTCCAAACTTGCTACGGAATACTGCGGAGTTAAGTCACCAATGTGGACAGATGGTCACACCAAACAATGGCAGCGCAACATGGACGTGTACGCCACCCCCATCATTGGTGAACGGGCAATCACTGAGATTGAGCCGATGGATATAGTCCAGATCATGCGCTCAGTGGAGGCGCAAGGGACTTTCGAAACACGCGACAGACTATTGCAATCTATCAGCGCAACATTCAAATATGCAATGGCGACAGGTCGTTGCAAGTCTAACCCCGCTGATATTCGCATCGCACTTGCCGAGCGTCCAAAGGTTGAGCATTTTGCCTGTATCAGTACCGATGAACTGCCGCTATTCCTTCGCGCTGTTACCGCATACGAGCGCATGGCAAAGGTGTCGCCCATCGCTATTGGCGCATTGCGTCTGTTGATGTTGACTGCTGTTCGCACTGCCGAGGTTCGTTTTTCCAAATGGGCAGACTTTGACCTAGACGCAGGCGAGTGGATTATTCCCGAAGAACAGACGGGACGAAAAGGTCGCCAAGGCAAGCGCAAATCACACGCCGTACCCTTATCGACGCAAGCAATCGCCGTACTCCGTAACCTCTACCCGTACACGGGAAATGGTGATTATGTATTTCAGAACCGCAATTCTGTGGATCGTGTGATTAGCGAAAACACTGTGCTGAAAATAATTGATACGCTCGGATACAAAGGCAAGATGACGGGACACGGCTTTAGAAGCCTAGCACGCACTACCTTGGGCGATATGGGGTATCGGCGCGAAGTCCTTGAGGTAATGCTCGCACACGGGCTAGAGGACGCAACTGAGGCGGCATACGCACGTTCTAATTACTTCAAAGAACGTCAGGGCATCATGCAAGCATGGGCGGATCATCTTGACGCTATCGAAGCGGGTGCAAGTGTCACACCAATACACGCAGGGGTGGCAGCATGAGTACGATAGATTGGGGCAACACGTATCTAGGTGAGATGTTGCTGTTCGGCTCGTGGCAACCACAAGGTGCTTTGCGCCTTTTGTGCGGGCTTAGCTATGTCGAACCTAAACATGAGCACGAGTCTGATCCGATGCTAGATGGATCGCCCACAGATTACGCTGCATATACTAGGCTGCTTGGCTTTTGGCATCACGAGTTGATAGACCATGATGCACCACAAAAGCCACAATTTTTTATTGAATGGGCATTATCTAAAAAGCACTTTATCCCTTGGTTGGATTGGCATCGTGGAGCGAAGATTAAACCTATATCAACGGCAAACCAGAATGATAACGATTGGAAAGTACAAGCCCGCGCCATTGCTGATGAGTGTTTTGACAAGGACACAAAAAACAGCTGCCGTGATTCATTAAAGGGATATTCCAAGCGTGTCATGGGACTGATGCAAGAGCGCGGCATAAAAGGTGCGCGTGGAATTATTGATAATCAGTCAACGATAATGCGTGAAGCATTACAAGGCGCAAAATGGTGGTCGAATAAATCAAAGTGAGGGTGGGAAACGTGGGAAACGTGGGGAATGTATAAATAGACAATCCCCCTGTGTTGGATAAATATAGATTAAGCCCGTAGCCGTATAGGTTCGCGGGCTTTTTTGTTTTTGTAGGTAGGAGTTTTCCCCACCTATTAGATGTGCCTTGTAGCAAACATTATTAACCATCGTTAAAGGGGCGCATCGTGAATCAAACTGATTTTTTATTACGTCGCAAACAAGTCGAGGACATCGTTGGCAAATCCTGCGCCACCATCTACAGGGATATGGCGGCGGGTAAATTCCCGCGCCCAGTATCGGTGGGGACAGGGTCGGTTCGATGGAAGCAATCGACCATAACCGCTTGGTTAAACAGCCTCCAAAAAACATCGGGGGCATAACATGGATAGCACACAAAACAAAACCCAGCTGGGCGGCTGGGCTTCGATACTGCATTTGTCGGCGAAAACAAATCTCACGCGGGGTGCTGTATGAGTGCCGAAAGATTAGCAAATCCTAATACGCTCGTCAACGATCCGCTTAGCGCGCTACCTCAACAAATGCGCGACGCGCGTCGGTGGTTGGTTCATTTTAATAAGCAACCGTTTTATCCCGACGGCTCGCCCCGTCGTGGCGCTCTGGACTCACCCGACGATGTTGCGCGATTCGGAACGTATGACGAAGCCATGCAAGCGCTACGCACAGGTCGTTTCAGCGGTTTAGGGTTCGCGCTCGGTGCAGATGAAGCGGGAAATTATTGGCAGGGAATAGACCTCGACATGCTGCACTTACACCCTGAACTGGCGGGGTTGCTTGGCGAATCGGGGAGCTATGTCGAAACATCGCCAAGTGGAATGGGATTTCATATTATTGGATACGGGCGGCAAATTCCGACGCTCGGCTCGAACGGATCAGGCGCAGAAGCGTATTCGGGCGGACGGTATCTCACAGTAACCGGGCAAGGTGCGCCGAATCAATCGCTGGTGTGCATAGCTGATTTTGTTGAGCGTTCTGTTCTTCCGCTACATGGCCGCAAAAGTCCCGCGTTGCCAGCATCCACACAGCCGGAAATTGTAACGCCCGAAACAGTTCAAGATTTGCGGAGCGCGTTGTCATTCATCAATTCCGATGACCGCGCAAAGTGGGTGAGTGTCGGTCTTGCGCTTAAATCACTCGGCGACGTTGGTCGTGAATTATTTTTTGAATGGAGCGCAACAAGTCCCAAACATGAGCCGATTGCTGACGGTGCGACGTGGGAAAGTTTCAAACCAGAACGCACGGGCTATGCGGCGATATTTGCCGAAGCTCAACGCAACTGCTGGATAAATCCGCGTCGCGCAATGCCGATTGACACAACGCTTGCGGGGTTTGGTGGAGCGTTGCCCGTTGGTGCTCGCCCAATTACCGGAGCGTTCCCCTCACCTCAAATAATCTCCGCGCTGGAATGGCACTCGGCTCGATCAACACCGGATTGCATTGTTGAAAATTTATTGTTTGCAGATGTTGCCGTGTTCATCGCACCCGGTGGAATGGGCAAAACAACCCTCAAATTGTTTGAAGCAATTCACATAGTGCTAGGTCTGTCGCTGTATGGTTTGACGGTTCACAAATCCGGCGCGGTAGTGATTATCACGTCGGAGGATTCGCGCGCGATGCTTGTCGCGCGACTTCGTTCAATCGCAACGTCGATGATTCTGAGTCCTGAACAAATCGCAATAGTGATGCAGCGCATTTTGATCGTTGACGTATCAGGAAACGGATTCAAGTTGACCGAAGTGCGCGGCGATGTGGTGCGTCCGTCCGCTGGTGTCGATGAAATTATTGAAACGTGTCGGAACATAAACCCCGTTTTAATTGTGATTGACCCCGCCGTTTCGTTTGGAGTTGGCGAAAGTCGTGTCAATGATGCCGAGCAAGGCTTGATAGAAGCTGCTAGGAAGCTCCGCAGCGCGTTAAATTGCTGCGTGCAATTTATTCATCACTCGGGTAAACAAAACGCCCGTGACAAGGCTGTAGATCAATACGCTGGGCGCGGCGGTTCTGCCTTTGCCGACGGTGCCCGTATGGTGCATGTCTTGCAAAGTCTGACTCCCGACGAGTGGCGCACCGAAACAGGCACTGAGCTACTGATTGGCGAAACTGGGTTGCGCCTCGCACGTCCGAAAATGTCTTATTGCGCCCCCGTCGGCGACATACTCATCCGTCGCGCCGGTTACGGCTTCACCCACGTGGTGCGCGTCACGTCCAGCAAGCACGCGCAACTCGACACCGCAGCTAATCGACTCTGGGAATTACTGGTTGAAGAATTAGCGGCGGGTCGATACCACTCACGCAATTCTATTCAATCACTCGACACCGGATTGAAGCGGGCGGATTTGCGTGCGTCGATTGATTGGCTCATTGCATCGAATCGAATCGAATCGCGTGACGTACCAAACGCGGGCAAGAATGGTCGACGAGATTATCTACACCCAATCGGCGAGGCGACGGCGAACCGCCCCCCAATTTCCCCATTTTCTGACAAAAGCATCGCCGAGCAAAATATCAATTTATCGCTTCGCCGCTCTATAGGGAAAATCACCGGTGGCGAAGCGACCGCCGTTGATATTTGCCCCCATCCCTGCGCTTCGCCAAATTATCTCGGCGAACCGTCGGCGAACCGTGGCGAACCGTTCACCACTTAACGAAAGGAGTATCAAAAATGAAGAATCCGAGAATTTACAAAATCAAACTCGATTTATCAGGTAACGCAATCTTGACTATAAAGTTGGATCGAAAAATTCTAGACCAACTCACGTTTGATCCAGCAGGTAAGCAGCTGTTCGAGGTGAGGTTGATTCGGCAAATTCGGGCATCTGCATTCCTAGAAAAATTGCTCGCGGACGCAGTCCGAAAAGCAGCCGACCAGATCGCTAACGAATGGATTAGCAAGTGATTAAGCATCGCAAGCGAAAAAGAAAAGTGGCAAACCGTCGTCGCGTCGGGTACGCGGCATATTTGAAAGGACATTAAAATGAGCAAATTAGCAATCACTTATACAATACCCCCCTCGTGTCAGCATGTTGTGCAGGACAGAGCAGAGGTTTTCAAATTCCCTGCAACTGGCTCGATCATTGTCATCACCACACCGCCCAACACGGCTGACCAACTAGTAATTTTGAACGCTTTGGGGGTCTTGATAAAGTACCAAGACGGCATCGCTACAATACAGAGTGACCAACACCTATCTGACACCGGCAAGACGGCTAAATTGGCTAATTACAGCGTTCAAGAAGGCACGAGGCTTTGTGATGAGATTGCAGCGTTTCAAAGCCAAATCAATGTCGAGGCGGCAAACTGTCAACTGGCACACGATAGGCTGTTTGCTGCGCCGAAACTCGCACCCGATGACGCAGTATCGGCGATGGGCGATCAGCGAATCACGGAACACCTTACATCATTGCGCGGTACGGCGTTGAGCAAAGCACTTGAGCAAATCCAGAGTGGCGATAAACCAAGGTGGTTAGCGGCAATGATGAGAGATAGTGAATTAGTGCCACTATCACCCGCGTTAGAAAGTGTAATACCAGAAGCATGGCGGGCAACTGTGGCGAAGCTGTACCCTGTGCAAGTTGCGGAGGATCGAGCGCGTCAAGAAGCGTCAGCATGGCAACTCACTAGCATGGCTGCAATCGCTCAACACGTTCCAGCCGCGGCGGGATCACGTATCTTAAAAGCGGCGTAATAGGGCAATCGCTGTAAGTGTGTGGACGGGTATGGGGGTTCGCCCCCTGCCTTGTTGCCCACTGTGTGGGATGCACCCCCCATGACCAACACCAAGTCACGAACCTACACTATTCGCATGATGATGTATGGTTCGAACTATCACGCAATCATTATCTATAAGCGTTATTTTTAACAATATACCGTCAACATATACCGACCATCGTAGCTACCGTACCGAAGATCAACGCACCATTCATTTCTAAAATACACGTCATTACTTGCACAACAGGTTAGTGACCACTACAATCCAGCCTCGCGCCTACACGCGCACAGGTGCATCGCGCAGGTAAGGGTATAAAAGGACACACGGGCAGCAAAATGGAGCAATCATCATGCGCGATCAAGGCACTAAACTTGACAGAATCATTGAGCTTGAGGCGTTGTATGCCCGCATATTGTCTGACGCATCCTTAACGATTGAACAGGTCCGGACGATGTGCCGAACGGTTGAGCGTCCGATTGATTGTCGCAACAAGTGGCGCAAGGCGACCCCAACGATGACCACCAAGGCGAACGGCGTACCTTATGGGGAATTTGTAGCCAAGGGCTGGACGGATGCGCTACTGCGCGAGCATGGATATATTGAATAAATGTAGTTACTGACAATCCGTCACAGCTTTATCGTAGTCACCAAAACCGGGGCCACGATCTCTGTAATACTTAGTTGTAGATTCGTTCTGATTTTCTAACACATCAACCAAAGCCCAAGTGTTAGTGTTTCCCGCTGCCGCAGTTTCAGTAATCATTATTGCATAGCCGTTCAATTTTATATTCGTGTTGATAGGCTTACCGCTTCCGAAAGAAGTGACATTCTCCCATTTCTCAGTAATGCAACTAGCAACTTCCTTGGCGGACTTCTTGCTGGATGTGTCGATATTAGGCGGTTGCTTTCTTCTATCTGCTGGCGTTGCACAACCCACTAAACTAATCGCGATAACTAACGAAAATAATAGTTTCATCTTGCACCCTTAATTTAAATTCGTTTTACCAAAATTGCTGACATGGTTGAATTATTTATTTTCGCCTTTTTCGACGAGGAGGTTTTTTACCACCGCCGCTGAGGATAACGAATAATGCAATAATTGCACAGATAAAAAGCATATCTAGCGTACCGCGTGGGTTTTGTATTGGTTGAACTCTAGCACAGGGTGTACGCCAACACGGTGCGATCTAATAACGGTATAATTGGCGGCATATATAACTCGAATCGCTTTGAAAGGCTGATTGATAACGGTTTGCGACTGACACGCCCTCCGCCACCCGCTTAACCCCGCCTCCTCTTCAGTTTTTTCTCGCCCCGAACTCTCCAAATGCTTGACACTCTGTTTTGCAGAGTCTTATACTCTGCAAAACAGAGCTATGACTCAGGAGAGCAATATGCGCGAAGTATCACAACAACTGGATGCGATTCACACCATGCTGTCAGCGGGGCAGCGAAATCTGCGTATTGAGCGGCACACGCTGATTTTATGGGGCTTGGCGGGTGGTGTGATTAGCCTGATTAGCGACAATATCCTCACGCCTGAGCAATTTCCAGACAACACTCAACGTGCGCTAGCGTGGCTGCTTTTCTTGGGAATAACTTTTGGTAGCGTCGCCATTTTGGATTGGCAATTGACACGCCGTGCCAAACAAATTCGTGATGAATCGTGGTCGTTCATTCATCGGCAAGTCCTCAAAGTATTCTGGTTGCTCACCACGGCGGGCATTTTGTTTACCTTCGCCACCTTCTTTTTCGGTGGTGATTACATGATTTTTGGCGCATGGATTATTTTGCTGGGCTTGGGGCTGTACATACACGGGCTGTTCTCCGAAGAAATGCTGGAGTGGGCAGGTGCGTTGATGATGTTGATCGGCATGACCAGCCTCGCCACGCAATTACCTAACCCAACCACCCAATGGATCGCGGCTTCCACCTTCGGCATCGGCCTGCCTTTGCTTGGCATGATGTTGGATCAGGGGCGCGCACTTCCCGCATGGAAACGCCTGTCGCAGTCCACGCTGTGGGTCATTGCGGTATTGGCATTGCCGCTGCTCGCACACCGATACCCCGCAAAAAATACACCGCCTGACGCGCCAACTATTTCGCTCGCGTCTTATCGCCAACTCGGCGACGTGACGGGTTTGCATGTTGTA